>Ga0335069_10000730_pt1 | contig 53445 bp, 47 predicted proteins | sample Lox_Sample_11_FD_206714 | JGI IMG/M metagenome (GOLD analysis project Ga0335069, IMG submission 206714) | Soil microbial communities from Loxahatchee National Wildlife Refuge, Florida, United States - Lox_Sample_1.1 | ecosystem: Environmental > Terrestrial > Soil > Wetlands | place: USA... | reverse complement strand
CCTGACATGACAATCGTCTACGAAGACCACGAGGGCCAGGCCGAGGGCACGGTCCCGGTACGCCGGATCAAATTCACGGTCAACGGCGAGAAGAAGATCGCCGAGGTGGAGCCGCGGCTGCTGCTGGCCCACCTGATCCGCCGCGGGCTCGGCCTGACCGGCACCCACATGGGCTGCGACACGACGAACTGCGGCGCGTGCACGGTCCTGGTCGACGGCCGGCCGGTGAAGTCCTGCACCATGCTGGCCGTCCAGGCCGACGGGCACGAGATCAGCACCGTCGAGGGCCTGGCCACCGCCAGCGAGCTGCACCCGCTGCAGGAGGGCTTCAAGGAGGAGCACGGGCTGCAATGCGGGTTCTGCACCCCGGGCATGATGATGGCCGCCAAGGCGCTCCTCGAGGAGAACCCCGACCCCACCGAGGAAGACGTGCGCTGGGCGCTGTCGGGCAACCTGTGCCGGTGCACCGGCTACCAGAACATCGTCAAATCCGTGCTGTGGGCCGCGGCCAAGCTCAGAGCCGAATCCGCCAGCTCTGCCGAGTCGGGCAGCTAGGGGAGGCAGAACGTGTCATCACAGGCACTGGACGAGATCAAGATCGGCGGGCTTGGCGCGAGCCGCAAGCGGGTCGAGGACAACCGCTTCATCCGCGGCAAGGGCAACTACACCGACGACATCACGCTGCCCGGCATGCTGCACATGGAGATCCTGCGCAGCCCGCTGGCGCACGCGCGGATCAAGTCCATCGACGCCAGCAAGGCGTGGGATATCCCCGGCGTTCACCTGGTCCTCACCGGCGAGATGATGGCGACCAGGAACCTGGCCTGGATGCCGACCCTCTCCTATGACACCCAGGCGGTGCTGGCCACCGACAAGGTGCGGTTCCAGGGCCAGGAGGTGGCCTGCGTCATCGCCGATGATCCGTACATCGCCAAGGACGCGTGCGAGGCCATCGACGTCGACTACGAGCCGCTGCCGGTCATCGTCAACCCGCAGCAGGCGGTCACCGAGGACGCCCCGGTGATCCGCGACGACAAGGACGGCCAGCGGGACAACGTCATCTACGACTGGGAGGTCGGCGACAAGGCGGGCACCGACCGGGCGTTCGAGCAGGCCGACGTGATCTCCAGGCTGAAGCTGCACTACCCGCGCTCGCACCCGTCGCCGATCGAGTGCTGCGGGTCGATCGCCGACTTCAACCGGGCCACCTCCAAGCTCACCGTGTACATGACCACGCAGGCGCCGCACATCATCCGCGCCGCGGTCGCGCTGGTGGCCGAGCTGCCCGAGCACATGATCCGGATCATCTCGCCGGACATCGGCGGCGGCTTCGGCAACAAGGTGCCCGTCTACCCCGGGTACGTCTGCTCGATCCTGGCCTCCATCTTGCTGGAGCGGCCGGTCAAGTGGATCGAGGACAAGTCGGGCAACCTCATCTCGACCGGCTTCGCCCGGGACGTCTACCTCGACGGCGAGATGGCGCTGCGCCGCGACGGCAAGATCCTCGGCGTCCGGATCCACACCGACGCCGACCACGGCGCGTTCTTCTCCGACGCGCAGCCGAGCAAGTTCAAGATCGGCCTGATGCACTCGGCCTTCGCCGCCTACGACATCTCGGCCGCGCACCTGACCGCCCGCGGCACCTACAGCAACAAGGCGCCGGGCGGGGTCGCCTACCGGTGCTCGTTCCGGGTCACCGAGGCGATGTTCTTCCAGGAGCGGATGATCCAGGCCGCGGCCGACGACCTCGGCATGGACCAGGCCGAGTTCCGCCGGGTGAACTTCGTGCGTGACGAGGATTTCCCGCACCGCACGCCGTTCGGCTTCCTGCTCGACTCGGGCCAGTACGCCAAGTGCCTGGACGTCGGGCTGAAGGCCATCGGCTACGAGGACTTCCGCCGGGAGCAGGCCGAGGCCAGGAAGAAGGGCAGGCTTCTCGGCCTGGGCATCTCCACCATGACCGAGCCGCTCGGCGCCGGCAACAGCCGCGAGTACGACATTCTCGGCATCAAGATGTTCGACTCGGCCGAGCTCAAGGTACACATGACGGGCAAGGCCATCGTCCGCACCGGCGCCCGGACCCAGGGCCAGGGCCACGAGACGACCTGGGCCCAGATCGTCAGCCACGAGCTCGGCATTCCCGCCGATGACGTCATCGTCGAGGAGGGTGACACCGACACCGCGCCGTTCGGCATGGGCACCTACGCCTCCCGCAGCACGCCGGTCGCCGGAGCGGCGGTGTCCATGGTGGCCCGCAAGATCCGGGCCAAGGCCCGCAAGCTGGCGGCGCACCTGCTCGAGGTGTCGGAGGAGGACGTGGAGTGGGAGCTCGGCCGGTTCTACGTCCGCAGCGCCCCGGATCGTGGCGTCACCATCCAGGAGTGCGCGATGGCCGCGTACAGCAACATGCCGGACGGCATGGAACCCGGCCTCGAGAACACCGCGTACTACGACCCGCCCAACCTGACCTGGCCATTCGCGTGCTACATCGTCACCGTCGAGGTCGACCCGGAAACCGGCGTCTGGGACGTGCTGAAGATGGTCGCGGTCGATGACTGCGGCGTGCGGATCAACCCGATGATCGTCGAGGGCCAGATCATGGGCGGCCTGACCGAGGCCTACGCCATGGCCAACATGCAGTTCATCACGTTCGACGCCGACGGCAACTGCGTCGGCTCCAACTACATGGACTACCTGCTGCCCAGCGCCTGGGAGACGCCCGGCTTCGAGCTGCACAGCGAGGTCGTCACGCCATGCCCGCACCACCCGATCGGCGCCAAGGGCATCGGCGAGTGCGCCGCGGTGGGCGGCCCGGCAGCCTTCGTCAACGCGGTCCTGGACGCGCTGTCCGGCACGGGCGTCCGCAACATCGACATGCCGCTGCTGCCCGACCGGGTATGGGAGGCGATCACCTACCGCCGGGACGTCTCCGGCGCGCCGCCAGTGCGTTCGGACGACTGATATGGAAGGTCTGGGCATCCTGGAGGAGATCGGCGAGCTGGCGCGCCGCGGCGAGGCGTTCGCCCTCGCGACCGTGGTGTGGCGGCAGAGCCCGTCCTCCAGCCAGCCAGGCTCGCGCGCGATCATCACGACCGACGGCGAACTGCACGGCTGGATCGGCGGTGCCTGCGCCGAACCGGTCGTGATCCGCGAGGCCCAGCAGGTCATGGCCGATGGCACCGCCCGGCTGCTGCTGCTCGGGACCCCGGAGCAGTTCGGCGCGGCGGTCCCGGACGGCATGCGGGTGATCCCCATCTCCTGCCAGAGCGAGGGGGCGCTCGAGGTCTACATCGAACCGGTGCTGCCGGTCCCGCACCTGGTGATCGTGGGAGATTCCCCGATGGCGCAGACGCTGGCCAGCCTGGCCGGCGCGCTCGGCTGGCGGGCCGATCTCATCCGCGGGCCGGATTTCACGGCGGCCAGCGCCGGCCGGCGTTCCATGATCGTGGTGGCCACCCAGGGCCATGACGACGAGGACGTGCTCGAGCGCGCGGTCGCCGCCAGGCCCGCCTACCTGGGCCTGGTCGGCTCACGGCGGCGCGGCGCCACCGTGCTCGGCTACCTCGCCGACCGGGGCGTGCCCAAGGACCAGCTCGACCGGGTGCGGGTGCCGGCCGGACTGGACCTGGGCCATACCACGCACCAGGAGATCGCGGTGGCCATCCTGGCCGAGCTGGTCCAGCTGCGGGCCTCCGGCGCGCTGGCAGATACCGCGCTGGCCGATACCGCGCTGGCCGATACCGCGCTGGCCGGGGCGGGCGTGCCCGCCGCGCGGCGGGAAGCCATCGACCCGGTCTGCGGGATGACCGTGGCCACGGACTCATCCCGCCCGGTGCGGCACGAGGGCGCCGATTACCACTTCTGCTGTGCCGGCTGCCGCCAGGCGTTCGAGCAAGACCCTGGCGCCTACCTGAAGAGAGAGACCCGATGCTGATCAAGAACGAGTTCGAGGTCGCAGAGCCGGTCGAGAAGGTCTGGCAGTTCTTCGAGAACATCCCCCAGGTGGCCGCGTGCCTGCCGGGCGCCGAGCTCACCGAGGATCTCGGCGACGAGAGGTACAAGGGCAAGGTCGCGGTCCGGATGGGCCCGGTGCGCCTGCAGTTCGCCGGGACCGCGGACATCACCGAGCGCGACGAGGCGGCCCGGCGGGTGGTCGTGCACGCGAGCGGCGCCGACGAGAAGGGACGGGGCCAGGCCAGCATGGTGGTGACCGCGACGCTGGCCCGGGCGGGCCGGGGCACCAAGGTCGGCGTCAGCCAGGACCTGCAGCTGTCCGGCGCGGCGGCGCAGTACGGCCGGGGCATGATCTCCGACGTCACCGCCGTGCTGATGCGCGATTTCTCGGCGAACATGCAAAACCGGATCGAGCGGATCGAGCGGGGTGAGTCTGCCGAGCAGATCACGGCGGCTGCGGCCACGCCGGCCGGGGGCTTCACCCTGGGCATGCGGGCCGCGCTGATGGCCCTGAGCCGCGTCTTCCGCCGGTTCTTCCTCCCGTATCAACCCGCGAGCTAGGAGCCAGTCATGGTCCTGTGGTGGATAGGCAACGTGATCCTGCTGGTCGTGGTGCTGCCCGTGGTCATCTTCCTGCTCAACCGCGTCCTCGCGGCGCTGGAGCGGATCCGGGGCGCCACCGACGACATCTTGTCCGGCGGGGTGGCCCTCGTCGGCGAACTCAACGGCGTTCCGGAGGCGCTGGCCGTCACGGACGCCACCGTCAGGGAAATATCGGCCGGCGCGGTCAGGTACGCCGGCTCCGTAGCGAAGCTCCTCGCCTAGAAACGAGCACTGAGCGGGAAAGGAGAACGGCCATGCCAGCTGCCGCCTGGTTCACATTGATCGTCGCCGCGCTGATCATCGCGATCACCGCGGTCGGCCTGCTCCGGGTCATCTTCCACCTGCGGGCGATCCGCGAGACACTGGTCGCCACCACCGGGGGAGTGCAGGCCGTCGCCAGCCTGACGAGCACGGTGCCCGAGCGGCTGACCTCGGTCAACGCCAGCCTGAAGCCCGTCCGCGACTTCTGCGAAACCGTCTAGAGGAGCCACTCATGGAACCGCATGGCCTGGTCGTGGCCGCGGCCGACAGTACCGTCCCCGCCGGCTGGGTGGCGGGCTACGTCATCGGCATCATCATCGTGCTCGTGGTGGTGGCGCTCGTGGTGCCGATCCTGGTGCTGGCCCGGTCGATCGGCAACGAGGCGCCCAAGATCAACGACGCGCTGACCGAGGCGGTACACAACACCGCGCCGCTCGGCGCGCTGCGCACCACGATCGAGCACGCCACGATCATCATCGGCGGCCTGCAGCGCGGCCGCGCCAGGCTGGGAGGGTAGCCATGCACCACACGCTGGCCATGTCCTCGACCGAGCACAACCTGTGGCTGACCGCGAACATCATCGGCCTCGTCGTGGTGGTCGCCGTCGCCGCCCTGCTGAGCCTGCTCATCTACCTGGTGAAGATCATCGACCGCCGGGTGGTCGCGGTGCGGGACACGCTCAAGGCCGCGGCCGCGAACACCGCGGACACCGTGCTGATCCCGCAGGTCGCCAACGGCGTCGAGGCGGTCCTCGCCGAGGGCCTGCAGCACCATCTGTTCCTCGGCCGCGTGCTCGGGAAGGTGAAGTCATGACGGGACTGGTCGTATTCACGGTCATCGACGTCGTGCTGCTGATAGCGGGCCTGGCGTTCTACCTGTTCTGGGTGGGCACCCTGCTCACCCGCATCGCCGGGAACCTGGAGGAGTCCGCCGAGATCGTCCGCACCATCGTGGGCCACGCCAAGCTCATCGGCCCCGGGGTGGAGCACATCAACGAGACCGGCGGCGTGGTGGCCGGCGCGCTGCCGCTGCTCTACGGGATGGCCGAGGGCATCGTGGCCGGCGTCACCCCCAGGCCGGAGCCGCCCGCGGTGCCCGAGCCGGCCCGCCCGGCCTCGGGAACCCGCCGCTCCCGCCTGCTCGACGCGGTGGGCTTCCGGCCGGGACAGTAGGGCACGCCGTCCGGAGGATCGCGCGGGAAGGGATGGCAGCAGCGTGCCCGGTAGCTCTGGCGGCACCGCAAGCGGTGCCGCCAGACGGCTCAGGGCCAGTCCTGCACGCCCCAACGCAAGTCGTCAGATCCCCGTCATGGCGTGATGGCGTTATGAATGCGGCCCCAGCTACGCCTCATCGTTTCTGCTCGCCCCGGGGCGCGCCGGGTCCTTGGCCAGGCCGGGGGAGGACGCGGTGGTCCCGCCGATCCACTCGTCCTTCCACGCCTGGTCGTATTGCTGGTCGTTGCACCGCGGCTGGTAGATCGCGGTCAGTTCCCTGGCGATCTGCTCCCGGTGCGCCCGGCCGCCGCCCGGCACCTGGTAGGTGCAGATGTAGACCTTCCACTTGGATCCGGCGCGCTTGACCCAGCAGTGCGCGCGCGGGTGCTGGAAGGGGAACCGCTCCGCGGTCAGGTCGCCGGAGTGGCCCACGTAGATGACCGCGTACTTGTCCGGCTTGGCTTGCGGTTCCGGCTTGTACATGATCGCGTACACCGCGGGGCGGGCCGGCGGCGTCCAGCCGGCCAGCAGCCGTGGACCCTCGAACGGGTACCCGGCCAGGGACCCCAGCCGGATCATCCGGCCGCGTCCTCATCCTCGCTGACCGCCTCGGTCCGCACCACCGGGCCGGGCCTGAGCCCGGCCTTCCGGACGGCCCGCCAGAACTCCCCGGTGGCCTTCCCGATCGCCTCCTCCCGGCTGCCCGCCTCCACGATCAGCTGGGCGCCGTACCGGCTGGTGCCGATCCCGGTCGCGATGCCATCGGCCGCCGCGACCGCGTCCGCGAGCTCGACGACCTCCTCACGGGTCAGCACCCGGTCGCCTTCGACCTCGATCCCGACACTCCACCTCACGGCACGCTCCTCGCCAGCACATTCCTAGTTAAGCATCAGCTGGACCCGTGCCGCCTGGTTGCTCCGGCGGGGGGGACGGCGGTGCCTTCCTGCCATGGCCAGCGGCCCCGATCCTCGCCACTACGTGGTTATAGTCCATGGTGCTTGGCGTATTCCCCGCGATCCTCAGCCGGCCGCGCCCTCGCCGACCCCCTGGATCTGCGCGTGCTCGTGCAGGGCCTGCTCGTCCGCGTGGGTGGCCGGCTTGAGGTCGAACACGACCTTCTTCACCGTCCCGGTGAACGGATAGGGAGCCTTGTCCTCGTAGGCGAGGTCGACGACGAGGCCGTTGTCCCGGCCGATGTCCATGCCGGCATAACTGGAGAAGGCGATGGGCACGGTGTGCGGCATCTTGCCCTCGCCGATCACCTTGCCGTCGGCCCATAGCGTCACGGTGCCGCCGGTGCCCGGCTTGGTCTCATCCGCGGCGAACAGCATCTTCACCGTCACCTCACCGGCCGGGATCGGTTCCGTGGACACCTGCTTATACGTTTCCACGCCCAGGAACGAGTAGGTGTGAGTCAGCCTGCCGCCGCCGTCGACCCACAGGGCGAAGCCGCCGATGAAATCGGCGTTGGCCACGATGACGCCCTCGGCGCCGGCCCCGGGCACGCTGAGCTCGGCCTCGATGGCGTAGGACCGCCCGAAGACGCGGGGCACCATGCCGCGCTGCACGTTCTGGACGTCCCCGGCGAAGGTGAACCGGGTGACGGTGGGCATCGGCGGGAGGTTGCCGAACAGGACGCTGAGGCCGCCGAGCAGCGGCAGCACCCGGTTGCGCTCGGCCTCGGCCCACCACAGCTCCTTCAGCTCGGCGAGCTTGCCCGGGTGCTGCGCGGCCAGGTCGCGGGCCTGGGAGAAGTCGTCGGGCAGGTAGTACAGCTCCCAGACGTCGCTCCCGGGGTCGTAGACCCCGGGAGCGAACCTTCTCAGCGTCTGCGGCGAGAAGTCCCAGGGGGCCTTGTCCAGCCTCGTGCAGGCCCACCAGCCGTCCTTGTACATGGCCCGGCTGCCGAACATCTCGAAGTACTGCACGGTGTGCCGCTCGTCGGCGCTGGCGTCGGCGAACGTCGGCAGGAAGCTGGTGCCGTCCATCGGCTCCTGGCCGATCCCGTCGACCGTCGCCGGCTCGGGCAGCCCGACGGCCTCCAGGACGGTCGGGGCCACGTCGATGCAGTGGGTGAACTGGCTGCGGACCTCGCGGCTGGCCTTGACCCGGCCCGGCCAGGCGACCACCATCGGATCCCGCGCCCCGCCCAGGTGAGACGACATCTGCTTGCCCCACTGGAACGGGGTGTTGCCGGCGTGGGCCCAGGCGGCGGCGTAGTGCGGGGCGGTGTGCGGGCTGCCCAGGGCCTCGATGCCGCCGTAGTGCTCGATGAGCCGCAGCTGGTGCGCGGGGTCAAGCACGATGCCGTTGAGGAACGTCATCTCGTTGAACGAGCCGGTGATCGTGCCCTCCATGCTGGAGCCGTTGTCCCCCCAGATGTAGAAGATGAGCGTGTTGTCCAGGTCGCCCATCTCCTCGATGGCGTCCAGCAGCCTGCCGACGTTCCAGTCGGCGTTCTCGCAGTACCCCGCGAACACCTCCATCTGCCGGGCGTACAGCTTCTTCTCGGTTTCGCCGAGGGAGTCCCAGGCCGGGAACAGGTCCGGGCGCCTGGTCAGCTCGGTATCAGCGGGGATGATCCCGAGCCGCTTCTGCCGCTCGAAGGTCTCCTCCCGGAGCTTGTCCCAGCCGCCGTCGAACCGGCCCTTGTACTTGTCGGCCCAGGCCTTCGCCACATGGTGCGGTGCGTGCGCGCAACCGGTGGAGTAGTACATGAACCACGGCTTGGTGGCGTCCTGCGCCCGGACGCCGTGCAGCCACTGGACCGCCTGGTCGGTCAGGTCGTCCGGGAAGTAATACTGGCCGCCGTCCTTGCCTGGCTGGACGCCGAGGGTGGAGTTGTCCTGGGTGATGATCGGGTCGTACTGGCCCGCTGCGCCGGACAGGAACCCCCACCAGTGATCGAAGCCCCACGCCTGCGGCCAGCGGTCGAACGGCCCGGCCGGGCCCTGCACGTTGTCGGGGGTCAGGTGCCACTTGCCGAAACCGCCGGTGACATACCCGTTCTCCCGCAGGATCCGCGGCAGGGCGGTGCAGCTGCGCGGCCGTGAGGCGGTGTAGCCGGGGTACGGGCCGGGGTACTCGGCGATCGAGCCGAACCCGACCCGGTGGTGGTTGCGGCCGGTCAGCAGCGCGGCCCGGGTCGGCGAGCACACCGCCGTGACGTGGAACCGGTTATAGGACAGGCCCATCTGCTGCACCCGGGTGAGGTTCGGCGTGGAGATCGGGCCGCCGAACGTATCCGGGTTCCCGAAGCCGGCGTCGTCGATCAGCACGATCAGCACGTTCGGGGCGTCCTCGGGCGGCTGCGGCCCGGGGATCATCGACCAGTCGGGAACAGACGCCTCGAGCGTGCGTCCCATCGTCCCGCCGAAGGTGCGGTCCGGGATCGGCAGCACCGTCCGGTCCGGGCTGAACTTGCCCGCCGCCTCGGCCAGCGCCGCCTTGAGCTCTCCCAGGCCCTTCTTGCTCATCGGGGCGACCGACTTGGCCAGGGACCCGCCCAGGGCCTGCTCGGCCGCCAGCCGGTCGTCACCGTCAACGATCGCGATGACGACAGCGGTGCCCGGCTGGAGCTTGTCGCCCAGGCCCTGCTCGATGCCGCTGTCCACCTTGTACCTGGCGAACCTGCCGATCAGGGCGCCAGCCGCCGCGCCCGCCACGATCGAGGCGAGCATCGGCGGTGCGAACAGCCCCACCACCAGGCCGACGCCGCCTCCCCACCCCAGGCCCCTGCGGCCCAGGTGGTCGCCGGTGTGGGTGACGCGGACCTGGCCGCCGGCATCGTGCTCGACCAGGATCACCCCCTCCGACCTGACCGCCCTGTCCTTGACCAGCCGCACCAGCGCGTCGAAGTCGTGCTCGGCCGCCCCGGTGGCCTGGTAGGCGGCCATGATCACATCGAAGGTGTCGCTCATTACCGTGGCCTCCTTCGCCGGGTGCTGCGGGGTCGGCGAGCCGTGCGGATCCACCCGGCCAGCAGCAGGTTCGCCAGGCCTGCGGCCCCGGCCAGCCAGCGCGCGTCCGGGATCACCAGCTGGCCGGACAGGGGGGTGAGCACGACCTCGAGCGAGGACAGCTTGTAGGGCATGACCTCGAGGTAGCGGGGATCGGTGACCAGCTCGAGGAAGGTGCGGCGGCCCGGATAGCGGACGACCAGGACGCGATCCCAGTTGTCCAGGTCGGGGCGGTACACCATGAGGTTGCTCGCCCGGTCCTGCCCGCCCCCGGCCTTGGCGGCCGGGGCCTTGGCGGCCGAGATCTTGGTGGCCGGCCCGGCCAGGACCGGGTAGCCGCCCTTCTTGACGAGCATCGGCACGACGCTCGTCTCGTAGTGGGCGTTGGCGTCCTTCGGCGTGCCCGTGACGGGCGCCCCCGGGAACGGCCTCAGCTGGTCGAAGAACCGCATCAGGTTCAGCATGTAGACGGGCCGGCCATCGTCGTTCTCGGCCCAGGAGCGCAGCCGCGAGATGAACTCCTCCCGGTCCTCCAGTTCCGGCGGCAGTTCCCGTTCCAGGATCCCGATGTAGCGGTCGACGTCGCCCTGGGACAGCTTGCGGGCCGACTGGAAGGCGGAGACGCCCGCCACCGCGCCCGCCGAGACCAGGGCCAGCAGAAGTTCCGGGCGGTACCTACCAAGCCTGCTGAGCAGCATGTGTCAACTCCGCACTAGAGGTGCTCAGGTAGGCGGAACCCCTGCACCCCGCTGTGATCAACCGCCATCGCGCTACCGTGACCAGCATCACGCCGCCGGCCGCGCGCCAGCCTCACCCACCGAGGGTGATGATCCCGGCCGGGCCTAGTTCAGCCCGGGCAGCAGGGCGGCGAGCTTCTCCAGGCTCGCCAGGTCGTGGCCGGACAGCAGCAGGTCGATGTGCGGCGCGGCGATCATCATGCCCAGCGTGGACGGCCGGAAGGCCGGGTCGTCGCCCTTGTGCGGGTTCAGCCAGACCAGCCGGTGGCTCAGCCGGGCCAGCTGCTCCATGGCCGCGGCCAGCACGGCGGGATCCCCGCGGTCCAGGCCGTCAGAGCAGACCACCACGATGCCGCCGCGGCACAGGCCGGCCCGGGCCCAGCCGCGGACGAAGGCGTCCAGGCTGTCGCCGATCCTGGTCCCGCCGTCCCAGTCGAAGGTGGCCCGCGCCGCCCGCTCCAGGGCCTCGTCCGGCCGCCGGCACTCCATCGCCCCGGTCACCCGGGTCAGCCGGGTGCCGAAGCAGAAGACCTCGACGCGCCCGGCCGACCGCTTCGCCGAGTGGGCGAACTGCAGCAGGCTGCGCGAGTAGTCGGCCATGGACCCGGAGATGTCCAGGATCAGGATCAGCGGCCGCAGCCGGACCTTCCGGCGCCTCCAGTACAGCCGCGCGGGCTCGCCGTGCATGCGCATGGACTCCCGGACGGTCCGCCGGGGATCGGGGCGGGGGCCGGACGTCGCGGGGGCGCTGCGCCTGGTCCGGCGGCGCGGCGGGGTCAGCCGGATCCGGGCCATGATCCGGCGCAGCACCGCGAGTTCCTCCGGCGTGCAGGCCCCGAACGACTTGTGCTTGAGCGCGTCGACGTCGGACGCCATCCAGCCCAGGACGGCGTCGTCCTCCTCGCCGGGATCGCCCGGCTCGACCGACGGGATCGCCAGCGCGCCCTGAGCGGCAAGCGACGCGCGCAACATGAGCGTCAGCTCATCGTCCTGGCTCTCGGCGCCGAGGAAGAACCGGCGGAAGACCTCGTCGTACCGGGCGATGTCGTCGTGCCGGTTCACCAGCGTGGTCCGCCCCGCCCAGTACAGGTCGACCAGGTCGGCCGGGTCCAGCTGGCTCAGCGCCGAGCAGTAGACCAGGACGTCCCCCGAGCCCACCGCGAGCCCGGCCGCCCGCAGTTCCCCGGCGAAGCGGGCGAGCAGGCCAGTGAACCGATCAGGCACCGGAGGTGATCTCCTGCAGGTTGTCGCGGACCACCTCGAGGTCGTCCCGGTCCTTGACCACGGCGCCGAGCGTGTCGTTCGCGTGGCCGGCGTCCAGGTCGGTCGCGCCGAGGAAATCGAGAGTCCGGGCCCAGTCGATGGTCTCCGCCACGCCCGGCGGCTTGGCCAGGTCGAGCTCGCGGAGCCGGTGCACCGCGGTGACCACCTTGCGGGCCAGCGCCGCGGAGACGCCGGGTTCCCTGATCAGGACGATCTCCACCTCGCGTTCGGCGGCCGGGTAGCCGATCCAGTGGTAGAGGCAGCGCCGCTTCAGCGCGTCGTGCAGCTCACGGGTGCGGTTGGAGGTGAGTACCACCAGCGGCGGGCGCTCCGCCTTGACCGTGCCGATCTCGGGGATGCTGATCTGGAAGTCCGACAGCACCTCGAGCAGGAAGGCCTCGAACTCGTCGTCGGCGCGGTCGATCTCGTCGATCAGCAGCACGGCCTGATCGCCGGCCCGGACCGCCTCGAGCAGCGGCCGTTCCAGCAGGAACTTCGGGCCGAACAGCTTGTCCACCGCGTCGGAGGCGTCGGGTCCGGCCAGCTGACGCTCGGACAAGGCCCGGATGTGCAGCATCTGCCGGGCGTAATCCCACTCGTACAGCGCCTGGTTGGTGTCGATGCCCTCATAGCACTGCAGCCGGATCAGCTTGCGGCCGAACACCGACGCCATGACCTTCGCGACCTCGGTCTTGCCGACCCCGACCTCGCCCTCGAGCAGGATCGGGCGGTTCAGCGACAGGGCCACGAACAGCGCCGTGGCCAGCCCGCGGTCGGCCAGGTAGCCGCCCTGCCGCAGCGTCTCGGTCAGCTCGCCGACGGTGCCCGGGCTCTCCATCCGCTAGGACTCGGGCCCGGAAGTCCCGAGGACCAGGTCCCGCACGCTGCCCGCGCCGCGGTTCAGCTTCCCCTCGCGCGCCAGCTGGGTCCGCCAGGCGAGCCGCAGGTCGCCGTCGGTCTCCTCGGCCAGGCCGTCGAAACCCACGTCGGTCATCCGCTTGCAGGACTTAGTGGTACCGCAGGCTTCCTCGACGTCCTCGGCGCTCTGCCCCCGGGCGCTCCACACCTCGCGCAGCACCTCGAGGACTTCTTCGCTGTTGCCGCTCATCTGCTGGCACCCTCCTGGGACGCTGGTCTGCTATGACTGTAGGTCGTGCTCGCGGCCCAGGCGACATCGGATTAAGGGTTCTCTTATCGCCGCCACCGGCGCGGGCCGGGGTCGCCGGGGCACGCGCCCTCCCTGTTCGGTATGAAGGATCTTTCGGGCCTAACGGAGCCGGCTCGAGCCTCAGCCTTCCAGCGCGCCCCGCATGGGCTGGAGCTTCACCAGGGTCTCCGCGAGCTCCGCGGCCGGCTCCGAGCCCGCCACGATGCCGCACCCGGCGAACAGGCGAGCGGTGCGCCCGGACAGCTGCCCGCAGCGCAGCGCGATGCCCCACTCGCCGTTCCCGTCCGCGTCCACCCAGCCGACCGGCCCGGCGTACCGTTCCCGGTCCATCTGCTCGAGCTCGCGGATGAGCTCCAGCGCGGTCCCGGTCGGGGTGCCGCAGACGGCGGCCGGCGGGTGCACGGCCGCGGCCAGGGCCAGGGCCGATCTCGTCGTCCCGCCGCCGGCCAGCGTGCCGCGGACCCGGGTGCCGAGGTGCTGCAGGTTCGGGAACTTCAGCAGCGACGGCCGCGCGTCGACGTCGAGCGCCTCGCACAGCGGCCCGAGCGCCTCGCGGATCGAGTCGACCGCGTAGGCGTGTTCCTCGTTGTTCTTCGCCGAGGCCAGCAGCTCCTCGCCCAGGGCCAGGTCCTCCGCGGGGTCCCCGCCGCGCGGCAGCGTGCCGCCGAGCACCAGGGCGCTGACTTCCCGCCCGGCCCGCCTGACGAGCAGTTCGGGGGTGGCGCCGATCATGCCGTCGCAGGCGAAGGTGAAGCAGTCCGGGTACCGCGCGGCCAGCCGCTGCACCAGGATCCGCGCGTCGATCTCCGCGGCGGCGCTGGCGTACACGTCGCGGGCCAGCACCACCTTGCGCAGGTGGCCCGCCCTGATCGCGGTGACCGCCTGGGCCACCGCCTGCTCCCACAGCGGCCCGGGCAGGCTGCCGTCCTGCCAGCGCAGCCCGCCCGGCGAGGAGAGCCCCCGGCTGGCCGGCAGCGGCCAGCCGGCGTCGGCTTCCTCGCCTGGCTCATTTACCGTGGTGAGCCAGGCCTGGCCGCGGCCGTCCCGGCCGAGTACCACGCGGGGGACGACCAGGACCGAGCCGTCCGACGACGCGTCGAAGGTGAAGGTGCCGAACGCGACCGGGCCCGAGCCGCGCACCTGCACCTGGTCGTCCACGTCGGCGGCGTCGAACACCGAGCGGAGCCACTTCTCCCCGGCGGTGAACCGGTCCTCCCCGGCGGGCAGCGTGACCCTGACCGCCTCGCCCCAGCCGGCCAGGCCGGCCCCGTGATGCACCCAGGCGACCACGTCCGGCTGGGGGATGCGCTCGAGCAGGTCCCCGGGGTCGGGGACGGCGGCGGTCCGGACGAGGAGCCGTCCGGCCCCGTGCCGCTCCCGGCGGCTCAGCACCCGCGACTGCCCTGGGCCGTCTGGGTCCGCTGAGCCGTCTGTGTCACCTGGTCACCCGCCACGAACCCACATTCTAGGTGCCGTCCGTCACGGGCCTGCCTTCCGGGTTGGCCAGCGCGCTGTGTCGCTGGTCAGGGCGCGCTAGCGCGCTGGGCCACCAGACGCGGCGCGGTGACCGACGCGATGCCGGGGGTGGCGGCAAGCGCCGTCCGGACCTGTCCCGCGCTGGACGCAGTGCAGATCACCTGCACCGGCTCGCCGGAGCCGGCCGGGAAGTACTCGGCCAGGACGTTCTGGGCGGTGATCGACGGCGGGGTGCCGCGGAACGACTGGGCCACGGTCAGCGTGCCGAAGCTGAACCCGATCAGGCCGAGGGCGCCCACGCCGAGCAGGACCGCGGTCACCATCCAGACCTGGCGATGATGGCCGGGCCCGCCCGGCGCAGCGCCACCGCCATGGCCGCGTGCCGGTCGGCGTGCCTGCGCGGTGCCCCGTTTCGCGCAGGGGCCGGCGTGGCTGCTGATACGGCCCGCCGGTGGCTCCCGTGATCGCGGATCATTACCCGCCGTTTTCCGCACCTGCGCAGCGAGCGCCCAGGGCAACGCGAGGTACGCGGCTGGTCGCTCAGAGCAGGGTGAGCTGCTCGTGCCCGGCCGGGGAGAACTCGGGCGGAGCGGGGGAGAGCCGGCTCGCCGCGGAGACCTCAGCAGCCGCTGGTCGCCTCGGAGGCTCGGGGACCTCGAGGGCCCGGAGGCGAGGCGCCGCCGCGGGGCGCTCGGTGGCAGCGAGGCGCCCCGCGGCCGGCTGGTCCCGCCGGGGCAGGCTGGCGTGACCCCGGGGCCGGGCGCCGTGACCGGTCCCGGCTCCGGGCCGGCCGATGCCGTGCTTGTCCGCGAGCTCGCGGACCTGGCCGGCGATCCGGTTCTGGTAGGCCTGCGGGGCGTAGGCGCCGCGGCCGTACAGCTCCAGGTACCGGCCGACCAGCCCGGGATGCCGGGATCGCAGCCAGCGGAAGAACCACTCGCGGGTACCCGGGCGCAGGTGCAGCACGATGGGCGTGACGCTCGTGGCACCGCTCGCCGCGATCTGCCTGACGGTCTCGTCGAGCTGGGCGGGGGAGTCGGAGAGGAACGGCACCACCGGGCCCATGAGCACCCCGCAGCGCAGCCCTCGCTCGTTCAGCGCCGCGCACGCCTCGAGCCGCCGCCCGGGGGCGGGCGTGCCCGGCTCGATTGATCGCCACAGGTCTTTGTCGACAAAGCCCGCGGAGACGTTCAGCCCCACCTCGGTGACTTCGGCCGCCTGGGCGAGCAGGTCGATGTCCCTGAGGATCAGCGTGCCCTTGGTCAGGATCGAGAACGGGTTGGCGGCGTCCCTGAGCGCGCGGAGGATGCCGGGCATCAGCTGGTAGCGGCCCTCGGCCCGCTGGTAGCAGTCCACGTTCATGCCCACCGCGATGTGCTCGCCCGCCCAGCTCGGCGAGGCCAGCTTCTTGCGCACCAGCTCGGGGGCGTTCACCTTGACCACCACCCGGGTGTCGAAGTCGGCGCCCGCATCGAGGTCCAGGTAGGTGTGCGAATTCCTGGCGAAGCAGTTATGGCTCACCACGCCGTTGGCGATGAAGTCGCCGGTCCCGGTGGTGATGTCGTACATCGGCAGGTCAAGACGCAGCGGCTCGATCGCCGCCACCCGCAGCCCGTCGTCGCTGCCGACCGCCGCGCCGTCGATCGAGCGCCGGGCGGTGCTCGCGGGGTCGACGGCGTGAAGGAACCTCAGCGCCTGGCCGAGCCCGCCGCTCAGCCAGATCCCGCCAGGTCCGCCCGGCGGGAAGGTCCGCTCCACGGCGGCATCGAAGCCGAGCGATCGCAGCGAGGAGACCAGCCAGCCGGCGACCTGCGGATCAGCCGGGCAGATCCGCACGACCCCGCCGCGATATCCGCCCCGCGCGTCGAAGCACCCGGCCAGGAAGCCCTTCCGCCAATCAGGGCCGGGGTGATCCGGCCAGCTCAGGAGCCACTCGAGCGTCCTGGCCTGCTCGGTGCCCACGGCGCGGATCGCCGTCACCTGGCGGCGTGCGCTCGGCTCCCAGGCACCCGGCCCGGTGCCACCCGGCTCCGTGCCGCCCGCCTCCTCGGTGAGGGTGAAATCGGCGCAGCCGATGCCCGCGCGGGCCAGGTAGTCGGCGGTCCTGGCCCGCCCCGCCTCGCTTCCCGGCTCGGCCAGCGCCAGCCCGAACAGATAGCTGCGGTCAGCTGCGGGAAGGCGTTGCGGGTAGGAGTAGTGCCCGATGCTTCCGTCCCCGCGGATCAGGCCGCACAGGTAGCCGCGCCGGTAGGCGGCGGTCGGCTTGGGCGGCTCCGCGAAGCCGCCGGTTCCCATCAGCGCGTGGCCGGCCGACAGGTGCCGCCGTCGCCGCAGCTGGCCGAACCCGGCCCCGGTCACGTACCGCCACCCCCGGTCGGTGAGGAAGCGGTGATCGCTGCTGCACACCAGCTGGGTGCCGTCGGCCAGCAGGACGCGGTACGCGGGCTTGACCGCGGACCAGTGCGCCAGCACGGTGGTGCGGACGAATGCGCGGCCGCTGCCACGCCGGGCCGTTCCGTAGATGGCATCCCCGGGCCGCACCTGAGCCAGCGGCTTGGTGCGGCCGTCCGCCATCAGGATGGGCGTCTCGCCTTCCAGGCAGTAGACGCATGCGTGCTGGCAGCCCCGGTAGGGATTGATGGTCCACCGGAACGGCATCCGGGACGCCTCGGGCACCCGGTTGACCACGGATCTGGCCTGCACCTCGAAGAAGGTCATGCCGCGGAAACCCGGTGTGTCGAAGGTGCGGGCGACCGCGCCGCGCTCGATGAGCGGGAGCGCCTGGTCCCGTCGGCCGGCGGTGACCAGGCCGTCGCCGTCTTCCGTCTCCGGTGGCTCGTCGAGCCGCAGATTGTCCCAGCGCATACCGGACATGATAGAACGACTGTTCGATGAACACAAGCATCCTGGCAGGTAACTCGCTGTAAGTATTTAACCGGTCCTGACTGTGCCGGCCGGCGCGCGTGGCGTAGCCTGCGTCTGAGCGGACGCGTTAGGTGACGGGCCGGGCGAGGAACGCTCATCGCGAAAAACAGGCGAAGTACAAAGCCAGAACAATTGGATAAAGACCGGCTCCTGAGAGATAGTGAGAGGGTAGGCACCGGGTGCACGATGCGGAGGTACCGGTGCGCGACGCGGAGGTAGCTGAATGGCCCTGTCGATGGACGAGCAGCGTGCGCTCGCCGAGATCGAGCGGCGACTCGCGGCTGACGATCCTGGGCTTGCCACCTGCCTGACGGCATTCCGGCGGCCCGGGCCGGCCAACGCCCTGCGCTCGCCCCGCGTACGCATCATCGGCTCGCTGTTCACGGTCCTGCTCGTCGCGATGATCTCGCTGATGGTCTACGCGATGATCCCGTTCCGCGCGCACAGCGGGCGCCCGCCCGTCACGCAGAGCGCGGGGGCCCCGAGCAACGTCGCGGTCAGCAACGGAGCCGGCGACCGCAAGCAGAGCCCGCCGCCCACGTCGGCCAACGCGAGCGCGGGCACCAGCGCGAAGCCGCCGGCCATGTCCGCCGTGCCCTCGGCGGGCCAGAGTGCGAGTACCGGCGGGACCCAGCCATCCACGAGCCCGGCAGCGGGCCACGCCACGTCGCCAGCTCGCCCGTAAGGATTCCCGCCACAGCTGGACGAGATAGCGTTCCAGGCCCTCGAGGGTCTTCTTCTCCTGCTGGAACTCATCGCTCAGCGGGTTGCGGTGGCGGTCGAAGAGCTGCGCGTAGCGGCGGGTCACCTGGTCGCGGTTGCCCGCGTAGACCCGGACCGAATAATCCCCCACCCCGCCCGCCAGCCGCAGCCCGCGGACCGCGGTGCCGGCCAGGCCCATGCTGATGCTCAGCTGCCCGCGCAGGTAGATGGCGCCCTTGGCCTCCTCGTCCCAGGCGTCGCCGCACGGCGGCGGGGCCGCGTCCCACTCCTCCAGGACGAGCCGGACATCGATGTCCTCCTGCAAGCTGCCCACCCAGAGCTGCTCGCGGTTGGTGCTGATCAGCGCGCCTACCGGCGGCAGGGGACCGCCCGGTGCGTCCGGGTCTACAGACGGGTCGTGGATCCGGAACATCCTCCGTTCCGGAGTGACTGGAATGACCAGCTGAAGGAGTCTGCGGCTCATGATTCCCCCCCTCGGCACGTTGATACCTTCGATATCAGCCCGCTTCGCTAGCAAATCTAGACTGCGGACGCACATCATGCGGGGCGAAACGGCGTTGAAATGCTTAACGTAACCACTTGACTACAGACTGCATCGGTGTACCGTCATAACTGTCATGAACCTTGTGTCCGAACTTGACCTGCCTGCGCTCGATTACTCGGCGCCGGATTTCTCGGCCGACCGCTACCACCAGCAGCTCGCCGAGACCTGCCGTCGAGGCTGGCTGGCCAAGTCGCCGCTGGCCTATTTCGTGCTCGACCACGACGCCGGGGAGTTCTTCCTGCGGTCGAGGAAGACCGCGTTCCCCGGCCGCGAGATCGCCGGGTTCTTCGGCGTGACGGAAGGCCCGCTGGCCGAGCACATCGACGCCAACATCCTGAACCTCACCGGAGAGCAGCACCGCCGGCTGCGGGCGCTGGTCGGCCCGGCGCTCACGCCGCGCGCGGCCGATCGCTGGCGCCCGGTGATGCGCGGCTTCCTGGAGGACCTGTGGGCCCCGGTCGCCGCCTACGGCGGGTGTGACTTCGTGGCCGCGGTGGCCCGGCCCTACCCGTCGCTGACGATCGCGACCGTGCTGGGGGCGCCGCGCCAGGACGCGGGGCGGCTGCACACCTGGTCCACCTGGGTGCAGCGGCAGTTCGACATCCGGGCGCTCGAGACCAGCCGGGACGACATCGAGCGGGCGGTCACCGAAGCCTTCCAGTACGTGACCGGGCTGCTCGAGGCCAGGCGGGCCGCTCCCGGCGACGACCTGATCAGTGACCTGCTGGCGGCGCGCGAGCAGGGAGACAAGCTGTCCGCCGCGGAGTGCGTGCAGCTCGTGACGAACCTGCTGGCCGGCGGCATCGACACCACCGCGGGCCAGCTCGCCCACGCGGTCCGGCTCTTCGCCGAGCATCCCGGCCAGTGGGCGCTGCTGGCCGGCGATCCCGGACTGGTCCCGCGCGCCGTCGACGAGGTGCTGCGGTTCGAGCCGGTCGCGCCGTTCACCGCGCGGATCTGCCTGGAGCAGGTCACCTGCCGCGACGTCATCTTCCCGCCGGGCACCATCGTGGCGGTGTGCGCGGAGCGGGCCAACCGCCAGGGCGCGGACGGCGAGAGCTTCGACATCACCGCCCCGCGCGACACCCGGCTGCTCACCTTCGGCGCCGGAACGCACTACTGCCTGGGCGCGAACCTGGCCCGGGCCGAACTCGAGGAGGCACTGGCGTTCCTAGCGCCGCGCACTCCCGGCCTCGCCCTGGACGGGCCGCCGCAGCTGGGCGGGGTCGAGGGCATCTACGGGATCGACAAGCTCCCGGTCACCTGGTCAGGTTCATCCGGCACGGGCCCGAACCGCGGTCCCGTGCCGGACGTGTCATAAGTAGCCGGTACTCGCCCGCGGGCGAGTACGGACCGAGGGGTTCGCACGATGCAGGCGCCAGTAAGAGCCACCCATCGGAGGTCACGCAACGTGCCCGCTCGGCTACCGGAACGGATGCCCGTGCCCGTCCTGGGGCTCGAGCTTGCCTCGCGGCGGCATCCGGGCCCCCGCCCGGGCGCCGCTGCCCAGGCCCGCGCTGGCGCCCCCGCCCAGGCCCGCGGGGGCGCCGGCGCCTCCCCCGGCCAGGGCGGCTACCAGGCACCGGGCACGTACCCGGGCCCGGACAGCTACCCAGGCCCGGCCACCAGTACGCGCACCGGCCCGAGACCTGCGGCGGCCGCCGCCGCGACAGCCCGGACCGAGGCCGGCGCACGGTCCCAGGCGGTCATCGGCCCCGTCGTCGCCACCCCCGGGCGCCGCGCCCTCATGCTCGCCGTCTGCTGCATGAGCCTGTTCATGGTGGGCCTGGACAACACGATCGTGAACGTGGGGCTGCCGTCCATCGGCGAGGATCTGCACGCCGGCGTCTCCGGCCTGCAGTGGACGGTCGCCGCCTACACGATCGTGCTGGCGGCGCTGCTGATGTTCGCCGGCTCGCTCGCCGACCGGATCGGGCGCCGGACGATCTTCCAGGTCGGTCTCTCGCTGTTCACCCTGGGCTCGTGGCTGTGCAGCCTGGCGCCGGGCCTCGGCTGGCTGATCGGCTTCCGGATCCTGCAGGGCATCGGCGGCTCGATGCTCAACCCGGCGGCGCTCGGCATCATCACGAACACGTTCACCGGCCCGGCCGAGCGCGCCCGTGCCATCGGCGTGTGGGACGGCGTGTTCGGCCTGTCCATGGCGCTCGGCCCGGTGCTCGGCGGCGTGCTGGTCGGCACGGCCGGCTGGCGCGGCATCTTCTGGGCGAACATCCCGGTGGGCCTGGCCGCCATCTCGCTGACCGCGCTGTTCGTCCCGGACTCCAAGGCCCCGCGGTCGCGCCGCGCCGACCCGGTGGGCCAGTTCCTCCTCATCGTGATGCTCGGCTCGCTCGCCTACGCGATCATCGAGGGGCCCGGGCTCGGCTGGCACTCACCGGAGATCTTCGGGTTCTTCGCGCTGTCCGTGGCCGCGCTCTCGGTGCTGCTCGCCTACGAGCCCCGGCGCGCGGAGCCCATGGTCGACCTGCGGTTCTTCCGCAGCGTCCCGTTCGCGGGGGCCAACCTCAGCGCCATCTGCGCGATCGCCGCCATGGCCGGCTTCCTGTTCCTGTCCACGCTGTACCTGCAGGACGTGCGGGGCCTGTCCGCGCTGCAGGCCGGCCTGACGATCCTGCCGATGCCCGTGGTCATGGCGCTGTGCGCGCCGCTGGCCGGCCGGATGGTGGCCAGGCGGGGCCCGCGGATTCCCCTGGTCATCGCGGGCGCCGCGCTGACCATCAGCAGCGCCGCGCTGTCGCGGCTCACCGGAACGACCGAGCACAGCTACCTGATCGTCACGTACGCCATATTCGGGATCGGGGCCGGCATGGTGAGCTCGCCGATCACCAACGGGGTCATGTCCGGGGTGCCGAAGACCCAGGCAGGCATGGCCTCCGGGATGAACTCCTCCAGCCGCCAGCTCGGCCAGTCACTGGGAGTGGCCATCGTGGGCTCGGTCCTGGCGGCCAGCATGCGCGGGTCGATGCAGGCGGGCTTCGTCCAGGCGGCCCGCGCGGGCTGGTGGATTCTCGCGGGCTGCGGCTACATCGTGCTCCTGCTCGGCCTGGTCTGCACGACGCAGTGGGCCAAGCGGACCGCGTCCCGGCTGGGCTGACCCGAGGGGGGCTGACCCGAGGGGGGCTGACCTGAGGGGGCTGATCCGAGGGCTGACCGGGCGGGCCGGCCGGGCCGGCCGGCCCGGCCGGCGCATTTCTCGCGAGCAGAGAATCGATCACTGGCGGTGACGAAAGTCTCAGCCGCGCGCCCTTGCGTCCCGCCCCGCGCCCTCAATATTTAGTTGTAGAGACGCAATTACGATCACTCACGTCAGTCCGGGTGATACCGCTGCCAGAGCTCAGCCGCCGGCGCCGCCTGCTCGTGCTCGTCGTCTGCTCCTCGAGCCTGTTCATCGTGGGCCTGGACAGCACCATCGTGAACATCGCGCTGCCGGCCATCGGGCGGGACCTGCACGCCTCGGTGGCCGGGCTGCAGTGGACCGTGGACGGCTACGCGCTCGTGCTGGCCAGCCTGCTGATGCTGGCCGGCGCGACCGCTGACCGGGTCGGCCGCCGCCGGGTGTTCCAGACCGGCCTGGCCACCTTCACCGTGGGGTCCGGGCTGTGCAGCCTGGCGCCCGGCCTGGGCTGGCTGATCGCGTTCCGCATGCTGCAGGCCATCGGCGGGTGCATGCTCAACCCGGTGGCGATGTCCATCATCACCAACACGTTCACGGACAAGGCCGAACGGGCCCGGGCGATCGGTATCTGGAGCGGCACCTACGGCCTGTCCATGGCGCTCGGGCCGGTCGTCGGCGGCCTGCTGGTCGACTCCGTCGGCTGGCGCGGCACGTTCTGGGTGAACATCCCCGTCGGCCTGGCCGCCATCGCGCTGACCGCCCGGTTCGTGCCGGAATCGCGGGCGCCGCGGCCGCGGCGGCCGGACCCGGGCGGGCAGGCGCTCATCATCGTCATGCTCGGCTCGCTGACCTATGCGATCATCGAGGGACCCGCGCTCGGCTGGCACTCGCCGCTGATCATGGCGCTGTTCGCGGTGGCGGCCGCGGCCCTGGTGGCGTTCGTGGCCTACGAGTCGCGCCGCGCCGAGCCGGTGCTCGACCCCAGGTTCTTCCGCAGCGCGCCGTTCGCAGGCTCGGTGCTGACCGCGATCAGCGCCACCGCCGCCGTCGGCGGCTTCCTCTTCCTGGCCACGCTGTACCTGCAGGACGTGCGCGGCCTGACCGCCCTGGACGCGGGCCTGCACCTGCTGCCGATGGCCGCCATGATGGCGCTCGGCGCGGTGGTGTCCAGCCGGGTACTGGCCCGCCGCGGCGCGCGGCTGCCGATGCTCGCGGCGGGCGCGGGGCTGGCCGCCGGCGGCCTGCTGCTGTCCCGGCTGACCGCGTCGTCCTCCTTCGCCTCGCTGGCCCTCGCGTTCATCGTGTTCGGCACCGGCGGCGGCGTGGTGAACGCGCCGATCACCTACACGGCCGTGTCCGGCATGCCGGTCTCGCAGGCGGGCGTGGCCTCGGGCATCGCCTCCACCAGCCGCCAGATCGGCCAGTGCCTCGGCATCGCCGTCACCGGCTCGATCCTGGCCGGGAACCTGCACGGCGGCCCGCTGCGGACCGGGTTCGTCCCGGCCAGCCACGCCGACTGGCTGCTGATGTCCGGCTACGGCGTCGTCGTCTTCGTGCTCGGCCTGATCACGACCAGCCAGTGGGCGCTGGACACCGCGGCCCGCACCGCGGCCATGTTCGACTCCGGCGAGCCCAGAGCCCCCGGCCCGCTACGCCTGCGGCCCGGCGATCTTCCGCAGGGCCCCTAGGTCGGTGATGATGATGTGCTTCTGGCTGGTGCGGACGAAGCCGCGGTCCCGCCAGTTCTTGAGCGCACGGGCCACCGTGGCGCGCGACGTCCCGGCCAGGCTGGCCAGTTCCTCCTGCGAAAGCGGCATCGCCACGTCGATCGCGCCCCCCGTGGCCGTCCCGTGCCGCCCGGTCAGCTCGAGCAGCAGCGCGGCGAGCCGCTGCGCGCCGCTGGTCAGCGGGTGCCTGCGCAGCAGGTCGGCGGCATCACCCCAGCGCTGGGTCATCGCGCGCCGGTAGGCGTGCGCGGCTCCGGGATTCGCGTCGAGGAAGGAGGAGAAGCGCTCATACCCCACGATCAGCGCGTGCACGAGGTCGATGGCCTGCACGGTCGCGGTCCGGTGCCCGGCCATCTCGCCGGCCAGCTCCCCGACGACGTCCCCGTTGCCGCGCAGCGCGAGCACTCTCTCCTGGCCGTCCGCGGTCACCGAGAGGATCTTGACCCAGCCGGCCACCAGGACATACAGGTGCGTGGCCGGATCCCCTTCGTGGCACATCGTGACCCCGGGCGGGAAATCCCTGGTCAGGCTGAGATCGGCCAGGACAGCCCGTTCATCGTCGGTGAGAAGCCCCCAGAAGCCCCTGGCTGAGCTGTTCCCGTGCATGTTCACGCCGCCGCCGGATGCCTCACGTGCCGGGTGAGCAGGATGAGCCGGCACCGCTACTAACGATGGGCCATCCCGGGGCAGTTTGACAACTCCGGGGCAGCACGCGCCTTCCCGGCCCGCTGAGCCATGGGGGGAACGCTGCCCGGCGGGCCGGGAAGAGCCGGGGAGGCGGGGGTGACGGGCCGGGGCTACCGCGGCCTCACGCCCCGAGAAGGACCGTCATGGTCCAGGTCAGGAAGCACGCGACGGTGATGAACGTCCAGATGCCGGCCAGGTGGGTCCGCTCCCCGCGGATGCGCGCCGCGCCGAGCATCATGTTCACCCGCGTCCAGTCCCAGGCCGCCTGGCTGTCCTCGACGGACGGCATGCCCAGCCACCGCACCCGGGGATCGAGGGGGGCGCCCGTCCGCCAGCGATGCTCGTTGAGCTGGTCCAGGACCGGCCGGCTGGCCAGCAGCAGCAGGGCGGCGGCCCGGAGCCAGCACACGATCACGCAGCCGAGCAGGCTGACGCACAGGACACCGGCCAGCCCGGGGCGCAGCACGGAGGGCGAGAACGCGGCCTCCAGGGCGATGCCGATCGTAAGCGCGCTCAGAACGCTTCCGCCCAGGACCATGTTGCCCCGCGTGTCGCGCAGCAACTCCGCCATCTCGGCGATGACGTCCTGGGCAGGCCCCCGATCTGTCACTTCACGACCGGCATCGAGACCGTCGTCACCGAAGCTGTGTCGCCCTCTCATCGCTTCCGCCGGTACAGCCGCGGCCATGGCCATCGCTTTCGCCTCCGTACGTGCGCCCTTCCGCAAAGGACCTTCGGGATAAGCGAATCAGGCGGGACGCCGGCGCGTTGTGCCACGCGAGACAGCTTCGCCGTCTCATCTGACGCATCCGGGAAACCAGCGCCGGGGAAGTCGGCCTCGGGAGGTCAGCCTCGGGGAGGTCAGCGGCAGCCGCAGGCTCCGCCGCAGCAGCCGCCGCCAGCGCCCGAGGGACCAGGGGAGCCGGCCTGACGGCCGGACGCGAGGCCGCCCACCGACACCGTGGACAGGAGCTTCACCGTGTCGTCGTGGCCCTGCGGGCAGGTGCACGGAGCCGAGGACTCGGCCATCGGCCGGTTCAGCTCGAACGTGTCGCCGCAGGCGCGGCAGCGGTACTCGTAGCGGGGCACGGGAGATAGTCTACTCGCCGCCCCCGGGCGCGCCGGGAAGAGACCGGGCGCCGTCCCGGCTGGCCACGGCGGGCGCCTCGGCGGGGGAAACGCCCGCGGACCCGTTCGCCGAGGCGGGCGGATCGCCGGCCGGAGAGGAGGCACCGGGCCCGTTCGGGATCATCGTCACCGGACCGGCTGCGGACGGTGCCTTGTCGTCGTAGTAGAACCGCCTGCCGCGCAGCAGCGAGACCAGCGCGCCGGTGACCGACATGACCGCGGCCGCGGTGAACACGATGACCAGGCCATGGTGGAACGGCGCGGAGATCAGGTGCGGGAAGAACTGCCTGCCGGTGAGCACCGCGGCGTCATGCGCGGGCAGCCGGGACAGCACCCCGGACGGTGCCAGCAGGTTCTGCACCGGGTTGTAGCCGAGCAGCGCGGCGAACATCGTGCTGACCGGCGGCAGGTGGCTGACCTGCGTGGCCACCGACAGCGGCACGCCCTGCGCGGTCAGCCCGGCGGTGAGGGTGCGCGGCAGGGTCGACGCCAGCCCGGCGATCATCAGCGAGAAGAAGATGCCGATGGACAGGGACATGCCCGAGTTCTGGAAGGTGGACCGCATGCCCGAGGCCGAACCCCGGTGCCGGGCGGGCACCGCGCTCATGATCGCGGAGGTGTTGGGGGAGGCGAACAGGCCGGAGCCGATCCCGTTGCCGAGGATCAGCAGCGCGAACACCCAGTAGGAGAAGTTCACCGGGAGCAGCATCAGCCCGGCGAAGCAGATCGCGGCCAGCAGCAGCCCGGCGGTAGCGAACAGCCGCGGCCCGTACCGGTCGGACAGCGTGCCGGAGATCGGGCCGGCGATCAGGAAGCCCGCGGTGAGCGGCAGCATGTAGATCCCGGCCCACAGCGGGGTGACCGCGAAGTCATAGCCGTGCTGCGGGAGCCAGATGCCCGCCAGCCAGATGACCAGCATGAACTGCAGGCCACCGCGGGCGATCGAGCCGAGCAGGCTGGCCGCGTTGCCGGCCGCGTACGCCCTGATCCTGAACAGGCCCATCTGGAACATCGGCTCGGCGATCTTCGTCTCGACCACGCAGAATACGACCAGGACGGCGGCGCCGCCGGCCAGCCCGGCGATGATCCACGGGTTGGTCCATCCGGTGGCGTGCCCGCCGTAGGGCTGGATCCCGTAGGTGATGGCAACGAGCAGTGCGCCCAGCCCGGCCACGAACAGGACGTTCCCCAGCCAGTCGATCTTCGCGCGCCTGGTGGTGGCGATCTCGCGCAGGCTCAGGTACGCCCAGATCGTCCCGAACAGTCCGATCGGCACGTTCACCCAGAACACCAGGCGCCAGCTCCAGGCGACCAGCAGCCCGCCGAGCAGCAGCCCGACGAACTGCCCGGAGATCCCGGCGATCTGGTTGATGCCGAGAGCCATGCCGCGCCTGTTGGCCGGGAACGCGTCGGTCAGGATCGCCGCGGAGTTCGCCATCAGCATCGCCCCGCCGAACGCCTGCACGATCCGCCAGCCGATCAGCCACATGGCCCCGTCGGCGCCGGCCAGCGGGTCCAGCGAAAGCGCGATCGAAGCCAGCGTGAAGACGACAAAGCCGAGGTTGTAGATCTTCACCCGGCCGAACATGTCGCCGAGCCGCCCCAGCGTCACCACCAGCACCGACTGGACCAGCAGGTAGCCGATGATCATCCAGAGCAGGTAGCTGATGTTGCCCGGGTCGAGCGGGTTCAGGTGGATGCCGCGGAAGATGGCCGGCATCGCGATGATCACGATCGAGGCGTCGATGGTGGCCATCGTCATGCTCAGCGTGGTGTTGGACAGCGCGATCCACCGGTAGCGGTCCGGCCGCCCGCCGTCGGCCGTGGTTCCCGCTGTCCCGTTCACACGTCCTGAGTCCACGCTTCGCCGCACGTTAACCCAGTCTACCGCGAAACACTTGCTTGATGGCAACTATTTATCTGGGTCGGCTCGATCCGGGGCTGGCGGGACTCAGGCGACCGGCTGCTCGTCGTCGCCGGAGTCGGGCGCGGTGGAGGCGGGGGTGCGCTCGAATATGTAGTACACGGCGACCAGGCCGATGATCACGAACGAGGCGATGGCGCTGAAGTACGCCACCACGATGGCGGCCGCGTAGACGAGCCCGCCGCCGACGAACCGCCGGCGCGCTGCCCAGTGCTGCTCGGGCGGCAGCGGCTGGTATACCCGCTGGCCGTGCAGCGTCCACTCGAAGATCGCGCCGAAGCCGACCGACATGCCGAGGAATACCCCGCCGTACAGCATCATCGCGACCGGCGTGTCGTCGCTGGGAACGGACAGGTAGTCAGCCACGGTGGCGGTGGCGAACGGGATCGCCACCACGAACAGCAGCAGCACCAGGTTCAGGTACAGCAGCGTCCTGTCCACCGTCTTTATGGTCCTGACCAGCGCGTGGTGGTTGACCCAGATGATGCCGATGGTGAAGAAGCTGATCAGGTAGGCGACGAAGGCCGGCCACTTGTCATGGAGCTGGGTAACCAGGTGCCCGTGTCCGGGCCCGGGCACGGCCAGGTCGAGGGCGAGGAGCGTGATCGCCACGGCGATGACGCCGTCGCTGAACGCCTCGAGCCTGGACCGGTCCATCAGCTCCTATCCTTAGCCGGCCGCGGGCTTGGCATCGACCTTGGCCAGGATCTGGTCCACGCAGTCCTGGATGCGGCGCTGCCGGCCCGGCATGTCCTTGCTGGCGAAGTTGTCCAGGATGGCCCGCAGCGCGGCACTGTCCGTCTCCGGGCGCGGGATGTGCGGCGACTCGGGCGCCTGGCTGTCAGCAGGGGGTGCGATCGTCTCGGTCATCGTTATCCTCCGTGCAGGCCACCGCTGGCGTGGCGGTCACGTCCAGTGAAAACAGGGATTGCCACAAACTAGCGCTATCCGGCGGCGCCCCCGGCCGGTACCGGCCCGCTCGGTGCCTTTCCCCCGCGGCCGGCCCGGCTCTCATGTTCATCCCGAACGAGCCGGTTCGACGCCCCGGCGACACTGCCTGTTATCCCGGCGTTAGCCGTCACGGTGCATTCTTCCCTGTCATGACCCGTCCGAGCGGTGATGCCCGGGCCAGCAGGCGGGCGTTCCTCGGCCTGGGCGCGGCCGCGGTGGCGGTCGGCGTCTCGGGGGCGGTAGCGGTCGCGGCGGGCGTCGGCGACCACCCGGCGCCGCCCGCGCCGGCCTCGCCCCGGGGTTCCGGCGGCCCGCGCCGCCCGCGCGCCCCGCGTCGGCCGGGGGCCGTGGCGGAGAACTCCCGGCCGGGGGACCCGCACTGGGAGATCCGGCACCTCGGCGCGCCGCACGCGATCGAGGGGTACGCCGGCGCGGCCAGCGTGCAGACCGGGGAGTCCTTCCCGCTGTTCGTCTCGACGGCCGCCGCCGGGTTCCGGGTCACCGCGTTCCGGCTCGGCTGGTACGCCGGGGACGGCGCCCGCCGGGTGTGGCAGTCGGGCCCGCTGCGCGGTCACCGGCAGGGCCGCGCCCGCCTGGCCGGGATCACCAGCACGGTGCGGGCCGGCTGGGGCCCGTCCGTCGAGGTGCCGACCGACGACTGGCCGCCCGGCACGTACCTGCTCCGGCTCGACGCCGACTCCGGCGCGCAGCGGTACGTGCCGGTGACGGTCCGCTCGCCCCGGGCCGCGGGCCGGGTCGTGATCAAGAACTGCGTCGCCACCTGGCAGGCCTACAACACCTGGGGCGGTTACGACCTGTACGCGGGGCCCGGCTCTGACTACGGGACGCGGTCGCTGGCGGTCAGCCTGGACCGGCCCTACGACCTCAGCGGCGCGGCCATGTTCCTCACCTACGAGCGGAACGTGGTCAAGCTGGCCGAGCGCATGGGGCTCCCGCTGGCCTACGCGGCCAGCATGGACATCGCCGCCGATCCGCACCTGCTCGACGGGGCCAGCGCGCTGATCTCGCCGGGCCACGACGAGTACTGGACCCCGGCCGAACGCGCGCACGTGACCGCGGCCCGCGACGCAGGCGTCAACCTGGCGTTCCTCGGCGCCAACGCGATGTTCCGGCGGACCAGGCTGGCCGCCACGCCGCTCGGCCCGGACCGGCTGGTCATCTGCTACAAGACCAGCTACCAGCAGGATCCCCTGTACGGGAAGGACAATGCGCTGGTCACCAGCGACTGGCGCGAGCCGCCCTCCCCCGACCCGGAGTCCTCGCTGATCGGCACCCTGTACGAGGGTTACCCGGCGGTCGCCCCCTACGTGGCGGCGGCCCCGGACAGCTGGGTGTTCGCCGGCACCGGGGTCGCCGCGGGCGCACGCTTCGGCAACCTCGTCGGCGTGGAGTACGACCGGGTCAACCCGGCCTACCCGGTGCCGCGGCCGATCCAGGTCCTGTCCCACTCGCCGCTGGTGTGCCAGGGGGCGGCGAGCTTCGGCGACTCGGCCTACTACACGCACGCGGGCGGGGCCGGCGTATTCAACGCGGGCACCATGCGCTGGGTGGAGGCGATCTTCGGCGACCGCCCGCACGGCATCCCGGCGCCGGCGTCCCGCTTCGTCCGGCAGGTGACGATGAACGTGCTCCGCGCGTTCGCCGACGGCCCGGCCGCGGCCAGGTATCCCGCCCGTGACAACCTCGACGCCATCCGCGAGTACTCCGGCGACCCCATCGGCAACCCCGCCGCGAGCGGCAGGTGCGGCCCGTGCTGCTCCAGTGACCCCACCGGCACCACCAGCAGCCGCCGTGCTGCGTGCTCGACGTCGGGCCACCGCGCCCCCGCCAGCTCGAACACGCCCCCCTCGCCGCTCCCTGTAACCATGCGGCCATGCTAGGACGCCCGGCCGAGTTCGCCTCGGTCCCCAGCTCCACGCCTGCCTGATGATTCACTCCCGTCGCACAGCAAACGCCGGCGGGCGGCACCGGCCGGGCAGGGCCAGGCCGATCAGCTGCGGGCACCCATGGGCGGCAGGGGCTACTCGGCGGTAACGGACGGTGCCGGATCGGGCCGGACTGCCCGTAATAGTCTTGGCGCGTGCCGAAGGGAGCCAGCCGACGGGGGGCAGGTGGCGCGATGGTCCCCGCAGGACCGGGGCCGGCTGACGAACTGGTCCCAGCGGGGTTCCGGCTGCGTCCCGATCCGGGAACGCGCGCGCTGGCGGACGGGACGGTCATCACGGGCGGTTACCCCATCCGGGTGCTGCGGCTGAGTGCGGCCGGGGCCCGGCATGTGGCCGGCTGGTGGTCGGGCACGCCGGTATCCGATGACCCGAAGGCCCGCGCGCTGGCGCGCCGCCTCCTGGATACCGGGATCGCCCTTCCCGCGCTGGACGGCGTGGATGCGGCCTGCCTGCCACGGCCGGATGAGGTGACGGTGGTGATCCCGGTCCGCGACCGGCACGCCGAGCTGGCCCGCTGCCTGGCCGGGCTGACCGGAACCGGGACGGCCGGAACCGGGCCGGGGGAAGTGCCGCGGGTGATCGTGGTGGACGACTGCTCCCGCGACCGCGCGGCGATCCAGAGCGCCGCGGCCGCAGTCGGGGCCATCGTCGTGCGGCGGCCGGTGAACGGCGGGCCCGCGGCGGCCAGGAACACCGGCCTGGCGGCGGCGGGCACGCCGCTGGTGGCGTTCCTCGACTCCGATTGCGTGCCCGGCCCTGGCTGGCTCGATGCCCTGCTGCCGCATTTCGCCGACCCTGCGGTGGGCGCGGCCGCGCCGCGTATCGTGCCGCACGAGGCCGGGCGCACCTGGCTGGCGCGGTACGAGGGGGCAAGCTCCACCCTCGACATGGGGTGGCGGCCCAGCATCGTCCGGCCGGGATCGCGCGTGCCCTACGTCCCCGGTGCCGCCCTGGTGGTGCGCAAGGAGGCCGCCGGAGCGGGTTTCGCCGAAGACATGCAGCTGGGGGAGGACGTCGACTTCGTCTGGCGGCTGGGCGCGTCCGGCTGGCGGGTGCGCTACGAGCCCGCGGCCGCCATGGGGCACCAGCACCGGGTGCGGCTGCGCGCGTGGTTCTCCCGGCGGAGGGATTACGGCACCTCCGCAGCCGCGCTCGAACTGCGGCATCCGGGCGCGGTCCGCCCGCTCTACGCGTCCGTGTGGACCGCGGCAGCCTGGCTGGCCGCGGCGCTCGGCCACCCGCAAGCGGGAGCAGCGGTCACCGTGACCGGGACCGCCCTGCTCGCCCGGCGCCTGGCTCAGGTCACCGGCGAGGACTGGCCCCGGCCTGCCGGTTCGGCGGCGTGGCGGCTGGCGGCCCGGCAGGCGGGTGGCGGGACGCTCACGGCGGCCCGGCCGCTGGGCAGCGCCATCTCCCGGACCTGGTGGCCGGCAGCGCTGCCGGCCGCTGTCGCGGTGCGGCGGCTGCGCCTGCCGCTGGCCGCGCTGGTGCTCGCGCCGCCGCTGCTTGACTGGCTGGACCGCCGTCCGCCGCTCGACCCGGCGCGTTACGTGGCCGCCCGGCTGCTCGACGACGCCGGATACAGCCTGGGAGTCTGGCAGGGGTGCGCGGAACGCCGGACCATCAGGCCGCTGCTGCCCCTGCTACGCGGTCGCGGCCCGGCCGCCCGCCGGTTAATCATGCGGCTTAATCATGCGGCGCTCATTTGCGCAGGCGCTACTTGTGCAGGCCCCGGCTGAACTCGGCGGGCACGATGATGTCGTCGGGGGACAGCTCGTGGATCGAGGACCGGCCGAGCGCGAGCAGCGTGGAGTCGATGCCGCCGCGCAGGATGTCGAACACGTTCTTCACGCCCGCGGCGCCGTTCGCGGCCAGCCCCCACAGGTAGGCGCGGCCGATCATGACCGCCCGCGCGCCCAGCGCCATGGCCTTGACCACATCGCTGCCGCGCCGGATCCCGCCGTCGAGCAGCACCTCGATCTGCCCGCCCACGGCGTCGGCGACCCCGGGCAGCGCCCGGATGGAGGCGGGGGTGCCGTCCAGGTTGTTGCCGCCGTGGTTGGACACCGAGATCGCGGTGGCCCCGGCGTCGATCGCGCGGCGGGCATCGTCGGGACGCATCACGCCCTTGACCATGAACGGGCCGCCCCACTGCTCGCGCAGCCAGGCGATGTCGTCCCAGGTGGGCGGGGGAGTCTGCATCCACTCGCCGTACACCCCGAAGAAGGTGGGCGCCGGCTCGCCCGGGGCGGCCATGTTCGGCACGGTGAGATCGGGCAGGCCGCCGTGGAACAGCCACTCGCGGACATAACTGAGCTTCAGGACGCCCTCGGGCGCGAGGCGGATCAGGGTCCGCAGGTCCATCTTCTCCGGTATCGCTGGGCTGCCCCAGTCCCGGCCGCTGGAGAACGACCAGTCCAGGGTCACGATCATGCCCTTGGCGCCAGCCTGGCGGGCGCGTTCGGCCCGCTGGAGGATCTGATCCCTGGTGCCCGACCAGTAGATCTGGAAGAACAGCTTCGGATTGACCTCCGTTACCCGTTCCACCGGCATGCTGCCGAACGAGCTGAGGCCCATCGCGGTCCCGGCCTCGGCCGTGCCCCGCGCCACCCCCGCTTCACCCTCGGGGTGCACGGCCTGCACGCCCGTCGGGGACGCGATCACCGGCAGCGCTATCTCCTGCCCGAGCGCCGACGTGGCCAGTTCCCGGATGGCCGGCAGGTTCGCGATGCGCGGCGGGGCAAACCGCAGTTCGCTGAACGCCGTCACGTTGTCCTGGAGCGTAACGCCCTTCTCGGACCCGGCCACCAGCGCCATGTATACCGGCCTGGGCAGGCGCCGCCTGGCCCTCCGGCGCGCTTCCTCGACCGTCTCGAACCACTCGCGTGTGCTAGCCATCGGTCTCCCTACGCGCCGGCTGCCGGATCTGCTGCCCTGCCTGCCGCCTATTTTGGCACTCGGTGCCGTAAATATCTAGTCAGATGCCCGTGGTATCCGCGTTCATGTTCCCTGACCACCGAGGCGCCGGGCTCGTGCCGGACGACCACCCCGACCGATCAGGTGGAGCGCCAGGTGCGAGGCCGGCTTCGAGCCGTCGTTCACCCCCCATCGGCTGGCGGCGCGGGCGCTGTCGATGGACCTGCCGGACGGGCCGGTGGCCGACCTGGCCTGCGGACCCTCGGGCGGCCCGCTGCTGGCCGCGGCGCACGGGCGCCGGGTCACCGCGGTGGACGTCTCGGAGGTGGCGCTCGGGCTGCTCGGCGCCGGGGCCAGGCGGCGGGGCCTCGGCCGCCTGATCACGCTGGTGCACGCTGCGAAGCGTATTTTCATGGGCAAATCGGGCGCATCAATGACGCGTGGTGCCGAGGGGCAGGACGACCGCGGAACGGGTGGGGCAAGTGGGTCAGCTGGGGAGGCGGGGTCAGGCGGCCGAGACGGGTCGGGCGGGTCAGGCGGGGAAGGCCGGCTGGCGGTGCGCCCACTGGGTGATGTCGCGGCGCTCGATGGCGGCGGCCATCAGGTCGGGGAAGGCGTCGGGAGTGCAGGCGAAGGCGCTGACCCCGAGCCCGGCCAGGGCAGCGGCGGTCTCGTGGTCGTAACCGGGCGCCCCGTCGTCGGACAGCGCGAGCAGGGCGATCACCTGCGTGCCCGCGGCGGTCATGTCCGCGATCCGGCGCAGCATCTCGTCCCGGTCGCCGCCCTCGTACAGGTCGCTGATCAGGATGAAGATGGTGCCGGCCGGGCGGGTGATGAGCCGCTGGCAGTACGCGACGGCCCGGTTGATGTCGGTGCCGCCGCCGAGCTGGGTACCGAACAGCACGTCGGCCGGGTCGCTGAGATGGCTGGTCAGGTCCGCGACCGAGGTGTCGAAGGCCACTACCGAGGTGCGCAGCGACCGGATCGACGCCAGCACCGCGCCGAACACTCCCGCGTACACCACCGAGGAGGCCATCGAGCCGCTCTGGTCCAGGCAGAGGATGACGTCGCGCGCCACTTCCTGCTGCTTCCTGGCGTAGCCGACGAGCCGTTCCGGCACGACCGTCCGGTACTGCGGCAGGTAGTTCCGCAGGTTGGCGCGGATCGTCCGGTCCCAGTCGATGTCAGCCGGGCGCCGGGGCCTGCTGGTCCGGCTGGCCCGGTTCAGCGCGCCGGCCACCGCGGCGCGAGTCCGCTGGGTCAGCCGCCGCTCCAGATCCCTGGTCACGGCGCGCACCACCGCGCGGGCGGACTCGCGCGCCTGCTCGGGTATCACCCGGCTCAGCGAGAGCAGCGTGCCGACCAGGTGCACGTCCGGCTCGACCGCCTCCAGCATCTCCGGCTCCAGCAGCAGCCGGGTCAGGCCGAGCCGCTCGATGGCGTCCTTCTGCATCACCTGGACCACGCTGACCGGGAAGAACGTGCGGATGTCGCCGAGCCAGCGCGCGACGCCCGGCGCGGACGCGCCGAACCCGGCCTGACGCCGCGCGGCACGTGGCTGGCCAGGACCCTGGCGGCCGGCGCCCTCCTCGGAGTCGTACAGGGCGCCGAGGGCCGCGTCGATGCGGATGTCGGCGCCGCCCAGCGGGATGCTGACGCCCGCCTCGCCGAGTACCAGGCGCCAGCGCCGCATCCGCTCGTCGTGGCCGGCGTTCACGACGCCACCGTCCCGGGCCATCCGAGGATGGACGCGACGGCCCGGACCGCGAGGGCCGCCCGTTCCGCGTCGAGGTCATCGCCGGCCGGGGCGGTGGCGGCAGGCCGGCGGCCGCTGCCGTCGAGCCGGGCCGCCTGCTGCCCGATCGCCCGCCGTTCCGGTGGCGTGAACCCGCCGAACGTCCGGCGCAGCGCCGGCAGCACGGCGGTGAAGGCGTCTGCGCTCAGCCCTGCCAGCCAGCCGTCGGCCAGGGCCAGCAGCGCCTCGTCGTGCACGAGCAGCAGGCCGCTGCCGGCCAGGAACCCCCCGGCCCAGCCCGCGGCGGCCTGGGCCGGGGCGGCGGCGGACAGCGCGAGGGACATCCGGGTCCCCGCGTCGTCCGCCGTGATCCGGCCCGCGTCGAGCAGCAGGCGGGTCAGCCGCCCGGCGATCAGCGGGGGGCACCGGGGGGCCAGGCGCGCCAGGGTACCGAGCCAGCGGTCGCGGCTGGCGCCGTCAGCGAGCAGCCCGGTGGCCGCATGCACCGCGTCGATGCGCTCCCGCACGGCCTGCTCGGCCGTCTCGTCCAGGCAGGCCAGGGCGACCGGCAGGCCCGCGCAGATCCGGGTGATCATCTCGACGGCGACCTCGCCCAGCCGGGCCGGGTCGGTGCCGCGCACGTCGCCGTACCTGGCCGCGCGGACCAGCGCCGGCAGCGCCCCCATCAGGTGGGTCACATCGGTGTCCAGCGCGGCGCGGTCCCGGACCGCCGCGAGCACCTCGGGCAGCGCGTCGCCGAGGTCGGCCAGCAGGCAGCGCTCGGTCAGCGCCGTCAGCTCCCCGAGCCCGGGCGTCCCGGCCGCGGCCGAGCGGGCCCGCCCCGCGGCCGCGGCCGTGACCGTGCTGCCCCACATGCTCGCCTCGATCAGGGCCAGGTCAAGCTCAGGCCGCCAGGTCAGCTGCCAGGTCTCGCGGAACGTCCCGATGTTCCTGGTCTGGCTGCGCTGCGGCGCGCCCCAGGGCAGGTCGAGGAGGACGAGCCGGTGCAGCAGGTGGCTGCGGGCCAGGTCGCTCGGCTTGCGCAGGTCCAGGTCGAGGTCGCGGGGCTCCGCTTCGGGCCGCAGCTTGAGGCGGCGCTGCTGGTCCTGCAGGTCCCGCTGCAGCGGCACCATGGGGGTAGCGGGCGGCACCGCGCCGAGCCGCTCGCCGACCACGAGCCGCTGCTGGATGAGCGCGGTGAGCAGGTCGCTGCCCTCGCACAGCACCGAACAGGCGGCCTCGGTGACCTCTTCCAGGCCGGCCAGCGGCCGTCCGCGCAGCGCCGCCAGCGCCTCGGCCAGCCGGACGGATTCGATGATGTGCGCCGACGAGGCCGGGATGCCCTCGCCGCGCAAGACGGCGGCCGCCTTGGCGAGCCACCGCTCGACGGGTTGCCCGGCAGAGGAGAACAGGTGGTCGTACCAGCCGGGAGAGCGGATGCCGGCCCCGTAGCCCGAGGTGTAGGACAGCCGCCCGTAGGTCCAGGGCACCCAGGTCAGGGTGGCCTTCACCTTCGGCAGGCCGCGCAGCAGCCGGTCGTCCGCGGCCGCGGGCGGCAGGTCCCGCAGGGCCGGCACGTGCCAGGCGCCGCAGACCACCGCGATCCGCTCGAAGCCGTCCCTGGCCGTCCGGCGCAGCGCCTTGCGCATGTGCGCCTCGCGGACCGCGTCGCGCGACTCGCCCTCCCCGGCGCCGGCCTCCGCGTCAGCGCGGAGGATCGAGATGGCCTCGGCCAGCGCGCCGAAGACCGCCGTCCCGGGGACGTGCTCCACCACGTCCTCCCACCAGCGCTCCGGATCGTCGTACCCGGCCGCGGCGGCGAGCTCGCTGACCGGATCGGTGCGCCGCCTCTCCGCGTGGTCGGCCATCGCGAGCTGATGCGCGGCCGGCAGGTCGCAGAACCGGACCGGCACGTCCGCGTCCAGCGCGTACCTGATCGCCTGCCATTCCGGCGAGAACACCGCGAACGGCCAGAACGCCGCCTTCTTCGGCTCGCCGGGCACGTACCCGAGCAGCGCGACCGGCGGCCGCATCTGCGGGTCCGCCGCCAGCGCGACCAGTTCGTCCGCCTCCGGCGGCCCCTCGATCAGCACGACATCCGGGCGCTGGGCGGCCAGGGCCGCCCGCACCGACCGCGCCGACCCCGGCCCGTGATGCCGGATCCCGTAGAGGGCGGCGGGAAGATCTTTATGCCGAACGGGCCGGGCGGCGTGCCCCGGCCCCGCTGCTTCGCTGTTCATCCGGCCACGTCACGGCAGGCGCGGTAGAAGTCGCTCCACTCATCGCGGTCCCGGATGACCGTCTCGAGGTACTCCTGCCAGGCCACGCGGTCCGAGACCGGGTCCTGGACGACGGCGCCGGTGATGCCGCCGGCCACGTCGGCGGGGCGCAGCACGCCGTCGCCGAAGTGCGCGGCCAGCGCCAGGCCGCTGGTGACCACCGAGATCGCCTCGGCGGTGGACAGCGTGCCGCTCGGCGACTTGACCTTGGCCCGGCCGTCCTCGGTGACGCCCTGGCGCAGCTCGCGGAAGACCGTGACCACCCGCATGATCTCGTCGGCGCCGTGCGCCGTGTCCGGCAGCCCGATCGAGCGGCCGAGCTGGGCCACCCGGCGGGTGACGATGTCCACCTCCTGCTCGGCCGAGGCGGGCACCGGGAGCACCACGGTGTTGAACCGCCTGCGCAGCGCGCTGGACAGGTCGTTCACGCCGCGGTCCCGGTCGTTGGCGGTGGCGATGACGTTAAAGCCCGGGACCGCCTGGAGTTCGGTGCCGAGCTCGGGGATCGGCAGCGTCTTCTCGGACAAGATGGTGATCAGCGCGTCCTGCACGTCCGAGGGCATCCGGGTCAGCTCCTCGATCCGGGCGACCTGGCCGCCCGCCATCGCCCGCATCACCGGGCTCGGCACCAGCGCGTCCCGGGACGGCCCCTCGGCGATCAGCCGGGCGTAGTTCCAGCCGTACCTGACCGCCTCCTCGGCGGTCCCCGCGGTGCCCTGCACCATCAGCGTGGAGTCGCCGGAGACGGCCGCGGCCAGATGCTCGGACAGCCACGTCTTGGCCGTTCCCGGCACGCCGAGCAGCAGCAGCGCCCGGTCGGTGGCCAGCGTGGCCACGGCGACCTCGATGAGGCGGCGGGAGCCCACGTACTTCGGCGTGATCACGGTGCCGTCGGGCGCGCTGCCGCCCAGCAGGTAGGTGGTCACCGCCCACGGGGACAGCCGCCAGCCCGGGGGCCGCGGCCGGTCGTCGGCGGCGGCCAGCGCGGCCAGTTCGCACCTGTGCTCCTGCTCCGCATGCGGCCGCAGCACAGCCCCGGGATGGTCAGTCGTCACGGTGGTCAACGTCAAGCTCCTTCATCATGTGGTAGCGGAACCGCAGTACTGCGACAGCCTCACGGAGGACGGGCGGGGCGTCCGGCGGCAGATCCGGCAGGGCTCCGGGTGCGCCCAGCGCCGGGTCAGCCCGCCGGGCCAGCTGGCCCAGCGTCCCGGCGTCGAAGGTCATGCCCGGCCGCCCGTCCGCGACCGACCGGCGGATAAGGGGGGCCACCCACGCCCAGGCGCCCCGGTCCTGCTTGCCCTGTGCGACCGCCGCCCGCGACCAGCCCGCTACCAGCACCGGCGCCCAGTCACCCGAGCGCACGCGGACGATCTCAGCTGGCGTGATTCCGAACCCGTCCGTCCAGGTCCGCAGCGGGGCCCGGGCCACCACCTCGAGCAGTAGCCGGGCCCGCTCGGCCAGCGGCGGGCCGCCGCCGGGGCCGGGGATGATCCCGTCCCGCCGCATGGCGGCGTCGCATTCGGCAGGCGGGCTGACCAGCAGCCGGGTGCCGCGGACGCCCCGGTCCAGCTGCAGGCAGGGCCGGGCCCGTTCGCCCATCCGCTGGCTGAGGGCGGAACCGGGCAGCGCGGCGAGCATGTCGGCCGCCATCTTGCGGGCCCGGGCGTCGCCGTGGTTGAGCGCGGTCTCAAGCAGCGGCTCGTCGGCCAGGTTCAGTCCGTCCGCCAGCACGCTGACGAACATGACGCGCTCGTCCGGGCCGGCCGCGGCCCAGCTGTCCGCGATCAGTTCCGTTGCCGCGCCGGGGTCGCGGGCCCGGAGCGCGGCGAGGTAGCCCCGCCGCTGGGCGGCGTCGCCCAGCCGCCACGCGTCGTCTACGGTGAGGGTTTCGGCCAGCAGGAACTTCCACGCGGGATTGAGGCCAGCCAGCCAGCGGGCCCGGGATCCGCCCGCCTGCGCCGCCAGGCGGCGCAGTTCCCCGCCGGACGGGGAAACCCGCCGGGCCCGGTCCAGCAGGCCCGGCAGCAGCTGCGCGGGAATCCGCCGCCCGCGGGCCACGGCCGCCGCCAGCCACTCCGCCAGCAGGTCGGGCTGCTCCCCGCCGAGGATCCGGGCCAGCCGGCGGCCCGCTGCCAGGCTCACCACCGGCGCCGGGTCCGGTTCGGCCGCCGGCAGCGGCTCGGCGCGTCCGGGCGGCCGCCCGGCCCGGCGCGCTACCGTCAGCAGCGCGGCGCTGTCGAGCAGCAGCGCCGCCGGATCGTCCGGGGCTGGTCTATCTGGACCGGGGCTATCCGCAGTTGGATTGCCCGGTGCTGGGCTATCCGGAGTTGGATTGTCCGGAAATGGAATATCTGGCGGGGCGCCGGGCAGGGCGGGCAAGCCGGGGATGGCGACCAGCGGAACCGCCGCCCGTTCGGTGCCGATAAGGCCTGCGGTGACCAGGTCCTGCCATGTGCTCACAGTGGTACCGTCCTCCCGCTCTCGTCCCAGGCGGTCAGTGGCCACAGGCCGCGCGGGGTCCACTCGCCGGCCACCGTCACCGGGCGGCCGGCAGAGAGCGCGAACAGCGGCCAGCAGTCGCCAGCACCCGGGTGCAGCGGCACGGCGTCGCCGGCCGCGTCGGACACCGCGAGCACCGGGGAGCGGGCCGGGGTGACGTCCAGGACGGCGGGCCAGCTGTCCAGCCAGGGGTCCCCGGCCAGGGCCGCCGCGCACCCGGCGAGCAGCCCGGCGATGGTGCCGCCCTCCGGGGCGGGGCCGTCGACGGCGCCGTCCCTGGCCAGCACGAGGGCGCGGAGCGGGACGGCGCCGGGGTAGAAGACCAGGTCCGCGTCGGCGCCGGTGCCGACGGTCAGCGACTCGTCGAGCGCCTGGCCGGCCGCGGCGTAGCTGAGCACGAGCGCCACCCGGCCGGTCTCGCGGCCCCGCAGCCACGTCCGGCGCGACCGGATCCGGTCCTGCTCGGCGTCCCGGCGGGCCAGCACCTGCCAGTGGTCCCTGGCCGGCTGCCCCGCGGCCAGCACGTCGGCCTGGCGCAGGCTGAACCCGATCCGGGACCGGACGGTCTCGCGGAGCGGTGCGGGCAGCCCGGCCTGCCGGCGGTAGGCGACGGCAAGCACGCGGATCAGCGCGTACTCTTCGAGCAGCTGCCCGTCCCAGCCGGGGCCGGAGTGCGGCACCGAGGCCAGGGCGCGCAGGCGTTCGGCCAGGCCGGGGGCTTGCGCGTCGACCATCCGGGCGGCGATGTCGTCCCAGTGGCGATAGCCAGCCTGCTGGCTGGCGGCCAGGCCCTGGCGCACCTGGTCGCAGAGCCACCGGTCGAGCTCGGCCAGGCCGGACGCCACCCGGGCCTCGCGCTGCTCCGCCCGCCTGGCCGCCGTCTTGGGGTCCCTGGGTTCGGCCGCATCCCTGGGCGGCGCGCCGCCAGCCTTAGCCGCGCGCGCCGCGAGCCAGGTGGCGGCCCAGCCGGGCGGGCCGCCGGGGTCGTCTTTCACCGCGCCGTCGGCCCAGAGCAGCAGCAGGGCCAGCACGTGCTTGCACGGGAACTTCCTGCTCGGGCAGGAGCACCGGTACGCGGGACCGGACAGGTCGATCACGGTGCGGTACGGCGTGGCGGCGCTGCCGGCGCACTCACCCCACAGCACGCCAGGCTCGGCGGCCCCCGTCAGCGGCCACGCGCGGCCGGACATCAGCGACTGGGCGGCCCGTTGCGACGGCGCGTCGGGCGCCAGGGCAAGCACTCGCACGCGATCCCAGCGTTCGGCCACGGTCGAACCTTAGCCGGTGGCACTGACATTCGAAGGAGCCCTGACGGTAGGCTCTAGATCCGATGTCACAGCCTTCACCGACGCGGGACCGGCTCCTGGGCCTGCTGCGCCGCCAGATCGTGGTGGCGCCGATGGCGGGCGGCCCCACCACCCCCGATCTGGTCATCGCGGCGGCCCGCGCCGGGGCGGCGGGCTTCCTGGCCGCGGGCTACAAGACGCCCGCGGCGATGGCCGCCGAGATCACCGCCGTGCGAGCCGCGACGGCCGGGCCGTTCGGCGTCAACGTCTTCGTTCCCGGCACCCCGTATCCAGATGCCGGGGCGCTGGCCAGGTACCTGGACTCGCTCGGGCCGGGTCCCGGCGACGCGCGCTGGGACGACGACGGCTTCGACGGCAAGGTCACGGCCCTGCTGGCGGACCCGCCCGCGGTCACCAGCTTCACCTTCGGCTGCCCGCCGGCCCGGGTGATCAGGGCCCTGCGCGACGCGGGCAGCGCGGTGCTCGTCACGGTGACCAGCCCGGCCGAAGCCGAGGTGGCGGCCGCGGCGGGCGCGGACGGACTCTGCGTGCAGGGCTACGAGGCCGGGGCACACCGCGGGACGTTCGTGAACGACGACGCGCCCGGGCGTGACCGCGGCCTGCTGTCGCTGATCGGCGAGGTCGCCGCGGTCACCGATCTGCCGCAGATCGCGGCGGGCGGCATCATGGGCCCGCACGAGGTGCGGGCCGTGCTGACGGCGGGAGCGGTGGCCGCGCAGTGCGGGACCGCCTTCCTGCGCAGCCCGGAGAGCGGCGCGCACCCGCTGCACAAGGCGGCGCTGGCCGACCCGCGCTACACGGCCACCACGGTGACCAGGGCCTTCAGCGGGCGCCCGGCCCGCGGCCTGGTCAATGAGTTCATCGCGGACCACCCGGACGCGCCGCCCGCCTACCCGGAGATCAACAACGCCACCCGCCCGCTGCGCGCCGCCGCCGCGGCCCGCGGGGACACCGGGCGGATGTCGCTGTGGGCGGGGCAGGGCTACCGCCTTGCGGCCGAACTGCCCGCGGCCGAAATTATCGCCCGGCTGCGCGGCTGATCGTCATCCGGTCGGCCTCGGCGGGCTGGACTCGGGCCGGCCGACGGCCTGTGTCGCGCGAGCATCCCGGCGGGCATACACGGCGGCGCCCAGAAGTTGCGGGCTACTTGGGAGAACGGAGGCATGCCATTGAAGGCAGTACGGTTCGATGAGTACGGCGACGTCGACGTCCTGAAGGTCGTCGACGTGCCGAAGCCGGCCCCGGGCCCGGGCCAGGTGCTGGTCCAGGTCAAGGCGGCGGGGATCAACCCGGGCGAGGCCAAGATCCGCGCGGGCCTGCTGCACGCCAGGTGGCCGGCCACGTTCCCGTCCGGGCAGGGCAGTGACCTGGCCGGAGTGGTGGCCGAGACCGGACCCGGGGTGACCGGGTTCGCGGCCGGGGACGAGGTGATCGGCTACACCGACAACCGGTCCAGCCAGGCCGAGTACGCCGTGGTCGAGGAGCGCAACCTGACCCCCAAGCCCGCGGGAGTGCCGTGGGAGGTCGCTGGGGCGCTGTTCGTGGCCGGGGCCACGGCCTACGCCGCCGTGCGGGCCGTCGCGCTGACCGACGGCGACGCCGTGGTGGTCTCCGGGGCGGCCGGCGGGGTCGGCTCGCTCGCGGTCCAGCTGGCCAGGCGGGCGGGCGCCACCGTGATCGGGCTGGCCAGCCCGGCGAACCACGAATGGCTGGCCGGGCACGGGGTGATCCCGGTGGCCTACGGAGACGGGGTGGCCGACCGGATCCGGCAGGCGGCCGGCAAGGCCGACGCGTTCATCGACACGTTCGGCGCCGGCTACGTGCAGCTGGCGCTGGAGCTCGGCGTCGAGCCCTCGCGGATCGACACCATCGTCCGGTTCGATGCGGTCGCCGAGTACGGCGTCAAGGCCGAGGGCAACGCGGCCGGGGCCAGTGCCAGCACGCTGGCCGAGCTGGCCGGGCTGATCGCGGACGTCCAGCTGGAGGTGCCGATCGCCGCGACGTTCCCGCTCAGCCAGGTGCAGGACGCCTACCGGCGGCTGGCGAGCGGCCACATCCGCGGGAAGATCGTCCTCATCATGTGAGGGCGACGCAAGGGCGGCGGTCGCGTAATGTCGTCTTTTGACATCCTCCCCGCCCTGAGGGACGGAGATTCCCACACGGAGCTGACATGCAAGAGGTTACAGCACGGACAGCGCGAGAGGCGCCACCGCTTGGCTATCGCGGTACCGGCGCCTCTCGTCAGGTGGCATCTTCGACGGGGTTGTCAGCCCCGTGTGGAGGTTCGCGGTTCATCGCCGTGCTCGCGTACGCAAGAAGGCTCCCCGCGCTGCCACGGCATGCCCTGCGGCGGGTCCTGCGGACATTTCTATCCTGCTGCGCCGTACCCGGCGCTCCTCCCCGGCCTGAACGGCGGGATTTCCGTACCTGGGATCTCTGATGAGCGAGATGCTGCCGTTGTTCCCGCTCGGCGCGGTGCTCTACCCCGGCATGCTCCTGCCGCTGCATATCTTCGAAGAGCGGTACCGGCAGCTCATCAGGGACCTGCTCGACGGGCCGGAACCGCGCCGGTTCGGCGTGATCGCGATCCGCAAGGGCCGCGAGACCGGCATCGACGGGGTCAACGGGCTGCAGTCGCTGTACGAGATCGGCTGCACCGCCACCATGCGCCGGGTCGGGCGGCGCGATGACGGCCGGTTCGACATCGTCGCCGTCGGCACGCAGCGGTTCCGGCTTCACGGGCTCGACGAGACCCGGCCGTACCTGCAGGGCGAGGTCGAGATGCTCGCCGACGAGCCGGTCGACCCGGCGGCGGCCGAGCCCGCCGTGCGCGTCATCCAGGCCGCGTTCCGCGAGTACCTGGACGCGCTGACCGAATGGGGCGGCGCCACGGTCAGGCTCGAGGACCTGCCGGACGAGCCGACGCTGCTGTCGTTCATCGTCGCCGCCGCCATGATCATCGACCTGCCCGAGCGGCAGGCGATGCTGGCCGAGTCCGGCACCCTGCGCCGGATGGCCCTGCAGCGCGCGCTGCTGTCGCGGGAGACCGCCATGCTGCGCACCACCACCTCCCGGCCGGCCCCCGACCTCAGGCACGTGCCGTACAGTCCGAACTGAACCGTGACCCGCTGCGGGGCAGGCGGATGACGGGCGATGAGGGGGTAGGGGAAGGACATGGCCGAACCGGAAACCGAACCGACCGACGTAACGCCGGCCGACATAGCGCTGCGCGCCGCCGAGGTGGCGTCCGAGATCACCGAGGCCGAGCAGCCGCAGGAGCAGCGCCGGCTGATGGGCGCCTTCACCAGGGCCGTGACCGCGGGTGCCCGCGCGGCCGGCCGCGGGACGCGGGCCGTGCGGCGGCGCGCGGGCTCAGGCACCGACTGGCTGGTCGGCCAGGTCGTCGCGATGGCGCCGCGGGTGCGGGTCCGTGACCAGGCGGCCCTGCAAGCCCAGTTCCCCGGCCAGTCCGCCGGGGAGATCGCCGACGCGCTCATCGACGGAGCGGCTCACGCCGCCGGGGCGGCCGGCGGGGCCGCGGGCATGGCCGCCGCGCTACCGGTGATGCCCGCCTGGCCGGCCGAGATCGTGGCCGAGACCCTGGTCGTGGTGGGGATCGAGCTCAAGCTCGTGGCCGAGCTCCACGAGGCCTACGGCGCCCCCGCCCCGGGGAACTTCACCGAGCGGACGAGCGCCTACCTCGCAGCGTGGGCGCACCGCCGGGGGGTGTTCATGGTCGAGGGCGGGCTGATCATCGCCGCCGGGTCGCCGCTGGCCCGGGCGCTGCGCCGGCGGCTCACCGCCAAGGCCGGCCGCAGCGCGATCTCCCTGGGCCCGCTGCTCACCGGCGCCGCCGCGGCCGCCTGGTTCAACAGCCGGGAGACCAGGAGGCTCGGCCGGGACATCCAGCGCGACCTGCGCCGCCGCGCCATCGCCCGCTTACCGCTGCGGCTCGAAGACCGGGCAGGTGGTGGCGGCGTGCGCGTAGCCGGTCCCGTCAGGCCCGGTCAGCCCGCGGGCACCGGGTTGGCCGCCGACCCCTCGGTGCACGGCAGCACGGCCAGCGCGGCCCCGCCGCACGGCCCGGCCGGTATCCCGTAGCCCGCCAGGTCGCCAGCCGCGGCGGCCCCGGGCGTCTCACCTCTCCGCCGCCCCTTGTGCTGGCCGGAGGCTGTGTTGTCTCATTGTGACTACAACAGCTGAAGGAGATGAGGTACCTCATGACTGTCACTGTCGACAGGAGCGTCGAAGAGTTCACGGCCGCTCCGCGGAAGCTGTTCATCGACGGGCAGTGGACACGCTGCGTGAGCCGGTCGGCGTCGTCGGCCAGATCATCCCGTGGAACTTCCCGCTGCTGATGGCCGCGTGGAAGCTCGGCCCGGCCCTGACCACGGGCAACTGCGTGGTGCTCAAGCCGGCCGAGATGGGCCACGAGGCCCTCGAGGCCTACACCGAAGTCAAGGCCGTCACGACTCAGCTCTGAGCAGCGCGGCGCCGCCCCGGCAAGCGGGAGCCGGACCGGGCCGGCTCCCGCTTCGCCCGGTAATGCCTAGCCGGACACCGCCGGGTTGATGACGACCACCACGCGCCGGTTGAGGGGCTGGCCGCTAGAGGATTCGGGAGCTACCGGGTCGCTGTCGCCGTAACCGAAAGCCTGCAGCCGGCCCGCGGCGACCCCGTGCGCGATCAGCCATTGCGCCACGGCTTGCCCGCGCCGCTGGGACAGCAGCAGGTTGCCGCCGAGCGCGGGCAGGCTGTCGGCATAGCCGTTGATGCTGACCGTGGCGTCCGGGTATTCGACGGTGAGCAGGTGCAGCAGGCGGCGCAGCTGCCGGAGCGCCGCAGCCTGGAGCTGGTACCGGCCCAGGCCGAACAAGACGCTGGTCACCGTGTCGGTAACCGCCCCGTCGAGACCTTGCTCGACAACGGGAATGAGCTGACCGCCCGTGGCCGGGGTGAGGATCACGGCCCTGGCCGCGCCACCCTGCACCAGGCCGGCCTGCCAGGCGGCTTCCTCGTTGGCGGTGCCGGGAAAGTCATCCACCACCACCGCGCTGGCCTGCAGGCCCGTCGACGGCGCGGGAGCGGACCGCGCCATCGCGCCGGATACTCCCTCGACCACGATGACGCCGTTAAGGACGCCCATCCCGGCCTGCCGCAGGCTGGAGATGTCCGAGACGGCCACGCCGAGATCACCGCTGATGCTGAAGACCTGGGAGCCCGGCGAGGCCGGCCGCGAGGCGGCACGGGCCATCACCGACCTGGCCCACGCCGTAAGCTCCCGGTGTTGTCCGGCCAGTACGACGGCCCGGGCGCGCCGCACCGCGTCCTGGTAGTGCTGAAGAGCCTGCTGATGGCGGGCCTTCTGGAAGCTGGTCGGGCGGGACGGAAGGGGCGCTGGCGGAGCGGGGAGCTGGATGCCGGGCGAGCCGGGCGCCCGTGAGGACGCCAGGACGGTCCCGCCCAGTGAACTGAGGATGATGACCTGCTCGCGCGGGCGCGCCGAGGCAATGACGAGCGCTCCCGTGGCTCGCATTGCCGCCGGCGACGCCGGGTTGGTGATGATGACCAGCACGGAAGCGCTGGTTGCCGGTTCGGGCAACGCGCGCGTGCCCTGCGGATGGCCGGGGAGGAACCCGCAACCGGAAAGGCCCAGAACGACGGCGCCAAGCACTGTCCCGAGCCGGGCCGGCAGCGCGGCGGGCGGCGGCTTCACTTCAGTTGCACCTGCCTGACAAGTGCGACCGGACCTCTGACTGCAAAGTCACCTGGACGTCGATCGGGTAGGTCATCAGCACCAGCTTCCTGACATGCCCGAGGTACGCGCTGATGAGGCGGTCGCGCTCCCGGGCATCCTGGTCTGCCGCGGAGCGTGCGGCCCTCGCCGCCTGCCGCGCCCGCCGGGCCGCCCGGCGGGCGCGCCAGGCCTGCGGTGTCTCGGCGGCCCGCAGGGCGCGATAACCGAGGAACAGGAACCCGGCGATGGCGGCCGTGATCAGGAAGGCGCCGGCCACGGCCGGCACCAGGCCAGAGGTACCGACGGTCGCCAGGAACCAGAAGCAGAGCGTGCCGAGCAGCGCGACGAAGCCTTCCGTGAGCAGGGCCAGGACGCGCCACGTGCGCAGGTTGCGGTCCCGGTAGAAGTTCAGGGCGATTACTCCGCCGGCGAGGACGGCGAGGAACAGCACGGTCCATACCACGGTGGTGTCCTGGTTGCCATCGAGCGTCTGGGCGGCGAAGTAACAGGCCAGTCCGGTCATCGCCACGGCAATCAGGGCCAGGATCACCTGCCTCGGCAGCGGTGCCCGCCGGCGCGGGCGTTCGGCCTGGATAGCCTGATGGGCGATCGTCGCGCCCTGGGCGGTAGCCTCCGCCAGCCTGGCCACCTGAGCGCTGTGCGCGGCGGTGTCGGCAGCCTGACAGGCGCGCAGGCACTGATCCTCCACGGTTTCGCTGGACGCGTTGACGTTGCGGATCAGGACCGCCGGGTCGATGGGCGGGATAGGCATCATGGTCTCCTTCTGCTCACCGGTAGTGATGAGATCGACACCATGAGTGTGACACAGATTTGGCACATGCCATAGACCTGTGTCAGATGACATTGCTAGCTACATATGCCAAACTTCTCTGGGTTGCGGTACCTGCGTGCATGGGAGCGGCGGCGTGGCCCATCTCCGACCCGGCCGTCAGGGTCGTGTCAGCGTGCCTTAGCTGACACTTGACCTCGAGGTGCCGGGGTATGGTACTAATTGGCACATGCCAGCGGCCAGAACCTCTGGCTAGCTCCAGCAAACGCGCGCCGGGGCAGCATCGAACACCCGCACCAGGGCGCCTGTGCGGCTGAGCCCGAAAGAGGAGCCAGCGTCGTGGCGGATCTGAGCCCAACAGTAGTGCAGCTGGAACTGGGCAAGCGGCTCCGCGACCTGCGTGAACAGCGCAAGCTGACGATCGAGGACATTGCCGCGCAGCTTCTCTGCAGCGCGACCAAGATCAGCCGGCTGGAGACAGGGGCTCGTCGCCCAAACCTGCGCGACGTCCGGGATCTGTGCAGGCTGTACCAAGTCGACGAGTCCACCGCAGATATGCTCATGAGCCTTGCCCGGGACGCACGCGAACCGGTGTGGTGGACCCAGTACGAGGATATCAACCTGGATCCCTACCTCGGGCTGGAACAGGATGCCCTGGCGATCACCAGCTACACCACCTACTACCTGCCGGCACTGCTGCAGACGGAAGACTACACCCGCGCGATAATCAAGACCGTAGCGCCAAAGATGGACCCGGATATATATAAACAGCGTGTCGAGGTCCGGATGCGGCGGCAAGAGGTGCTCGAGGGAGATAACAGGCCGCGTTATCGCGTGTTTCTGGACGAGGCAGTGCTGCACCGGTCGATTGGCGATCCGGCGGTTATGGCCGCCCAGCTGGACAAAGTTCTCGGGGTGGAGCGCCAGGGCAAGGCTACCATCCAGGTCATACCATTCGATGCCGGGACGTATGCGGCTCAGGAGAGTAATTTCGTCTTGCTGGAGTTCGGTGACAAGTCGCTTATGTCGCCGGTAATTTTCATCGAAGGCCTGACGGGTAACCAGTACATACAGCGCCCATCAGATATAGCTCGATACCGGGAAGCAATCGAATATTTGCGCGACGCTGCTCTCAGCCCGCGTGATTCGATCAAATTCATTCAGGAAAAACGGCGAGAGCTTCCAGGCGAAGCGTGAGAGGAACCTCAGAAGAAGTTATCCATAAGTTATCCGGAAGTGAGGCTAGAGACTGCCGGCAGCCGATAGGGTTCTCCCGTTGTCCTGAATTTAACAAACAAGGGGAGAGGATGTTAATGTCAGCACAGGCGTCAGCCCAGGGGAACCTTGACTGGCATATTTCACGCGCCTGCGAGAGCGGCGCGTGCGTCCGAGTCGCACGTCGGGGCGATTCCGTCCTGATTGGAAATACAAACGACCCCGATGGCCCGGTTAGCGAGTGCAGTGTGGATGAATGGCGCAGCTTTCTCGCTGGTGCCAAGATGGGTGACTTCGACGGCATCGCCTGACTGACCTCAAGGCTTGCTTGTCATGCGAGAGGGCCGGCGCATCATTTGCGTCGGCCCTCGTGGCTTGCAACAATGGTTGCATTGACTATATTTCTCACCCTGAGTAACACTAGTGGCCAATGGGCGCCAATTTGGCCTGATGTTATTGACAAGGGAAGATGCCCGTGTTTGCCTCGAAGCGAGGTTGTCGCTGCTGAAAACTGATCGGACGGGCAGGGTGAGCGGGGGTGACGGCGGAATCGGGAGGGGAGCCTTCATCAGGCATTACCGGGTGATGCGGCAGTTGCTTCCGGGCAGGGCTAGCGAGAACCGCACATTTTTCATAGTTCTCAGCTGCCCGGACCTCATCAGCTCTCGCGCACCCCGCATTTCGACCGCCGGCGAACTTATCAGGCCGGCCCGAGGAGCACGCGACCCGGCCTGGCCGGCTCACCGCGAAGATCTCAGTAACCTCGTGCTCATTGAGTCCTCAGAGAATCCTGGCCCATCGCCGGTCGTTTACGCCGGAAGCCTGTCCGGCTATGCGGGAATGTCACGAGCCGACTTGCGTAGTTTCGTCAGCATCTAGTGGAGGGAAAGGAATGACAGTACATCCACCGGCTCCCGAGGGTCTGAACTGGCGTGCCTCGAGAACATGCGATGGCGGTGCGTGCGTCATGGTCGCACGTCACGGCGATTCGGTCGTGCTCGGCCACCGCAACGAGCCCGACGGCCCTGTCGTCAGGTATACAGCGGCTGAATGGAAGGAATTTCTCACTGGCGTCAAGCGAGGAGACTTCGACGATATCGCTGAGACGTAACCGGTTACAGGCGTCGGCGGGACGACGGGGTCCGGCCTTAGTTGACGCGAGTCAACGAGCAGCGTCGCTCGTCACCGCTTCGCCGCAATGAGTATTCCTGCGCTGGCGAAATTGGTATTTCCTTCAGATTCGTAATGCATTTGGATTATGCTGATTAAGAGGCTGCTTTATTGCCGGTGAGCCTGCTCCGGCCGGGCAGCGCAGCCCTCGGCGGGAGCGGGGAGGGCGGCGTTCCCGTCGGGGCCGAAGTACGGCGGGTCGAGGACCGTGACGACGAGGTCGCCGCCGTTGCCCGGCAGCCTGTCCGCCAGGCGGCAGGCGACCCCCGAACATTGCCATTGTTAGTTGCGTGACGCAAGTAATCCGGACATGACGTTGGTGACGGGGTCCTTTCGTACGACCGGACGTGTGTCGCACCAGGTGCTAAACCCCTTGGCGCTCTTTCCGTACTCGGGCATTGTGGACGGGTGAGTACCCCTAGTGTTCCGCCGCCTGACACCGAGGACCTCCGGGGACTGGCGCGCAGCCTCCGCCTGCTGTTCGAGATCGGATTCAAGACGCTGGCCGAGGAGGCCGGGCCCTCGGAACTCGCGCGCCGGGTCACCGCGCACCTCGGCTGCGAGCTGACCGACGTGGTGCCGGTGGCCGAGAGGTTCCCGAAGTGGGAGCACGTGAACGTCCAGCGGGGAGTCGGCGCGTACCTCGCGGCGCAGCACCGCGAGGCGGACTGGTTCGGCGCGCCGGGGGCCGGGCAGCGCCCGCACGACAACATGCTGTCGCTGATCAGCGCGCCGAACTTCGGCGCGATGATGATCGCGGGCCCGCGCGGGATCCGGTTCCCCGCTGGCGCCGCCGGCGGTGGCCAGCCCGGGGCCCAGCCGGGGGCGGCCAGCTTCGGCACCGCCGCCATCGGGCCGGAGGAGAACACCGAGGTCGTCACGCTGGGCCTGGTGGCGGCCACCGCGCCGGACGGCGCCCCCGTCGTGATCGGCATCCGTGACGAAAGCCAGTTCGGGGCGCCCTTCTGCAGCCTGGACGTCCTCGCGGCCGACCGGTCGACGGCCACCGCCACGCGCGACGAGATCGAACGGCTGATGCGAGTACACGACGTGTTCCGCGGGCAGGTGCTCAGCTTCACCGAAAGCGAGCACCACGGCAACGAGCTCGTCTCGTTCCTGCCCCGGCCAGCGGTGACCGCCCAGGACGTGGTCCTGCCCGAGGGCGTGCTGGAGAACATCGAGCAGCACATCATCGGCGTCGCCGACTGGTCGGCCGAACTTCTGCGCGCCGGCCAGCACCTCAAGCGCGGCCTGCTCCTGCACGGCCCGCCGGGAACGGGCAAGACGCACACCGTCCGCTACCTGACCGGGCGGCTGGCCAGCAGCACGGTCATCTTGCTCACCGGCCGGTCCATCCGGTTCATCGACCAGGCCGCCGCCCTGGCCCGCCGCCTGCAGCCGTCGATGGTGGTCCTGGAAGACGTCGATCTCGTCGCCACGGACCGTGACTACACGCCGGACGGGAACCCGCTGCTGTTCTCCCTGCTCGACGCCATGGACGGGGTCGGCGCGGACGCCGACGTCACGTTCGTGCTGACCACCAACCGGGCCGACATCCTCGAGACCGCCCTGGCGGACCGCCCGGGCCGGGTCGACCTGGCGATCGAGATCCCCCGGCCCGACGCGGGCTGCCGCGAGCGCCTGCTCCGCGTCTACGTGCGCGGCCTGGCGCTGGACGCCGACCTGGACCCGGTGGTGACGGGCACCGAAGGCGTCACCGCCTCGTTCGTCAAGGAAATGATCAGGCGGACCGTCCTGGTGTCGCTGCGGGCCGGCGAGCGCCCGCCGGTGCTGCGCGACGCCCACTTCGCCGAGGTGCTGGCCGAGATGAACTCCGAGCGCCACGCGCTGACCCGCTCCCTGCTCGGCGTCGCCGCGGGTGACGAGCCAGCCGGGCAGGAACCGGCCAGCCGTCCCGGGCCGGTGCGCTATCGCCGTTTCCGATAGGTATAACCGTCCTCGTTCGGTACAAATTAAAGAGATTTCTGCCGAACGGGCGGGGTGCCTGCCCCGGGCCCGGCCCCAGTGGAAGAGAGGTCAGACATGTCGCGTCGTACCAGCCCTCCGTTCCGCGCCGATCACGTCGGCAGCCTGCTGCGCCCGCAGCGGCTGCTCCAGGCGCGCGAGGACTTCGCGGCCGGCCGGATCACCGCGGCGGGCCTGCGGGCGGTGGAGGACGAGGAGATCCCCGGCGCGATCCGGATGCAGGAGGAGGCCGGCCTGCAGTCCGCCACCGACGGCGAGTTCCGCCGCACGACCTGGCACATGGACTTCATCTACGCCCTCGGGGGGATCTCCAAGGCGCCCGGGAACCTGGCGGTGAAGTTCGTCAACCCGTCGGGGACCATCGAGTGGACGCCGGCCGCGCTGCACGTCGGCAGCACGGTGCGGCTGGACGAGACCATCTTCGGCGAGGACTTCACGTTCGTGAAGTCGCACGTGACCACGGCGGTGCCCAAGCTGACGATCCCGTCGCCGAACATGGTGCACTACCGCGGCGGCCCGGCCATGCTGGACCCGGCGGTGTACCCGGACATCGAGCAGTTCTGGGCCGACCTGGCCGCCGCCTACGCCGACGAGGTCCAGCGCCTCAGCCAGCTCGGCTGCACCTACCTGCAGTTCGACGACACGTCGCTGGCGTACCTGAACGACCCGGCCCAGCGGGCGGAGATCACCGGCCGGGGCGAGGACGCCGAGCACATGCACCTGCGCTACATCCGGCAGATCAACGCCGCGGTGAAGGACAAGCCGGACGGCATGGCCATCACCGCGCACATGTGCCGCGGCAACTTCCGCTCGTCCTGGGTCGCCTCCGGCGGCTATGACTTCGTCGCCGAGGCGCTGTTCTCCGAGCTGGACGTGGACGGGTTCTTCCTGGAGTACGACGACGAGCGCTCGGGCGGGTTCGAGCCGCTGCGCTTCGTCCCGCAGGGCAAGATGGTGGTCCTGGGCCTGGTCACCACCAAGCGCCCGGAGCTGGAGTCCAGGGACGACCTCAAGCGCCGCATCGACGAGGCCGCCAAGTACGTCCCCCTCGACCAGATCTGCCTGTCCGGCCAGTGCGGCTTCTCCTCCACCTTCGAAGGCAACGCGCTGACCTACGACGACCAGGTCGCCAAGCTCCGCCTCATCGTGGAAACCGCCCGCGACATCTGGGGCGACTAGCCCGCTCCCGCTTCTGCTTCGCGCTCCCGCCGGCCGTCCAGCGTCCGGCGGGAGCGCGACGCGTGCCGCGAGGACCGAGCGTTGCGGGTGCGGCACGTTGTGGGTGCGGCACAAGGCTCGAAGGCGCGCGGGCAAGTGGCGGGACAAGAGGCCCCGCCGGGTCCGTATCTGTCACAATCGAGCCTTGCGGCCTTCCCGGGCGGATTCTAATATCCAAGACAAATCGCAGCACGCTCGACTTATCTATTGTCACGCACTTCTGTCGTGTACCTATATCGAGTG
>Ga0335069_10000729_pt1 | contig 53505 bp, 49 predicted proteins | sample Lox_Sample_11_FD_206714 | JGI IMG/M metagenome (GOLD analysis project Ga0335069, IMG submission 206714) | Soil microbial communities from Loxahatchee National Wildlife Refuge, Florida, United States - Lox_Sample_1.1 | ecosystem: Environmental > Terrestrial > Soil > Wetlands | place: USA... | reverse complement strand
AATGAGGTACCCGTGAAGCCTGACTTTCAGTATTCACCAGTTGGAATCATACCACGATCTGACATCGGTGATTATCATCCCTGCCCTTTTGGCGGCTTCTATTCCCAGGTCACCATCCTCAAATACCTCAACAGAGGCGGGGTCCACTTTCATCAATTCGGCACATCTGAGAAAAGTATCAGGATGCGGCTTATGGTTTTTTACATCGTTTGCCGTGACAATTATGTCGAAATACTTCCTCATACCTGTAACCTCGAGTGTTCTTTCGACCGCCGATCTGTGCCCCCCGGTTCCGACAGCCATGGGAAGAACACCGTGGTATTTCCTCACAATCCCGGCAACCGGTTCGACAGGTTTGATCAGGTGCTGCATTTTATAGAATTCGTCAAGCTTTACCTTCAGGATATCTTCAACAGTCACATTGCCGTCAAGGCCGCTGTGTTCAATTATTGCTGCTGCAATTGCCCACCCCGGACTTCCGGTATGGTATCTTAAAAATGCAGGATCAATATGTGCTCCGAATTTTTCGCAGGCTTTTTTCCACCCGTCGAAATGGATAGGCATGGAGTCGACTAATGTACCGTCAAGATCGAATATCAGTCCCTTTGCTCCGGGAGTAATGTCATTTTTCATCTTTCCGGGAGAGAAATTCAATTACCTGGTTATATACATTTGCCGCGGTAAAACCGAATTTTTCATCGAGTACCTTATAGGGAGCAGAATACCCGAAATGATCCAGGCCCCAGACTTTGCCACGTGTTCCAACTAATCCCTGGAGAGTTACCGGCAGTCCTGCAGTCAGTCCGAATACCGGCCCGTTTCCGGGAATCACCGAATTACGGTATTCATCACTCTGGTTCCTGAACAATCCTTCTGACGGGGCTGATACGATCCTGACCCTGAGTCCGTCCTTTCTTAACAGATCGGCTCCTTCTACAAGAGTTGCCACCTCCGATCCGCTGGCTACCAGTGTTATGTCAGGTTCGCCGGGGCAGTTTTCTATGATATAGGCACCTTTTGATGCATTGAGTGCATCGGTAAACCTGTCGCCTGAAGAGGAGGGAAGGTCTTTAATATTCTGCCTAGACAGGATAAGTGCAGTCGGTGTTTTTGTATTCTCCATTGCCATTTTCCATGCAACGGTTGCCTCTGCTGCATCGGCCGGTCTCAGTACGAGCATGCTGTTTTCACCATGATGGTTCCTGAGGTGTTCCATCAGGCGGATCTGTGCCTCCTGTTCCACCGGTTGATGCGTTGGCCCGTCCTCCCCGACACGGAATGCATCGTGGGTCCAGATATATTTTACAGGCAGCCCCATCAGGCATGCAAGCCTTACAGCTGGTTTCATATAGTCGGAGAACACGAAAAATGTACCGCAGGCGGGGATGATACCCCCATGCAGTGCCATTCCATTCATTATTGAGGCCATTGTCAGTTCCGAAACGCCGGCATGAAGAAAGGCTCCGCTGAAGTCATTCCTTTTAAAGGGGGTTGTCCCTTTCAGGAAGCCATCTGTCTTATCGGAATTTGCAAGATCGGCCGAGGCAACAACCATGTTTTCAACATTCTTTGCTAAGATCTCAAGCATCGATGCAGAAGCTGCCCTGGTTGCAATACCTTCCTTGTGTCTGACTGATTTGTAATCAATTGACGGCGCTTTTCCGGCATAAAAGTTGTGAAGCTTCCTGTCTGATTCAGGGTTCTTTTTCTCCCATTCATTCTTATTCTTCTTCCAGGCAGCAACATTTTCCCTGTTCCGTTTGAGTACATCCCTGTAAATTTCAGCGACATCGTCGAAGACGCAGAAGGGATTAGAAGGGTCACCACCAAGGTTGATTACCGATTTTTCGAACGACCCTCCGGCTTCGCTGACAGGCTGCCCGTGTGTTGAAGTCTTCCTCTCAAAGCTGTTTCCATCCTTGTCAAGCAGGCCCTTGCCCATTATGGTCTTGCCGATAATGAGCGTGGGTTTTTGTTTTTCAGGAAGGGCAGAATCGAGAGCATTCCGGATCTGGTTGTGATCATTGCCCTCAATCTCAATGACATTCCAGTTCCATGCCCTGTACTTAGCTGCCGTATCTTCTGCTGTTACTGCATTGGTTTCGGTCGAAAGCTGGATATCATTTGAATCGTAGAACATAACCAGGTTAGAGAGGCCCAGGAACCCGGCAACCCTGCCTGCACCCTGGGAAATCTCTTCCTGTATGCCTCCATCCGAAATGAAGGCATATATTTTATGATCAAAGAGCTTGCCGAACCTCGATTCGAGGAATTTCCCTGCAATTGCTGCACCTACAGCCATGGTATGACCCTGACCCAGCGGACCTGAGGTATTTTCTATCATCCTCACCTTGTCTGTCTCCGGATGACCAGGAGTCGGGCTTCCCCACTGCCTGAAATTCTGCAGGTCCTCCATTTTGAAATGGCCCGTCATTGCCAGCACCGAATAAAGCATTGGCGACATGTGACCTGGATCTAGGAAGAACCGGTCGCGGTTGATCCATGAGGGGTTGTCGGGATCAAATTTGAGGTACTCAGAGAAGAGTATGTGGATAAAATCAGCGCCACCCATTGCTCCACCGGGATGACCCGATTTAGCTTTCTCAACCATAGATATGGCAAGTATCCTGATATTATCGGCAGCTTTCAGGCTCAGATCTTTTTTCATAGAAATTCTAATCAGTTTAATTGATTAAACAGCAGCAAAAGTAATGAAAAAAGTCTGATGACAGAAGCCGGTCACCGCTCACCGCTCGCCGGTTGTTGGAAGCCTATAAATATTTCCTGTCCTCGTCGGGTATATCGAAGTACCTGTCATACTTCTCAGAATCCGGACCCTTCATTGCTTCAACCTTGGTTCCCCTGATTTTGTAGGTGCATTTTTCTCCGGCAATATCTGAAAAATAAATATTGTACTCTTTTCTTTCATCATCAATCATGATGATCCTGACAAGATGCGGATACTTCTGGCTGTTAAGCTGAGAATGGCAGATAGGACAAGTATAAAGGTACACCTCCCCTTCGTTTATTTTGAAAGAAGGATGCGTGGTGGTGGTATAGTTTCCCAGTTCAGGATTGAGGTATACAAGACCTCTGTGCGAGGTTCCAATTTTCTGCGCGGCGAGGATGATCGAGGTTTTCCCGTTCAGTATGCCACGGCAGGCCTTGCATAAGTATTCAGTTGCCATCTTTTACCTCCTGTTTCTAATAATTATTACGAATAAAATTACGATTTTTTAAGGTTATAAGGAACTTTTATCTGTTAAAGGATAAAATCTGTTTAATATTTTCTGAACAATGCCAGTGGCCTGATATGATCACTGGAAGTCTCTTAAAGTCATAATGTGAACAGTCCCTCTACCTGTGCCAGAATCTGCTGGTCGGTAAAATGTCGTCCCTTGATCGCTGATGATGGACAGGCTGCAACGCAAACCCCACAGCTTTTGCACAAAGCACTGATGATATGGCTGCATTTCTTTTCCTCATTGAATTCAATGGCACTATACGGGCACAGCTGATTACAAAACCTGCAGCCTGAGCATATCTCTTCATTAACTTCAGAATATACGGCGTCAACTTCAATTTTACCCTGAGCGATCCTGGCAAGTATTCTTGCCGCAGCTGCCCGGGCCTGCGCTACCGAGTCGGGGATGTCCTTTGGTGCAACGCACGTACCGGCGATAAAGATACCATCTGTTGTCGTGGCAACAGGTTCCAGCTTCGGATGACTTTCGATAAACCAGCCATCCTTATCCTGGCTGATATTCACGAGCCTGGCAATCTCACCGGAATCTTCACGGGCTTCCATACCAACCATCAGAACGACAAGGTCGGCCGGAATTTCGATATGTTCACCGGATAGTTTCTCATTTACTTCAATAAGCATCTCACAGTCATCTTTTGGACCTGCCTTGTGTATGACTGGCCGGTCTCCTTTCTCATACATCAGGAACAAGGTCTTGGCTTCGGATGACTTGCGGTAAAATTCTTCATGCCCTTTACCGAATGCATGCATGTCTACGTAGATGTCAGAAATATAGCAGTCGGGATGTGCTGATTTAATTTCAGAAGCATATTTAAGGGCCGTCATGCAGCAAACCCTGGAACAATACGAATGAAATTCTTTTGACCGGCTGCCAACACAATGAACAATGGCGACATATTTGGGCGCCCTGCCATCCCTGGTCTCGACAGACCCGTTCCGGATCATCTTTTCGAGTTCGAAGGAAGTGATAACATTGGGCAACTTGCCATAGCCATAGTGGACAATCCGTGAGGCGTCAAACTCCTTGTAACCAGTTGCTACAACAACATTTCCGACTTTCACGTTTACCTTCCTGCCCGGATAATTGTACCTGTTGTCGTAAGATTGAATTGTTGCTTTGAAATTACCGATAAAGCCTGTCAGCTCGGTAACTTTTGATCCGAGGTAGACAATGACCTTCCTGTTATCCTTGATTCTTATAATTTTTTCCGTTATGAGGTCCCTCGCGGAGTACAGGTAAGGTGCCGTCAGATCAACACGTGCGAGGTTGCCTCCGAGGTGATCATCTTTCTCAACCAGGTAAACGATAAATCCTGAGTCGGCAAGCTCAAGCGCAGCTGTCATGCCAGATATTCCACCTCCTATTACCAGTGAGTTTGGGCACATATCGACCGACATGTTTTCAAGCGGTTCGTGCAGCTCAACGCGGGCGAGTGCGGCACTTACTAAGGCTTTTGCCTTCTCAGTCGCTTCCATGTGGTCGGTGTGAACCCAGCTGCATTGTTCCCGGATATTGGCCATTTCGAAAAGATACTGGTTAAGCCCGGCTGACCTGAGTGCATTACGAAATGTTCTTTCATGCATGTTAGGACTGCAGGCGGCAACAACTATCCTGTCGAGCTTATGTTCCCTGATATCCTGTATTATCATTTCCTGCCCGGGATTGGAACACATATATTTATAACTCTTTGCAAGTACTACATTGGGAAGGCCAGATGCAAACTTTGCCACATCTTCAACATCAACGATCTTTTGGATATTGGTTCCACACCAGCATACATAGACACCAATTCTGGGAGATGCTTTTTTATCGGCTATCATTATTCTCTGTATTTATGCGTCGTTCTTTTTCCTTGCCGGCAATGCTGATTTTTTTATCTCTGCAAAATAGATGGCAAATGGCCTGTAAGCCAGGTGCGACCACTTTGAGAACGGAACTTCAACACACAGCATCGGGACCAGCACAGCCATATGTATTATATAAGTGTAGTAAGAAGCAACAGGCATTCCACTAAGCCTGAAAAAATGTAACAGGATACCTGAAGTCGTGGTAAGGAAGAGAAGTATTATAAAAATCCAGTCGCTCAGATGTGAGAACTTGAATTTCTGCCCTATTTTCCTGATACGGCCCCAGCTGAAGAATGCAAGACCTGCCAGCAGACCCAGGGTTGAATAATAACCAAGCAGCCTTTGAGGCTGGTACCATGAATATATCCGGTCGGTCTGAAACCACCTGAGGTTGCCGACAATCAGGACAAACATCAGAACGTATGCTGACATCAGGAGCAGGTGGAATATCCAGTAACTCCTGTCCTTGCATTTGATGAACTGCTTCTGTGTAAGGAAATGAACAAAAAGCTGATAAAGCTTCCTGAAGTACAACGTGAAAGGAATTCTTACAGATCGGTCCTTAAGAAGGGTCAGGTACCACATCCGGATGATATTTGCAATAAGGAAGCTGGCAATGGATATCAGCATGATATGAGCACCGATATTGACTGTTTCTACAGGGAACATCTCGTTTATTTTGACCCCGCCATCGGGAGTCAATGTTGTAACTATGCCATGAGGATTGAAAGCGGAGAACAGCAACGCAATGAGGATACCTATCACGAAAACGGCGCCAATTTCCCACCAATGTGAGGTATAGAATTTTCTTGATAAGCCTGTCCAGTCATATACAGAAGTAAGATACCGCCTGAGTATCATCATCGTATCCCCCGGGTTTGCATCCCTTGGGCAAAGGTCAGAACAGTCGCCACAGTAGTAACACAACCATGGCTCCAGTGTTGTTTCAACCTTCTTCTCGAGCCCCATTTGCAGAAGGCGTATCGGTTTACGGGGAAATTTGTAAAACTCATCGGAATGGGGGCATACCGCCGAGCAATCACCGCATTGGTAGCAGAGCTCAATATTCTCCTTTCCGAACCTGTTAAGATCGTTAATAAACCCGGGATTTACTCTGATTGCCATGATATTGTTCTTAAACAGTTTGGATATTCTTGGCTTTCGCCTCTATCTCGCTGAGCGGAATACTGCTGAGATGTCCGATTCCTCTCTTTGTTGTGAGGCTTCTGAGAATACCAGCCGCCACAGCTGATGCCTGGGCAACAGTGTCAGGAATGTCCTTTGGTCCCTGGCACATTCCGGCTACATATATACCTCCTTTCTCAGTATCGGTGGGGCTGCCATTGTAATTCAATTCCGAGAACCAGCCGTCATGATCCTTGCTGATATCCATCATCCTGGCTAATTCATCGGTCCCGGGAGAAGGAATAAGACCAACCGCAAGGACGACCATATCCACATGGAATTCGGCCAGCTTGTCGTTAATAATATCTTCACCTCTTACAACCATCTGACCATTATTCATTGTTACCATGGCACTGTGACCGCGAATTATCAGAGTTCCCTCTTCCTTAATACGATCTGCGAACTCCTCGTAACCTTTTCCAAATGCCCTCATGTCTATATAGAATTCATAAACCGTGACATCCGGTATCTTCTCCTTTACAAGATGGGCAAATTTCAATGAATACATGCAGCATACCCTTGAGCAGTACGCATTGTATTTTTTATTCCTCGAACCGACGCAGTGAATTATGGCCACACTTTTTGGAGGTACCCCGTCGGGAAGAAAAACCCATTCGTCCTTTTCTGTCTTTTTATTAAACCTTTTAGACTTCATGACGATCCTCCCTCCGGTCGTCCCTGAGGCATTCGTCAGTCGTTCGAATTCAAGCGAAGTCAGAACATTTGGATATTTCCCGTACCCGTACTGGTCAATCCTGCTTACATCCAGGAGTTCGTAGCCGATAGCGAGAACGATGTTTCCAACCTCCAGGTCAACATAATGGTCGGTTTCGTTCAGATTTATACATTCCTTCGGACATTTTTTCGCACATACACCGCATTTTTTTCCTCCCGATAGAATATAAGTGCATCTCTCCGGATCGACGAGGTAGGCATTTGGTACTGCCTGGGGAAAAGGTATATAAATAGCTTTTCTTAGAGAAATGCCTGCATCAAATTCGCTTTCAACCTTTACCGGGCAAACTTCAGTGCATTGATTGCAGGCTACGCATGACTTAACATCTACAAATCTCGCACTTTGCTTTATCCTGACATGGTAAGCGCCCGGGTCGCCGGTTATACCAGCCACCCTTGACCTCGTAAAAAGCTGGATCATATCATGCTGACCCACGTTTACCATTTTTGGAGTCAGAATGCATGCTGCACAGTCGAGCGTAGGGAAAGTCTTATCGAACATGGCCATATGGCCGCCGATGGTTCCTGACTGTTCAATGAGAAAGACCGGTTTCCCTGCATTTGCTATTTCCAGAGCTGACTGTATGCCGGCTATACCTCCGCCGATAATCAGTGTCGAATGGTTCACCGGGTTCCCTGTCGGAATAGCCGCCAGCGGAAAAGGTACTGCCATCGTTGCACATGCAATGATAGCTTTGGCACGGTCCATCGCCTCTTTACCTTTTGCTCCGTGTTCCATGAATGATGCAAGCCTTACTTCATCGGTATTTCCACCGGCGAGGGACATCGCTTTTGTAAAGGCAGGCTTGTAATAGCCAGGCATATCTCCTGCAACCACAACCCTTCCCAGGTTATTCGCCCTGATTATCTCATTTATCTCTTCCATGTCGGGATGAGGTTTTATGCCGAGGTCCCTGACTATTTCAACATTCGGAAGATTTGCAGTGTATTTTGCAATGGAATCAATGTTGAGATCCTCGCTTTCTTCAGTCAGACAGAAAAAGACTCCTACCTGCATGATTATTTGATTTGGTTATCTGTTGCTCTGTTAATTGCCATTCGTCATTCAGCTCCTGACTACTCTTTGGGCCAATTCACCGTTTGCATCACGTACTTCAAGTACCATGGGCATTTGTCCGGGCAAACTATGCGTAGCGCACGAAAAACAGGGGTCGTATGCCCTGAAAGCCATTTCAATCATGTTAAGCGTACCCTGAGTTACCTCAGCCCCTTTCCTGATCAATCCCTTTGCAGCCTTTTTTATCGACATGCTGATAGCTGCATGATTGTTAGTGGTCCCCACGATCAGGTTGACCCTGGTTACAATTCCCCTGCTGTCGGTAAAATAATGGTGAGTGAGAGTACCCCTCTGTGCTTCAACTATTCCTACTCCTTCACCGGTTATCCTGCCGAGCTGAGCCTGCAGCTCCTTGCCTGTTATTTCGTTATCCCATGCAAGCTCAAGACATCTTTCAGCAGAATACAGGAGCTCGATAAGTCTTGCCCAGTGCATTGCAAGAGTCGCGTGCACCGGTTTTGTTCCAAGAACGGAATACATTCTTTCATATTCCTTCTGTGCGAGAGGTGTAGCCATACCGTCAGATGCGTTCAGCCTTGAAAGAGGGGTGGCCTGGTAAACCCCTGAAGTCTGACCTTCCGTGAAACCTTTCCACCCGATCTTTTTCAGGTAGGGAAACTTCAGGTAAGTCCATGGTTCTACGTGCTCAGCAACATAATCGAGATAATCAACAGGAGAATATTTGTATAGCTCCTTGCCTTCGGTATCAACAACCCTCACTTTCCCGTCATAAAAATTAACCTTATTATTTTCATCCACGAGCCCCATGGAGTGAAGCTTAAGGGAATATGGCCCGTTCAGGATTATGTCAGTATAATCTTTATTGCCAAGAACAACATTTTGAAAAAGATCCAGTGAAAACTGTGCAAATTTCACAAAACCCTTTGCCTTTTCAACGATGTCATCTCTTTCCCTGACTGTCAGACCTCTTCTCACTCCACCCGGTACATTCATGACAACGAATGTCTGGTGCCCCCCGAGCAGCGCCTGGATTTCCTGTGCAAGACGGCGTTGCCTGATTACTTCTGTACCGATTTCCTTACCTACTTTTTCTATTACTCCCAGGATATTTCTTTTTGAAGCGGGTGCATCAGGTCCAAGTACAAAGTCAGGGGCTGCAAGGGCATAGAAGTGAGCCGTGTGGCTATGTACAAAATGGGCCATGTAGAAAAGTTCCCTGAGTTTTTTTGCCGTGGGTGTCGGTTCGACGCCAAATACCGCATCAACAGCTTTGCCTGAAGCCATGTGATGACAACCGGGGCAGACACCGCAAATCTTAGCCACAATGGAAGGCAATTCCTCCACGGGTCTTCCTTCACAGAATTTTTCAAACCCCCTGAGTTCAGGTACCTGGAAATAGACATTGTCAACTTCACCATCCTCGTCGAGGAAAATTTCGATCTTGCCATGACCTTCAAGTCGTGTAATTGGATCAATGGTTATTCTTCTCGTCATAATTTTCTTCTTATTAGTGAGACAGGAAGGCTGAAGCGATAGAACAAACCTGCAGGGTCAACAATATCATCCACAACCCTGCTTATATCATCAGGTTCCTTTTCATCAATGATGCTTGCAATCGCAGACATCATCTTTGTACCAGGGTCAGTTACTCCGGGCGTTGGCCCGTAACATCCTCTGCAAGGGGCGTTCCCCTTTATGCACCTGTAGCCGCAACCTTCTCTTGTTGCCGGACCCATGCAGATTACACCCTGCTCGAGAAAGCAGGATTCACCATCATCCGTAATCTCCCATGGCCGGTAAAACTTCTTTATTTTCTTGTTCTCTGTTTTCTTCCTGACACATTCGTCGCATTGAGCCCTTTTACCGGCTCCGATCACCGAACCTTTCGGGGGCAGCCCGCTGCCACCCGCAATTGCCGAGAATACCTCCAGAAGCCTGTCAGTCTGAGGAGGGCAGCCCGGTATGTAATAATCAACATCTGTTACCTGCGAGAGAGAACGTACATCATTGTAGAATTCAGGTATTTCCAGCAGGCCCTCACGGACACTGAACTCACTTAGAGGCCTTGTTTTTTCAGGATTGACGGTCGACTCGCTTTCCTCATAAACCCTTCTGAAAATTTCATCCCTGTTTGAGAAATTTGCCAGACCCGGTATTCCACCCAGGTGAGAACAGCTTCCGTAGGCAACAAGTAACCTGCTTTTTTTTCTCAGAAGCTTTGCCATATGTTCATTTTCACTGTTCCTGATGGCACCGTTGAACAAGGTTATATCAAGATGGTCATCAGCCATCTCTTCGATGTCCTTGTATTTAATATCCATTGCAATAGGCCAGAATTCAAAATCAGCAGATGCCACAACATCGAAAAGTTTCTCGTGTACATCCAGGACAGATACACAACAGCCGCCGCAGGCAGCTCCCCAGTAAACGGCGAGTTTTAATTTCGGCTTTGGTGCTTCCATGTCGTAATGTTTAGTAATCTACGATAAAACGCTCAGGATCTCCCTGGCTTTACATGGTCCAAGCTCCGATACTGTCTCGGTAAACCCATCGATCAGTTCTGCAAACTGTTTCCCCTCGCTGGCACTTATCCATTCGAGCCTGAGCCTGTTTTTGTTTATTCCCATCTGGGAGATATATTTTTGTAACAGGATGAATCTCCTTAAACAGCGGTAATTTCCTTCCTGGTAATGACAGTCACCCGGGTGGCAGCCGCAAACCAGTACACCATCTGCACCCTGTTCAAAGGCTTTTAATACGAATGTCGGTTCGATCCTTCCTGAACACATCACTTTTACTATCCTGACGTTCGACTTATAGACCATGCGCGAGGTTCCGGCCAAATCGGCACCCGTATATGAACACCACTTGCACAGAAACGCGATGATTCTAGGCTTGAATTCCATAATAATCAGTATTAATGCAATGGAATATTCATGTATTTCAATAAAAAGTTAAGAAACTATTTTATAATATATTGAATATGTGAAGAGAATCACAATAAAATCTTATTTGCTAAGGTTGCAGGACCCTTAAGTAAACTCATTGATTAGTTACCTGACATGAAATATTTTTATCATAAATAGTCTTTCTTCTTGAATTCAGATTGCTGTAATGCTGTCTAAGACATTAAGTTAGAATTTTCAAGATAGCTAAATTACATGATTTGGTCATTCCAGGTCCCTGCAAGGGAACAGCATCTGGTACCTATCAGAAAAAGATAAATATATTTTAGCTGTTTCAGACAGGGATATTGAATATGCGTGTTAAGAACTGATTTATCTTATAATTAAAGTGATATTATTCACAATAAATCCTGAGTTTTAAAATTCTATCAGCAATGGAATGTGGTAATAAATCAAATTTCATCCCGAAATCATCTTTACTTTTTCCGCAACACTGGTCACTATCCCCGCATAATTCTTCTTGATAAGTGAAGTGAATTCTTCACTGAATTCCATGTCCTCGATTATTTCAATGGCTATAACGTGCATCTCTTCCGGCAGTTCAATGTCAAGAGATTTCGCCAGTTCAAGGGCAGTAAGGAATGAGACATCATGAAGATTGGAGAGATGCGTTGTTTCCCTGAAATCTGATGGTTTGAAGTGGTAAACATCCCCGGGTGATCCGCCGGAGGTTTTTATTGAGTCGATGAAGATTACCTTTTTGTAATCCCTGATAAAATCGAGGATATCCAGTCCTCCGCAGCACGCAGTCTGTATGTCAGCATCAGGGAAAATAATCTTCAGGTCATCCGCTATCCTCAAAGCAATCCCGTCATCAGTAAGGATATCATTACCCGTTGCAAGTATCAGAGTCTTCTTCTTCACAATTTAATTCAAAATCAACAGGTCAGTCAGCAGCTGTTTTCAGAATGAAATCCGAATAAATATACTAATAATTGTGAGAATATTCACAATCAGGGTGCTAAAGAATACGGATTTTGTGGCATAAAAATCTTCTTCCCGGGTTCATGGGATCAAGCTTGCAGTATAAAGCTCCTGTGAACCAGCCATGAGATTTATCACTGTTTATCTGGCAAATTTTCTTAACTTGCATATTCCGGCATGTTAATTCTGATTTAAAGTGAAGCATTTCACAAGACAGATCATCAAAAACAGCCTGAAGAGAATATTCCTTTACAGGGCATGCCTGCAGCAGCAGAAGCTTATGGGTGTTGAAAAGGTTTTTTCATATACGCTGGCAGAGGAGACCGGCGTAACGGCTGACCAGGTGAGAAAAGACTTTTCCGAGTTTAAAATCAAAGGCAATAAAAGAGGAGGGTATGATATTAATGAGCTCCTCGAAAGGATGGAGATTCTGTTTCACAGGAACAAGGATAACAATATTATCCTGATTGGCATGGGTAATATGGGGCAGGCTTTGTCGAAATATGGAAAATTCATACAGAGGCATATGAATATTGTTGCAACATTCGATATAGACCCGTTTAAGCAGAAGTCAAGATCCGGAGTTCAGGTTTATCCCATGAGCAGGGTAAAGGAGATAATAAACCGCTTTAACGTGAAGATCGCTATCGTTGCCGTTCCTGAGATATCAGCACAATCTGTGATCAATGAACTGGCAGGTTACGGGATAAGAGGAATTGTGAATTTTGCACCCGGACTTTTAAAAGTCCCTGCAAATGTTATTATTAACAATGTCAATCTCTCTGATGAACTGGAGAGCGTGATATTTTATGTGCACAGGTTAAGGGACCAGAATTAATTATAAACGGTACGCCATCAAAAAAGCCTATTCAATAATTGTTAAAGGCCTTGTACAGGGAGTCGGATTCCGCCCTTTTATATACAAGCTTGCCATTGGGAACAGACTTACCGGCAGGGTCGATAACATGCTTAATGGTGTTTCAATTGTGGTGGAGGGTGATGAGGACTCAATCTCAAAGTTCAGAAATGAGATTGTTCTGAATGCCCCTCCCGCCTCCCTGATCAGGTCCGTTGTTGCCACACAGGAAGAAATACGCAACTTTGCCGGATTCATGATCGCCGGAAGTTCAGTAATGGGTACGGAAATAACGGAGATATGCCCTGATATTGCTGTATGCCCCGATTGTCTGGATGATATTAAGAATGATGCATCCAGGATAGATTATCCTTTCACAAACTGCACAGCCTGCGGACCAAGGTTCACAATTATTGAAAGCCTGCCTTACGACAGGTGCAATACTTCAATGAGAGAATTCCCAATGTGCAGCAGCTGCAGCAATGAATACAACGATGTCTCCGACCGGAGGTTTCATGCTCAGCCTGTTGCATGCAACAGCTGCGGCCCGGTTTACACCTATTACGACAGTGACGGGCATATTAATGGTATAGCTGAAATCCTCGACAGATTGTCGGTACGAATTACCACAAGCCAGTCGGTCGCAATAAAGGGAATGGGCGGGTACCATCTCGCATGTGACGCCCTCGACAATAATGCAGTAAGGGTTTTACGGGAAAGGAAACAACGGGATGCAAAGCCTTTTGCGGTTATGTTCAGGGACATAATCTCGGTCCAGGACTATTGCCATGTTACTCCCGAAGAGTTCCGTGAGCTTACTTCATGGCGACGGCCTGTCGTGATCCTCAGGGAGAAACGGACCCTGGCACCTGCTGTGAACAATGGATTAGGAACTACAGGCGCTTTCCTGCCATACCTTCCGATCCATTACCTGCTTTTCAGCAGGCTTGAAACTCCTGCCCTGGTAATGACGAGCGGAAATATTTCAGAAGACCCGTTGATTAAGGACGACAGGGAGGCATCAGAAAAGCTGTTTGAAATTACCGGAGCTGTTGTCAGTCATAACCGCAATATTGTGAACAGGACGGATGATTCAGTGATAAGAGTCTCCGGAAGGAGAGTAAATATTATCAGGAGGGCCAGAGGGTATGTCCCTTCACCTGTGGATGTAAACTTTGACGTTTCGGGAATGCTTGCAGCTGGCCCCGAACAGAAAAGCACTTTTTGCATCGGGAAGGAACGGCAGGCTATCCTTAGCCAGCATATAGGCGATCTGAAAAACCTCGCTACTTATGATTTTTACTGCGAAGCAATAAACAGGTTCAGATCAATTTTCAGGTTTGAACCTGTAGCTCTAGCCTGTGATCTCCATCCCGACTATCTTTCAACCATGCATGCGGAAAAGCTGAAAGAGGAGCTTGGGCTTAAGTTGGTTCGTGTTCAGCACCATCATGCGCACATAGCTTCCGTTATGGCAGAGAATATGATCGATGAAAAGATCATAGGGGTCTGCCTCGACGGCACCGGTTACGGAACAGATGGAAATATTTGGGGTGGTGAGTTCCTTGTGGCGGATTATAATGATTTCCAGAGGTTTGCCCATTTTGATTACCTTCCCGTTCCGGGTGGTGACAGGGCTGTTGACGAACCATGGAGGATGGCATATTCATATTTGTACAAGTATTTCGGGGAACCCGGCATGATCAGTTCATTGCCGGCCTTTGCAAAAATTGATGCTAAAGAGTTGCTGACAGTCAAAAGGATGATTGATGAAAACATCAACTCACCTCTCAGCTGCGGCGCCGGAAGATTATTTGATGCTGTATCAGCAATATTAAATATCTGTCCGGTTTCCGGATTTGATTCTGAAGCCCCGGTAAGACTGGAAAATGCCATAATGACTGAAACAGATGAGTTTTACCCGTATGAAACAGGGGAAAAAATTATCTTTAAGAAGACAATTGGTTCGATACTGAATGACCTCGGGAGAAGTGACATCTCCCTCATTTCAGCAAGGTTTCATAACAGTGTTGTTATGGCAATTGTGGAAACCTGTATGGAAATAAGAAAGAAAACAGGCCTGAACAAAGTTGCCTTATCAGGGGGTGTTTTCCAGAATTCCTACATCCTGGGGAGAACCTGCATTCTCCTGAAGAAAAATAAATTTGACATCTATACGAACCAGCTCGTTCCGGCCAATGACGGAGGTGTGTCGTTGGGACAGCTGGTAATTGCAGCAAAAACATTTGAACGATGTGCCTGAGTATTCCAGTAAAAGTGATCAGCATAGAAGGCGACTATGCAGAAGTATCGGTAGCAGGTACGGTTTTTAAAGCCGGGTTGCAGCTTGTGGAGGGAATTGTTCCAGGCGATTACGTGCTCCTGCATGCAGGATTTGCAATCGGTAAGCTGAGCCTGGAAGAGGCCGCTGAGACCATAGAAATTCTCAGCAGGCTTGGAGATGCAGACCAATATTCTGAACTATGAAACTGGTCGACGAGTTCAGGGGAAGCAGGGTGGTCAAGGACCTCATCCGGGCAATAAACGAATCGGCTACAGGTATTTACAGGTTTATGGAAGTCTGCGGAGGACATACTGCAGCAATCAACAGGTTCGGCATTAAAAACCTGCTTGGTCACAATATAGAACTTGTCTCCGGTCCTGGCTGCCCTGTTTGTGTAACAGGCACGGGCTTTATTGACAAAGCAGTCAGACTGTCTGGCGACGAGGGAAATATTGTTGTTACCTTCGGGGATTTGTTAAGGGTTCCCGGTTCAATATCGTCACTTGAAAAAGAAAAAGCCTCAGGTGCTGACATAAGAATGGTTTTCTCGCCTCTCGATGCATTAAGGATAGCAGCGGAAGAGCGATCCAGGAAGGTTATCTTCCTGGGTATCGGATTTGAAACAACTGCTCCCGGAACGGCTGCTACCGTTATGGAGGCTGAAAAAAGCGGAATCAATAATTTCTATGTCCTTGTATCGCATAAATTTATGCCACCGGCAATGGAAATACTGATCAGGGATGGTACAAATGTGAATGGTTTTATCTGCCCTGGTCATGTTGCCGCGATCACAGGCTCATCAATTTTTGACTTTATCCCGGAGCAATTCTCAATCGGATGCGCGGTATCAGGTTTTGAACCGGTCGACATCCTCATGTCCGTGCTAATGCTGGTTAATCAGGTAAACAGGAAGAATCCTAATACGGCTATACAATACAAAAGAGCTGTAAGCAGGGAGGGTAATATCACTGCAAAAAAAATGATGGCACAGGTGTTTGAACCGGTGGATATGTACTGGAGAGGATTCGGGATCATTCAGTCAGGAGGGATGAAACTCAGGGGAAAATACAACCGTTATAATGCGGAATTACTGTTGAATGAGACAATAAAAGATGACTGCAATGAAGGAGAGTGCAGGTGTGGTGATATTTTGCGCGGATTAATCGTACCAGTACAATGCCCGCTTTTTGGTTCGCAATGTAACCCGGGAAATCCTTCAGGAGCATGTATGGTCTCGGCGGAAGGAGTTTGCAACGCTTATTTCAGATACGGCAGGAATGAATAGGAATATCACTCTCGGGTATGGAAGCGGTGGCCGGCTGACCGGCGAACTTGTAAAAGAGATTTTTGCAGGAAGGTTTGGAATGCAGGGACCCCTTACCGACTCTTCAGTTCTGGAAAATCCAGGTTCAGATCTGGCCTTTACAACTGATTCTTATGTTGTCGAACCGCTTTTCTTTCCCGGTGGAAATATTGGGAAACTGGCTGTCTGTGGCACGGTGAATGACCTTGCTGTTTCAGGCGCCATACCCGTGAGCCTTTCATCTGCCTTTATAATTGAAGAGAACTTTCCCTGGGATGAACTTGATGAGATAGCCGCTTCAATGGCAGATGAAGCGGCCAGGGCAGGTGTGAGAATAGTTACAGGTGATACAAAAGTGGTCGGAAAGGGTAAATGCGACAGGTTATTTATCACTACCTCTGGCATTGGAAAGATCAGAAAAGGATATGAGAACCTGGCCACGGCGGCAAATGTCAGGCAGGATGACCTTCTGATCGTAAACGGATCGATGGGGAACCATTCAATTGCAGTTTTGGCTGCAAGAAATATTTTTGATTTCAGAACTTCCGTGGTATCTGATGTTGCGTCTTTAAATTTCCTTGCCGGGAAACTTCTTGAAGAATGCCATGGGATACACTTTATGCGCGATATAACAAGGGGTGGCCTAGCTTCCGTGATGAATGAGCTATGTGCAATGTCGGGTTTGGGTGCTGAAATAGAAGAGGAGAAGACACCGGTCGATGAGCCTGTGAAAGGGCTTTGTGAGATTCTGGGTTTCGATCCTTATTACCTGGCAAATGAAGGTAAGATGTTGGTTGTTTGCGATAGCAATGAAGCTTCAAGGGCTCTGGAAATAATGCAAAAAGACACTCTGGGGAAGAATGCTGCAATTATTGGTCGCGTAACGGACGACAGGAGGAAAATTGTTGTCCTGAATACGATTGCCGGGGGTAAAAGAATTCTTGACCACCGGTCAGGTCTGCAGCTTCCAAGGATTTGTTAAATTCAAGATATGCATGAGCTGGCTATAGCACAGGAATTGTCATACATTGTACTGAGAACAGCCGATAAGGAGAAGCTTTCGGCCGTCTCGGGGGTAAATGTTATTTTTGGAAGAATGATACAGGTTGTGCCGGAGATATTTGAATTTGCTTTCAGGGAATCGGTCAGGGATACCATCGCCCGCGATGCAAAGCTTCAAATCGATATAATTCCCGTAAGGGTGAAGTGCAGCGAATGCGGAGGAGAAACGGATGTGGATGAAATGTTTATCAAGTGTAATTATTGCCATTCCCGGAATGTTGTGCTTATACAAGGAAAAGAAATATATATTAAAAGTATTGAGGGGGAGTAAAAATGGAAATAAAAATATTAAAAAACATCCTGGACCGTAACCAGGACAGGGCCGATGAGGTAAAAAAAGAACTTCATTCGAGAAAGGTGGTGATGGTCAACCTTATCAGTTCACCGGGAGCGGGTAAAACCACGTTGCTTGAAAGGACACTGGAGGCTATTGGCAACTCGTTGAGGATTGGCGTTATTGAAGGTGATATTACTACCGACAGGGATGCACGCAGGCTTGAACGGTTTGGGATCCCGATCGTCGTCATTAACACTGAAGGAGGCTGTCACCTCGATTCACATAGCATATCAAAAGTGCTTGGCTTATTTGACCTTGACAATATTGATCTTCTTTTTGTTGAGAATGTAGGTAATCTCGTATGCCCGGCACATTTTGATCTTGGGGAGGCATTCAAGGTAGCCCTGGTAAGTACGGCAGAGGGTGATGATAAACCGGCGAAATATCCTATGCTTTTTAGTGAAGCTAAAGTCGTGCTTTTAAATAAGACGGATCTGATCCCGTACACAAATTTCAGAATGGAAATGTTCGTCAGCGACCTTGAGAGGATAAATCCTCATATACCTTTGATCCAGTTATCCTGTACGACCGGAGAAGGACTCAATGAATGGACAGGATGGATCAGGAAGGCTGTTGCCAGGGAGCTATCGCGGGAAGATTTTTCCTGAACTGAGATATCAGTAACTCCTGGTATTCAGATGTGAATTTTCCTTCGAGAAACAGGGGAAGCGCTTCTTCGAGAAGCCTTTTCCATGAGTCTTCCTCGTTTCCAGGAACGACCGGGTAGAAGAGTGTACCGTTATCTGTTGCTGCCTTAAGGTCACCGGGGGCATCACCAATAATCATAATCCGGTTTATGTCATATTTTCCTTTCGAGGAGTAGGCGATATGCTCCGACTTTGTACCAAACTCCTGCCCGGCTATGGCGCTGACATACTGCCTCAGCCCGTGTTCCTCCCATTCCCTTTCGAGAGCTGCCTGCGGCGTCTGTGATACGACAACGATATCGGCCGAACCTGCTGCGGCTTCAATAGCAGTTCTTGCATTCCTGAAAGGAGGAAGATCGCGAAGCCACATATCTATGTCATCGTTTACGGCCCTGCTCCAGTTCAGAACAAGCGAAGTTTCATCGTCTCCGGTCTTAAGGTGATGTTCATTAAGAGAGGAGTTGCTCAGTTTTGATTCCCTGCTGATCCAGTTCCTCAGATCGTCAAGCCTGGGAATATCAATACCGCTCAATGCATATTCCTTCCTCTCCCTGAGCAGGTCGAATACCTTTACCAGTGCCGGAAAACGGTTTATGCCTCTTGTAACCGATCTCAGGTTTACAAACTCCCAGGTTTCACGTACAATCCCGGCAACTGAAAACAAACCGAAGAATTTGATCACATTGGGAATGAAAAACTCACGGTGTTTTACATCCATCGAGTCGAAAACACACCCGTCTGAATCTATTCCGAGAAAGAAAGGATGGGCGGGAATCAATCCAGTAAGCTCTGATTTGTGATCCATCAGCAGGAAATAATTCTAAAGATAGGAAAAGAATTCAGAAGCGGAGTCCGGGTTTATCATCGGTCCTGCTGAGACTGGAAACTCAAGTCAAGCCGCTGTTCTGAGCCTGGTTGCTGTTTAAAGTCATTCTAAATAGTAAACTATGACTTATGTAAGTTTTTTTTGAGTTTTATTGTTATTATTTTCACAGATCAAAAAAATTATCAAATTTCAAATTATAGAAATCTAAAAATTCAAAAGCAAATGTACCAGGTAGGAAATCTTGTAAAAGAGTTGTCCGAGAAGCATGGGCGCAGCAGGGACAGCCTGATGCCGATCCTTGAAGGAATTGTGGAGAAGCACAATTATCTTACAGATGAGGCTATGGTTGAGGTAGCAAGGGAGCTGGATATTTCAGCTGCAGAAGTATACGGAACTGCATCGTTCTACACATTTCTCGACACTAAGGAAAGGGGTAAAAATGTGATCAGGGTTTGCAAGACCATCACATGTTCAATGAAAGGAAAAAACGATATCCTTCATACTCTCGAGGAAATACTTAAAATTAAGGTTGGTGAGACCACCCCTGATAAGATGTTCAGTCTTTTGGAGACCAATTGCATCGGGTGGTGTCATAAGGCTCCTGCCATCCTTATCAATGAGATACCGTACACGGAGCTCACCCCTGAAAAGGTTTCTGAAGTCATTAAAAGTTACATGCAAAAAAAATAGAATCGATAATAATATGGAAAATAAAGGATTAACCAAGGTTGACCTGATCTTTGAAAAGGTTGAAGCCCGTGAGGTCCTCCAGAAGGGATTCAAGATGACCCGGGAGGAGATCATCCAGCAGATCCTTGACTCCGGTCTTAAAGGACGAGGGGGAGCAGGATTCCCGACAGGTCTGAAATGGAAATATACGGCAGCCGAGAAAGAACCGGTTAAATATGTTGTCTGCAATGCCGATGAAGGAGAGCCTGGAACATTCAAGGACCGGGAGATTCTCGACAGGGTTGCTTACAAGGTTTATGGCGGAATGGTGATTGCAGGAAAAGCTATCGGGGCCAGGGAAGGTATTGTTTACCTGAGAGGTGAATACAGGTTCCTCCTGCCCAAGCTTATGATGGAGCTTGAAGCGTTCCACAAGATGATAGACGGAATAGGATTCGAGTTCAGGATCCGTTATTGTCTGGGTGCAGGGGCATATATCTGCGGTGAGGAGAGTGCACTTTTCGAATCGATCCAGGGTGAGAGGGGAGAACCGAGGAACAAGCCTCCTTATCCGACTACCTCAGGAGTGTTCGGGAAACCAACCTCGATCAATAACGTGGAGACACTTGTTACAGCGATGATGATCGTCTGCCACGGGGCAGCAAAATATAACCAGCTGGGAACAAAAGACTCAAGAGGATCAAAAGTATTCTCGGTATCAGGTGATACACCGACACCGGGAATTTTCGAACTGGAGCTTGGGATGACCGTTCAGCAGTTTGTGAACGAATTTGGCGACGGCGACACCAAGGCTGTACAGGTCGGAGGTGCATCCGGATTCTGTGTTCCGAGGAAAAAATTCCCCGACACCATTATAGGTTTTGAAGGTGTTCCTACCGGAGGATCAATGAAGCTGTTCAACAGTTCACGTTCAATGTATAATGTTCTTCATAACTACCTTGATTTCTTTGCTGAAGAGTCGTGCGGCCAGTGTACACCGTGCAGGGTCGGATGCCAGCAGCTGCTGATGGGAGTTGAAAAGGTTAAGAAAGGTGAAGTCAAATCGACCTACCTCAACGAACTCATAAAACTTGCCGACACAATGAAGATAGCATCTAAATGCGGACTCGGACAGTCTGTGGGAAATGCTTTCAGATCTATTGTTGAGAATTTCAGGGAGGAGATAATTTACTAACAGAAAATAGAGAGATCATGGTAAATTTAACTATAAACGACCAGAAGGTTTCGGTAGAACCCGGAACGACAATCCTGGCTGCAGCGAAACAACTGAATATTAATATACCTACGCTTTGTAACCACCCCGACCTGTGTGTTGCAGGAAACTGCAGGGTCTGCGTGGTTGAACAGGCCGGCGCAAGGACACTAGTAGCTTCCTGTGCGACCCCTGTTGGCGAAGGAATGGTTATTCAGACAAACAGTCTCAAGGTAAGGAATGCCAGGAAGCATGTTGTGGAACTCCTTCTTTCAGAACACAGGAGCGACTGTACAAAATGCTACAAGAACCAGAACTGCGAATTGCAGACCTTAGCCAACGAGTTTGCCTTCGGGGATCATATTTTCCTCGACCTTGTTGCCGATCGTAAATATGCAATCGACAGGTCGTCGCCTTCTTTTATCAAGGACGACAGCAAGTGCATCAGGTGCCAGAGGTGCGTAAGAACCTGTGCCGAGTTACAGTATATTTCTGCAATAGGCGTTGCCAACAAGGGTGCGCACCAAAAGATATCATCATTCCACGACAGGCCGATGAGCAACGTGGTTTGCACAAACTGCGGCCAGTGCGTCAACCGCTGCCCGACCGGTGCACTGACTGAAAAAACATACATAGATTTTGTATGGGATGCTATCTACAACCCCGAAAAGCATGTTGTTGTTCAGACAGCTCCGGCAGTCAGGGTTGCCCTTGGTGAGGACCTTGGCTATGACCCGGGCGAAAGGGTAACCGGCAAGATGGTTACTGCCCTCAGGCAGCTTGGCTTTGACTCTGTGCTTGACACCGACTTTTCAGCCGACCTTACAATCATGGAGGAAGGAACTGAGCTTCTTACCAGGCTCAAGAAAGTGCTTGTCGACGGCGACACGAAGACATCGATACCGATGTTCACATCATGTTCTCCGGGATGGATCAAATTCATCGAGCACAAATATCCCGAATTCCTTCCAAACCTGTCGACCTGCAAATCGCCGCAGCAGATGTTCGGTGCGCTTGCAAAAACGTACTATGCACAGAAACGCAGGCTCGATCCATCAAAGGTTGTTTCAGTCTCGATAATGCCCTGTACAGCCAAGAAGTTCGAAGCCGACAGGCCCGAGATGAGAGCCAGCGGTTATAAGGATGTTGACTATGTCCTCACAACCAGGGAGCTTGCCGTAATGATCAAGCAGGCAGGCATAGATTTCAGGGCTCTTGAGCCAAGCAAATACGATTCAATAATGGGTGATTCGACAGGTGCTGCAGTTATCTTCGGTGCCACCGGAGGTGTTATGGAAGCAGCGTTGAGGACGGCTTATGAGATCGTAACCGGCAGGGAAGTGCCGTTCAAGAATCTTAATATCACTCCTGCAAGGGGGATGGACGGTGTAAAGGAAGCCACGATAAAGATCGAAGGCTGTACTGCAGACTGGAAGTTCCTTGAAGGTGCCGAGCTTAAGGTTGCAATAGCACACGGACTGGTAAATGCAAATAAGATCATGAAGATGGTTCGGCAGGGAAAATCACCATACCACTTCGTTGAGATCATGGCATGCCCCGGTGGGTGCATTGGTGGAGGCGGACAGCCCATCCCGACAAGCATGGAGATCAGGAAGAACCGAATGAAAGCCATCTATAATGAGGATGAGCTTATGGTTCTCAGAAAATCACACGAAAACCCGGATGTGATTGCAATATACAAGGAATTCCTCGGGAGTCCCAACAGCCACAAATCGCATGAACTCCTGCATACGCACTACGTCACACGCGATAACTACTAGAAAAAAAGCCGGTTGAAACCGGCTTTTTTTTATTCGAATTTGTTTTCATCCCTGGGTTTTGCATAAAGATCTTCTACACGCACGCCCGGCTCGGATGTGCCAGGCTCAACACTGACCTGGAGATTCTCCTCGCGGGCCCTTCCGTTAAAATACATAATGTATGCAAAAATAGGAAAAAGGGGCAGTGTAAGCGCGTTAACTGCTGATGATAAAAAAAGGAATACAGGATCGGTGGGCAAATTCACTATGCTGCTCGTATCCTGGGGATTTGCAAATGTCTTGATGAAACTGCCAGCAAACGGAAGCAGGACCAGCCCGGAAAGTATCAGCGAAATAATTATATAAATAATCAGGAAAATCGCGGTCCATCCCATGTTAGGCCAGAAGTTCGCATGTGCCAGCCTGATTGTCCTTGAAACGGTATCACCGATATTAGTCTCCTCAGCCATCATCACCGGGAGAAAAAAGAAAGACATCATCGCTACCCAGGCAATGGCAAAAAACATGCCCACCACCAGTACAAATATCCCCAGGACTATCGCGAGCGATCCCACGAGAGCGAATAATATCATTATGATAAGATAGGGTATGTAATACTTAAGACTCTTATAGACTGACCTGAATATGTTTGCGGAGCTGTCGAGCGGTTTGTGGAGGATGTAATAGTGCAGAATTATATTGAAGAGCAGGCTGATTGCCATGATGATAAGAAACGGAACGATATATCCTTTCAGCTTTGCAAGCACGAGAGCAGGATCCGTGATTGTCTGCAATGATTTCAGATCGATTAAAATTGTCGCATACTGGATCACACCCGACATCACGAGTGAAACAATGAAAAGTGTCAGGAATCGTCCCTTATAGAAATCCCAAAGTGCGCTCATTGCACTGTCGATATTGTGCTTCCTGTACAGAGGATGGTCCTTCAGCTGATCCATTTAATCATATTTGTTGCAAAGATAACCATAAATATCGGTACGATGGAACAGCGCCACCATATCGTTTATCCGATTATCTCCAGTATCTCATTTAGGTCTATATCTTTCAACGGATTATTGCTGTGTACAAAAGTATCGGCCAGCCTCGATTTTTTCTCCTGCAGCCTCGTGATCTTCTCTTCTATGGTATCGCTTGAAATATACCGGTAAACAAATACACTCTTGTCCTGGCCTATCCTGTGTGCCCTGTTGAGAGCCTGTATCTCGGCCGCCGGGTTCCACCAGGGATCGAGTATGAAAACATAGTCTGCTGCCGTGAGGTTGAGCCCGACACCTCCTGCTTTCAGCGAGATGAGGAAGACCTTGTTTGAAGGATCATTCTGGAAGCCGTTGATAATTCTCTCCCTGTTGGTGCTCGCACCTGTCAGGATCGAATAACTTATTCTCTTCCTGGCGAGCACTGAAGCATAGAGATCGAGATGCTTTACAAAGGAAGAAAATACCAGGATCTTGTGGCCCTCCGATATAACACTCTCTATGTCCTGTACGACGGTATCAAATTTTCCTGAGCCTGACTGGTAATCCTCGTATGCCATCAGAGGGTGGTTGGATATCTGCCGCAGCTTCATCAGCCCCTGGAGCACTACGATCGCTGATTTTTCCCTTCCCGATGTCTCAATATTCTTAAGGATGCTGTTCCTGACGGCAGATTTTTCCTTCTCATAGATTTCCCCCTGCTCTTCGGTCATGTTGCAGAATTTTGTCTGTTCCGTAACAGGAGGGAGGTCGCTGGCAACCATTTCCTTTGTTCTGCGAAGGATAAAGGGCTTTATTATTTTCCGGAGCTGTTCCTCCTTTTCGTCGTCCTTCTTTTTCTCGATGGGTTTGGCATATTCCCTCCTGAAGAAGGCAAGCGATCCCAGCAGTCCGGGGTTCACGAAGTTGAGCTGGGTCCAGAGATCGGTCAGTGAGTTTTCAACCGGGGTGCCGGTGAGTACAAGACGGTAGTCGGATTTAAGCCTGATTACAGTTCTGAATATCATTGAAGCAGGATTCTTGATAACCTGGCTCTCATCGAGAATTACATAATGAAAATGAAAAGTGCTGATTATGTCAATATCCTGCCTTACAGTGTGGTAGCTCGATAATATAATATCGAACCTGTCGAAATATGAAGTCGATTTCTTCCTCTGATTCCCTTTGTAGCTGTACACCTTAAGAGCCGGGGCAAACCTTTTTACTTCATTTTCCCAGTTATAAAGAAGTGATGCGGGAACCACTACAAGAGACGTGAGCTTAGCCGGCCGTTCGTCAAAAAGTGTCTTTTCTCCGGCAGAGGACCCCGGAATCGGGCCGGCAAGATTTTCGCTGTTGTAAAGGAGCAGGGCCAATGTCTGGATGGTTTTTCCAAGTCCCATGTCATCGGCCAGGCAGCCGCCCAGGTTTGCTGACTGGAGCCAGTGCATCCATCCGAGACCTTCCATCTGGTACTGCCTCATCGCGGCATTAAGAGTTTCAGGGGGCGGTATTACAGGTATCTTTTCAGGTGCAATCAGCTTTTCAAGCTTTCCACATCCGACGCAATCATCCTCATCGAATGTATCGGGAAGGAGGGAGAAATGCTGCTTATGAATCAGAAGTGAATCATCATCATTCCTGCCAAACTCGAAGATGTTCTTGTATTTTGTGAACCAGACCTCGGGAAGTATGGCAAGAGATCCGTCAGGCAGTTCGAACTCCCGCACCCCGTCAAGAATATTTTTCCTGAACCTCACGAAGGGAATCTCAAATTCACCGATCCTTACAATCGCCCTCAGATCGAACCAGTCGTCAATCAGCCTGTGACTGATGCCAAGGCTGACAGGCTTCATGTTGTAATTCCGATCCATTCTGGATCTGATCCGGAACCCTGCATTTACAAGGTCATCCCACGATTTGTTTACAGCTTCTATTGTGGCGTACAGGTCCTCTTTTTTGTCACCTGAAAGGCTTTCTAGTGAGTAATTTACGTCATCCTCTGAATAAAAGCCAAGTTCGGCAAGAACACCTGCACACAATTCTTCCTTCCTGTAATCGCGCCGGCATTTTCTGAATGTGTAAATACCTTCTTCTATGGCAAACCTGGTAAAACTGACCTGGTTGTCGGCTGGATAAATTTCATATCCCGGGTATAGGTATTTCAATGTGAGCACCGCTGTCCCGCGTAACCCTGTCCCGAAGTCGAGGTGAGGTTCCATGGCCGGCTCCTCCTCAATTATGGTGAACCCGGTCCCCTCAACCCTGAAATTATTGACTGCATTCAGGACAAATGAAGAGAAATATTTTTCCTCGGCATTTTTCGGGATGATGATGCTTTCCCGGGTTATAAACGGCTTAAGTTTTGACCCGTCGATGTCGGAAATGAATATAATATTATTGTCTTCCCTGATCAGGCATGGTGAATTGCATATTATATCAATTGTCCCTTTTCTCAGGTTGATAATCCTTGAAGGAAGTTCCAGGTTGAGGCTGTATGTACTCAGTTCATCACTCCTGTTAAATACGAATAGCGGGTGAGCGGCATCACCCTCAAGCACGAGCTTGTCTTCAAGATGTATTGTGCTGATCTTCCCTTTCTGCAAAAAGACGGGAATGGCCTCATCGCGGGCAGTGGCAAAGCAACGGTAAATCCTGTTTTCGATGTATGGCCTGATAAAGCTGTCGATCCTGTCGGGCGTGACCTTTTCCAGGAATTCCTTAACTGAAACATTTTTTGAGAACAGCTTGAAAAGGTTCCTGTCGCTGTATTCATTAATGATATTGACCACCTCCCTCTCTTCAGGTGCCAGGGTTGAAAGAGTATCGATATTCGGGAACGGGGTCAGCGACTCCGTCATCCTGAAGTATGTCCTGTTGGTATCTTTCTGTACAATATACGGAACCAGAATTGTTCCCCACAACCTGTGCTGTGTTAGGATCAATGCAAACAGCCTTGTTTTTTCAGCAGAACCTTTTTCCAAAACCTTTAAAAATGAATATTCATGCAATATCAGGATTGTTGTTGATTTTTCAAAGGACAAAGGGATGACATTTATGATAGTGAATGATAGAGGGCAAATAAAAAGGGGGATTGATTAAATTTGAGGAGTACTTGGAGTATTTAAAGTACTTAGAGTACTTAGAGTACTTGGAGTTAAATCGTGCTAAAGGATAATGTTATGGATAATAAAGAATTTGGGATCCTCCTGGAGAGGAGGACTTTGGATTTTGGTATTGCGGTTATCAGGTTGTCATACAAGTTGCCAAAAAATGAAGAGGGAAAAGTACTATGGAATCAATTGACAAAGTCTGGAACTAGTATTGGTGCCAACTACAGGGAGGCTGACAGGTCGAGAAGTAAGAGTGATTTTATTAATAAGTTAGGATATGTGCGAGTGAAACCAATGAGACTCTTTATTGGATCGAGATGATAAAAAGACTTTCATGGGCAGATTCACAAATTACCGAGCAGGTTTTTACAGAGGCTCATGAACTGCTGGCTATATTTACATCCATTATTGACAAGCTTAAAACTAATCAAATTTAAGTAACCCGTGTACCCCAATTACTTTATGTACTTCAAGTACTTCAAGTATTTTAAGTACTTTAAGTACTTTTTATGAGAAAAATTATCCACATCGATATGGACGCCTTCTTTGCTTCGGTGGAGCAGCTCGATAACCCGGAGCTCAGGGGTAAGCCTGTTGCCGTGGGCGGGAGCGGGGAGAGGAGCGTGGTTGCCGCTGCCAGCTATGAGGCAAGAAAATTCGGTGTGAGATCGGCCATGCCATCGGTCACCGCAAAAAAACTGTGCCCGGGACTGATCTTTGTGAAACACCATTTTGAGAGATACCACGAGATATCATCGGAAGTGTTCGGGATATTTGGCACATTTACCGATAAGGTGGAACCGCTCTCTATTGACGAGGCTTTCCTTGATGTAACAGATGACCTGAGGAAAATTGGTTCGGCAACCCTGATTGCCAGGAAAATAAAGGAAGAGATAAAAGAAAAAACCGGACTAACGGCTTCGGCAGGCATCTCCATCAATAAGTTCCTTGCGAAGATCGCATCGGAGGTGAAAAAACCGGATGGTCTGTTTATAATCAAGCCCGGGGATGCTGAGAAGTACATCGAATCGCTGCCAATAGAGAAATTTTATGGCATTGGCAAAGTCACTGCGGAAAAGATGCATAAGCTGGGTATCCATAACGGCTCAGATCTCAAAAGATGGGATCTTCTTTCGCTGGTAAGGAACTTTGGAAAGATTGGAGCATTCTACCATGATATTGTCAGAGGTATAGACGATCGTCCAGTTGAACCGTATTCTGAAAGAAAATCGGTGGGGACGGAGCTTACCTTTGAAAAGGACCTCACCACTTCGTTCGAGATTATCGCGGAGCTGTACAAGATCGAAAAGGAACTTATGAACCGGCTTTCTGAGGCTGGGGCATCAGGAAGAACAGTGACTTTGAAGATCAAATTCTCCGATTTCAGGCAGATTACCAGGAGCAGGACACTCCAGAACTACATCAGGGATTTCGATGTTCTTCACCGTGAAGTTACGGCAATAAGAAAATCAATCGAACTGCAGGGCACACGTATCAGGTTACTGGGTGTCAGTATTTCAAACCTTGAGACAGATGAATGTGCCGACAGGCAGATGACCCTGTTTGATGATATCAGTGACGATAAATAGGTAATCTTTTCAGAACAGACCCTCAATTGAGAGATACCTTTCCCCTGTATCGTATGAAAAAGTAAGGATCCTTGCACCTTTTTTAAAATCAACTGATTTCTGTGCAACAGCTGCAAGAGAGGCGCCGGATGAGATACCGACAAAAAGTCCCTCTTCACTTGCTGCCCTTTTTGTGAAATTGAAGGCATCATCCTTGCTGACTTTGATAATACCGTCGAGGATTGAAGTATTGAGAATTGACGGAACGAAGCCTGCTCCGATTCCCTGAATTGGATGTGGCGAAGGCGAACCGCCACTCAGAACGGGAGAAAGTTCAGGCTCGACTGCAAAAACTTTCAATTTTGGAAACCTGGCTTTTAAAACCTCGGCAACACCTGTGATATGACCACCAGTGCCTACACCAGTTATCAGGTAGTCCAGGCCTTCAGGGAAATCATTTAAAATCTCAAGTGCAGTGGTCGACCTGTGAATCTCCGTATTGGAAGAGTTATCGAACTGCATGGGCATCCACGAATTCGGTGTCTCCTGTATAAGTTCCTTTGCCCTTTCTATTGCACCTTTCATCCCTTTTTCCCTTGAGGTAAGGTCAAGCTCGGCACCATAGGCGCTCATAATTTTTCTTCTTTCCACCGACATCGATTCAGGCATCACAAGAATGAGCTTATATCCCTTAACAGCCGAAACCATTGCAAGCCCGATGCCTGTATTGCCTGAGGTTGGCTCAATTATCACGCTTCCGGGCTTCAGTATACCTTTCTTTTCAGCATCATTAACCATCGAAAGAGCTATCCTGTCCTTTATGCTTGCACCCGGGTTGCTCTTTTCAAGCTTAACCCAAACACCGAATGAAGGATCGAACAGCCTGTTGATTTTTATATGCGGTGTTCCGCCGATCGTTTCCAGAATATTGTTTGCTTTCATTTATTAATAATTTAATAGTTTCAGATAACATAATTTATTGGCTCGGGAAAACTTCCTTTGTCCCTTACTATAATTTCACTTTTATGATAAACTACCGAATAGGGTATTACACTTTCAGTCAGCCATACATTGCCGCCTATAATACTGTTGTGGCCAACAACGGTCTCCCCGCCGAGAATTGTACAGCCAGCATACAGGATAACATTATCCTCGATATCGGGGTGTCTTTTCTTTGAAGCTTTATCCTTCTCGACGCTTAATGCCCCGAGTGTAACCCCCTGGTATAGTTTCACATACCGTCCTATTGTTGTTGTTTCACCTATAACAATTCCAGTTCCGTGATCGATTGAGAATGGTGAACTGATAGCGGCACCCGGATGTATATCTATGCCTGTCGATTTATGTGCATATTCAGTTATCATCCTGGGCACAAGAGTGACATTAAGATTTCTTAGAACGTGGGCAATACGATAGCAGAAAATTGCGAGGAACCCCGGATATACTGCAATAACCTCGATGAGTTCGGTTGCAGCTGGATCTGACTCCAGCATAAACCGTGCATCGTTCATAAGTGTCTGTTTAACCCCGGGAAGTGATTCCATGAATTTCTTTATCACTTCCCTCTTGTTATCTACCCTTCCATCAAGAATGGAATTGAGTAAGAGATTCAGGTTCCCGTTCTGTGAATGATGCAGCTCATCTGTAAGTTTCTCACCTGCAGGGAAAAGCAATGAGAAGACTGCCTTGACTGTTCTTTCAACGGCTTTTTTATCAGGGATGTGCATTGAATCGTCCTTCATGATTCGGTAAAATGTTTATGGATATTGCGACTAAGTTAGACAATTTAGTGCAGTATCAAGATTATCAATAAGATCTACCACCGTACAGCACGTTCAGCAGACTGATTAATTTTGGATTGATTTTGTAAAATGTCATTCTGGTTATCCTTATGGATATGGAACATCGGGGATTTTCTTTTGTTCACATAATAAAGGCTTGCCGATAAGCAATCAGATTATGCAACTTATTTCTGTTCCTGATTTTTAGAAAACTAAACCCGTTCAGATCACCATTCCGGCGGCAACGGTTTCATTGGTGCTTTCATCGACAAGGATAAGGCTGCCCGTCACATTATTTCTTTTGTATGAATCAAAGTGAATTGGCTTTGAGGTTCTGAGCCTTATCTCGGCAATATCATTCATATTCACCGAGAGATCGCCTGTCTCCTTGTCAAGGGTATTGATATTTACCTTGAAATCAACTGATTTTATAATACAGCCCGATTCGGAGCAAGCGGTCCTGAGGATATACCTGCCACCCTCTGTAAGCGGTTTTTCATTGAACCAGCATGCCATCACGGCAATCTCCTGGGATGAGCCCGGCTCATCACCTGTTTTTACTATCATGTCGCCCCTGCTGATATCCAGCTGGTCGGCCAGCGTGATAGTTACCGAATCGCCTGCAGTTGCATATTCATGGAATTTTTCAAAAGTGTCGATAGATTTAATTACCGAGTGTAATCCTGAAGGCAGGACAGAAATCCTGTCACCGGGCCTGAATGTGCCCCCGGCAACTCTTCCGGCATATCCGCGGTAATCGTGGAACTGGTCAGACTGCGGCCTTATTATCGTCTGAACAGGGAACCTTGGTGAATCGGCATTTTTATTCATTCTGATCTCAACAGTCTCAATAAAATCGAGGAAAGTAGGGCCATTGTACCATGTCATGTTCTTTGAATGTTCAACCACGTTGTCACCGTATTTGGCGCTGATCGGAATATACCTCGGATACTCGATCTCAAGTTTTTGCGACAGGGCAGAAAGCCTGGCTTTTATATCATTGAATACGGTTTCGCTGTAGCCTACCATATCCATCTTATTAACACAAAAAAGTATATGGCGTATATCAAGCAGTGTGGCAATATATGAATGCCTGAGTGTCTGCTCAAGCACACCTTTCCTGGCATCGACAAGTATCACGGCAAGGTCGGCCGTGCTTGCACCTGTAACCATATTCCTCGTGTACTGGATATGCCCCGGAGTGTCTGCTATTATGAATTTTCTTTTTGGTGTCGCAAAGTACCTGTAAGCAACATCAATGGTGATCCCCTGTTCCCTCTCTGCCCTCAGGCCGTCTGTAAGAAGCGAAAGATCCACATCGTCACGGCCGAGGCGCTTGCTCGACTGAACGATATGATCCATCTGGTCTTCAAATATCGATTTGCTGTCGTACAGCAACCTCCCTATCAACGTACTTTTTCCGTCATCGACACTGCCCGCGGTAGTAAACCTAAGCAGACTTTTATATTCATTGTTTCCGTTCGACACCATAATCAACTTGTAACTCTTAACTTAAAAATATCCTTCCTTCTTCCTGTCTTCCATGGCAGCCTCAGATCTTTTATCGTCGTAGCGTCCGCCTCTTTCAGTCACCCTCGTTGCGGCAATTTCGCTTACAATCTCATCGAGAGTCTCGGCTTTCGACAGTGTAACACCCGTGCATGTTATATCACCTATTGTGCGGCATCTTACATCGGCTTCAAAAACAGACTCGGCAGGTTTAAGCTGCATAAAAGGCGCCCAGGCCAGGTATATATTGCCACGTTTGAATATTTTTCTTTTATGTGTATAGTAGAGGCTCGGCAGCTCAACCTGTTCATCCATGATATACTGCCAGATATCAAGCTCGGTCCAGTTGCTGATGGGGAACACCCTGAAATGTTCTCCCATGTTTTTACGCCCGTTGAAGATGTTCCAGAGTTCGGGTCGCTGATTCTTGGGATCCCACTGGCCGAATTCGTTGCGGTGTGAGAAGAACCTTTCCTTGGCCCTGGCTTTCTCTTCATCTCTGCGACCGCCACCGATGGCGACATCAAGACCCAGTTCCTCGACTGCATCCAGCAACGTAACGGTCTGTGCCTTATTGCGGCTGGCATTAATGCCCTGCTCTTCGGCTACTTTTCCCTGCTTAATAGAATCCTCCACATACCTCACAATCAGTTCCACACCAAGCTTATTTGCCATGTTGTCGCGATAGGTGAGTGTCTCTTTAAAGTTATGACCAGTATCTATGTGAAGCAGGCTGAATGGCATTTTTGCGGGCCAGAATGCTTTCTTTGCAAGGTGAACAAGTACAATGGAGTCCTTACCGCCTGAGAAAAGAATTACTTTCTTCTCGAATTGGGCAGCTACTTCCCTCATCACAAATATTGCTTCATTCTCCAGTTCCCTCAGATGCTCCCGGTTAATCTCCATCTTGTAAACTTTTAATTCTTTTCTTCATTGTACTTTACGTGGCATCCGCACTCTTTTGTTCCGTCTGCCTCCCACCACCACCTGCCGGATCTGAAATCCATTCCTTCAAGCACAGGGCGGGTGCACGGTTCGCACCCGATGCTCAGGTAACCCTTGTTGTGCAGCATGTTATACGGCACATGGAATTCCTTTATATATTGCTCAACCTGCTGAAGTGTCCAGTCAAAAAGCGGGTGAAACTTTATTATTTTCTTTACCACATCATACTCCAGATGGCTCATTGATGACCTGTTAACTGACTGGTCTGCCCTTATCCCCGTCAGCCAGATGCTTTTTCCTTCAAGTCCCTTGTCCAGAGGAATGACTTTCCTGATATGGCAGCATTCCATCCTGTTTTCTTTTGATTCGTAGAAGCTGAATGGACCTTTCTCACTCATCAGCTTTTCAACGTCGCGGTTATCAGGGAAAAGTACCCTGATATTTTTCCTGTATTTCAGGAGAGTTTCCGAAAAGACCTGGTAAGTTTCAGGGAAAAGCCTTCCTGTATCAAGAGTAATTATTTCGACAGGAATACTATTTCTGAATATGAGATCAGTAATTACCTGATCTTCAATTCCAAAACTTGATGTGAATACTATTTTACCTGGGTAAACGGATGCCAGTTCACGTATCCTGTCAACCAGTGACAAAGATTCAAGCTGGCTGCTTAATTTTATCAGGTCCGAGCTGCCTGTCATAGTTTTTAATTAATCCTTTTACTTTTATCCTGTGGATATGAGCCCATACTCTTTCATGAAAATAATAGAGCACAGTTTTTGTGATTACCTCAACACTCCCGATTGTAAAAGCCAGCGTAAGCCTGCCGGTGACAAAATAGCTGATAACCATTGTGTCAATTGTCCCGACGACTCTCCAGGAAATGGCTTTAAGAAAGCTTTTAACAGGTTTGTCGATCCTGTCGCTCATTCTCAATTCATCTCCGGGAGCCGTTTTTTCTCCTTGCTTTAATATCAGTACATCAAGCATCAGATCCAGTTTTAAGTATTCAAAATTACTGCCGCGGAGACCATCCTTTGTTAGCACTAATGCTGGAAAAAGATAAGTATTTATACATAGCTGATGATATGCATTACTTCCTGTTCCGGCAACAGCCTTTTATCCTGGTGCCATTCATCGGGGCAGGGCCCGGCTATGGTTAAGCCTGTTTAATATCTTGAATAACAGGACTATGAAATTTATTTTACAGCTAATTTTTTCTCCGGGAATATCAAAATAATTAGAGAGATTCAGGTCCTTTTGTGTTATTCGGGTAACACTTGATTTTTCTTCACTTGCAAATCATTCTTAAGATGCACACTATTAGGATAACATATTGAATTTTGAATTAATTTTCCGGAAACAATTATCCGTGGAGCTCTACTTTCAGACCGGAGATGAATGGAGAAGCTGGTTGCTGAAGAATTATTCCAGTTCGGACGGAGTCTGGCTGATCTATTATAAAAAGGGATCCGGCAGAAAGAGGATACCATACGACGATGCTCTCGACGAGGCCCTTTGTTTCGGATGGATAGACGGAAAAATCCGGCGGATAAATGAGGAATATTATGAACAATGGTTTACTCCCAGAAGGAAGGGAAGCAGGTGGTCGGAGCTCAATATCGGAAGGGTTAAAAGACTCATCAGCCTTGGGAAGATGGATGCTTCGGGTATGAAAGCTTACAATGAAGTGGTTGAAAAACCTGAACTGTCCTATAAGATGGACTATGCCGGGATCCCAGATATGCCTTCAGATCTGTTTAAAAGATTGAAATTGAACAGGAAGGCGATGAAAAACTTCAACGGGTTTTCCCCTTCTGCAAAAAAAATGTATCTCCGCTGGCTGGAAAGCGCCAAAAAACCCGAAACCCGTGAGAAGCGGATAATGAGAATTATCCAGCAGTCGGAGAAAAACATCAGGCCGGGTATGCTTTAACCTGACCGGCGAAATATAGATTTATTACTATGAAATTGCTTGTTGTTGAAGACGATAATTTGCTGTGCAAATCGATTACCGACTATCTGAAAATGGAGGGTCATATCTGCGATACTGCTTCAGATTTGTTCCAGGCATCGAGGAGGATTTCAGACAACAGGTACGATTGCATTATTCTCGATATAGGGCTGCCTGACGGGAACGGGATGGATATCATAAAGTTGCTTAAAGAGAATAATTCCGGAGACGGCATCCTCGTTCTCTCTGCAAGGAGCTCACTGGATGATAAGCTGTCGGGACTCCATCTCGGGGCGGATGATTACCTTACCAAGCCTTTTCATTTCGCTGAACTGAGTGCCAGGATTCACTCCATTTGCCGGCGCAAAAGTTTCATGGGCCAGAATGAAATCAAATTCAACGAGATAATTGTCAATACAGAGACCAAGATCGCGTATGTCGGTTCGACTGAGCTGGTCCTGACCAGAAAAGAATTTGATCTTTTGGTTTTCCTGATAACAAACCGTGACAGAATTATTACAAAGGAGTCGATTGTGGAGCACCTCTGGGGTGACCATGTAACTCTGACCGATTCGTTTGATTTCGTTTATACCCATGTGAAAAACCTGAGAAAAAAGATTATCTCAGCCGGTGGGAAGAACTATATCAGAAGCCTTTACGGGTTCGGGTACAAATTTTCTGAAGAATGAAACTCCTGACCAGGGCAACCTCGTATTTCTTTGCAGGATATGCTGTTGTAATAATGGCTGGCGGCATATTTCTTTATTTTACAATTAAAACCCTGGTATATAAGCAGATTGACGGTGGCCTCGTTTCGGAGAAAAACATAATCCAGGAGCAGATTGATCTTACAGATACAATTCCGGAACTTGCTCCTACCATGAGACGCCAGATTGAAGTAAGGCTGTTTGACAAAACCGTCAGGTATTCTGAAATCTTCAGGGATACCTCACTGTATGATACAACCAGCGATAATTATGGCTCCTTCAGGTACCTGAGATATACCAGCAGCACCCCCGACGGAACCGGTTACTCTATTACCATAATAAGGCCGCTTGACGAGAAGGACGAGTTGCTGAAGGATATCGGTCTGTATATGTTTTACCTTTTCCTGACAATCCTGCTGGCAACGATCCTGATTAATTACCTGGTTTCAAGACGCCTGTGGAGACCATTTTACAAGACAGTTAAGGAGACCAGCAATTTCAATGTGCAGACCGATAATCCACTTGAGCTTCCGGAATCAGAAACAGAGGAGTTCAACCGGCTCAATTCGGTCATTAACCAGATGACTGAAAGAATGAAAAGGGACTACATAAACCTTAAAGAATTCAATGAGGATGCCTCTCATGAAATTCAGACCCCGCTGGCAATCATAAGGTCGAAGCTTGAGTTGCTCATGCAGAACAGCAACCTCAGGAAGGAAGATATAGAAAGCATCCGCACAATTAATGAAGCTACCGACAGGCTGCTGAGGGTAAACCAGGGTTTATTGCTTATTTCCAAGATAGAGAATAATTATTTCCAGAACCCTGTCAGGATTTCATTGAAAGAAAAAGTCATCGGTTATTTAAATGACTACTCTGAAATCGTGAATATTAAGGAAATTAGAACCGAGGTGACAGGTGACGATCCCGCTGAGGTCGTGATGGATGAAATCCTTGCCGGGGTACTGGTTTCAAACCTGATAAGCAATGCTGTCCGTTATAACATCGACGGTGGATTTATCAGCTGCAGAACTGACACCGGATCACTTACTGTATCCAACAGCGGGCCCCCGCTTACAACCGAGCCCGGGCTGCTCTTTAAAAGGTTCAGGAGGGGAGGGCAGGGTCAGAATTCGGTTGGCCTTGGATTGTCAATTGTAAAGAAAATCACAGACACTTATTGTATGAGCATTGATTACACCTTTTCGGAAGGTGTTCACACCATAAAGCTTGGCCTTCCCTTGACAATTGCCGGCTGACGGGATTAAGGAATATTAAAGTTTTGTTAAAATCCGGTAACTTCAGAATTGCTTCAGAATCGGTATCTAATTTCGATTCATTAACCAAAAATCTAAAATATATGAAAAAGGTATTATTACTTGCTGTTCTGTTCATGAGCGCCATGATTATCAATGCTCAGACACGTACCGTTGTGAAGACAGCCGATCTTCCGAAGGCTCTTACTGAAAATGTTGCCAAGGATTATGCAGGCTTCACAATCAAGGAAGCAACAAAAGTTGTTACGAACAACGTCGTTACTTTCGAAGTTGTTGTTGTTAAAGGGACAACCACCGACACTCTCGTGTATGACAAAGACGGTAAGTTTGTTAAGAAAGTAACTGCCAAGACTGGTACACCGGAAAAGAAAGACAATCCCCCTGCAACCAAGCAGAATCCTCCGGCAACAAAACAGAATCCTCCGAAAAAATAATCGGAACGCAGTGAGATAAAGGAACGGTGCTGAAAGGCGCCGTTTCTTGTTTATATGCTCCAGCTATTTATCTTTTTTCTTTCAATAATAGAAATGCTTTGATAAATTTGTACCGCATTAAAAAGGATAACCCGAAGCTGTTTTTAGGGTTTTTGGAAAAATATTATTAACAATTTAAATCTTGAAAAATGGGTGACATCGGATTTACAGAGATACTCCTGATTCTCCTTGTCGTCGTGCTTCTGTTCGGAGGCAAGAAAATTCCGGAACTGATGAAAGGTCTTGGACAGGGGATAAGGGAATTCAAGAAAGCTTCATCAATGGATGATGAAAAGGATAAATCAGCTGAAATTAAAACAGAAACAGGAAAACAGAATTGAACTTACAGGATTCTGATAAAAAAACCGGCCAGTTTCCTGGCCGGTTTTTTTTATCTGATATCGGTTCTTGAACCTGATCTGACTACTACGTTCTTTTTCCACTCATTGTGGCTGCCGGTACCGATCACAAGAAGTACATCATAACTTCCCGGCGGGCAGGCATAGGTTCCGAATGCAGGTTCGTAGGAAATAACTTCTGAAGCCTTATCAGGTTTCGTTGCACCCTGTAGCCTGTCGGCAGTTCCTGCAGGGTAAAGGTGAAGCTGCTTCGTATCCCTGTTGGCACCCACATAGTTTACGGTACCCGCATTAAGATTTGTGACAAACTTGTAGCTGATATCGGCTTTCATAGTAACATTCTCAAACCATACCTTCTGGCTCTTCCCCGATATATCTACTGACACCAGCACATCGTAAGTGCCGGGTTTGATTTTACCTGAAATGTCATTGGCCACTGCATCAGGAGTAAGCTTGTTGTCGTGAGCGCCTTTGGCATAGAAAGTTATGATACCTGTTTTTCCACTCGGATCGGGGTTGCCCTTGTAGAACAGCACTTTAGATTCATAGCTGGCCAGCCCCTTGCCTGCCATGGGTGCTTCTTCTACTGAAGCCTGCAGCTTATAGATTGTGACAGTTACTGTGGTTTTCATTTTGGCTTTGACAACGATTCCTGTTACATCGAATGAAATCGATCCGGGCTTTCCAATGGTCTTCGAGGTAATTTTCAGGTCATAGGTTCCCGGGGCGGCATCTTTCAGCCTGACATCTTTTCCTGCATTTGTAAGCTTGAATGTTGTGTTTTGTCCAAGCTCACCGAACGTGGTGATCTTGATGACGACCGACTGCTGCTCTTCGCCTGCTGCAAAAGCAGTCTGTTGCTGCTGTACCCAGATATGACCCCAGTCGTGTTCGGTTCTGATGCCAACACCATTATCAAACTTGAAGGTAAAGTTGGAAGCAGTCTGACAGATCAGCGGAGAAGTAAAAACCGCGATGAATAAAAGGAAAACAAATGTTTTTTTCATGGTTGGAATATTTTCATATTAATATTTGTATAGTCTTCAATCAAAATTAAGTCATTTTTACGATATAAAATCTGACAATTCACATAAAAAGTGTGAAAATCAGCCTGTGATACCGATTTTTATTGAAGCGCCTTTAAGCCCCTTCGATTCGGCCTTTACAGTAAATGAGCTGCCACCTTTCCGGGCTTTTACAATCACGAGGCACATCCCGTTATACGCATTACGCGATTGAGACTGGAAGGCAACATGACTTGTGGCATCACCATTATCGGTCGCCACAACAGAGGCGGGCCCTTCTACCGAGAAGCTTATGGGATTATTGCTTCGGGGAACTGTCAGGCCATTGTCGTCGGTTATCCTTACAGATACGAATACAAGGTCATACCCGTCGGGAGCGATAGCCTCACGGTCGGCCGTGATATCAAGCTGTGACGCTCTGCCAGTAGTCTTTACAATATCTTCAGCCCATTTCTGCCCGTTCCTGTAAGCAACTACCTTCAGCTCGCCTGGCTGATAAACCACCTCGTCCCACCTCAGCCTGTATTCATATTGCCCTTTCTTTTTCATGCCGAGCGACTTGCCATTCAGGAAAAGCTCTGCAGCATCACCCGAAGTATAGACATGAACCGGGGTCACCTGGCCTTTTCTTTCGGGCCAGTTCCAGTGAGGAAGTATATGAGCCATAGGAAGGTCCGGCCTCCATTTTGACTGGTACAGCCAGAACCTGTCCTTTTTAAATCCGGCCAGGTCCAGGATACCAAAATAGCTGCTTCTCGAGGGAACTTCCCTGGTATCAAGCCTGGTGAGCAAATCGGTGATATATTTCCGGTATTCTGCATCTTTTGTGTCTTTCAGATCGGTGATGTCATTGTTAAATGGTGTAGGTTCCCCTATGTAGTCAAAACCGGTCCAGACAAATTCCCCGATTGTGGCAGGGTACCTGTCAATTAATTCCCACTGTTTATCGGGTGTGGATGCCCAGGAGGGGTATTCGAGATCGTATGATGGCACCTGGAATATCCTTTTCCCCGGGAGATTGTTGTTCAGGTCTCCCTCTGTTACCGGGAAATAGTACTCGCCTCTCGAACTAACGGTTGAAGCCGATTCGCTTGAAAGGAATGGAATATTGTCGTTGTCCTTTAAATCAAAGAATGCCTTGTAGGAACCAAGCTGGTAATTTATCCCGAACACATCCAGTGTCTTCTCAAAACCGTTTGTTCCTGACTCAGGATGATCACATGCTGATATTACGGGCCGTGTACCATCTTCTGATTTTACAATGCTTTTCAGGCTCAGTGAAAGGAAATCATTGCCCTGGTCCGGGACTTCATTGCCGATGCTCCATAATATTACCGAAGGGTGATTCCTGTCACGCCTTACCATAGCCCTCATATCCTCATCGTGCCATGCATCGAAAATCCTGTTATAATCATTTGTCTTTTTACCGGTTTTCCATGCATCGAAGGCTTCATCCATTACCATAAATCCCAGCTGGTCGCATAAATCGAGCAAGCCCGGGGCCGGTGGATTGTGACTTGTTCTGACAGAATTGCAGCCCATCTCCCTTAATATCAGCAACTGTCTTCTGGCGGCGCTGAGGTTGAAGGCAGTACCCAGTGACCCCAGATCGTGATGATTGCAAACTCCCCTGATCTCGACTTTCCTTCCGTTCAGGTAGAATCCTTTCCTGGCAGTGAATTTTAATGTTCTGAATCCGAAATCTGCCTGTGTTACCTCTTCAACATCCTTGCCCGAAGAGACAGTCAGTACTATCCTGTAGAGCTGCGGATCGGAAATATCCCATAATTCAGGATTAACGACTTCAGTGCCAAGCCTGAAAATGTGGCTCGAGTTCCCGGAAACACTTGCTGAAACCTGTCCTGTTTCGCTGACCGGCTTCCCGGCCGGCTTAAGGTTTTTATCAAGCTTGTAAACTGCTGCACTTACAACAACAGTCGAGGGATCTGTCTTCTGGTTTAGAATCTCGGCTTCAATGCTGACCATTCCCCTATCCTTTGAAATCACAGGTGTTGTACAGTATAGACCATTATATGCTGTATGTACCTGTGAGGTCCTGACAAGCCAGACATTCCTGTAAATTCCGGCTCCGGGGTACCACCTCGAATCCCAGTTCTTTGTGTCCAGTCTCACGGCAACCACGTTATCCTTTCCTGTCAGGATAAATGATGTCAGATCGATCCTGAATGAGGTATAGCCATACGGCCATTCACCGGCGAATTTCCCGTTTATCCAGATCCTGGCATTGGCCATGGCCCCCTCAAAATCGAGGTAGATTCTCTTCCCTGCATCCTCATTGCCGACGGTAAAATGCTTCCTGTACCACCCGATCCCTTTCCAGGGAAGCAAACCCGTATCATTCTCCAGCGAGTCGGAAAAAGGACCTTCAATGGCCCAGTCGTGAGGCAGGTCTATGCTTCTCCATTTGCTGTCGTCCGTTGACGGAAGCAGAAGTCCGACAGGCTCTTTTACAGGTGAATTCTCATCAGACGAATGGTCGAACTTTATGAATTTCCATCCGGAATTGAACAGCTCACGGGAGTTAGGAATTTTCTGTGAAAATGCCTTTCCTGCAGAAAGCGACATACTGATAATCAGTACCAGGATCTGGATTTTTTTCATGGCGATTCTTTATCGGCTTTAATATGACAAAAGAAAGCAAAAAAAATGTATCGGTGATGATTGTACTTTGTATTTTACCTGCTATGAAATCAATGGTAAATTGAATAATTTTGTAAAGCCGGCAGGTGACTCGTGAGGATAAATTTCCGCCACGGAGAGATAATAATATTCAAATTATGAGCAATATATATCTGGATACCCTTAATCTGTCGAAGGATGCCGATCACCTCGTGCTGGCTACGGTCATACAAACAAGGGGTTCCGCACCACAAAAGGCAGGAGCTTCGGCTCTCTTCGGCAAACAGGGACTTCTTGCAGGAACCGTGGGGGGGGGCCTCCTCGAAGGGAAAGTGCAGGAGATAGCGGTGAAACTGGCAGGAAGCCGCCGTAACGGGATCTTCCATTTTGACCTTGACAGGGAAATCCGGGATAAATCAGAAGCAATATGCGGCGGGCAGGTGGATGTTCTGATCGAGGACGGGATGGCCCGGTACAGCCGGCTGTTTGTGCTTGGGCAGGAATTGCTTAAAGAAAGACTACCATTTGTACTGGTGACAAATCTCTCTCCAAAGGATGACGGGACAGTTGATATCGAAAGAAAAATCGTGGCAGGGAATGACACAGGAAATGAAACCGACGAAGCCACCAGGTTGCATATTGTAAAAATGCTGCGGGAAGCGGGATCATCCGGGTTTATTTGCACGGGCAGGTTTTCAAAAGAAAAAGTTACAGGTGACCTTATTCTCCTGGAATCAGTGTTCCCTTTACCAAGACTGATCATTGCAGGCGCGGGCCATATTGGCAAAGCACTGAGCCATCTTGGAAGGATACTGGATTTCGAGGTGATCGTTGCAGACGACAGGGAGGAATATGCCAACACCCGGAACCTGCCGGATGCTTTTAAGATAATTGTGGGAGATATCGGTAAGTCGGTCATGAACATTGGGTCATACTCTGATGTATATATTGTTATTGTTACGAGAGGGCATAATGATGACGGCCTTGCACTCAGGGCCTGTATTAAAACCGACGCAAAATATATAGGGATGATCGGAAGCCGGACGAAAATCGAAAAGATGAGGAAGGAATTCCTGGCAAACGGCTGGGCAACAGAAGAGGAATGGAAACGGATTCATGCACCTGTTGGCCTTGATATAGGATCAAAATCGGTAACGGAGATCGCAATCAGCATTGCAGCTGAACTGGTCATGGTCAGGAATAAGGTAAGAAGCTGAATATAAATTCCGGTTCTCAATGGTAACCAGTAAAATTTCACCTGAAATCTGGGCAATTGTGCTTGCTGCCGGGGAATCCTCGAGGATGAATGGACCAAAGCTTGTTCTTCCTTTCGGAAACGGCACGGTCATTTCATCTGTGATTTCAGGCATCCCCGATTCGTGCATCAGCGGAATAGTCGTGGTTACAGGTGCATGGGAAATGGAAGTTCTCGGGGCTGTTTCCGGCTTCAATGTGATTACATGCAGGAATGAATTCTATAAATCGGGAATGCTGTCTTCGGTCATATGCGGTATAGAAAAGCTTCCAGAAAACGCTGATGCGGCCATTGTTTTCCAGGGTGACCAGCCAGGCATCTCTCCGCTGGTAATCAGCGAAATGGCAACCGCATTCGGCAGAACAGGCAAGGGTCTGATTTTACCGGAATACAACGGGAAGAGAGGACATCCCCTGCTGATTGCAAGATCCTATTTCCTGAAAGTAAAGGAGCTTGATCACAGAACCGGCTTACGTGGCATTCTTACAGAATATAGTTTCGATATCCACGAGGTTGTGGTTAAAGACTCATATATACTTCATGATATTGATACTATGAAAGATTACGGGGAATACTTAAAAAGACAATAAGGCTATGGTACAGAAAATCAGTTTTTTATTAAACGGGAAGAAGACCGAGCTTGAAGTGGATCCCAAAGAGACCCTGCTATGGGTGCTCAGGAACAGGCTTGGTCTGACTGGCACAAAATTCGGTTGCGGGCAAGGCTACTGCGGCTCCTGCACTGTGCTGATTGACAATGAGGCAGTGAGATCCTGTACAGTAAGAGTGCAGGAAGCGGAAGGAAAGAAAGTTGTCACGATTGAAGGTTTGGCAACTGGCGATAAGCTAAGTCCGGTTCAGCAGGCATTTGTCGATCACGATGCTCTTCAATGCGGTTACTGCACCCCGGGAATGATAATGAATGCGACCGCACTGCTGCTGAAAAATCCTGCGCCATCATACGAGGAAATAGTGGCCGGCATGGAAGACAACCTTTGCAGGTGCGGTGCCCATGACAGGATTATCCAGGCAGTTGATTCTGCAGCAAAACAAATGAATGGAGGAAAGTAATCATGAAAAAAGGAATTCAGCATATGATGGAGCCTTCCAATGATGAAATGAACTTTTCATCAGGGCTCGGAAGAAGGGACTTTTTCAGAATCCTCGGAGGCGGCCTCCTTATTTTACTGACTCCATGGCCGGCCGGTGAACTGGAGGCAACGCCTTCCGGTCAGCGCAGGCAACTTCCGAAGGATTATAATGCATTCCTGCATATCGGTGAAGACGGAACGGTGACGTGCTATACCGGCAAGATTGAAATGGGACAGGGCATAAACACCGCCTTACCAGTGATGATGGCAGATGAGTTGAATGTCCCCGTCGATAAAGTAAAGATCGTTATGGGAGATACCGATCTGTGTCCATTTGATGCAGGCACATGGGGCTCACTCTCCGTGAGGCAGTTTGGTCCTGCAATGAGGGCCGCGGCTGCCGAGGCACGGGGGGTCCTTACTTTGATGGCGGCCGAAAAATTCGGGGTTCCAAAAGAACAGCTGGAAGTAAGGGATGGTGTCGTAACAGATATCAATAACAGTAAAAACAAAATCAGTTATGCGGATCTTGCAAAGGGAAAGAAGATCGAAAGATTCCTGGATGTTAAACCTGCTGCGGAAGACTATTCCAGGTTCACATATATAGGTAAGTCATATAAAAGAAGCGATGCCTTCCTGAAGGTTACGGGAAAGGCTGAATATACAGGCGACCTCAGATTACCCGGAATGCTGTATGCCCGCATACTGAGAGCTCCATCTCATGGTGCGACACGAACTTCTTTAAACCTGGCTGAGGCGGAAAAGGTCGAAGGAGTTAAGATCGTAGTTGAAGATGATCTCGTTGCTGTTGTGGGAGAAAACCTGGAAAGAGCGGGAGAGGCCCTCTCTAAAATCAAGGCCGAATATAAGTACGATGAGCTCATGGTAAACGACAAGAGCCTTGTAGATTATATGCTGAAGGCAGATTCTTCGTCAGAAAAAATGGATGTCAAAGGAAATATTGATGAAGGCAGGAAACTGTCGGAGTTTAACTTTGAGTCGCAGTTTTCAGATCCTTACCTTGCCCATTCCCCGATAGAAACGCATACTGCACTTGCAAGATTTGAAGGAGGAAAGGTTACTGTATGGGCATCAACCCAGTCTCCTTTCGGCTTAAAGCAAAGTATCGTAAACCAGTTGAAGATGACTCCTGAAAATGTCAGGGTAATAACCCCGTTCGTGGGAGGAGGATTCGGTGGCAAAGCACCTTCTCAGCAGGGAGTGGAGGCAGCAAGGCTCGCTAAGCTGACGGGAAGGCCAGTTATGGTGGTTTGGACAAGGGACGAGGAGTTTTTCTTTGACACCTTTCATCCTGCAGGTGTTATAAAAATCAACTCCGGAATTGATAAAGACGGGCTTATAAAATACTGGGACTATAATGTATGGTTCTCAGGAACAAGAGGCGCCGAACCTGTTTACGACATTCCCAACACAATCACTACAAGCTATGATGAAAAGCGCGACGGCCCGGCGGTTCACCCGTTCGGAACAGGGGCATGGCGGGCTCCGAACAATAACACCAATACTTTTGCGAGGGAGGTACAGATCGATATCATGGCTTCCAGGGCAGGGACAGATCCCCTTGAATTCAGGCTGAAGAACCTTAAAAACAGGCACATTATTGACTGCCTTAAAGCGGCGGCAGACAGGTTCGGATATAAACCGCATAAATCTCCCAGCGGCCGTGGAATAGGGATAGCTTGCGGAACGGATGCAGGTGCATGGGTTGCCCATATCGCCGAAGTAAGCGTGGATAAATCTACCGGAAAGGTTAAAGTGCTTCGTATGGTTGTAGCGCAGGATATGGGGCTTTGTGTTAACCCCGAAGGAAGCCTGATGCAGATGGAGGGATGCATAACAATGGGACTGGGATATACATTTACCGAAGAGCTTAAATTCGAAGGTGGCAATATTCAGGACAGGGGCTTTGACACTTATAATATACCGAGGTTTTCATGGCTTCCGAAGATGGAATGTATCATTCTCGAGCGGAATAATGAACCCCCGCAGGGTGGAGGTGAACCGGCAATAATTGGTATAGGAGCTGTTGTAGCCAATGCTGTTTATGATGCAACGGGGGCAAGGCTCTTTACCATGCCTTTTACTCCCGAACGGGTGCTGCAGGCGTTGAAGAAAGCGCCTCCTTTGCCCTGATAAAGCCAGGGTTTATTTTTAATACCTGCCTTCGGATGTACCTCAAAGCCATATTCTTCGGAAAGTCTTTTGAAATGAGCCTCAATTTCCGTAACGGGTAGTTTTTTTCTGTCTTCATTCATTGTGTATTCAGGGAAGAAAAATAGCAGGGCATTATTAAGGTCACGCCGGGACATGTCCTGAGTTTTCTATCATAACGGACTTTGTCCGGGTCCCGTCAGGCAGTTGTTCCACAAGTTTAACGAAACTATCTATATACCTCAGGACTTCTATATAATCAAGGCTCCCCCGGGAGACATTTAGTTTTACTTTCAGATGATTTTGATTATTTGCAAAAGCTTTCAGTTTACCGGTAAAAAACTGTGGACAACATCCAAGCATCGGGCTTGCAACAACATATGAATCAAACATCCCGGGCTGGGACAACATATTGTAAAGGACAAACAGGCTTGAGTTTGACTGGCCGAACAGGATTTTATAACCGTTCGTCCTGTAGTTTTTTTCAACCTCAGGGACCAGGTCTTCTTTCAGAAATTTATTGATAGCAGCTCCCGATTTCACATTACCTGAATCATCAGGGCATGACCAGTATTGTTCTGCTGATCCTGTATTTGAAATCCCGACAAGAATCATATCAGGGACCCTTTCGTCAGACAGGTTATCTATTGTTGATGAGGCGTTCGCGAAAGCAGAAAGAGATTGCCCGTTCATCATATAAATTACAGGATAACTCATTTTGGAGCCTTCATACCCGTCGGGAAGGTGAACAAGGTATGTTACCTCACCTCCAAGTATTTCAGAATCAAATTTCCTGTATTTCCCGATTGTGACTTCATCCTGGGCGCTTAAGCTTAAGCTTATCAGCAGTACAATTATTAAAATGGCAATCTCTTTCATTGTTAGTGTCTTATTTTTCAAACCGGATAATAAGTTTTCTTAATTTGCCGGGGAAATTTTTATTTTCAGCGGGCAAAATGCAGTCGCTTCTTCAGAATCTGTAACAACAATCCTGATAGTGATCTCACCTGCTTCAGCAGCAGTACCCGTAAAGGTCCTGGATGCCTGGTCGAATGAAATCCATGATGGCAAAACATTTCCGTCTATTAAGGTTGCAGAATAAGCCAGCGGAACCTTATTCTCATCATCAAAGAAAATATTATCCGGGACAGTATAGGTGAACGGTTGTCCTGCAACAGCATTCTGGCCAGGGATCAGCGATTTTATATACGGGCTGGAATTTGTGTGCTTCAGACTGTCAATTACATCATCAATCCTTACCCAGTTTACCGCCACGTCGGAATAATCGGGTTTCGTGCCTGTTGAATAAAACAGGTACCTGTTATCGGGTGTGACCCATGGACCCCAGCTGCCAGGTCCGTAATCTATGTTCTGACCCAGGAACCTTGGATTTGTATAGCTGTCATTATCCTTTCTGTAACTGATTGCCAGCCTTGGACGGTTAGTAACAATTATATAGGACTCATCTGCTGAAACATAGAAATCCTGGTTCTCTCCGCCGGTGTTCAATGGCCTGCCGAGGCTGGTTACTAAGGTATCTCCGCCGGTAATCCTTACCCTGCACCAGTCGCTCAAGCCGGCCCCATTGCCAGATTTTGAAGAAATAAAGAAGTTCCCTTTTCGAGTCGCCTGGAAATAGTGCGCGGTATCCAGCCTGGTCAATATCCTTACCGGGTTACCCCAGCCACGTCCTTTCCTGACTGAAATGTATGTTTCAGATTCATTCTCAGTACTCTTCCTCTCAAGGAACATAGTATCTCCTGTTACTGATAAAGCCGGGGCGAATCCTGTAAAAAGATCGAAAGGGCCAGTCCATTTTCCACCTGTAAAGCTGTACCGTTTAATGTTTTCTCCCCTGATAGGGTAGTATCCCTGGATTTCGGTATAATAAATATTTTTGCCGTCACCTGAGATCGCGATCCTTTCTGCTGCAAAGCACCCCTGCTTCACTGCTAAAGGAAAAACTTTTGGTTTATTCCCCGGAGGAGTCTGTCCCATATACATGTTTTCCGGAGATAAGGGTTGACCTGTACCTTTATTAGCGATTAGCAGTAGTGATGCTGCGAGGATTGCAGATTTCAACCCTGCTTCGGTCAGACTTAAAATTATTCTTTTCATTCGTTTTCTGATTTTTAGATTTATTCAAAGAAAGTGGTGTGAATAGCTCAGATTTAATGTTTTGTGATTAACGGTATAGTTTAGTGCCTAGTGGTTGTTATATAAAGATCATTCCGCCAGGTTACCTGGATCCACTGATTTATGCAGTCAGATTTTGCTAAAAATATATCCTGTACATAACATTAGGAAAAAATCCGAACTGTGTCACATAACCGACCTTGCCTGGTTTGCTTTCATCGTAATATTCAGCCAATCTTCCCTTGCTGTTTGTAATGTTCATCATGTCTATGAATATCTCATGTGTCGCATTCGGTTTGTTGAACTTATAGCTCGCTGATAAATTCATCACGAAAATGTCATCAAGCTTTTTGTTATATGCCTTGCTGTAGTCGAAATACCTGTTATTCTGCTGGTCTACTGCTATATTACCCTGCGCATCTCTTAAAAGAGGAATATACCTTTCGCCACCCTCGAAGAAAATCTTCGTATTTAGTGCAAGTGTCTGGTTGTTCTTTCTTCCAAGGTTTTTGAATTCCTTCCCACCCAGAATATTTATAATATAGTTGTTATTGTACCTGGTATTTCTCCATATTCCCTCCAGTGATTTGTACTTTGAATCGAAAATAGAGCCGTTAATCAGGAAATAGAAATTCTTATCGAAAAACCGCTCAACTGAAAATTCTATGCCGTAATTCCTGCTTCTGCCTTTGTTCACAAGTCCGACATACCTGTAATCGATCCCTTCATTTATCGTGGAATAATAGCTGGTGTCGTTATTCTCAACCGGAAGGTTGTAAAGCGACTGGTAATAGACTTCAATTTTCCCGAGCAGATTTTCGGTGAAGCGCTTTTCATAGCCCATTACAAAATGATGTGCTTTCAGCAGACCCAGGTTCTTATTTGGTTGAAAGTAGCTGCCGTCATCCCGCGGTACCCTTGTAAAGTAGTTCTGAACCCTTTCAGTCGTACTGTGCATGCCATAACCCGCATGAAGTGAGCTTGTGCTGTTTACCTGCCAGCTTACACTGATTCGCGGTTCGGCAGTGCTTTTCCTGTTATAGAGGACATTCATGTTATGCAGCCCGGCAACAAAAGCAACTTTCTCATTCAGGTTGTGTTTCCAGCTTATGAAGTTGTTTATGGTGCTCAAACCTTTATTAAAATCATTTATATTGACAAGTGAAGCAGAATCAGCACTATACATGTTTTCATTATAATTATAGTTGTACAGGGTATATTTAATGCCTGCCTGGATTTTATTCCTCGCATTAATCTTGTTATTATATGTTATTGACCCACTTATGGCAGAATTAATAATCCTGCTGTTGACCATATGTTTCCTGGGCGTTGTCGAGTCACCTGTTAACTCTCCCATGTTGTTGAACGATCTCAGGGTGTCTCTCTCGTAAATGTCGTCTTTCATCCCGTTCCCGGAATATGACAGCGAGGACCTTATAAAACTATTTTCGTTGATAGGGAGGACATTATTCACACCCAGGTTAGCCAGGTAATTTGATTTCTTAAAGTCCCTGCTTGACAGTGCATTGTTTAACGGCAATCCGGGTGTCATCAATCCTGATACTCCCATTTTTTCCATTGAAACACCGCTTAACCCCCCCAGTCCGTATATTGAGAAAGTGCCGGCTTTTTTTGTAGGCATCAGCAGTTTAAAGGTCGCATCCTGGTAATTGACACCTCCCGGTACATCGACCAGTCGAAGATCTTTTATAAGGGAAATTGTGGAATACCTCAGGTTGAACAGGTATGAGCCGGAATATCCTTTTTTAAACGGACCTTCAACCGTGAATTCGGTACCCATTATGCCAAGCCCGCCTGTCGCTTCGAACTTTTCATTATTCCCGGCCCTGAGCTTCACATCATATACACATGAAAGAACATCACCGTATTCAGCGGAAAATGCACCCGTGTAGAAGTCCGAGTTTGCAAGGAGATTATTATTAAGCGCAGTTAGTGCCCCGAATGATGAATTCTGATCGTCGAGATGGTAGGGGCTTGAAATCTCAGCACCATCAAGGCGCCACTGCATGTACTTCGGAGAGTTACCACGAACAATAATATCACTGCTTCCGTCCGGAGTGGAGGCTACCCCGGGGAATGAAGAAACAACCCGTGCCGGATCGTCCATCCCCCCGGTAAAACGCCTGGTCTCTTCAAGAGTGATGGATTGTGTACTCAGCAGGGACATTTCATTCACTGCCTCCCCCTTTTTCCTGTAAGCCTTTACAACTATTTCGTCCATTTTCACCACCGATTCCTGCATGGTGAGATCGAGAACCATTTCTTTACCCGAGTTTACAACTATATCCGGGATAGTCTTTGATTCATATCCAATGTATGATAATTCGAGTCTGATCCTGCCGACTGGCACTTCATCGAACCTGAAAATGCCGCTCACATCAGTAGCAGCTCCTTTAACAGGATTGCTTCCGGCTATCACTACGGTTGCACCAATCAGCGGGAACCTGCTGTCTGCATCAACGATAGTACCCCTCACAGTTTGTGTCAGATTCTGACAATAAGCTATTGTAGAGAATAATGTCGTTATTGCTGCAATCGATACAGCTTTTTTAAAAATCATTGTTTTCATTTCTGTCTTGGCTAGATTGTTTTTCCGGCAAAGAAAGCTGTGCAATATGCCATGTACCAGTAAAATGTGATTAGTGGCCGGAGAACATGATAGGTGGCTCAGCCTTATGTAAAAAGACTATTCGCACGGCTGTTTGCACCTGAAGTACTTATCTTTTAAAGTTTCATAAATCGGACACGCCGTCGAGGAACATTTCATCCTGCCCTGGAGAATTTTAACACCCCATGGAATATAACCGGCACACATCAGTATTGCACCTGATGCACTAATCAGCTCAATGTCGGGGTTGTTAAGCAGGAGGAGACCCGTGATAATACAAACAGCCTGCCATTTGCTGATAAACTTCTCCCTTAAAAGTCCCATTGCCTGTATTGCTGCACCTACAGGCAACAACGGCAGTAACCATACGATCCATAGAAGACCGGCTTTGTTTACAATAACTCCCAGGTAGGGGACAAATTCCCGGAACTGTGATTCCGTAAGGGTGTCGAAAGCAGAAAGAACAAGGCATAATGCTCCCTTATCCACGGCAAGGATGAATGCCCCGAATAATCCAATAACTCCTCCCCAGAACCCTAACCTTTTACCCTTTCCCTGCAGCACATTCATGAAGCTTGTGAGGGATATAAATATTATGGGAACTGTAAACATCACGATAAAATGCCCGATATGATAAATAGGCCTGTTATGAAATCTGCCGACCAGTTGGTCAACTGTTTGTAACGCTTCCATTTTGAGTAGGTTCGGATGCATCAGGAATCCGGTGAGCAGCATGACGGGAAACGCAATAAGTGATACTGCAAATCCTTTCTTTTTAATTCTGTCGATATTCATATTACTTTTAATTAGTGAGTGTGAGTTTTCTGCTCAAATCTCTGATAAGAAATTCTAAACATGAGCGGGATTGTGATTTCCGGTCAGGATAAGTGATTAGCGGTCAACCGGATTGAGGTTCATATAGGTTAAGCTACCTATCTTTGTTTTGATAAACGAAATTTCCGAGAAGAATGAATGAGTAATTCAGATTCCTGTAGCGGACACTAAACAGGTTCAGGTCATTTGATGACACAAACATATCTTAGTTTATAATGCAACATCTTAATTAATTGCCTGTCTTTTGTTTGAATATTAAAACCCCCAAATGAAAAAATCAGTAATTGTATTTATTTCAGTATTCTTTATTCCCAATATCATATTTTCCCAGGATGCAGGATCAAAGATTGATGAGCTGATGAGTGCGTATGCAGACAACGGTCAGTTCAATGGTGTTGTACTGGTTAAAAAAGGGGATAAAATAATCTACCGGAATGCATTCGGCCTTGCAAACAGGGAATGGAACATCCCAAATTCCACAGATTCAAAATTTCTTGCGGGTTCGATCGGGAAATCGATCACCGCTTTTATGACAATGATCCTGGTAAATGACAGTCTGATTGATCTGAATGCTACAATTAACAAATATATCCCGGATTACACCGGGCCCGGGAAGGACAGGGTTACAATACACCAGATGCTGACACATACTTCAGGCATTCCCGATCACGGGGCTATACCTAACCTTTCGAAGAAAATTGTACGCTGGACATTCACGAGCGACCAGTATCTTGAACTGATAAAGGGACTAAACCTAAAGTTCGAACCAGGAACAGGCTTTTCCTATAGTGGCATTGCTTATAACCTGCTTGCAATCATCTGCGAAAAAGTGACGCAGAAGGATTTCGGATCCCTGCTTGAAGAAAGATTGTTCAGGCCTCTTGATATGAATAGTTCACGTCTTCATAAAAACCTTGATATTGAATCAAAACTTGCATATGGATACGAGTATCATTTATTGGAAGGCTACACGAATCCTTCCTATGTCGATATGTCACTCATAAAAGGTTCGGGCGGAATCATTACGACTGTTGATGACCTTGCCAGGTTCAATAATGAATGCTTCAACTCACAAAAGCTGCTGCGAAAAGATCAGTATATGAAAATATTTTCGAGGTATGTAAAGGAGTGGCAATACTATGGTTATGGCTGGTGGATCAGCGACAGGCTTTTCGGTAATGACTCGCTTACACTGATAAGTCACGGGGGAAGCACCGACGGTTATAAGGCTTATTCAACCAGGATAGTTAATGACTCGATTGATATTATTATGTTCCAGAATAATTACTACCGGACTGAAATAGGGGTAAAGTTCGACTATGCAATAACAAATGAAATAATAGGCATCCTTCATGGCCAGGGATATACCCTGCCGGGAAAATCAATTGCCAGGGAAATGGGAGCCATTATCGGAAAGAACGGGGTAGCGGCAGCCATTGAAAGATATAAAATTCTGAAGGCAGATAAGAGGTATTATATTGATGATTATGAATTCAGCCAGATGGGAAAGGAGCTGGACCGGAACTACGGAATGACAAGGGAAGCAACTTCGATCTTCGACCTGGCAGTCAGCGAGTATCCTGAATCATTTCTGATTAACTATTCTTATGGTGAGTTCCTGTCAAAGAGGAACAATGATAAGGCAATTGACTATTACAGGAAGAGCATCGCAATATATGATCAATCGCCTGCTTACAAAGAATACGAAGAGGAATACAGGAATGCGGTAAAATACCTGAATGATCTGAGGCAGTGAAGCCGCTAGATGACAGTTAGTCTTACTGCAACACCGCCCCGCTTATGTCCTGTTTCAACGAACCTGTGAGCCTCAACAAGCTCCTCAAATGAGTAAGATTTATCGATGTACGGCTTTATATAGCCTGCTTCAATAAGACCAGTTAACAGGTCAAGACGCTTTGAATCCAGTTTGAGACTTTCATCGTCAATGGAAGTCATAATTCCTTCTGATGAGAGATTTCTGACAAGCGATTTTTTCAGTGCTGATGTTTTGTTCCTGCCTACAGCATCAAAAATAAAATCATATCGCATACCGGGGTACAGGGCCTTCTGTTTTGTATAGTCGATTGCATGGTCAGCACCGAATGATTTTACATAATCTATATTCGATGTGCTGCAGATAGCAGTTA
>Ga0335069_10000728_pt1 | contig 53547 bp, 66 predicted proteins | sample Lox_Sample_11_FD_206714 | JGI IMG/M metagenome (GOLD analysis project Ga0335069, IMG submission 206714) | Soil microbial communities from Loxahatchee National Wildlife Refuge, Florida, United States - Lox_Sample_1.1 | ecosystem: Environmental > Terrestrial > Soil > Wetlands | place: USA... | reverse complement strand
CTTTCTACCTCCGGTCGAGACTTCGTCGCCAGCCGTCACGAGAATCAGGCCATCTACATTGAGCCGGGCAAGGAGCCCTTCGATGGGACCAAGAGAGTAATCGAAATGGTCCAGTTTTTCAGGGAAAAAATCCCAGTTCAAGGCGGAACCGTAGGTATGCGTCAGGATTGCACTCCTTACAGCCTTGTATAGCACTTGAACGTCATCCATCTCTTCGGAGGGATTCTCTCCGTCAAGCACTTTCGCTTCTATGAGCCTGTCTTTGAGCTCGGTCTGAAGAGAGGTGGAGAAATTGTGTCTCGCCGATCCGGTCCAATCTTCCTTGAGTTCATGCATGCCTCCGGCCGTCAGTTCATAGACCTTCATATCAATGAAGAGAATGCCCAGGGTTTTGGTCGCCTTCACACGTTCTGCCGCCTGGGGAGATGTCCTAAAGTACCCTGGATCGCAAAAGGCTACCAGGGGATATGACACCAAAGAGATCAGAATAAGGCATAAAAGATATCTGTTTTTGTTCATCCTGTCCCCCACCGGTCTTATCCGCCGTATCGCCGTGACAAAGATTTTCATCTCTTTGAGCGACTAATATGGCGGAGTCCAAAGTACTGCACGTGGCCGATACGTATGCATAATTAATAGCATCGACCATGAACTAAGGCAAGAAAAAACCTTGGCCTATGTTTGAGTCACCTGACATATGATCTAAAGGCGATTGAAAAAATATCCTGAGAATACCTGTACCCCTTTTCTTTGATCTCAAAGGTTTTGTCAAAAATCTCAACTTCCTGTTCGTTTACATTAAACGCGTTGCTGTATCTGAATTTCCATCTATCACCTCCAAATGCCCCCTCTTCCAATTCGAGGGCGAGCATTCCATGAGGATACTCCCCATTCATATCGCTGATATTGAGATCCTTGGCGCTTTTGAAGCCATGTTTGCAGTAATTGTGCGGGTCCCCATATATCACGATGCCTTTTGTGCCCTTTTTAAGAGCGATCTCTTTTGTATGATTGACCAATGCGGTACCGATGCCCCTGCGTTGATATTTCGGCAGCACGCTCAGCGGCCCAAAACTTATAATCTCTTCTTCCTTCCCATTCTCGTTAATCAACCATGCTTTTGTATACATGATATTTCCCACTATCTTACCTCTGTACTCTGCAACAAAATCCATCTCTCTTATAAAATCCTGATGATTCCTCATGCTGTGGACTAAGTAATGCTCGTTGCATCCCGGGAAATATAGATTCCAGAACGCCTCTCTCGTTAGCTCCTCAACTTCACGAAAATCTTCCTCCATTTCATTTCTTATCTTAACGTTCACGTCATTCTCCCTTTAGTTTTCTTGTATCGAAGGGGCCGCCCCACCCCGACACCGGCACATACACGTGCGCGCCAGCAAAACCCGCGAGCCGCAAGAAACGGTTTTCGTATCTCATGCGGCGATCGTTCATTTGAGTTTCGGGAAGCCGAGTATTTCTCTTATCAGACAGCCCCTGGCGGTTCTGCCAACCCTGAGAATAGCCGCCGTGTCTGCGCCTCCGCCGGCGAAGCCGGTTCCGGCAATGGAAAGTGCGGTCTCACCCTCCGGCACCAAACCGTTGTTTACAGCGATCACCGTGATACCCACAAGCACACGAAATCCCATGCTTATGATGTTAAAGAGAGACAGATCCTCCCCCGTCTCTATGTCAAGGGGTCTCAGGTGCCCTGGAAGGAAACGGTTGAGCTTAGATGTCGCCTCCCGTCGCGCCTCCGGCCCAAGACCGCCAATGCCGAAAACATCCGGCACATAGAAGACCTTAACACCTTCCCGCTCAAAGCATGCACGGTCCTCGTCTGATATGCTGACCGGGAGGTATTGAGCATTTTGCTTCAAGCAGTCCTCTTTTATCCGCCTCGGCTCTTCGTACTTGCTGTACAGATTCGAGACGGCCATTTTTGCACCTTTTGCGTTTGTGACCGCCACAATGTTTACGTCCAAACCGCGTGCGAGTCCCAGAAACTTCTTCACGGCAAACCCTGTTTGCGCCGCCATAATCACATGACGTATTCCCAGGGCCTCTACCCTCTTTCTTGCCAGTTCGAGGATTTGGTCCGTGTTAGATGGACCAGGCTCCTCATAGTACATGATTTCCTTTGTTTCCATGCTACATGATTCTCCTTCGTGAAGAGAGGCAGTGCAACTTGTCGGGCCGTATCTTTTTTCTCGCGGTATGAGACCTGCACCGTAGCATTCTGTCTACCTCAAGGTACCAAGCTATTCTCATATTTTCAGGAATTTTTTGCAACACGTTTTGAACGTGCAGAATCAAGAATGACTGCGCTCAGGGTGGGCAAGCGAAGGATTGACGGGCGTTTTGCGCCGTGATCCGGTGTACATCCTCTTGACGATTCCACGCTGGATGGTTACAGATGCAATCAGGGCAGGAAATAAGAGGGAGCTTAATGGCCCGGGGTGAACAGAACCACACGCAAGCCCCGGGAAAGACGCACAGACAAGGAACCAAAAAGGAGGAAATGAAGAATGAGCGAATTTCAAGAAGGTCAAAAAGTTCGGTTAAAAAGTGGAGGACCAGTAATGACTGTTGAAAAGACAGGCATTCATACGGCCGGCCTCAAAGATGGCATCCAATGCGTCTGGTTCGATGACAGAAAAGACTTACAGAGAAATGTATTCAAGGCCAGCATGTTAGAAGGCCCACCCGAGAAGGAACCGGTCGTCTATTGAACCGGTGGCAGGGAAACCGAGCTCGGCGATGAGAGTGGGGGAGTATGCGGTCCGGAGAAACCCTTGAGGCGAGCCTAAGACTCCAACCTTTGGTGGTGTCCCTTGACGGTTTAAGGCAGGATGGTTAGAAGAAGACTTAAGGGGAAAGGAAGCGGCCGGGGCTTTGGACCCAAGTCCCAAGTATCCTGCCGCGTCAGTCTATAGCCTGAGAAAATGAAGGAGGTAGCGGATTATGAAAAGAGCATTAACGCTTTCATGTGCAATTCTCACCGGCATCGTCTTGGTGGTAGCTGCTTTCGCATATACTACCGATCAGGCGTCCAGCGGAAAGGAACTTTACGTCAAATACTGTGCAGCCTGCCATGGCGCCGGCGGTGAGGGGGGAGCAGTCCCTGCTCAATTCGGCAAACTTGCGGGGGCGCAGGCTCCTCGACTGGTTGGTCCCGGATTCCTGCCAGGAATGAAGGACGTGCGTCAAGTCTATGATGTTGCGCGGAAACAGATGCCCGGGGACAAGCCTGGCAGCTTGAAGAGCAAGGAATATCTCGACATTATTTCCTTCGCCCTCGAGGCTAACGGCGTTAAATCCGACGGCAAAGCCCTTACTCCGGCCTCGGCCAAGGCGATAAAACTGCCCGGCGGAAAATAATCACCGGGTGAGTTGCCTGATGTCTAAAGAGCAGGCTCTTGGTATCGACGACCCATACTGAACGGGCAGCAGGTGAACAAATGGTCTTTTGCTACGGCTCATTTCTGATTACAGCCGGTAGGCGCATATACACATGGGTGCGCCCTCAATAGGTCCTGTTCTTCTGATATGCGGCCCTTTTCTGAACTCTTTGTATGAACATGAACGTGAGTGGCGCCTCTGGTTGTGGCACACCAGTAATGCGTCTCGTCATTTACTCCAACGCCTATATCACCCTGACCGATGTAGATAGGGACCCATGCTCCATCAACAATCTTGGCAAAGATGTAGTTTCCCTTTTGCTCGGGATCACAATAATAGGGAAGGTCTTTAGACCAATATCTGTACTTTTTTCCGGATGCACCGGTCCAATATATCTCCGCGTTCGACATCTCGTCCTCCCTGTCTCACTGGCAATGTGCCATACAATCCTATCATACAGGGCATGCGCATAATTGGCAATTATAAATACGTAAAAATTGCAGTTTGAAATCTGGTACTCTAATAAATATTGGTAAAATGAGGATTCGCGTTAATAGCGGAGATTCGGCCTGCCATGGCGCCCATACCAGTGGCATATTTATAGAACAATTGAAAGGCGCGGCTCACCCCGGGGGCTCCTCTCCCGAAACAATAGGCTCTAATGAGCGGTCAACGATAAACAAATGACTCGACGAGATCGTTTAAGTGATTGGAAGGCCGGCCTCGGTCCAACCAGTCCTATTTCTGATTCTGCCCGCTTGTCATTTGACCGGTAAACCTACAATCGGCTATCTCAGGCAAAGCGTCCGATTCGTCAACCAACTCTGGATAAACATGACCGACAAAGAAACCCAGGCTGATACTCAACCGTATGTAACGCGTCTGGTTCTTCTCCAAAGTAAAACTCGCCTTTCGCTCTACTTCGGTGGAAGTCACCGCTACATACTCGCCAGGTGCCCTGTCTACGTAAAAGAACCCATGCGATATCGCTTCGCCAACCACTTCGTTGTTGAGAACTACATTCGGTCTCACGGCAGCGCCCAATGCCGATGCTCTGTAAAAATAGATCCTTCCGAGGTCGGGATTTGATGCCGGTATCTGGGCCTTGTACTCGGAGTATTTCGGACCGGAAGTCGCGCAACCGGCCAGCGAAGACAGGACAACCAGCAACAGGAAAAAGCTTTTTGTCTTCTTCATTAGGGCCTCCTCCCTATTCTATATTGAGTGCAATTGGTTCAGGCAGCTTAACAAATCCCTTTTCAACCGGAAGATAGAATCCCACGAGAGATCCCTGAGATACTACCAAATAGGCCTCGTGGATGTTTGAACACTCTACGGTAAGAACCTGGTCTTTGGATTTGTAGACTTCTCCCTCGGATACCGTTCCCACCATACTCCATGTTGTGCCCTTGGCAATGGTCCGGTTATATCCGCAAGGCGCTCCATTCGTGGTCGTTTTTGTTGCTACTCTGAACGATTTGTCTGATTTTGGTGTCAATGCTGTTGGCGAGAACGATACGTGGGCCAAATCGAACGCGCAAGACGCCGAAAGAACGGTTCCGATTAGTGCCACGACACATGCGATCTTTGACATGTCTCCCCCTCTCTGATGGAATGTCGAAGAACCTGTTACACAACGGTCTTTTCTTGGGACTTTCTATCATCATACACGGCATATTATGAAATAGCAACAGTAAATCTATATGACTGAACTTCAGCTTCTCTTTTGCCTCGCGAAGAAACATCGTCTTAAGGAGCCGAGAGAAGTTCTCCTGCATCCTCTGGCCTTTGATCTTTGCACCGTAGGACGCAGAAAATGTTGCGAACGCGAGCGTAAGTTTTGCCTCGTGTAAAAGGTTTTTGTACTTCACTTCCGTCTTCTCCTCCGCCATCCGATAGATTTCGTCCACTGCGGCTACATCTGCGTCTTTTACTCTTGGTTTCCCCGCCATCTATCCCTCCGTATCCAGTGATTTGATGTCCTGTTCTGTGCGGGCTTTGTCGGCCTCCAAGCTTGCGCGCACCCGGGCCCAGAAGAGGGCTAAGCCCATGCCGAGCTTGAAGCGTTCGCCTATCGCCGTGACGAAGCCTAAATCTTCGAGGGTGGCGAGATGACACATAACCGTACCCACGGGGAGGTTTACGGCCTGGGCGATCAATTTGGCCTGCGCCGGTTCCCTCTCGCCGGCGAGATATTTCAGAATCTCGCCCGCTTTGCGTACCGTCTCGATGCGCCTGTAGGTGGTCATTGTTCCCCCTCTGCCTGTCGCAGTCGCTGCCGCTGCCGCGGGAATTCGCGGATGTGTTTGGCGGGATGAGTAAGACTATTGAGGTCTGCCCTAACAAATCGTGCAAAATTCACATTGCCTATTTTGGTAAAACATTCTAAAATCAAAGTATGTTTGAAAGTTGTCTTCATGGCGCTCTCCGGCGAGGTTTTTTGGCAGGCCAGAGGTCGGATATCGGTACGCCGAGGGCCTCTGCTATGGCCTGGCGGATATTCGGCGTGGCATGCCTGCCTCTTATCACGTGGTATATGTTCTGCCGGGTGCAGCCGATCCTTCTCGCGATCATGGCGCCGCTCACATCCTTGTCGATCATGAGTTTTTGTATCTTCTTTTTTGTCTGGACTGTTTTCATGGTGACATGATATTCACAGTTGCGATCATATTGTCAAGGAAAAAGTGTCGCTAATGCGAACTATTGACGAAATTCTTGATAAAATAATCGAGCTTGAGGGGCTGCGCAATGACGCTGGTCTGGCTAAGTCTCTGAAAGTAAAACCTAATACTGTATCGACGTGGAGGAAGCGCAAGACCGTGCCGTATGACATATTATTTCAATATTGCGAAGATCGCAAATACGATGTCGGCTGGCTCATCACAGGAGAAGTGACAACGAGATACGTTGATGTGGAGGGAAGGAAAATCGCAGTCTCATCGAGGGAGGACTCGGCTGAGAGGCGAGGCGCGCAGAGCGACACATTTTTGGCTGAGCGCGAAAAGCAGGCCCCTGGCGGGCCGGGATATCCCGTGCCTGAGGAGATTCGGCCCATCTTCGACGCGTTTATGGAGATCATGACGTCCGGTCATGAAGGGGTGAAGCTTGCTTTGACCCAGAATATTTATATGTTCCTGGGTGCGGTGCGTAATGCGCAAAAGGTTACAAAGCTGGAAAAAGACGTGGAGGAGATCAAGAGGGTCATCGGCCCACGGGAGGACGATTTTAAGACCTCGGGATCAAAGGGGGAAAAGAAGCAACGTGCGGGCGGGCAGAACTAAGACTGATATGTGGGGGATACCTCGAGAATATTGACGGGTTGGTATTCGTCTATCGCGGCGATGCGGCGGAAAGCCGGCGGAAGGCTCATATGGACTTGCTGTGCCGGCGCGGCTTCGCGGTGATATAGGCCGGAGCGGGGGAGAGAGAAATGGTCAAAAGTTGGGGTGGCAGGGAGTCGAGAAATGGGGGGAATATGAGGTCAAGAAACAGAGGGGAAACGAGGGTCGTCTTATTGATTGCGGGTCTCATTGCGGTAATTGCGGGCACGTTCGTTTGCGGCATTTTTGGGTGCGGGTCCGATCCCGGTTCATTACAATCGATTGAGAGTCAACCGTTTGAAAAAAGATTGGCACTCGTTGATAGCACAACCGACCCAGCAAAAATTATCCGTTACCGGTATCTGATAGAGAACCTTTCGGAACACACGAGCACGCCACAAAAGGAAGTATACGAACTGACTTTATGGACAAAAGATTATTTGGAGCGCCAATATGGCAAACGCTCTAACTGCATAGATATCATGGAGGACCTCAACACGGCGTCGGCTTCTGGAAGCGCCTGCAATTACAAAGACCTCACGGCCATCTATGTGGTCTCAAAAGGAAAATGATTGGCCCCGCCGATTTTTTATGTGCGGTTCATGCGGCCAAAACATTTGAATTCAAATGCCATTTGAAAATGAGATCAGGAATGTATCTTTTAAAGTGATCATACGATCTTTCCGGAGTCACTTTTAACTTTTTCCAATACTTACTTCTCGCACCCCCATACAACGACAGCGAAGAGCAACTAACGGGCAGCGAGGAAAGGAAAGCCGGAAGCGTATCTTGAATACGTTGAGGACTTTCTACGACGAAGATAACGAAGTTTGTTACGAAGAGGGTGAGGGCCAACTGAGCAAAAAGGTCTGCCGAATTTGTCAATTCGACAGACCTTTTAAAGTTCAAAATGGCTGGGAGACAAGGATTTGAACCTTGATTCACGGAGTCAGAGTCCGTTGTCCTGCCGTTGAACGATCTCCCAATACTCTCCGTTATACTTATACTACTTTCCTTACTCCTTTGTCTCTTCTTTTTTCTTGCGCGGTTTCTTTTCTTTGGGCGCGGAGGTATCGTCTTTTTCCGCCTTAGCTTCTTTCTTGGCCTTAGTCTCTTTTTTCGCTTTGGGCTCCGCCTTGGCCTTTGGTTCCGCTTTGGTCTTGGGCTCTTTCTTGGCTTTTGGTTCCTTTTTCTCTTTGGCCTCTTTCTTGGTCTTGGGCTCTTTCTTCGCCTCGACTTCTTTGGTCGTTTCTTTCGAGGGCTTGCCCCCCTCTTTGGCTTCCTTAGGCTTTTCCTTCTTGCCTTCTTTCTCTTTTCTCAAGGTAAGCTCGATCATGGCCATGGGGGCGTTGTCACCTTTTCTGTTACCGATCTTCAAAACCCTGGTGTAGCCGCCGTTCGTCGCGCTGTACCGGTCGGCAATATCGGCAAAGAGTTTCTTCACGATCTCCTTGTTCCGCAACATGCTAAAAACAAGCCTCATGGAATGCTGGTCTTTTCTCTTTGCGAGCGTGATGAGCCTCTCGGCGACCTTCTTTAACTCCATGGCCCTGGTGCTCGTCGTGGTTATTCTTTCATGCTCGAAGAGCGCATTAGCAAGGTTCTGCAACAGCGCCTTTCTGTGGCTCTTCGATCTGTTCAGTTTTGCGACTCGATTCAAATGCCTCATGTTCAACCTCTATATGTGATCTTTTTTCTTGAGCACCATCTTATCAAGATCGTCCCGTGACGGGAAGCTGTCCAATTTCAATCCCAATCTCAGCCCCATGCAGGAGAGAATCTCCTTTATCTCGTTGAGCGATTTTCTGCCGAAGTTTTTGGTCATGAGGATTTCCTGCTCGGACTTCTGCACCAGTTCCCCGATATACTTGATATCGGCGTTCTTCAGACAGTTGGCGCTTCTTACTGAGAGTTCCAGTTCGTCCACGCTCCGGTACAGGTTGTCATTAAAGTCGGATTTATCGCCGCCTCTGTCCTCGATGCCGTCGGCCTCTTCAAGTTCTTCAAAGTTGATGAAGATGCGCATCTGCTCCTTGATGATCTTGGCCGCAAAGGAAAGTGCATCCAGAGGATTGACGCTTCCGTCCGTCCATATCTCCATGGTGAGCTTATCGTAATCTGTCCTGCGCCCAACCCGCGCCTGGGTGACGTTGTAACTCACCTTTCTGATAGGAGAAAAGATTGAATCAATGGGTATGGTCCCGATAGGGTCATTCTCGTCAACATTCGCTTCGGAGGACACGTATCCTCTGCCGAGTTTGGCTTTCATTTCGATATACAATTTGGCTTCGCTGCTTAAGGTGGCGATGTGCAGATCGGGGTTCACGATCTCTACGCCGCCCTCATGGGTAATATCGCCCGCCTTGAGCTCCCTCTTTCCCTTTACGTCGATTTTCAACGTGATAGGTCTGTCATCGGTCATCTTAAGAACGACCTTCTTCAGGTTGAGTATGATTTCCGTTACATCTTCCTTGACACCCCTGATGGCTGAGAATTCATGGTCAACGCCGTTGATCCACACCGATGTTATGGCGCCGCCCATGATCGAGGAGAGGAGCACCCTTCGCAAGGAATTGCCTACAGTTACGCCGTACCCCCTCTCAAAGGGTTCAGTAGAGAACTTTACATAATGAGTGTCTCTTTTCTCGACCTCAATCTTCGATGGCTTTATCAGTTCCTGCCAGTTCTTTTCAAACATATGTTCGTACCCTCCTTGGTAGGGGTATAGACTATCGTGAGTAATACTCTACAACGAGCTGCTCTTTAATGGGCATGGTAATATCTTCCCGTGTCGGAAGCAGCTTGATCACGCCTTTCATGTTCTCCTTGTCGAGCTCGATCCACGAAGGCATGCCTCTCCGTACCACCGATTCAAGGGCATTCTGTACGCTCGGCAGCGTCTTATGTCTTACCTCGATCTCGTCTCCTGCTCTCACGATATATGAGGGCGCACTGACTTTTTTGCCGTTAACTGTAACGTGGCTGTGAGACACAAGCTGTCTCGCCTCTTTCCGCGACGTGGCAAAACCAAGCCTGAAAACCATATTGTCGATCCGTCTTTCCAGAAGGACGAGGAAATTCGTTCCGGTAATACCTTCTTTGGTTTCCGCCATGGTAAAAAATCTTCTGAACTGTTTTTCGCTGAGACCGTATATCCTTCTCAGTTTCTGCTTCTCGCGAAGCCTCAGGCCGTATTCCTGAAACTTGCTCTTTGTATCGACATGCTGACCGGGTGGGTAGTTTCTCTTCTCTATAGCGCACTTTTCGGTGTAGCATCTCTCACCTTTGAGGAAAAGTTTCACGCCTTCTCTCCGGCACAACCTGCATGATGGTCCAATGTATCTTGACAATGCCCGCCTCCTTATACTCGTCTTCTTTTGGGTGGCCTGCACCCGTTATGGGGAATGGGAGTGATATCTTTGATGAGGTGGATCTTCAAACCCGCGCTCTGAAGGGCCCGTAAAGCGGCTTCCCTGCCCGCTCCTGGTCCTTTCACGTAGACGTCAACCGTCTTCATTCCGTTCTCGATGGCTTTCTTTGCTGCATTCTCCGCGGCCAGCTGCGCCGCAAAGGGAGTGCTCTTGCGGGAGCCCTTAAACCCCACCACCCCGCCGCTCGACCATGCTACCACGTTGCCCTGAGGATCGGTGATGCTGATAATCGTATTGTTGAAGCTTGACTGTATGTAAGCACCGCCTACGGGTATGTTCTTTTTGATCTTCTTCTTCGCGCTTTTTTTGGGCTTTGCCATCTACCACCTCATTATTTTCGTTTCATGGAAGTCTTCCTCGGACCTTTTCTCGTCCGGGAATTTGTCCGCGTTCTCTGACCCCTTACGGGCAATCCTTTTCTATGTCTCAAGCCCCTGTAACATCCGATGTCCATGAGCCGTTTGATACTGATATTAACCTCTTTTCTCAAGTCGCCTTCAACCTTGTAACTCCGCTCGATAATCTCTCTGATCTTTGCGACTTCTTCGTCAGAAAGTGTGTTGGTGCGCTTGTTCGGGTCGATGCCGGCTTCGGAAAGAATCCTGTTGGAGTAATTCTTACCAATACCGTATATGTAGGTGAGCGCCACTTCTATTCTCTTTTCTCTCGGTATATCGACACCAGCAATTCTTGCCACGTTATGCCTCCTTAACCCTGTCTCTGTTTATGTTTCGGGTTCTCGCATATGACTCTCAGCACACCCTTTCTCTTCACGATTTTGCATTTGTCACATCTCTTCTTCACGGAAGGCTTTACCTTCATTTCTCCTCCTACTTGACCCTGTAAATGATCCTGCCCCTCGTCAAATCATAGGGCGAAAGTTCCACCACAACCTTGTCCCCTTTCAGTATCTTGATATAATGCATGCGCATCTTTCCCGATACGTGCGCCAGGACCTTATGTCCGTTGGGGAGTTCCACCCTGAACATGGCGTTGGGCAACGGTTCAATCACAGTTCCTTCAATTTCTATTCCTTCACCTTTTGGCATAATCTTCTACACGACGCTTAAGATTTCGGGACCCAAGTCCGTGATCGCAATAGTGTGCTCAAAGTGCGCTGACAGGCTCCCGTCTTTGGTTACCGCCGTCCATCTGTTCGGTTTTATGTATACCTCGCTGCCTCCCATATTCACCATGGGCTCTATGGCAAGCGTCATACCCGGCTTCAAGCGTGTGCCAGTTCCTTTTTCTCCGTAGTTGGGAAGCTGCGGCTCTTCGTGGAGCCCCCGGCCGATCCCGTGACCGACAAAATCTCTCACCACCGAAAAACCCGCCTCTTCAACACATGTTTGGACCGCATGTGAGATATCGTAGAGCCTGTTGCCATCTTTGGCCTCTTCGATGCCCCGATAGAGAGCGTTCTCCGTGACTTTGAGGAGCTTCTCGGCGGCCTTGGATATGGTCCCCACTCCGTACGTCATGGCGGCATCTCCGTAATAGCCGTCATAGAGGGTGCCGAAATCGAGACTCACGATGTCGCCGTCTCTTAAGACCCTTTCCGATGGCATGCCGTGCACAACCTCGTCGTTTATTGAGACGCACAAACAATAGGGAAAGTCATTGTATCCCTTGAAGGCCGGTCTCACGTTCCCTATCTTCCTTATCTTTTCTTCACACAGCGTTTCCAACTCTATGGTCCTAATCCCTTCCTTTACGAAATCCTTAAGATAGAGAAGTATCTCCATGGCCCATCTGGCAGCTATTCGCATCTTCTCTATTTCGGCTTTGCTCTTTAATATAACCATCCCGCAACTATTTGATACTTTACCTTCTCCCCTTCAGTCTCTGCCCTTTCTTTACAAGTCCGTCATAATGTCTCAAGATCAGGTGTGACTCTATCTGCTGGATCGTATCGAGGGCCACACCGACCACAATGAGAAGGGCGGTGCCTCCAAAATAGAAGGGCACGTGGAACTTCATCATGAGGATTGTCGGAAGGACGCAGACAAAAGAGATGTAGAAGGCCCCGACTAGCGTTATTCTGGTCAATATCTTATCGATGTATTCGGATGTTCTTTTCCCCGGCCTTATCCCCGGAATGTAACCGCCGTACTTCTTCATGTTGTCCGCCACGTTGTCGGGATTGAAAACGATTGCGGTGTAAAAATAGCAGAAGAAAATAATAAATCCTATGTAGAAAATCTCGAAGAGGAATGAGCCCTGACTGAACATCTGGGCGAATCTCTTGACCGGTTCGTTGGGAATAAAATTGGAAATCATGATCGGAAAGGTCATGATTGAAGATGCGAAGATCGGAGGTATGACACCGGCGGTGTTGATCTTGAGCGGCAGATGGGTTGTCTGCCCCCCGAGCATCTTGCGACCAACAATCCTTTTCGCGTACTGAACGGGTATCCTCCTCTGCGACGTTTCCATAAAGATGATGAACGCCACCACGCAGAGTATGAGCGCGACGATCACGAGGACCTTGAACCAGTTCATCTCGCCCGAGTTGACAAGGGTTGCAGTACTGGCAATGGCATTGGGCATACGCGCCACGATGCCGGAGAAGATGATGAGCGATATACCGTTACCGATGCCCTTTTCCGTAATCTGCTCGCCGAGCCACATGATGAATGCCGTACCGGCGGTGAGCGTTATCATGGTCATGAGCCTGAATGACCATCCTGGATGATAGACCACAGGCTCTCCGCCCCCTCCGGTCATTCGCTCGAGATACATCGCGATGCCGAAGCCCTGGATGATGCTGATGACGACCGTCCCGTACCGGGTATACTGGGTAATCTTCCTCCGGCCGGCTTCGCCCTCTTTAGAGAGCTTTTCAAGGGTCGGCACGACCACGGTAAGGAGCTGGAGGATGATCGATGCGCTGATGTACGGCATAATGCCCAGAGCAAATATGGAAAGCCTCTCCAGACCGCCTCCTGCGAACATATCGAAAAAGCCGAGGATGGTTCCTTTCATCCTCTCCATTATGCCCGCCAATACCTTGCCGTCTATACCAGGCGTGGGGATGTGCACCCCGAGCCGGTACACGGCAAGCAACGCAAAAGATACCATGATCCTTCGCTTGAGTTCAGGTATCTTTCCAATGTTCTGGAAAGTGCTCATGAAAGTAGGACCTCCACCTCGCCACCCTGAGCTTGTATCTTTTCGATGGCCTTTTGTGACGCCTTATGAACAGCAATCTTTAAGGGGAAATTGATCTCTCCGTCCGATAGCAGCTTGACACCGTCTTTCATCTTCTTTATGAAACCCGCGTGGAGGATATCCTCGATACCCACCTTGTCTTTGCCTTTGAAGACGCTCAAGTCACCGATGGTGATAAGGCTATATTCTTTCCTGAAAGGATTCTTGAACCCTCTCTTGGGGATCCTTCTGGTAAGCGGCATCTGGCCGCCTTCAAAACCTTTCGCCTTTGTGCCTCCGCTTGTGGAGCGCTGTCCTTTGTTGCCGTATCCTGCGGTGGTTCCGAGACCTGAGCCCGTGCCTCTTCCTACCCGCCTACGCGCCTTTACCGACCCTGGGTTTGCTTTCAAATCTGACAGTTTCATTTATCGAAGATCCTCCAAAACGGTGACAAGGTGCATAACCTTTTTCACCATACCCCGTATCTCAGGTGAATTCTTGACCGTTTTTTCCTCATAGAGCCTCTTGAAACCGAGGCTCTTTATGGTCGCAATTTGATCGTCGGTGCAGCTGATCGTGCTTCTTGTCCACTTTATCTTAAGGTGGCCCATGTTAACCCTCCGCGCCCTTGAGCTTGCCTCTTTGTTTGAGTGCCGTCTCGGGCGATTTCAGCAGTGCAAGGCCTTTTATGGTCGCCTTTACCACGTTGTGATAGTTTCTTGAGCCGTAACATTTGGTCAATATATTCGTAATGCCTGCAACTTCGACCACGGCTCGAACCGCCTTGCCCGCGATAACGCCGGTGCCTTCGCTTGCCGGCTTCATATAGACCTGGCTCGTTCCGTATTTCGCCGTTATTTCATGGGGGATCGTGCCTTTGGCCACGGGTACCTGGACAAGGTCTTTCTTGGCCCTCTCCACAGCCTTTCGTATGGCATCAGGCACTTCGTTGGCTTTTCCCAGGCCGTAACCCACGCGTCCGTTGCCGTCTCCGACCACGACAATCGCGCTGAAGCTGAATCTCCGTCCACCCTTCACCACTTTCGCTACACGGTTTATATATACCAACCGGTCCTGTAAATCGAGTTCGCCCGCGTCTATTCGCTTTCTCTCAACCAACACAACCTCCTGTTAAAATTTTAACCCTGCTTCCCGCGCGCCTTCCGCAAGGGCCTTGATCCGTCCGTGGTATTTGAAACCGTTCCTGTCAAAGACAACATGAGTAAGTCCCAGCTCAATCGCCTTTTTGCCGATTGCTTCTCCTACCTTCTTTGCAGCCTCTATGTTGCCGCCGGTTTTTAAGGCGGCCTTCACTTCTTTATGGAGCGTCGACAGTCCGGTAATTACCTTGTCCTCCGAATCGTCAACAAGCTGCGCATACATCTGCTGCAAGCTCCTGTAAACGCAGAGTCTCGGTTTATCCTTGGTCCCCCGGATCTTCTTGCTCATCCGTTTCTTTCTTCTTTCCCGGGCTTCAACTTTTTGTTTTCTTTGCATCCCCTACTCCTTATTTCCCGCTTTTGCCTGCTTTCTTCCTGAGCACTTCTCCCACGTACTTGACGCCTTTATTCTTATACGCATCAGGCTTCCTTAAACCACGTATCTTCGCGGCCGTCTGTCCGAGGAGCTCTTTGTCGATCCCCTGGATGGTGACGGCTGTCTGCTTGTCAACCTGCGCTGTGATCCCCTTGGGTAAAGGAAAAGTGATGGGGTGGGAATAGCCGAGGTAGAATACAAGATTACCGCTCTGCAACTCGGCGCGGTATCCAATGCCCACGATCTCAAGCTTCTTTTCGAATCCTTTGGCCACGCCGTCTACCATGTTCGCGATGAGCGTTCTCATGAGGCCATGGTATCCCCGTATCTTCTTCTCGTCGCTTAACCGCTTCACGGTAGCCACATTCCCCTCAACGCTCAAGGTGAGCCCTTCCAAAAAGCCTCTTTTCAATGAGCCTTTGGGTCCCGTAACCACGACCTCGCCGTCTGTCAGCTCCAGCTTGGTTCCCTGAGGCAGCACAATGGGTTTTTTTCCTATTCTCGACATTACTTCACCTCACCAGACCATGAGGAGGGGTTCCCCTCCAATCTTGCTCTTGCTTGCGTTTCTGTCCGTCATAAGACCTTTCGATGTTGAAAGGATCACGGTGCCAATCCGGCTTCTTAGTTTCGACAAGCCGTCCGCCTTAACATACATGCGCCGGCCCGGCTTACTCACTCTTTTAAGGCCGGTAATAACACTCTTGCTGTTTTCATCATAACTCATATAGACCTTGAGAAATTTCTTCCGTGCTTCATCGATGAAGGTCTTGTAATTTTTTATGTATCCTTCATCTTTCAGTATCTTCGATATGGCCAATTTCATATTTGAATAAGGTATGTCCACGAACTCATGGCGCGCCATGATTCCGTTCCTTATTCTTGTCAGCATATCCGCAATCGGGTCGACTACGTTCATAGTGCCACCTCACCAGCTCGATTTTATTACGCCGGGGACTGATCCCCTCAGAGAATATAACCTGAAGCACACCCTGCACATCTGAAACTTGCGAATATAGCCTCTCGGTCTGCCGCAGATGTGGCACCTGTTCTTTGCTCGTACTCCGTACTTGGGCGTCCTCTTGGTCTTCTCGATCATTGCTTTTCTCGCCATCATTCCTCCATCAGGTTCTGAAGGGCATTCCCATGAGCTTGAGAAGCTCGTATCCCTCTTCATCCGTTTTTGCCGTGGTTGTAACGGTAATATTCATACCCCGTATCTTATCGATCTTGTCGTATTCGATTTCAGGGAAGATAATCTGCTCACGAAGTCCCAGTGTGTAATTGCCCCTGCCATCAAAGGATTTGGGGGAGACACCCTTGAAGTCTCTCACCCGGGGAAGGACGATATGAACGAGCTTATGCAGGAACTCGTACATCCTTTCTCTTCGTAGTGTCACCATGCAGCCAATGGACTGGCCTTCTCTCAACTTGAAAGAGGCGATCGATTTTTTCGACTTTGTAATGACCGGCTTCTGGCCTGTTATGGCTTTCATATCACCCGATGCGCTGTCAAGTACCTTTACATTCTGCAGTGCCTCGCCGAGACCGATATTGACAGTGATCTTCTCGATCTTAGGTACCTCCATGACGTTCTTGTACTGGAACCTTCTCATGAGGGCAGATCTTACTTCTTTTTCGTAAAATTCCATGAACTCTGTCTTCAAACTATGGCCTCCTACTTATCAATAACCTCTTGGCACTTTCTGCAGAAGCGGACCTTTTGTCCGTCTTCGAGGGTCTTCTTCCCGACTCTCACGGGCTTTGAACACTTCTCGCAAAAGATCATCACGTTGGAAATGTGGATGGGGTTCTCTTTTTCCATGATGCCGCCTTTGGCCTTCTGCGTCGGTTTCACATGTTTTTTCACCATGTTGACTTTCTCGACGATCAACCGGTCTTTCTTCGTGAGTACCCGTAAAACCTTGCCGGTTTTGCCTTTGTCCTTACCGGTCGTCACCATAACAAGGTCATTTTTCTTCACATGATATTGTTTTTCTTCCATGCCTACCTCACGTTCTCCCTTACACAACCTCAGGGGCCAATGATACAATCTTCATAAACTTCTTTGCTCGAAGCTCTCTTGCCACGGGCCCGAAGATGCGTGTGCCCACAGGCTCATTATACTGGTTTATGATCACCGCCGAATTATCATCGAACTTCACATAGGAGCCGTCGGTACGTCGTATCTCCTTTGTCGTTCTCACGATCACCGCCTTGACAACTTCACCCTTTTTTACCTTGGCGTTGGGAATCACCTCTTTCACCGAGCAGACGATAATATCTCCCACGGTCCCGTATCTCTTCTTGGAGCCGCCGAGGATCTTTATGCAGCCGAGCTTTTTTGCGCCCGAGTTGTCGGCCACTTCGAGTTTAGTTCGCTCCTGTATCATTTCCCACCTCTTTCTCGCCCGCCGACAGCTCTTCTTTCTTAATGATCTCTTTCACGAGCCATCTCTTGTCCTTGCTCAACGGTCTTGCCTCGGCTATCAAGACTTCGTCGCCTATCTTGCAGGCATTGGTTTCGTCATGGGCCTTGTATCTCATTTTTCTCTTCGTGTATTTATGATACTTGGGATGTTTCAGGAATTTTTCCACTTCCACAACGATGGTCTTGTCCATCTTATCCTTGACGACAATCCCTACCATCTTTCTTTTGCTTGTCTCTCGTTTCAATTCCATGCGAACCTCTTTAGGCGTTTAATTCCTTGCGGCGTAAAACCGTTTCAATCCTGGCTACATCCTTTTTCAAAAGCTTCATCCGCGCGGTGTTTTCAAGCTGCCCAGTGGAGTGCTGAAACCGCAGATTGAAAAGCTCTTCTTTTATGTCCTTCTTCCTTTTGAGAAGCTCTTCCCGTGTCAGTTCCTGAAACTCTTTCCCTCTCATAACTCCTCACTTCTCGCGACAAATTTCGTTCCGATGGGAAGTTTAAAAGATGCTATCCTCAAGGCTTCCCGCGCCTTGTCTTCGGGCACGCCGGTAATCTCGTATAGGATCTTGCCGGGAATCACGACCGCCACCCATCCTTCATTAGGGCCTTTTCCCTTGCCCATCCTTGTTTCAAGAGGCTTCTTGGTAATGGGTTTGTCCGGGAATATCCTGATCCACACCTTACCCGTTCTTTTTACGTAGCGGGTAAGGGCAATCCTTGCCGCTTCGATCTGACGCGCGGTGACCCAGCCGGCCTCTGTGGCCTGGAGACCAAAGTCCCCGAAGGTCACCACATTGCCCCTGTGGGCAACGCCTTTCATTCTACCCTTCTGTTGTTTTCTATATTTTACCCGTTTCGGCGTGAGCATTACCTTGCCTCCTGGAAAACTTCACCCTTAAAGACCCAAACCTTGACGCCGATGACGCCGTATTTTGTGGATGCCACGGCGTAGCCGTAATCTATGTCCGCCCTGATGGTCTGAAGCGGTACCCTGCCTTCCCTGTACCATTCGGTCCTTGCCATTTCAGCCCCGGCCAGCCTCCCCGCGCACATGGCCTTGATGCCTTTGGCGCCGAACTTCAAGGCCTGTAAAACGTTCTTCTTCATGGCCCTTCTGAAGGAGACCCTGCGCTCTATCTGCAGGGCGATGTTCTCCGCTACAAGCTGTGCATCTACCTCGGGTCTTTTCACTTCCGTGATGTTGAGGATTACTTCCTTGTCGGTTATGTGCTGGAGTTCTTTCTTCAGACTCTCGACTTCGGCGCCTTTTCTCCCGATAACGAGTCCCGGCCTCGACGTGTAGATATTTATCTTCGCTCTTTTATCTTTGTTAGCGGCACGCTCTATTTCGATCTTGGAGATGCCTGCCTGGTAGAGCTTCTTCTTGAGGTATGCCTTTATCGTGATGTCTTCGTGGAGGAATTTGGCGTAGTTCTTTGCCGCGAACCACTTGGAATCCCACGTCTTGATCGTTCCAAGTCTGAAACCGTATGGATTTGTCTTTTGACCCATTGAACCTCCAGTTTATAATTCGTCTAATATGAGCGTAATATGGCTTATACGTTTCCGGATACGGGTTGCCCTTCCCATGGCCCTGGGCAGAAACCTCTTGAGCATGGGTCCGCCATCCACGAGAACATTTTTTACGTAGAGATTGTCGATATCCACGTATTTCTTCTGTCTCGCATTGGCGATGGCGCTATCGAGAAGCTTCTTCAGGATGAATGACGCCTTCTGGGGCATATATGTGAGGAGCCCCGCGGCCTCGTTCACATTCTTCTTTTTGATAAGATCGCTGACAATTCTTACCTTGCGAGGCGATATCCGGATCATGCGTGTTTTTGCCGTGATTTCCATAGTATCTATTCCTTCTTCTTCGCTACCTTAGCCTTCCTGTCTCCGGAATGGCTATGGAATGTCCTTGTGGGAGAGAATTCGCCCAGTTTATGACCGACCATCTCTTCAGTAACAAATACGGGTATGAACTTCTTTCCGTTGTGTACCGCGAAGGTAAGTCCTATGAAGTCGGGGACGATGGTAGACCTTCTCGACCACGTCTTGATTACCTTTGCACCCTTGGATGCTTTGGCTTCGTCAACCTTCTTCGCCAGTTGCTCTTCTAAATACGGCCCTTTACTGAGAGACCTTGCCACTTCGAACCTCCTACCCTCTGAGTTTTATGATGAACTTGTTCGTCCTCTTGTTCTTCCTCGTCTTGAGGCCCTTGGACAGCTGTCCCCAGGGTGAACAGGGGTGGCGGCCACCTTTTGACCTTCCTTCGCCGCCGCCGAGTGGATGGTCAACGGGGTTCATCGCCGTACCGCGAACCGTAGGCCTGACACCCTTCCATCTCGGCTTGCCTGCCTTTCCGATGGTGATATTCTCGTGGTCAATGTTGCCCACCTGGCCTATGGTTGCCGTGCAGGTCAGATTCACCAGTCTCACGCCGCCGGAGGGCAATCTCACGTGACCGTATCCTCCTTCCTTGGCCACGAGCTGCGCATAGCTGCCGGCGCTTCTCGCGAGCTGTCCGCCCTTGCCCGGCTTCATCTCAACATTGTGTACAAAAGTACCGAGAGGGATGAACTTAAGAGGAAGCGCGTTGCCTTCCTTTATCTCCGTATCGGGCTTGAGACTCGAAACAATCATCTCACCCACTTTCAAGCCGAGGGGCGCAATGATGTATCTTTTCTCGCCATCCACATAGTGGATCAGTGCGATATTTGCCGATCTGTTGGGATCGTACTCGATACCGCTTACCTTACCGGGAATCTCTAATTTGTCTCTTCTGAAATCGACGTCCCGATATCTTCTCTTGTGTCCGCCGCCGATGTGTCTTGTCGTAATCTTCCCGCTATGATTTCTGCCACCCGTCTTCTTCTTGGGGGTGAGCAGTGATTTCTCGGGTTTGTTCTTGGTTATTTCATCGAAGGTAAGGCCGCTCATGAAGCGTCTTCCGGCGGATGTGGGTTTATATTCCTTTACGCTCATTATGCACCCTCAAAAATTGTTATTTTATCCTTGGGACTCAGCTTGACAATGGCCTTTTTCCAGTCAGCCTTCTTTCCCGCAAATCTTCCCAGTCTCTTCTTTTTCCCTTCCATATTTGAAACCCTGACCGAGACCACCTTCACCTTGAAAAGTTTTTCCACGGCCTTCTGGATTTCTATCTTATTGGCGTCTCGCTGTACCTCGAAGACATATTGGTTGCCCGCATCTTTGAGGAGCGTGCTTTTTTCCGTAATAATGGGACGAAGAACAATATCGTATTCGTTCATGGGGCCAATACCTCTTCTATTTTCCGTAGTGCATCGAGCGTCATAACCAGCTCGTCATATTTCACGATGTCGTATACGTTGAGCCCTTCAACTCTCAGGACCTTGAGGTGCGGTATATTCCGTGCAGATTTTTCGATTGTCTCGTCTTTGCCACCGATCACGAAAAGCGGTTTGGTAACCTTAAGCGCGGATGCGATGCCACTAAAGGTCTTGGTGCTTATATCGGACAATTCAAGTTTATCGAGGACTTTCATGTTGGAGGCCGCGTAACGTGTGGTGAGCGCCGATTTCAGAGCGCTCCTGCGCACCTTCTTGGGAAGGGTGTAACTGTAATCTCTCGGCTGCGGCCCGAATACTATACCTCCGCCGACCATAAGGGGAGACCGGGAACTGCCGCGTCTTGCCTGGCCCGTACCTTTCTGACGGTAAGGTTTCCGCCCGCCTCCGGAGACGTCCTTCCTTGTCTTGGTTGCGACGGTTCCGCTTCTTCTGTTGGCGAGCTGCATTTTCACTACATCGTGAATGAGATGCGCCTTCACTTCGCAGTTGAAAATCTCATCCTTGATCTCAACTTCGCCGACCTTTGCACCCTTCATATCGAGCAATTCAGTAACTGCCATGGAAAACTCCTATGATTTTATCTCCACATCGACCCCTGCCGCGAGCTCCAGCTTCATGAGCGCATCAACGGTCTGCTGCGTGGGATCAACGATGTCCATCAGCCTCTTATGGGTCCTGACCTCAAACTGCTCTCTCGATTTCTTGTCGATGTGCGGGGACCGCAGGACGCAGTATTTCTGGATCCTCGTGGGCAAGGGCACCGGTCCTATGACCTGCGCGCCTGTCTTCTTCGCCGCATCGACTATTTCTTTCACCGATTGATCAAGCAATCTATGATCAAAGGCCTTCAGGCATATCCTGATTCTCTGCCTCATCTTCTTCCCCTTTACTCTATGATCTCGGTAACAACACCGGCGCCCACCGTCTTGCCGCCCTCACGGATGGCAAAGCGGAGTTCCTTCTCCAGGGCGATGGGGGTCACCAGTTCCACGTTCAGGGTCACGTTGTCACCGGGCATGACCATCTCGACCCCATCCGGCAGCTTGGCCACACCGGTTACGTCCGTTGTTCTTAAGTAGAACTGGGGGCGATATCCGGTGAAGAAGGGGGTATGACGACCACCCTCTTCCTTGGTTAAGATATAGACCTCGCCTTTGAACTTGGTATGGGGGGTGATGGAACCCGGTTTTGCGACGACCTGGCCCCGTTCCACTTCATCCTTCTTGGTGCCGCGCAGTAAGATACCGATATTATCACCGGCCTGACCCTGATCGAGGATCTTCCGGAACATCTCTACGGAGGTTGCCACGGTCTTCTGGGTGGCAGTGAAACCGATGATCTCTACTTCCTCACCGGACTTGATGATCCCTCTCTCCACACGGCCGGTCACGACGGTACCACGGCCGGAGATGGAGAAGACGTCTTCCACCGGCATGAGGAAGGGCTTCTCGGTGTCACGGACCGGTTCCGGGATGTAGGAGTCAACGGCATCCATGAGCTCATAGATGCTCTTGCAGGAAGGACAGTTGGGGTCGGCGCAGCCGTGTTCCAGGGCTTTAAGTGCGCTCCCCTTGATGATCGGGATTTCATCCCCGGGGAATTCATAGGCGGTAAGCAGTTCACGGAGTTCCATTTCGACGAGCTCGATGAGCTCAGGATCATCGACCATGTCAACCTTATTGAGGTAGACCACGATGTAGGGGACGCCGACCTGACGGGCAAGGAGGATGTGCTCTCTCGTCTGGGGCATGGGGCCGTCATTGGCACCCACTACCAGGATGGCTCCGTCCATCTGGGCCGCACCGGTGATCATGTTCTTGATGTAATCGGCGTGTCCCGGACAGTCCACATGGGCATAGTGTCTCTTTGCGGTCTCATACTCCACGTGTGCCGTGGCGATCGTAATACCCCTCTCTTTCTCCTCGGGAGCTTTATCGATCTGATCAAAGGGGATCCAGTTTGCCCAGCCCTTGTTGGCGAGGCACTTGGTAATGGCTGACGTGAGGGTCGTCTTCCCGTGATCTATGTGACCGATGGTTCCTATGTTCACATGGGGTTTGGTCCTTTCGTACTTTTTCTTAGCCATATAGAACCTCCGTTGCTGATTTTTCTCTATTTCTCATCAAATTTTCATAGATATGCGAGGGTACGGGGTTGTAATGGAAGAATTCCATGCTGAAGTAACCCCTGCCCTGGGTCATGGAGCGAAGCTGTGTGGTATAGCCGAACATCTCATCAAGAGGGATGTAGGCGAGGATATACTTGAATCCGTTCCTGTCTCCTAATTCGGCAACCCTACCTCTCCGTGACGTTATATCGCCGATAGTCGTTCCCATGGCCTCAAGCGGCACGTTGATGTCGACCTTCATGATCGGTTCGAGAATCACGGGGTGGGCCTTGGCGATGGCATCTTTGAGGCCGATCGAGGCGGCAAGCTTAAATGCAAGTTCGGACGAGTCGACGTCATGGTACGATCCATCGACAAGTTCTACTTTGAGATTAATGAGCGGATATCCGAGGACCACGCCTTTTTCCATGGTTTCCTTGATACCGGTTTCGATGCTTGCGATATACTCTCTCGGTATGACGCCACCGACGGTATTATTCTCAAACAGAAAATCTGCTCCCTCATGAGGCGATATCTTGAGCACGACGTGCCCGTACTGGCCGCGTCCGCCCGACTGCTTTATGTACTTGCCGATACCGGTTGCGGGTTTGGTGATGGTTTCGCGGTAGGCTACCTGCGGGGCCGAGGCGACCATTTCAAGGTTGTGCTCTCTTTTCGCCCGGCTCATGATGATCTCCAGGTGAAGTTCGCCCATGCCGGAAAGGATTACCTCGCCGGTTTCGCTATCAAGCTTCACATTGAGGGAGGGGTCTTCCACGGTATATTTGTTGAAGACAAGCCACATCTTCTTGAGGTCGTCCTTTTTCTTGGGCGTCATCGCGCAAGAGACCACAGGTGTCGGCACCTCGATGGTCTCGAAAAATATATTGAAGTCCGGGTCTGTCAGGGTGTCGCCTGTAGCAGCGCCCTTGAGGCCGACGATAGCACAGATATCGCCCGCTCCTACCTTTTTGACTTCTTCCCTTTTATTCGCGTGAAGTCTTATGATCCTGCCAATACGCTCGGTTTTTGATTTCGCATTATTATAAACCACGTCACCGGCTTTTAGTTCGCCGGAATAGATCCTCATGTAGCTTAACTGTCCCACGAACGGGTCGGTCATGATTTTGAACACCAGTCCGCTGAACGGCTCGCTCATGATCCCCTGCAACGTTTTCTCCTCACCGTCTTCGGTCCAGCACTGATATGGCGATACGTCATCGGGGGAGGGCAGGTAGTCTACGATAGCATCAAGCAGAGGCTGTATGCCTTTGTTCTTGAAGGCGCTTCCGCAGAGTACAGGGAGTATCTTTCCCTGAAGCGTGCCTTTTCTCACGATCTTTCTCACATGGCTTTCCTCTATCTCCTCGCCATCGAGATAGCGCGACATGAACTCATCATCGATTTCTGACAACGATTCCATGAGCGACTCTTGTGCTTTCGCCAGCTCGCCCGCAAGATGCTCGGGTACCTCCACGGTCTTGTAAGAGATGCCGAGTCTGTCTTCGTTGTAATAGATGGCCTTGCCGGTTATCACGTCGACAACTCCGATGAACTCGTCCCCATCCTTGATGGGAATCTGGAGGGCCAGCGGATTAGCGTTCAGTATCTCCCGTAACATGGCGAGGCATTTCTGAAAATCGGCGCCGGGTCTGTCCATCTTGTTCACATAGCCAATCCTCGGAACGCCGTATCTGTCCGCCTGTCTCCAGACGGTCTCAGACTGTGCCTCCACGCCTTCAACGCCGGAGAAAAGCGCAACCGCTCCGTCGAGCACTCTGAGCGATCTTCCGACCTCGATAGTGAAATCTATGTGCCCCGGGGTGTCTATGATATTGATTCGGTGATTTTTCCAGAAGCAGGTTGTTGCGGCTGCGGTGATGGTGATGCCTCGTTCCTGCTCTTCTTCCATCCAGTCCATTGTTGCGGCACCGTCATCAACCTCGCCGATGCGGTTATTGACGCCGGTGTAAAAGAGGATCCGCTCTGTTGCAGTGGTCTTACCTGCATCAATGTGCGCCATGATCCCCACATTTCTTACCAAACTATTCAAATTGTCCATGAGCAACTACTACCACCTGTAATGGGCAAAAGCCTTGTTGGCTTCGGCCATTTTGTGCGTATCCTCCCTTTTCTTTACTGCATTCCCTTTGTTATTAAAAGCATCAATGATCTCAGAAGCAAGCTTTTCCAACATGGTTTTTTCGGCCCTCTCTCGGGCATACCGAATAAGCCAGCGGACCCCGAGAGACAGCTTTCTGTTCAGTCTCACCTCAACCGGCACCTGGTATGTGGCTCCACCGACCCGGCGCGCCTTCACTTCTATCTCAGGCTTGATATTATCCATAGCCTTATGGAATATCTTAAGGGGCTCATCCTTGAGTTTACTTTCAATGTAGTCGAAGGCCCCATAGACGATACGGGTGGCGGTACTCTTCTTGCCATCCAGCATCACGCAGTTGATCAGTCTCTGTACCAGAAGGTCGTTGTACTTCGGGTCAGGTGTTTTTTCTCTTTTTGATACATGTCCTTTTCTCGGCATGCTTTACTCCTGATATTGTTGGTTCCTATTGTTTCGGTTTTTTCGCGCCGTATTTCGATCTGCTCTTCTTTCTGTTTGCAACGCCGCTTGCGTCAAGCGAGCCCCTGATGATGTGGTATCTAACGCCCGGAAGGTCTTTAACCCTGCCCCCCCTGATAAGAACCACGGAGTGTTCCTGCAGGTTATGACCGATCCCGGGGATATAAGTTGTCACCTCGATCCCGTTCGTCAACCTTACACGGGCAACCTTCCTCAAAGCGGAATTCGGTTTCTTCGGGGTCGTGGTATAGACCCTTACACAGACTCCCCGTTTCTGAGGACAATTCGTCAAAGCCGGAGAGGCGCTCTTCTTTTTGACGGCTTCTCTCCCGAGCCTGACTAACTGATTGATAGTAGGCATTAATACCTCCAAAGAAAATGATCCCTCATCGCTTTTAAGGGATGTCTGGTACACGCAAAAAAGCAGAGCTATATTAAACAATTATCCCTTCTATGTCAAGACTTTTTTAACAGTTTTTAATGGGGGGTAGCAAACCAAATACAGCCACTTTGGGATGCCTCACGGTCATGGTCCTGTCTAAATTTGGAGAAATATTTTATTTCCCAATATAATCAATATGTTTTAAACCTGTCCGGGGCCATAATTCACCCGCGAAACGTGAAGCCGGCATCTCACGACCCTTGCCTTCTGGTTGTTTCCTTGATAAATGCGATCATTTCTTCAAAGCGCTTGTGTCCAATCATACGTGGAGCTATGGGCGGCATATGAACCTCCCCCCTCTTTTTGTATCTGTTGAACGGTAATGAGCGCCCCCCGATCTGTGAAGCTCGCCTGCCACGACGAGCCCAAGACGGCTAACCCCTTGCATAACCTAAATGCAGCCTTACAATCTAGAAAGATACACAATTATGACGATTAAGGAGGCCACATGTTCGCACCGAAGAAGATCCTCGTACCCACCGACTTTTCAAAGTTTTCCGATGAGGCGCTGGAAAAGGCCCTCGACATAGCGAGGCAATACCAGTCCGCCGTCCATCTCCTGCACGTCATTGTCGTCACAAAGCAATGCGCCGATTACTATTGCCTTGATGACGCCACCATGCAGATGATCCAGAAGAAAACAATGGAAGCCTCCAGGGACCTTATGGAAAAGCAGGTTCGCAGAGTCGTCAAATCAAAAGACATCGGTATTACGTCGAATATTGTGCTTGGAGTCCCCAATGAGGAGATTCTAAAAGAGCAGAAGGAGACCAGAGCCGATCTTATTGTGATTGCCTCCCGGGGAATGAGCGGCCCCCCGGAGCATATTCTTATGGGTGCCATCGCTGAAAAGGTCTTGAGAGGGGCACGATGCCCGGTTCTGCTCGTTTAAACGTGCAGGGCTAAGCATCAGTCTCGATAGTAAGAGGCCCTCGGAGACGTTTTAGGACTCCGAGGGCCTCTTTGATTCCTGTTAAGCTAATCTCTTACTGTCTGCCTTTTACGATCTCGTCAACCACGGACGGATCGGCAAGCGTCGTGATATCGCCCAACTGATCAATCTCACCTGATGCAACCTTCCTTAAGATCCTCCTCATGATCTTGCCCGAACGTGTCTTGGGCAGCCCTGGCACAAACTGGATCTTACCGGGAGAGGCGATAGGGCCGATCTCTTTCCTCACGTGGGCCACAAGCTCTTTTTTCAGGGCATCGGTCCCTGCCACGCCCGTCTTAAGAATAACGTATGCATAGAGGTCTTCGCCTTTTACCTCATGCGGGAAGCCGACCACGGCCGACTCTGCCACCGCCGTGGTGTAAGAGTTGAGTGCGGCTTCAACCTCTGCGGTTCCCATGCGGTGACCGGATACGTTGACCACGTCGTCGATACGACCCATGAGTCTGAAATAGCCGTCTTCGTTCCGGATGGCTCCGTCGCCAGAGAAGTAGAAGCCGGGCTGCTGCACGAAATAGGTATTGAAGAATCTTTCAGGTTCCCCGAAGACCCCTCTCATCATACCCGGCCAGGAACGACCTATGCAGAGCTCGCCTTGCTCATTCACTGGCGCATCCACGGCCGGCATATCAGCCGACGCTCTCGACTGGAGGGCGCGTGCGTCAACTCCAAAGAACGGAAGTGTCGCATACCCGGGAATGGTCGGCCATGCGCCCGGAAGCGGAGTGATGAGGATACCGCCGGTCTCAGTCTGCCACCAGGTATCGCAAATGGGGCACTTCTCTGCGCCTACGTATTTATGGTACCAGAGCCATGCCTCGGGGTTGATGGGCTCACCCACGGAGCCGAGAAGCCTCAATGAAGAGAGGTCTCTGCCCTGCGGCCATTTCTCTCCCTCTTTCATGAGCGCCCTGATCGCGGTCGGCGCTGTGTAGAAGGTTGTGACCTTGAATTTTTCTACGATCTGCCAGAATCGGTCCGGGTTGGGGAACGTGGGCACGGATTCGAATACGATTGATGTAGCGCCGTTGGACATAGGTCCGTAAACGATATAAGAATGACCGGTTACCCATCCGATGTCAGCGGTGCAGAAGAAGATATCCTTGTCTTTGTAGTCAAAAATGTATTTGAACGTTGCGTACACGTAGGTCATATATCCGCCGGTCGTGTGGAGCACGCCTTTGGGTTTGCCCGTGGAGCCCGACGTATAGAGGATGAACAACGGGTCTTCCGCATCCATCATTTCGGCAGGGCAGTTGTCACTGATATCGGCCGCCGCCAGTTCTTCTTCGAACCATACGTCTCTTCCAGCCTTCATGGGAACATCAAACTTGTCGAGTCTCTTGACCACGACAACCTTGTCCACGGTGTGGCCTTCTTTTGCACACAGGTCACATGCTGTATCGGCATTGGCCTTGGAGCTCACGTTCTTTCCGGAACGCCAGTAACCGTTTGCCGTGATGAGCACCTTGGCGCCTGCATCGAGGATTCTATCACGGAGCGCTTCGGCCGAGAAACCGCCGAAAACGATCGTGTGTATGGCGCCGATACGTGCGCAGGCGAGCATGGCCACGGGAAGCTGCCAGATCATGGGAAGATAAATGGCAATCCTGTCGCCTTTGCGTACGCCCTTTTTCTTGAGCACGTTCGCGAACTTTGATACCAGAGTCAGCATTTCTTTGTAGGTAAGTTTCTTGACATCATCCTCGGGCTCACCCTGGAAAAGAATAGCCACCTTGTCGCCTTTTCCTTTCTTAATCTGAGCATCAAGGCAGTTGTAAGAGATATTGGTCTTGCCGCCGATGAACCATTCGATTTCGCCTTTGGCGAAGTTCTCCCTGTTCACCTTGAGCCAGGGCTTAAACCATTCGAGCTCTTTAGCCAGGTTGCCCCAGAACACCTCCGGGTCTTGCACGGACTGTTTCCACATTTTTTCGTATTCTTCGCGGCTCTTTACGTACGCCTGGTCGACGAATGCTTTTGACGGTGGGAACTTCTTGCTCTCTTCCGCCACGGGTTTTGTATCTGCCATACTGAACCTCCTGATTTATTATTTTGATTTGCTGCTCGTTATCCGCTTGCTTTAATCCGTTTAGACGGATAATTTTAAACGCGTATTGGAAGGTTGTCAACAATTTTTTGTTAATATTTTCACAATATAAGGGGTTTAATGATGGCATGCAATCGCACTCCTGTGGCCGCTTCGGTTATAAGCTTGACATTTCGAGCGGTCTTCCATAATCTTTTGCCATGCAAAAGCTGTCTATCGGGATGTTCGATTCAGGCGTAGGCGGTCTCACTGTTCTGCGGGAAGTAAAAAGACTTCTCCCGTCGGAACGGATCATCTATTTCGGGGACACGGCCCGTGTGCCCTACGGAAACAGGTCGGCTCAGGCGGTAACCAAGTACGCCCTTGAATGTGCCCTCTTTCTCCTCACCAAAGGTATAAAACTCCTCGTGATTGCCTGCAATACGTCTTCTGCCCTGTCTTTGCGTATCCTGCAGAAACGATTCCCCATCCCGGTCATTGGTGTCATCGATCCCTGCGCACGGGAGGTCGTACAGTCGACGCGTAACAAAAGAGTGGGTGTTATCGGCACGAAGGCGACTATCAAGAGCGGCGCCTACGTCAGATCCATTCAGAAAATCGATCCTCGTATCCGGGTATTATCAAAGGCATGCCCGCTTTTCGTGCCCATCGCCGAAGAGGGCATGGAAAACGATGAGGTGGCCTACCTCGTGGCCGAAAAGTATTTGAGGGATTTGAGGCGATCACATATCGACACCCTTGTCATGGGTTGTACCCACTACCCGATCCTGGAAAAAGTCATAAAGAAGGTCATGGGACCTCAAGTGTCCATGGTAAACGCAGGTAGAGAAACGGCAAAGGAAGTGAAGAGCATCCTGGAAACCAAAAAGATGCTCAACGGCAAAGGCAGAGGGGGGTGTGAATACTACGTTACCGATGCGCCCGAATCGTTTCGAGAAATCGGCAGCCGGATCCTCAAAGAACCTTTGACGAGCGTAAGATCGCTTAAGAACCTCGACTACAAAGATTATCTTCTTTCTTCATGATTGTAGATGTAGCGCTTCCGATCCCTGCCGCCAAGACGTTCTCTTACACGGTGCCTGACAGATGGAAACCGTTTGTAGAGCCATTTATGCGCCTCAAGGTGCCTTTCCACAACAGGATTCACACCGGGGTCGTGATCACGGTCGGCCAGGGGGATGACCCCGGGCTCAAGGAAATCCTCGAAATCATCGATTTTTTTCCGCTTGTAGACGAGACACTGGCCGCGCTTTGCAACTGGTCATCTCGCTACTACGTAACCCCCATCGGTCTCGTTCTTAAGTACGCCCTGCCCCCGACGTTGAATGTTGAACCGCATGTCATGCTTCGCGCACATGATCATGAAACCCTTCACTTGAACGGCTTGACTCTCACGAAGGCCGTGAAACTCTGCGGCCGGGAGGCGCTGTTTCGGTTAAGACAGAGGGGTTCGATCAGCTTGCATGACGTTTTTACCGGAGAATCTTTTTTGCCCGTAAGTGGGACAAGTACAGATGACCATACCCAACAAAACAGACTGTTTATCGGTGACGTCCGAAGCCGCCTCAACCATTACCTGGAGTCCATTTCTTCGGCAATAGACAATCAATCCAATGTCCTCATGCTCTTACCCGATCACTATGCGGCGGGGACTTATTTCAAAAGGGCACTTACTGAACGATTCGGCGATAGGGTGCTCTGGTACGGTTCGGGGACAACAGCCAGATCGAGAATGGAGACCTTTCATCGGGCCAGGACGCAAGGCGGGCGTGTTGTGCTCGGCAATAAGAGTTGCGTCTTTCTACCCATGCGCGGGCAATCGCTTGTCATTATCGAAAGAGAGGAAGAGGATGAATATAGAAACGAGCAGGGGTTTAAATTCAATGCAGGGACCCTCGCCCTGAAACGGGCCGCTCTTGGCCGGATTCCCGTGATCGTGGGGAGCGCCTCACCCTCGTTGGACACGTATCGTTATGCCGAATATAATGGTTTCCAGATGGTAAAAAACAAGTGGCTCCTCGATCCAGAGAGTCGGGAAAAGATTACCGTTGCCGGCCTCACATCATCTGCCGCGTTCCTCGAGGAGCTCGTGCCTGTCATTAAAGCGGGGCTCATCGAGAATCAGAGGATCGCCGTGTTCACACCGAGGAAGGATTACGGGTCCTCTCTTATGTGCCACGACTGCAAGAAACCATTATTGTGCCCCGATTGCCAGGGCGTTCTCGGCTATGAAAAAGAAGCTGGGCGGCTAACCTGTTCGCTTTGTGGCAAAAGTTTCTCCTATGAGGAAGAGTGTTCGCATTGCGGGGGTACAATTATCCGGTTCCTACGGGTTGGCGCCGAATATGTTGCGGAGAAGCTTACAGACTATTTTCCTGATGCGGCCATACTGAAGATCACCGGTGACTCCCTAAAACGGGAAATGCGAAGATTAAAAAAGTCCCCCGCCCAATCTCCTCTTATCCTTGTCGGCACCCAGTCGCTTTCCAAACTGTACGAATTCCACGTCCAGCAACTCGTTCTCCTGGGGTGGGAAGACCTGCGAAAAATGGGCGGATATCGTTCCGATGAGAAGATGGTTCAGACCCTCATCAATCTCCTCGATGCGCTCACACCCGAAAAGATCCTCTTCTTCATGGAGCGAAAGCATAGAATGGACATGGACCTTTTTATGGACATGGAAGGGCTATACCGTCAAGCGCTCGGGAAAAGACAGGAGGCCGATTTTCCGCCGTACCGGCGGGCCTTCCTCGTGGAGATCGACAAAAAGGGCAAGGATAGAGGGGACAAGACCATCAAGAGAATAAGAGATATACTGCACGAGGAGGGGCTTTTTGAGAATTCGGAATCAATGCCTGTGCTTGAAAAAAGCATGGCGCAGAAATGGAGACTGGTCTTAAGAGGGGAGTTGGAGCCGCTTTCGAGGGCTCTTCTTAAGGTCTATGGCCTGCCCCATGTCCAGATAGAAGCAGACCCCCCGCACATATAAGCTTGAGCGGATTCGTGCCTAACCCCACAGGCTCACAACAAGATATTATCGGTGATTGTACTGGGGATAAAATAAAGAAAGGAGATGTTTCCATCTCCTTTCTTTATCGATCACAGCGGAACTACTTCTTCGCGGGTGCTGCCGGAGCCGCAGGAGTTGCGGCCGGTTTGTCTGCCGGTTTCTCGTCTTTCTTCGGAGCCTCTTTCTTTGCTGCCTTTGCGGCCTTAACGGCCTTCACGGATGTCGCCTGCATCTTGCCGTCTTTTTCAGAGTAGACCACGGATACCTTGTCGCCAGCCTTGAAATCGGGCATTTTCTTGATCTTGGAGACGTCAAAGGTCATTGTCCCCTTGTCGTTCTTTGCATCAAGCGTCTTGGCCGTTGCATCGGTGCTCACAAATTCACCCTTAAAGGTCTGAGTTTTTGCCTTTGCTGCTTTCGGTTTCTCGGTTGCCGCTGCCGGTTTGTCGGTCTGTGCGAACACGGTGGTCACGAAAGCAACACCCATAAGAACTGCGAGAGCGATCACAAGAATCTTCTTCATAATTGTTCACCTCCTCTTTTTTTATTTTAACTGCCTTCATGTTCAGTCTAAGAAGCAACAAGCGTGCCATGTCCGTAACATATTGAAATTAGGTAAGAATGTAAAAAAGAGGTGTACCTTGAACCGGCGAATTGTCGGATAAATCCGATGAATGCACGGCTTTTCAGTCGGAAATTTCCGTCTTAAGAAGCCTTGTTCAATTTATTCGAGGAAACTGTTCTTGAAAGGTTCACTTTTTCTTTGAAATCATACAGGCCAAGTTCTTTGAGCTTGGCGATCCCCACGAAGAAGGTGTCCCTGCTCACCCCAAGCTTCACGATAATCTCTCTGGGTTCGGTCAGCTCCTGAAAATCTTGGGCAAAGGGATCGAGCTTTGTCAGATAGAGATACAACCTGTACTCGGCAGCGGTGAGCTTCGCATCGATAAGATGATCGATGGTAGACCGAAGCCTGGTCAGGGATGGATCAAGCGAGCTAACCTGTCTCACCTCCGCGGGCACATTCGAAATATCGATCACATCCCCATCGCACATGATGTAGGCGCGCTCCAGGACCGACTCGAGCTGCCTCACGTTTCCCTGCCAGGAATATTTCATGAAGGCCTGTAAAACGTCGCCGCTTACGCTCTTTGCCACGCCGTGGGTCTTTTCAAGCCTCTTAAGGAAATGCTCCACGAGGAGCGGAATGTCGGTCACGCGCTCTCGGAGCGGAGGGATAGTAAAGGCGATGACGTTGAGCCGGTAGTAGAGGTCTTCGCGAAATCTCTTCTCAATGATCTCCTGCTCGAGCTTCTTGTTCGTTGCGGCAATGATCCTCACGTCGAGCTTGATCGTTTCTTTGCCGCCGACCCGTCTTATTTCTTTTTCCTGAAGCGCTCTCAAGAGCTTGGCCTGGGTACCAAGCGAAAGATCACCGATCTCATCAAGAAACAGGGTGCTGCCGTTCGCCTGTTCGAAAAGCCCGATATACCGGGACAGCGCCCCGGTAAACGCCCCTTTCTCGTATCCAAATAGTTCGCTCTCGAGCAGCGTCTCCGGTATGGCGGCACAATTTATGGCAAAAAACGGCTTGTTCCTCCGGGGACTGAGATAATGGATGCTTTTCGCAAAAAGTTCTTTCCCTGTTCCGCTTTCTCCATAGATGAGAACCGTCGAGTTAGTCGGTGCAACCCTCTGCACGATTTTATAGAGTTCTTCCATGGAACCGTGGACTCCCACGATATTGTCCAGGTGGAACCTGTCCTGGAGTTCTTCTTTGAGCATTATGTTGTCTTTTAGGAGGTTTACCTGGTTGAGTGCGTTCTGGACTACGAGCAATAGCTGCTCTTTTCCCAGGGGTTTTTCCAGGTAGTAAAAAGCGCCCAGTTTTGTCGCTTCGATAGCCGAGGGGATAGAACCGAAGGCGGTCATGATGATGACGTGACATATCTTTCCTAATGCCATGACTTCCTTGAGAACCTCCGTACCATCTATATCGGGCAGTTTCAAATCGGTAAGCACGAGATCGAAGGCGCCGGTCTTTAGCATGTCCACCGCCTTTTTTCCGCAATCGGCCCCTTCCACGTAATAGCCTTCCCTGGCCAGTATGGTCCTGATAATATCACGTTGATTCTTGTCGTCCTCGACGACGAGAATCGTGCCCCTGTCATGCTTCATAGGGTATCCTCATGGTCATGGTTGTTCCCCTGCCCACATGGCTCGCTATGGTTATCGATCCCCCCTGTTCCTCGACAAAGCGTTTTGTTATAGCAAGGCCGATTCCGATGCCGAATTTTTTCGTCGAGTAGTAAGGCTCGAAAATCTTTTGGATCTCATCGGGCCCTATACCCTCTCCCGTATCGGTAACGGAAACATATGAAGAGGTGTTTTCGCGTCCGCACTCGATACGCACTTCGCCCTCATCGCGAATAGATTGCACAGCATTGACAATAAGGTTGATGAGGCATATACGTGTGTATTCCCGGTCACAGAACATGCTGTCTTCGCCTTCACGGCATGCTGTAGCGATTTTGATAGTGTCTGGTATTTTGTGCCTTACAAGCGAGAGCGCTTCGTTGACGAGCGACTGGGACGATATTCGTTCCCGGTTGAGCGTTATGGGCTTGCCGAGAAAAAGGAAATTATGGATGAGTTCGTTAACTCTCTGGATTTCTTTCAAAAGATTGTCGAGAAGTGCCAAGAGGTCTTCTCTGTTCTCGATGGGCGCGCCGCCTATAGACTCCTTGATATGGCCTATGGAAAGTGACAGAAAATTCAGCGGGTTACGAATTTCGTGGGCAATACCGGACGACAACTGGCCGATCATGGAAAGCTGCTCGGTCTTTTTCAATTTTTCCTCTAATTCCATACGTTCGACGAGCTTGTCCACCATTTCATTGAAGCTCGTGATGAGTACCCCTATCTCGTCTCCGCGCTCTTTCTCCCGAATTTTGACGAGCTCTCCCTCGGCGATCTTTTTGCTTGCATTGGCGATTTTCTTGATAGGGTCGGTGTACTTCTCGGCGATGATCAGGCAGATGATGATTCCTATGCTGAAGGCAAAGACCATGCTGAGTATGCGCTTGATATGTCCCTGTCGGCGGAGCAGCTGGTAGTCATCAAGCGCCATGTTGATGTGGATGTAGCCGATATTCTGTCCCTTGATCGACACGGGCATGATTACGTTGTAGAGCTTCTGTGTATCGGTAAGGTGATCATCCCCGAGACGGGCTGTGATCATGAGACCCTTTTTTCTTCCCGTCTTTTTTTCGCCGATCGTCTCCTTGGTGCCTACCTTTTGCGGATTGGAACTTGCGATGACCTCGGACGTATCGTTCAGTATGGAAATCTCCTTGATGCCCTTCTTGTTCAGCATGTTAACGTAACTTTTCAATCTTTCTGTGCTGTCTCCCCGGTAGGTCAGCTCCTCAACGCTGATTTGAATCGCCTTGGTTATATCATCGATATTGTCTGTCACCTTGTCGATGAGCTGTTCTTCGCTTCGCGAGTATAGGACCGTAAGGGAGCTAATAGACATGAGGAGAAGAAAAACGAGGATGAGAAGCATCTGGGTCTTGAGCGACAGGCTCCGGAAGACCCTCTTGAGGGCCAAAAAAATCGCCTGTCTTTTGTTTGCCCGGTGGTATTCCGTGGACGAATCCGGCGCATTCTGCGCGCCAGTCTCAGCTGCCTTTTGTTCCATGTTTATCTCCTGCCCCCGGTACTGAGATACCTGTTTATTCTCTCCGTAATCAAGTCTCGCGGGATAAGTTCAAATATCTCCTTGAGCGGGGGGCCGCTCTTCCGGCCGGTAAGCACCGTTCTGAGAACCATATAGAGATCCTTCTTTTTAAGTTGCGATTCCTCAGTCAGGGCGCTCACCACGTTTTCCAAAGAGAGGGCAAGCGGCCCGGTAAAAAAACCGCTGAGCTTCGTAACGAAACCATCGGGAAGCTTAAGCTCGGCAAGATAAGCCTGTGCTTCCTCGTTCATGTGGGGCTTTTCAAAGATATCGAGATAATCTCTCATCTCGTTGAGCGTCGCTGCATTTTCTCTTAAAATCGCTATACGCTCCCTGTACTCAACCGGCAAATCGAGCTCTTTAAGGAGAGTTTCGAGCGGGATCTTCTTCATATACTCTTTATTAAACCAGTAAAGCTTTTCCATATCAAAAAAGGAGTCTGTCCTGGAAAGCGAAGCCAACGAAAACGATTCGGCAAGCTCGTTCATATCCATAATTTCCTTGGTTACGCTTCTTCCAACAGTGCCGAGATAATTTCGGAGCGCCTCGGCCAATATTCCCATCTCGCGAAAGTCTCGCACTCTTGTCGCCCCATATCGTTTGCTAAGCGGTTTTCTATCTTCTCCTACGAGCAAAGAAAGATGCGCATAGTGAGGTGGTGTTGCGCCGAGGGCTTGAAAAAGCATGATCTGCTTCGGAGTATTGGAAAGATGGTCCGCTCCCCGTATGACGTGGGTAATATTCATAAGCATGTCGTCTATGGTAACAGCAAAGTTATACGAAGGCGTTTCTCCCTGTTTCATAAGAATGAAATCATCAACGTGCTCCAAAGGGAAAGCAACTTCTCCGCGATAGCCTTCGTCAACAAAACGAATTATCCTACGCTGTGATCTAAATCTTATCACGTACGGCTTGCCGCTACTTTCCAGATCAAAAATCTCCCCATCCGAAAGTTTGCTGCATGTTCCATCGTAACGCGGCGGCTGGCCATTCTTAAGAGACGCTTCCCGCATTCTTTCAAGGGTCTCCTCGGAGCAGAAACACTTGTACGCGGCGCCCTTATCCAGGAGTTGCCTGGCGTACGATCGATATATGTCGAATCTTTCTGTCTGCCGGAGGGGGCCCTCATCATAGGCAATGCCGAGCCATCCCAGATCATCGAGGATCGAGGCCTCGTATGAAGTATCTGACCTTTCCAGATCGGTATCTTCAATCCGCAGGACGAATTTCCCCTGATTTCTCCTGGCGAAGAGATAGTTCAGAAGCGCAACCTTTGCGTTCCCTATATGGAGATGGCCCGTGGGGCTTGGAGCAAACCGTACCTTAACCATTTAACGATTAAACCTCGTGTGTCGCAAGGAGTGTTCCATGCCTTTATTTTGCCTTCCCGTCATGCTTGTCTTTATATTCTTTCGAGGAGCGCCACAGCCTGTACTTCAATACCTTCTTTTCTTCCGGAAAACCCGAGGCCTTCGGTGGTCTTTCCCTTCACACTTATCGATTCGACGTCTACTTCAAGGATACTCGCCAATCGTGCCCTAATTGAATCTCGATAAGGCGAAATCTTCGGTTCTTCTGCAACAACAACTGCGTCTACATTAACAATCCTGTATCCCCTCTTCTGTGCAAGCTCTTTGACGTAGGAGAGTATCCTCACGCTTTCTATGCCCTTTATAGATTCATCGTTATCCGGGAAGTAAACGCCGATGTCACCTTCAGAGAGCGCCCCGAGCACGGCATCGCAGATTGCATGGATCAGAACATCCCCGTCTGAATGGCCGAGCAAACCTTTGGGGAAGGGAACCTCGATCCCGCCGAGAAAGAGTCTGCGCCCGGGGACAAGGCGGTGAACATCAAAACCTATCCCGATTTTCATAGATTGCCTTTGAGCTGTGAAAGAATACCACGGGCAATGATGAGGTCCGCGGGCGTGGTTATTTTGATATTGTAGGGAGAACCCTCGATGACCTTCACCTTCTTGCCCAGGTGTTCAATAAACGTGGCATCGTCATATCCATAAAGCTTTTTCGCCATGCCGTCCCGATATGCCTTGACGATGAGTTCGTACTTAAACGTCTGCGGCGTCTGAACATGCCAGAGAGAATCCCTGTCGAGGGTTTTTGAGACAAAGCCTTCTTTTGAGACAATCTTTACGGTGTCCTGCACGGGCAAAGCAGGAATAACCGCATCGAACATCTCCATCAAAAAGATACCCTTTTCGATAAACGCGGGCGAAATGAATGGTCGCGCCCCATCGTGGATCAGCACGATATCGCACGGCTTTTCGATGGCCTCGATGCCGTTCCTCACGGAATCCTGCCTTAGCCTTCCCCCTATGACGAGCTTCAAAACCTTATTGAAGCGGTATTGTTCCAAAATTTCTTCCTGAATCAGGGGAAGGTCCTTCTGATTAACTACGAGATAGACACCATCTATGGATCGGCAATCCTCAAATATCTGCAGGGTGTGAACTATAATGGGTTTGTTATCGAGGAGCAAGAACTGCTTATTCGTAGCGGCGCCCATCCTCTTACCCGCGCCGCCGGCGAGTATGATCGCAAGTGTTCTCATTATGTTATCTTACCCGTTCTTCCAGCTGATATTCATCGGGAAAGTAGGATTCTTGTTCTGCCTGTCCTTTGAGTTTTGCGAAGATCATTCTCCCCGACGTGGTCTGCAATACGCTTGTCACGACGATATCAACAGACTTACCGAGAAGCTTACGCGCATCATCAACAACAACCATGGTCCCGTCGTCAAGATATCCGATGCCCTGGCCCGGTTCCTTGCCCTCCTTGAGGATTTTTATGTTCATCTGCTCGCCGGGGAGCATGGGGGGACGCAGAGAGGTAGCGAGCTGGTTCATGTTGAGCACCTCGATGCCCTGAAGCTCCGCCACCTTATTCAGATTATAGTCGTTTGTCAGAATCTTGCCGGACATCTTTTTCGCCAGGGCGATGAGCTTTGTGTCCACGTCTTTGAGCTTCGGAAAATCATAGTCAACGATCTTCACTTTTACGAAGGTCTGTTTCTGCAATCGGTGGAGCACGTCGAGGCCTCTCCTGCCTCTTGTCCTTTTTACCGGATCCTGATGATCGGCAATGTGCTGGATCTCATAGAGCACAAACTGTGGGATGATGAAAGTACCTTCCACAAACCCGGTTTCACAGATATCGGCGATTCTCCCGTCAATGATCGTACTTGTATCGAGAACCTTGGCGTCTTCGCTGCCTTCCATCCGATCAAAGAGAGGTACCTTTGAAAGATCAAGGGTCTTGCTCTTTTCCATGCCGATCTTAAAGCCCAAATACCCCATGACGAAATAAAACAGAACATAAATCGGCACGGTAATAGGTATATCCTTCATGAGCGCGAGGAGTAAGTTGGAGATAAAAAGGTTTGCCACAAACAAACTAATGGTGATGCCTACGAGGCTGCCGACGATGATCTTCAGAGCTATATCTTTGAGTTTTTCCTCTGCTTTGATGATCAGATAGCCAAGAATGAGTCCGCAGACGGCCCCAAGGAGTGCCCAGACCGTGGTATAAAATATTTCTTTTAGTATGAAATAACCGCTCAGCGTGGTGACGAGTACAAGGACTATCTGAAAGATTATATTCAAAGACTATCCTTTATGGTTATTGTTGTTCCCCTTATCCTTGTGACTACTGTGGTTATTATTGTTCAGAAAGATCTTCTCTATCTCCTCTTCAACCTTCATCTCTTCTTTCTTCAGGGCGATAGAGAGTTCCTTTGTGATGAGCCCCCGCGCTATTTCAAACATCTTCTTTTCGCCGAAAGAGAGCTCCTTCCAATGGCGTAAGTTGTAGAGCTCCTTCAGGACTGTGGCTACTTCATAGATTGAGCCGCTCTTTATCCTCTCCATGTATTCTTTGTATCGTCTGTTCCATGGCGAATTATCGTGGGTAACGTTCTTGTTATCCTTAAGGATATCGTATATCTTTGTGACCTCGCATGACCCGATCACGCAACGCAGGCCCGCGTTTTTCGCACCGTCGATGGGAATCATGATCGTCATGTCCGTGTCGAGAATACGTATGATGTAGAAAGATTGCTTGGTACCGGAAAACTCTTTCTCTTCTATGGATTCAATTTTTCCAACGCCGTGGCCCGGATATACTGCGATTTCTCCAATGCGAAACATCATACCTCCAATCGAAGCCTGCCATTGCCCGGCAGACCGACCCATATAGTAGCACATATAGCATGTAAATTCAATAAGTAATTGTTTTCATGCCGTTATCCGGCGAAGAGTGTAAATCGGGCATCTTTGTGCCCTTATCGCTTTTCCATACAGGACGCAGCACCCATTTTGTGCGCTTTTGACGGGTCAAGGCAGTCACCCGGAAAACTGTAGTCGGGAACTCGATTGGAAGATAGCCGCCATAGCCGTTAAGGATTTTATGGCGTAAGATCGGGAATAAACCCGTTCAGGACACTTTCTTGTATGAATCTGCGATCTTGAATTTTATCTCGTTCGCAACCCGGGAAAGACCCCTCTCCATGGCAATATCAAAGGCGGTTTTGTTCTCTTTGTTGGCAATTTTTACGTGCGCCCCACGTGCCAAGAAAAAGTTAATCATTCCCGCACATTTCTTGGCTATAGCACACATGAGCGCCGTATTGCCCGCGCCGTCGCTCGCATTGATATCGGCGCCCGAATCTATAAGCATTCGCGCGATCTCCATATTTCCCTGTTTTGAGGCGAAGGTGAGCGGCGTATCGCCGACCGAATCCCTCACGTTGATGTCAGCGCCCCTTGAGACAAGAAGCCTTACCACACCCGCCTGATTATTCTGACAGGCGCACATGAGCGGCGTCACGCTCTCCGCGTTCTTGGCATTTACGTCCGCCCCGCTGTCGATGAGCAACCTGGCCGTATCGGCGAAGCCATGCATGCAGGCGTAAACGAGAGGTGTGTTGCCCTTCGCGTCTGACCCATTCACGTCGGCGCCCTTGCCAATATACTGCATGGCCTGTTCAAGGTCGCCCATTTCGCTGATCTTAAATAATCCTTCTGTAAGCCGGTCTCCCACGGCTTTTCCTCGATATTACCATTATAGCCGGAGATTGGAAAAGTACAACCGGTTTTTTATGAAGGCCGCACGCTTTTCAAGGCTCTCGAGTCGCACGCACAAAAACCATTTGATGAACAACTCATTTTCCATTATAATCAACTACAATATTTTCGGAGGGAATCCCGATGGTCAAAACGAGATTCGCACCGAGCCCTACAGGTAATCTTCATATCGGTGGGGCGCGGACAGCGCTCTTTAATTACCTGTACGCCAAACATCTCAAAGGCGTGCTGGTTCTCAGGATCGAAGATACCGACATCGAGCGTTCGAAACAAGAATACGTCGACGATATTCTTGAGGGCTTGAGTTGGCTCGGTATCACCTGGGACGAAGGTCCTCTTTTCCAAAAAGAGAGGATGGATATCTATAGAGAATACGCTTTTAAGCTTCTTCAATCGGGCCACGCCTATAAGTGTTATTGCAGCGCGGAAGTATTGGAAGAAAAAAGAAAAGTTGCCTTGAGCCAGGGTAAGAAGCCGACCTACGACAGGACATGCAGGGACCTTCACCGTGATGAGATGAGCAGCGACAAGCCTTTTGTCATCCGTTTCAAGAGTCCGCTCACAGGAGAAATCGGCTTCAACGACCTCGTAAGAGGAAAGATCACCTTCAAATGCGAAGAACTCGACGATCTTATCATATTGAGGACCGACAACACGCCGACGTATAATTTCACTGTTGTTATCGACGACGCACTCATGGAAATCACCCACATTATCAGGGGAGATGACCACATTAATAACACGCCCCGCCAGATTGCCATATATGAGGCGCTCGCCTTACCGGTTCCGCAGTTCGCCCATGTGCCCCTCATTCACGGCAAGGACAAGGCGCGGCTCAGTAAACGGCACGGGGCCACGTCACTCCTCGAGTACAAGAAAGACGGTTATCTTCCCGAGGCGCTTATGAATTATCTTGCGCGACTTGGATGGGCCTCTGGCGACGAGGAGATTTTTTCGCGGCAAGATCTCATAGAAAAATTCGACCTTGCCCATGTAGGCAAATCACCGGCGATATTCGACATGGACAAGCTTTCATGGCTCAACGGACACTATCTCAAGACCCTGCCCGAGTCCCTCATAGCCGATAGGCTTCTGCCTTTCATCGAGGCCCTGGGCGTAACCGTAGAAAGGAAAGAGACGCTCGTACCGATCGTCATCAATTTGCGGGACAGGGCGAAAACGCTCAAAGAGATGGCGCAGATGGCAGAATTCTTCTTTCGCGATGATTTCCCGTATGACGAGGCCGCCCGTGAGAAGTTCATGACATCGGCTACAAAACCCATTCTCGAGGACTTTTACCGGGGATTCGAGGGCCTCCCATCGCTTGACGAAGATAAACAGAAACAGCTCCTCGAAGGTCTCGCCCATAAGTACAACGTGAAACTTGTCGGCGTTATCCAGCCTATCAGGGTTGCACTTTCCGGCAGGACCGCGAGCCCGGGAATCTTCGAGGTCATCGGTATTCTTGGCAGGCAGAGCGTGGAAAAAAGGATCCGGCGGGCGTTGACGTCAATCCCGTGACGGTTCTTAAGCACATAAATCGTATGCAGAGGATTTACTATTGAAGCTCGCAAGATTAGAAATTTTTGGATTTAAGTCGTTCCTCAACAGAACGGTATTCCAGTTCTCGGAGGGTGTCACTTCCATTGTGGGTCCCAATGGATGCGGTAAAAGTAACATCGTCGACGCCATCGTCTGGGTGTTAGGCGAGAGAGGAACCAAAAGTTTGAGGGTAAAGGATATGGGAGACGTTATCTTCCATGGCAGTAACGGCAGAAGACCCGTCAACATAGCAGAGGTTTCACTTGATCTTACCGACGGTGACAAGGACCTCGTTGTCAAGAGGAGAATATATCGGGACGGTACCAATGAATATTTTCTCAACGGCAATCTGGTGAGGCTCAAAGATGTGCAGGACGCCTTTCTCGGAACCGGTATCGGCCTTAACTCATACGCCATTATAGAACAGGGCAGGATAGAAAGCTTCATCCAGATGAAGCCACTGGAACGAAGGATCATAGTTGAAGAGGTCAGCGGCATCACTCGATTCGAAGAGAAGAAGCGCGATGCAATCTCGAGAATGGAAGAAGTGACCGCGAATCTTGAAAGGATTGAGGATATATATAGAGAAGTCGGGGCCGGTTTCGAAAAAGCAGAACACGAATGGCAGCGATGGAAGGCATACCAAGTATTAGCGGACAAACTCCATGAGATTGACAAGTTGACACTTATCGATGGATACGCAAAACTCGCAAAAAGAATCGTGAAAATTCTGGAAAGGCAGAAAGACCTCGAGCTTGAGATCGTGAAGAAAGAAGAGGACAAAGCACGGATCAAGACCGACCTGGAAGCTAAAGAATCGGAGTTTGCCCTCACTGACAACGTTCAGAGACAGCTCGAAGTAGATATAAAGGGCAAAGAGAAGGATATGGAGAGTCGCCTTATCGAAATCGAGTACGTGAAGGAAGAAAGACAGCGCCTCGAAACGCAATCGGCCACTTACAGGGAAGAAGAGGCGAGGACTAACGCACAGATACAGGAGGCAGGGCAAGAGGTGGAGACACTCTCCCAAACATCGCTCGCCCAAAAGGGTCGCCTCGATGAAGAAGAGTCGGCCGAAAGCAGTTTACGGGAACAGACTGAAAAACTCAAATCTACCATAGAAGGATACGAAAAGAGACTTGAAGAAGACCGGACTGCCCTTTTCGTCTCCATGAGCAAACTGACCGATACGAAGAACCGGTTGGCCCAGATTGAGCGGATAGAGATTGAAAGACGAAAAAGGGAAGAGAAAGAGGCCATCGAGAAAAGGGAACTCGGAGAGGTCATGGAGAGGCTTGAGGCGAAACTCACGACCTTGAGAGAGAATCTCGAAAGAGAGAACCAGGCCCTCCACGCGGCTGGCGAGATGGCGGCTGGCGCTTTTGAGGAACGCGAAACCGCGCGGAGGCGCATCGAAGAAGAACGCGCCGGCGTGGAAAACCTGAAGAACGAAAGGAAGATTAAAGAAGATTTCTTCCGTGAACTCGGCGGCTTCATGGAGAGCTCCGAATCGGGTGAACAGGACGCGACCAAATTAATAAACATGATTAAGGTTGAGGAAGCCAAAGAAAAAGCGCTTGAAAGATTCTTCTCTCATGAGCTCGAGTACCAGGTGCTCGCCGACAAGGAATCTGGGGTCATCTCGACGATCGTGCAGAAACAGGAAGGAAATTATATTTTCTTTCCCCGAAAGGGCATCTTCCGATTGGGCGGATCCGAGGTCGAAGTGGATATAAAGTGGGTCCCAACTATCGATGAGGCGCTCTCGCGCATCGAAGGAGGCGAAGAGGGCATATTCATGAATGACACGGTCTGCATCGATTCCCGCGGTTTCATACTGAGCGGAAAAGACGCCAAGAAAATCGATCTCAAACAGTTTAGAGAAAAACTGAAGCTAGAAAAGGAATTGAAGACCATAGCTCTTACCCTGAAAACCCGTCAGGACGCCATAGCCAGTATGCAGGAAAGCTTTGCGGCTTCTGAAAAGGAGTACGAGAAGATAAAAAGGGATCGCGAAGGTAAGGAAGATACGGCAAGAAAAACAGAGAAGGAAATTCTCATTGTAGAGGCTCAGCTCAAAACAACGCTTGAGAGGCTAAACGGCATTGAAGCGAGAATCGACCTCACTGACGACAGATCGTCCGACGAAGCGCAACAACTATCTGAAGAGAAAAAACGCGCAGAAACCGAAAAGGCCGATATCGAATCAAGAATGGCGGCGCTTAAAGCAGATCTCGAAATCATCAGGAAAGACTATGAGGCCATCCGGTCCAAATGGCATGAAATCACCATCAGTATTGAAAGACAGAAGAGCGCGTTGAAATCGCTTGACGAGGACAAAGAACGAAAACTCTCGGCCATAAGAAGCCTCGCCGGCGAGATAGAGACGGGGCGGGGTAAGCTTAAGCAGGCTCAGGCCGAAATAAGTCGCCGTTCGGACAAGATTCAGGCGCTGGAGAAGGATTACGACGATCTGAAAATAGAGAACGAAAAACATCTCGCCCGATTTGAAGAGCTGAAGAAAATGCTCGGCAATCTTCACATGGAAAAGCAGGCCCTGCAGGATGCCATTGACGTTTTGGGAAAAGAGACGGAAAAAATCAGGGTGAGACGCGAAAACACCGATAAGGACATGGCCGTCCTTGCCGAAAAGCAAGAGACCATCCTGGAAAGGCTCAAGACAACATATAATATCGAAAATCCCTCAGATGTAACGGTTGAGTTGAGACCTAACATCGAAGAGGAGAGGGAAGCCGTGGTCGCCGAAATCGCTGACATGGGAGAAATCAATTTTCGGGCAGAAAAAGAATATCTTGAGCTGAAGGAGCGTCTGCTTTTTCTGGAAAAACAGAAAGAAGATCTGCAGAACGCCATGGAGTCCCTGAAGAAGACGATTACCAAGATCGATCATCTCACCAAAGAGCTGTTTACTGAAACGTTCGACAAAGTGAATGACGCGTTTAAGCGGTTCACCGATCTTCTCTTCAAGGGCGGCAAGGGTCATCTGCTCGTCAATCAGGAAAACGGGGGTATTGAGATGTTTGCCCAGCCTCCGGGGAAGAAGGTTCTCAGAATGGAGCTCCTCTCCGGCGGCGAAAAGGCCCTCATATCACTCGCCTTTCTCCTTGCTTTAATGGACACCAAGCCTACTCCTTTTGCGCTCATGGATGAAATAGACGCGCCCCTCGACGATGCGAATCTCATGGGCCTTCTCGAGATCATCAAGGGCATGGGACTGAAAACCCAGGTCATCTTCATCACCCACAACAGGATTACCATGGAGTGCTCAGATACGATTTACGGCATCACCATGGAAGAAGTGGGCGTCTCCAAGACGGTCTCCGTAAAGCTGTAACGGGCTTCTATCCTTCCGTCCAACATGCGTCCACCATGGGACGCCATCGACGCTCGGCGCCAAACATATGGACTTTTGAGCAATTATCCTATATATTTATGGCATCGGGGCGTAGCGCAGCATGGTTTAGCGCACTTGCTTGGGGTGCAAGAGGTCGCAGGTTCAAATCCCGTCGCCCCGATATTTTTATATATAGGGCCGTCATCCGCACCCTGGCCGGGAGATCTCATACCCGCGAGTGTGTGCCCGGCTGTCCCCTAGGCCCCTCCGCGGGGTTCAGGCTTTTGCCCGTCACAGGGCTGCTGAGCGCGGTGACGGTGGATGAGATAATCTCCCCCGTGGTGTCCCGAGGAGAAAAATTCTGTTTGATTGAGTGACCCGTGTTAATCCTTCTGACCAATGATGACGGTATCCATTCTGAAGGTCTTACAGTGCTCAGGCAGGACCTCATCAAAACGCACGATGTCTGTGTGGTCGCGCCGGAGAGGGAGAGGACATGCATCGGACACGCCATTACCCTGCACAAACCCTTAAGAATCAGAGAGCTCAAGGAAGGGATCTACGCGACAAACGGGGCCCCTGCCGACTGCGTTTACCTCGCCATTAAAGCGATTCTCAAGAGGAAACCGGACATGATTATTTCCGGCATCAACAAAGGCCCGAATATGGGCCAGGACGTTCATTATTCGGGGACCGTGGCCGCAGCTAAGGAGGGAGCCTTCCTGGGCATAACGTCAATGGCCGTATCCATATGCGCCCGCGAAGATTTTCTCTTCAAAGACTCTGCCCTTGCCGTCCATGAGATTATCGACATCGTTAAGGGTAAAACGCTCTTCACGCACAGCTTCTTGAATGCGAACATCCCTAATATTCCATATAAAGAGACAAAAGGTTTTATGGTGACAAGGCTCGGGAAAAGAATATATAATGATGAGGTTCTTGAGAGAGTAGACCCCAGGGGCGGGAAATACTACTGGATAGGCGGCACATCCGATGCCTACGAAGAGATTCGCGGCACCGATTTTTATGCAGTAGCAAAAGGTTATGTCTCCATAACCCCCCTTGGCCTGGACATGACGCATATAGATTCAATAAAAGACTATAAAACATATTTCAGGAGGAGTTCATGAAAACCACATTGTCTATTATCAAAGCCGACATAGGAAGCCTGGGCGGTCACCTCAAGCCAAGCGCGCGCCTCATCAAGGGCGTCCAAGATTTTCTCTCGAAGAACAACAAAGGCCTGTTCATCGACCATTTCGTGTGCCATACGGGAGACGATATAGCAATCCTCTTTTCTCACACGCAGGGTGTGGGCAGTGACAAGATCCATAAGTTCGCCTGGGACGCCTTCGTGGCAGGTACAGAGATAGCCAAAGAACAGGGCCTGTACGGCGCGGGGCAGGACCTTCTCAAGGACTCATTTTCCGGAAACGTAAAGGGCATGGGACCCGCCGTGGCAGAGATGGAGTTTGAGGAACGGCCTAATGAGCCATTCGTCTTCTTTGCCGCCGATAAGACCGATCCCGGCGCATACAACCTTCCCCTGTACCTTATGTTTGCAGATCCCATGTACAATTCAGGCCTGATGCTTTCTCCCAATATGGCAAAAGGCTTCAAATTTGTGATCATGGACGTGGCCCACACCGAAGGCGACAAGGTCATAGAGTTGAACACACCGGAAGAACTCTATGACATCGCAGCGCTGCTCAGGGATAATGAACGTTATGTGGTCGAGTCCGTATATTCGCGAGAAACAGGGGAGATCGGCGCCGTTGCATGCACCTCTCGCCTTCACAATATAGCGGGCAAATATACCGGCAAAGACGACCCTGTTATGCTTGTGAGGGTCCAGGGGCCCTTCCCGGCTACCGGGGAAGTGCTGGCGCCCTTCAATATCGGACACTACGTTGCGGGTTTTATGAGAGGCAGCCACAACGGCCCGCTCATGCCCGTGAAGATGAACTCCAGCGTCTCCTATTTTGACGGGCCGCCTGTGGTGAGCGCCCTCGGATTCTGCGTACACAACGGTAAGTTAACCGAACCTGCAGATGCCTTTGATCACCCGTACTGGGACTATATCAGGGCAAAAGTATCACGCAAGGCGACCGAGTTAAGGGAACAGGGCTTCTCGGGCCCAGCCATGCTACCTTATTCCGAGCTCGAATACGGCGGAATCGTAAAGAAGATGCAGAAGCTCGAGCCCAAGTTTAAGGTGAGAAATTAAAAAGGCTGTGGACGGTGAGGTGTGCCTCCCGGATAAAGGGCGTTGAATAGATTCGCCGGCCTTCTCTCTGTACGTATTATGAAATTCGCCATTGAAAACTTCGGCTGTCAGATGAACGAGCATGATATGGAAAGGATGAACGCTCTTCTGACGGAGAAGGGCTTCACGTACGTGAACGACGCGAGCCAGGCAGACGTGGTGATTGTCAACACGTGCTGTGTTCGAGAAAAAGCAGAGCAGAAATTCTATAGCCGTATGGGCCGTTTAAGGACCCTCAAGCGCAAAAGGGGCACTATCCTGGGCGTTACAGGATGCATCGCCCAGCTCGAAAAGCAGGAAATTCGTAACAGGCTTCCCTTCGTCGATTTCGCACTGGGCCCTTCGAATATCCACAAGATCTGTGAGGCCGTCCAAGATGCCGCGCACAAAACTCCTTTCTTTGAATTCTCCGAGAACGCAAGCGACAGCTGGCCCATGGCTACACCAGGTAACACCAAGGGGTCCGCAAAAGCGTATGTGACGATTATGAGGGGCTGCAATAACTTTTGCAGCTACTGCGTGGTACCGTACGTGCGGGGCAGGGAGAAGAGCAGGAAAAGCGACGACATCCTCGCTGAGATCGAGGGGCTCATAGCCTCCGGTGTAAAGGAGGTAACCCTGCTCGGACAAAATGTGAACTCATACAACAAGAACCGGGACGACGTCTCTTTTCCCGAGCTTCTTCACAGGATTAACGCGATACCAGACGTCGAGAGGATACGCTTTGTTACCTCCCATCCCAAGGACCTCTCATCGGAACTCATCGAATGTTTCGGCGCGCTTGATAAACTCTGCGAGTCAATCCACCTGCCTTTCCAGTCAGGTTCCAACAAGATCCTGAAACTCATGAACAGAGGCTACATGAGGGATGACTATATTGAAAAAGTGCTTATGCTTAAAGCGAGGTCTCACGACATGGCTGTAACAGCCGATTGCATTATCGGATTTCCCGGCGAGGAGGAAAAAGATTTCCTCGACACCATGGATCTTATCAATGAGGTGCGGTTCGACGGCGTCTTTTCCTTCGCCTTTTCTCCGAGGAAATTTACCGAGGCGGCGAATCTGCCCCAGCCTGTGCCGAGGGAAGCGGCCCTCGAAAGATTGCGCCATTTCCAAAGTGTGCAGAAATCCATAACCCTGGCGAAGAATAAAGAAATGGAAGGGAGAAAAACCCAGGTCCTCGCGGAGGATGTGAGCAAGAACTCCGAAGAGGAGTTGACCGGAAGGACACGGACGAACAAGATTGTCAATTTCAAAGGAAACAGAGATATGATTAACAAATTGGTGGAGGTTGACATCGTAAAAGGTTATGCTAATTCTCTAAGGGGTGAAAACCCGAAGGCAATAAGGAGGTAGATCATGCTGAAGGAGATGAAGGTTGCCGGCATTACGGTCGATCCTTTCACCAACACCCCTATCGTGCTTTTGAAAGATCTCAACGAGAACGATGTTCTCCCCATCTGGATAGGCCTTCTCGAAGCTTCAAGCATCGCTACGGCACTGGAGAACATCCAGACGCCGAGGCCTATGACCCATGACCTTTTGAAGAATATCCTCGATACGTTGCATGCCAAGGTGGTCAGGATCGAGATCAACGACCTGAAGGACAATACGTACTACGCCCTCCTGTACGTAGAGATGGGCAGGAAGAAACTTGTGATCGATGCAAGGCCAAGCGATGCGATCGCCATTGCGCTTAGGACAGGCGCATCGATTTTTGTGGAGGAAAGCGTAATTCAGCGGTCCGCAAAAGTTGATCTCACACAGAAGGGCGACAAGGTCGTGACCGACGCAACGGAGTGGGAAGATATACTCGAAAACCTGTCACAGGACGACTTCGGAAAGTATAAGATGTAAAGATATGATCGATCTGCATACACACTCTCTTCTGAGCGATGGCGAACTCCTGCCCTTGGAATTGGCAAGAAGGGCGAAGGTAAAGGGATACACCATATTGGGTATCAGCGACCACGTGGATGTTACAACCATAGAACAGGTCGTGGCCTCCATCCTGAAACTTACCGAAAAAGTCGAGTACCATCAAGGTATCAGGGTCATCCCCGGGGTGGAAATAACGCACTGTCCGGTGTACCTGATAGGTGAGATGATCACTCATGCACGCCGCCTCGGTATCCACTACGTGGTGGTACACGGAGAAACCATAGCCGAACCCGTAGAAAAAGGCACAAACAGGACGGCCATCGAGGCGAGCGCAGATATACTTGCCCATCCGGGACTCATCACCGAAGAAGATGTGGCGCTGGCACAAAAGCAGGGCGTGCTTTTAGAGGTGAGTGCCCGCAAGGGACACTCCCTTACAAATGGGCATGTGGTTAACCTTGCAAAGAAGCTCGGCGCCAAACTCATATTCGATACCGATTCGCACAGCCCGTCAGACCTGACCGACCGTGCGGCCGCATTACGAATTGCCATGGGCGCAGGGCTCACCGCAGCAGATTTCGACGAGATGCAGGAGAACGCCCTGGAACTCACGCGCAGGATAGGGAAGAAATCCGCATGAAGCTGAGCATCGACGAATCCATACAGGGTGTTCCCTACTACCCTAAGGCCATGATGTACGGTTTTGAGGACGGATGGACCATCCTCTCGTCCAATGAGAATCCCTTTCCGCCCTCGGAGAAGGTAATGACGGCCATTCTCGATGCCCTGCCTTCGATCAGCAGATACCCCGGAGGTGAGGCAGAGTTGAAGGCCGCCATCGCAGAGGAGTATCGGGTACATCCGGGGCAGGTCGTGATCGGCAACGGCTCCAACGAGCTGATTGAAATGTCGCTCAAGGCGGCGCGGCACGAGAAAAAAAATGGCGTGATTATCTCTGAGCCGTCCTTCGCATTCTATCATATAGCTGCGCAGATTTATGGCTACGAGGTCAAAAGGGCGCCCGTGAGCCACATGCGCGTGGACCTTAAGGCGCTTCGGAACCTCATCGACGAAAGGACTCGCCTTATCTTTCTCAATAATCCCTTGAACCCCACGGGCACGATCTTCGAAGAGGAGGATTTTGCAGCATTTATAAAATCGTTGCCCGCAGAGATTCTCGTGGTTGTGGACGAGGCCTACGCCGAGTTTGCCGAACACAAGAACTTCCCCCAGTCGTTGAAATATACGGAAGATTTTCCCGTTGTGGTCTTCAGAACGTTTTCGAAGGCGTATGGCCTGGCTGGATTGCGGGTAGGATACGGGCTGGGAAAGAAATCGCTTATCCCCTTTCTGGAGAGGACAAAGCAGCCCTTCAGCGTCAACATGATCGCTCTCGTCGCGGCTCGCGCCGCCCTCGCCGATAGAGAGCATTTAGAGAAGGTGATCGCGAGCGTGAGGCAGGGCAAACAGTTTTTCTATAATGCGTTCAGAGAACTCTCCCTCGAATACGTACCCACCGAGGCCAATTTTATCCTCGTCAAATTGGGGCGGGACGCAGAAACAATCACCAAAAAACTCTTCGACAAACAAATCCTTGTACGGTTCATGGGGGCGTACGGACTTCCCGACTATATCAGGGTAACGATCGGCCGCGCCGATGAAAACAGACGCTTCATCGAGGCGTTACAAAGAATAGTCTAAACCCGCTCTTCCACATTGCCGTCGAAAACCGACGCTCAATACCTTCCCCTCTGCGCTGCCTCAAAACAATGCCAACGGCTCATTACAGACAGAATCCCGTCACTCCTTCAGGTCTTCCGCATCCTAAGTCTGTAGCCCGCTTCGATAGACCACTACCTCTCGTTTGTCAGTAATCAGAAAAAATACTTGACATGATAAATAAATATCGATATATTTTTATCGATAACGAAATATCATAGAGGAGAAACCAGAACATGCCAGAAAGCGCTCAAGATAAGACAGATCAGAACCTTAGGGCTATCCCTGAACCCACATTGCGACGTCTTCCTCTTTATCACCAGTATCTCAAAAGAATGCACCATGAACGGAAGCTTGATTACATTTCATCAAATCAAATCGGAGATGATCTCCATGTTCAACCGATCCAGGTACGAAAAGACCTCGAAATCACCAAAGCCATAGGCAAACCAAAGCTCGGTTACGATGTGGCCGAGCTCATAGAAACCATCGAGACCTTTCTCGGCTGGAACAACACGACTGATGGGTATCTGGTCGGTGTTGGTCATCTCGGAGGAGCCCTGCTCGGATATCAGGGCTTCAAAGAGTACGGTCTCAATATCATTGCCGCCTTCGATTCCGACGAGTCAAAAGTGGGGACCGAGATGAAAGGGATAAAAGTACTCCATGTGGCAAAATTACCGAACATGATCCGCCGCATGGGAATTAAAATAGGGATCCTGACCGTCCCGGGAAGCTCGGCCCAGGAGCTTTCCGATGTAATGACCGGAGCAGGCATCAAGGCCATCTGGAACTTCTCACCCATCAAAATCAAAGTACCGGGAGACGTTATTGTACAGCACGAAAACCTTGCCTCTTCTCTCGTTGTGCTGTCGAAGAAGTTGTCTCTCGCGCTCGCTTCTAAAGAAAAACAGATTTAGGGAACACGTAAGAGATATGTCTCATGTTAAGCGTCTATCGTCGCGTCATCACAAGATTATTTCACGGAGGTAAAAGCGTGCATGGAAACAATAAGAAAATTTGAGCGTGTCTGTGAGATTGTGGATCAGAATGGCAGAAACCCTTCCCGGCTTATCCCTATCCTCCAAGCGGTTCAGGTCGAATACCGTTACCTGCCGCAAGAGATACTCACCTTTGTGGCAACGTCTCTCGGTTTGTCCCCGGCACGGGTATTTGGTGTTGCCACATTTTACTCTCTGTTTACCCTCAAGCCAAAGGGCAAGTATCTTATCCGCATATGTGACGGCACGGCCTGTCACGTCAAGGGGTCTATGGACCTCCACGAAGTCCTGTCGAAGAAACTCAACCTCACTTTACACACCGACACCACGCCCGATATGCTCTTTACCCTGGAGAAGGTCAATTGTCTGGGCGCGTGCGGGCTGGCTCCTGCCATGATGATCAATGACGAGGTTTACGGCCAGCTGACCAGGAAAAAGGCAAACGATATTATCGATGGTATTTTCAATAAGGAGATCGGTCATGAACCTCACAATGATGGGAATTAATAAGACAAAACGCGATTTCGAAAAATACGAGGCGGCCATAAGCCGGCGCGTTCTTGTATGTGCAGGTACAGGTTGTCTCGTGAACGGATCATTGAAAATCTATGAAGAACTGATCAAGGCCGCCAAAAAGGCAAAAATCGGGGCGATCATCGAACTGAAGAAGGAAGAAGAAGGCGTCTTTATATCGAAAACGGGGTGTCAGGGCTTCTGCCAGATTGGCCCTCTGGTCACCATCCTGCCCGAGGGCATTCTCTACAGAAAAGTCAAAATCGAGGATGTCGGTGAAATCGTGGAGAAGACCCTTCGAAACGGCGAGACTGTAACGCGGCTCCTCTACGTTGACCCTGAAACACAATCGACCTGTTTGACCGCAAGTCAGATGCCTTTCTACCGGAACCAGCAGCGGTTCGTGCTGAAAAACTGCGGACTTATCGACCCTGAGAATATCAACGAATACATCGCTAAAGGCGGTTACATGGCCGCGGTCATGTCCTGTTCGGAAATGACGCCCGAAGAGGTCTGTGATCGCATCAGTGAATCGGGCTTACGGGGTCGGGGCGGAGGTGGCTTTCCTACGGGCAAGAAATGGCATGCGGCGCGCATCCAGGAAAATTCCAAGAAGTATGTCATCTGCAACGGCGATGAGGGTGACCCCGGGGCTTTCATGGATATGGGCATTATG
>Ga0335069_10000727_pt1 | contig 53564 bp, 65 predicted proteins | sample Lox_Sample_11_FD_206714 | JGI IMG/M metagenome (GOLD analysis project Ga0335069, IMG submission 206714) | Soil microbial communities from Loxahatchee National Wildlife Refuge, Florida, United States - Lox_Sample_1.1 | ecosystem: Environmental > Terrestrial > Soil > Wetlands | place: USA... | reverse complement strand
ACCGAATGTGCTCAACATTCCGCAAGAGAAGTATTTCCGAAATGCTTTCATTACGGACGATGGAAGACTCATTTCCACAGTGGACTTTTCTGGGGCGGAATTAAGAATTATTGCAGACCAGTCTGGCGACCCTCTTATGGTTGCCGGATTCAACTCAGGAGTGGATTTCCACTGCTATGTGGCTGCAATGCTTTTTAACAGGGAGAAAGTCGATAAAAAAGACCCGATTCGAACGCCAGTCAAAAACTTGAATTTCGGACTGGCTTATGGAATGGGTCCACAAAAACTCTATGACAAGCTCAACGGAATGGGACATAAGATTTCACTGGAGGAGTGTAAGGACCTCTTTAGGAAATATAAGTCCACGTTCACTGTTGCTATCGCTTGGCTCGATAAAAACCGAAGAGCGGCTCGTAGGGACCTCGTCATTGCCAATATCGCTGGAAGAAAGCGACGCTGGCACGCCCCGAACTATCATAAGGTTCTCGGGCAGATCAAAGCGGAGGTCCTGAAAAAGAGCAAAAAGCTTGAGCTTTCCGAAGAGCAAATCGACCAGTGCTACAAAATTGCTGAGGACAAAATCCAGGGACAGTGGGCAGCGATCGAACGAGAAGGCGGAAACCACCCGGTTCAATCTACAAATGTGGAGTGGACCAAGGAGTCGATGTACGAGATCAGAAAAAAGTGCAAAGAACGTAAATACGATGCCAGATTCTACAACTCAGTTTACGACGAAACCGTCTTAGATATTGCTAAGAGGGACGCCGAAGAGGTTCACGAGCTTCAGAAGAAGATTATGATCGAGTGTGGACAAAGGTATTGTAAGAGGGTGCCTGTCGAAGTGGAGGGACACCTAGAACCGTATTGGACAAAATAAGGAGACTCAATGCATTCACGAACAAGACTTAGGATCAAAACAACACCCAAAGAGTTGCGAGATGCTGCTAACCGGTTAGAGGCAGAATTGAAAAATGTCGTTATCCGAGGGCAGGAAGCGGAAGTCGATTTTGCCTCAGAAATCGTTTTATATTCTGGGAAGGAGCCTACCGGCTACTCTGCCCACGCGGTCACTTCAGAAGACCAGGAAAGGCATGCCAGGGTGACTGAGGCATTTCGTGCCGAGTCAAACCGTCCTATGCTAAACTAGGGGCATGCAGACCTTACTCACCCTACTTTTGGGGCTTTCTTCAATCGTGAGTCTTTACTATCTTCACCGGGAGCGGGTTTCTTATAAGGCACAGCTTAAAATCAACGACAACCTGACTAGCACCTTGAAGGAAATTGAAACCATTAAGAATGAGATGGTGGTTGAACAGATCCGGTTAAAGCAAGTCGCCAGGAAAATCCTCTCGGGGGCAGTAAACGAGCCAACTGCGCCGGAGGTCCCACCGCCCTCCGACATTCGAAGAAAGCCTTGGCTCAACTGAATAGGGGTTAACGCCCCTATTCAGTTTTTTTAGCTATTAGGATAGAATGACCCTATGCCCTTCTGGAAAGGTTTCAAGCTCAAAGCCCCCTCCGTTTCTGCCGCAGCAGGCGAAGCCTCAAAGATGCGTGCTTTGCGGTCTCAAGTTAGAAGTGGCGTACCGTACGCTGCCTTGGAGCCTGAAAAGGTTCCTCAAGCCTTTAACGTAAGCGGCTTTCTCAAGGGCACCCAAATGCCCAAAAAGACCCCCTAAATTACCCCCCTAAAAGGGGTCAAAATTACCCTTTTTCAGGGTATAAGATGTTTGAGATAGAGGTATCATTTTAGACACCTCTATTTTGCAGTATCCAATTCCCGAATCACAAGCGAGAGCCCTGCTGCTGAAGTCTATGCGGTGGGGCTTTTGTGTTTGTGGGTTCTTTAGGTATGGGAAGGAAAAGCAATGTCTAAGAGAACTAGTGTCCTAGAAAGCCGCCTGATGGCGCTCGATACTAAAGAGATGCTGGGTGACATTAACAAAGTTCTTGAAGTCGAAACCATGTTTTTGGGTAAGTACAACCACAAGCTCGTCAATCTTATTAACTCGATCGGAGTAAAGAGATTAGGGCTCACAGCTGAGGATGCGCTTCAATTAGCAGAAGGCATCATCGCCATGGAAAAGACCAAGAAAGTAATGTCAGACGTAGCAACTAGAATCGGCACTATCAGGAACGAATTGTTGGAGGAAGAGCATGAATCAAGCAAAAGAGCACACAGGCCAGCAAGTTATGGAGCTGGCAAGGAAGAGGTGGGCACAAGAAGTTCGAGAAAGAATGATTCAACTCGTAAGTAAGAAAACCACCAACGGAGAAATCATTCGTCTTGCAACTAAACTTGCTCATCAATTTGGAGGAGAGAGTGGTGACTTTACTCCAGATTTCAGAGACGTTCACCAGGGAGCTCTTTACGTCTGGAAGTTCTATCTTGAACAGTTCAGGTGGTATATGAGCATCGATCCGGCATATCGCGGGTTGAAACAAGTCCTTGTCACTTTGTAGTGGGCTTATCACATGGGGTAGGCCCACTACCTTAACCGAGAGGAGAGAAGCATGAAACAGCCCCCGCCTTTTAGAAGGCCACTGGTTCCGCCCCCGCCATTCAATAGGGAGCGACGGTCTGGTTCAGACCGTAGAGATCCAAACGGAGTTGAACAGGCGAGACAGATCGCTTTGGACCAACTTCGGTTTCCATTGGCAACGCTGAAACGGTATGGAAGCGTCTACAAAGATCAGATCCGTAGCCTTGAGGAATTCATGGCGGATTTGAAAGAAAAGACGGTTCCTACCAACAGGATAGGACTCGACCGAAGAAGGAAAGCAGCCTGATATGTGGGTCGCAGTTCTGTTGTTTATGGGAGCATTCACTGCCGAAGAGATGATCCGTAATGGACCACCTGTCGGCGCAACCGATCTTCCGGAGACCGCCTCGCAAGCGCAGGTGCAACCCGCACCTACGCCTTCGAGACAGCCTGCGGGAAATAACGTCAAAACCCAAAGGAGAAAGCACGATGATTAAGACAATCTACGAAAATCCAATTAAGACTGTTGTCTTCGGTATGCTGGTAGGAGGAGTCATCACTAACGTGGTGGACTCTTTCACTGGATACCAGAGAGGAATGGTGCCTTCCCGAAGTGACAGTTCTAAGAAAAGGAACAGGAAGAGCAAACCCAAGAAGAGGTGACTATGACGTTCATTCAGAGAATGACCGAATCAGAAACAGTCACGGATATTCTTCCTCTGTTTCCTTGGTTTACCGGGTTCATCTATTACAAGAAGCATGAGCTCCCATTTCTCTGGATGACGATCCTCTTTGTTATTGGGGGGATTTATATCCAGTACCGGTGGGACGCTAAGAATAGGCTCCGGGAACACCAAGAGGCGGAGAGGAGTTTCGAGAGAGAAAAGAGGCGTCTTCCTGAAACGATCGTGATTAGGAAGAGAAGATGGAGACTCTTTTCAGAATAAGGAATTGGAGAAAGACCTAGGTCCCTCGTTTCGAGAGCTCTAGGTCTTTCTCCAACTCAAGAGAGGGACTTATGGAAGAAAAAAAGAAGACAGCTCTTGTTATCGAAGACGATGACATGATCATGGCCTGCATTGTCCGCGTTTTTAAGGAACTCGGGTGGGAAGTGCGAACAGCGATTAACCCCAGGGAGGCTGTGCCACAGATTCGCGGAAGCCAGCTTGTAGTCAGTGACTATAACGGGATGGAATTTGATGTCACAGAAGAGATCTGCAAAAACTTGAAAATTCCTCTTATTTTGCACACGGCAGATACGGAGGCTACCTCAAGCTACGCTACCAAGATCTTAAAACCGTCTACGAAAACGAGAGAAACTATCGTTAACGTGATCCGAACTAATGGCCTATACCTTCCTGACTAAAAGCGTCAAAAACAGGGTATAAGCTATGTAGAAGTAAGAATATAAATTTTTACTTCGTCCCCAAAACCAAGAACAAAAGGAGAAATCGATGTTCACTGATACGTGGGAGTTTGTGAAGAGAAACGCGGTCACTATCGGAGTTACTGCTGGTGCGGCAACCGGCGGATACTTCGTCCTCCGTCAGCTCGGAGTTCTCGGAGGAACAGAAAAGCAGGCTCCGAAGAGGAGTCACAAGAAAAAGAAGTCGGCTGCCTCGAAGCCCCAAGCTACGAAGCACTGACTCTTTGGGGACAGAGGGATCGCGGAAAACTGCGGTCCCTCTACCATAGAAAGGAGACCCAATGAAAAACTTTGCTATCTTTTTCATGGCGGTTTTTATCCTCGCTGCTTTCTACTTCTTCATTACGGAAGACGGAGAGAGTGGCTGGATTTGTGCTATTGGCGCGGGACTTTGCTCGTTCTTAATGAACGAAATCACAGAACGGGAGGCCAGACAATGGGCCATCCGAAACTGGAAGTTCTGGTCAAATAGGGACTACTGATGTTCGCGCCTGGCAAACTGCCCATCTTCATCGGTGGGTAGTTTGACTGGCGTGAGCCAGTCATCATCATCAACAAAAAACACGTGTAAAGGAGATGATATGACAGTAGGAGAACTCTGGCGTCTAGCTAGGGAGAAAGCCGCAACGGACAAGAAGGTCTCTCGGTTGCTTAAAATGACGGCGGTTTCGTATTACAAGAAAAAGCCGTCAAGCTATGAGCTTCCGGAGAAATTCGCAGCCGGAATCGAAAGGCTCCGTGAACTTCCTGACCCCACCGACGAGGAACGCGCTGAATTTGAGCGCCATCAACGGGCAGGGGAAACCCTGAAGGCCAGGAATAGCGGAACCACGACTACGCCCACCAGGCGTAGCTTTCGGGTTGCAGCTAGAAAGACGGCTATCCGCAAGGTTCGTGTGGAGCGGGAGCTGAGCTTTACGTCGCTCACCGAAGCCGAAGAATACATCAATAAGCAGGACGAGATCCTTTCAAATCTCGATCAGCAAGCTGATGTGATTCGGGACAAAATCGGTGTCGCTAAGAGGTATATCGCTACCGAGCTGAGGACTCTCAACGAGAAGTACGGAAACGTTACGGACGAGGAAGCACACGCTCCTCTTTCCAACGGTTTCACTCACGAGACTTCAGTTCACGCGAACTAACCTACGTGGGGGCGATTAGCAGTATCGTCGCCCCCATCTTACTCAAAGAGGGGGGAATTTGAGCTACTATCCGATTTTCGCGGGATTGCTTCAAAAGCAAGGTACAGATCCTGCGCCAAGAATTTCAAGAATTATCTTCATAGTTGGCGTGCTCATTATTGTAGCTGCGCTTTATCTGATGAGGACTTAACAAGCTAGCCAACATGCTGTTGGTTAGAAAAGCCAAGCCCACCGCCATACCTAGTGGGCTTGGCTTTTTATTTTATAGGGGGGAATAAAATGTACATGAAATGCCATGGATGTGGACAACAAGTTTTTGTTGGAACCGGAGAGAAGAAATACGATTGCAGTCTTTGTCGAGGGACAATCGACGTGGACGGCCCCATTATTCGCAAGTTTGTGTGGGGAGCCCAAAAGACGATTATCCTACGAAAGATAAAGAACAGGAGGTCAGATGCGACTCAGAGTTCTTTACGGACAGAAATGGCTCCAAGCCCGGTGGCTTCCGGAGTTTCTCAGATGTGACGCCTGTGTCCTCTATCCTTTCGTGCTTTTTGAAAAGGATAGGGGGCACGTTCCTAAGACAACGATACGACATGAAATAGTTCATGTCAGACAAACTAAAGAGGTTGGGTTCTGGAAATTCAACCTTCTCTATCAATTCTACTTCGTTCGCGATCTGATCCGTTTTCGAAATTTGGACAAAGCTTACCGAGAAAATCCTTATGAAAAGGAGGCTTACCAAAAACAAAAATGGATCACTCTCACGAGCGAAGAGAAAAAAGCAGTGGGCTGGAAATAGCTCATAACCAAAGGAGGCCCAAATGAAGAACGCTATGTTGATGGTGTCTGCCCTTACGCTGATGTTCGTTGCTGCGACTGGCTGCAATAGTTCGTCCGATATCCAAAGCACGAGTTCGGTGAGCACTTCTACTGTGAGTTCGCCCACTAAGATGCTTGTGCAAACCAATGGATGCTCTGCTGCTGCTGCCGCTACAGGAGGTGCTCAAATTTCCTGCGGCGACGGGAGTGGTGCGTTTATTGCCAACGGCGCAAACGGAACCAACGGCACAAATGGTGTCAATGGTGCTGTGGGCGCTACCGGTGCTGTCGGAGCAACAGGCGCTCAAGGTCCTCAAGGATCTCAAGGCGTCGCAGGTGCTCAAGGTTCCCAAGGCCCACAAGGTCCGCAAGGTCCTCAGGGTAACCCAGGAACTCCTGCAACAAGCTCAATCTCGCTCTATGCGAACGGCGTAGAGGTGGGTAATGGCTTGCTGCAAAGCGCTTGGAACGGGAACGGTACGTATAATAACCAAAACGTTGGAACCTATACTTATGTGGTATGGGACACGACCAATCAAGTTGCGGTGACTTATACGAACATGACTCTGGGTGGGAATCTGGTGCAAACTTATTTCACCTCGTCCACCTGCACAGGATCGGCTTACGTTTCTGCGATGCAAGCGCCAGCAAATGTGACTTTCCAGTTCACGGCTGGTGGTGTGTATCGTACGACGAATACGATCCAGACCCTGACTGCGGCATCCTATCGCGCTATGAATGGCACCTGTACTTCGATACCGGTAGGTAACCAGGCTCCGGCCCAGTACCTTTCGATATCGGCGTATACTGCGCCAGCCTCAATCCCCACGACGCTTACTGCGCCTGTGTCGATTGTGGTGAACTAATCAGTACGTGAGGGGAGCCATCTGAGCTCCCCTCACTTAATTAAGGAGTAAAACGTGAAACATTATACAGCACGTCCTGGTACTACGTTCAATAACCGGGACGCTAAAATCATCGGAGCCTTTTTAGATCGGCGATTTCCAGACGGCGTTTATACTCCTAAAGAAATTGTTGATGCAGCAAGACCTGGAAACTCACCTATCCACAAATACTTTGAATGGGACGATTCCAGGGCTGCAGAACTCTATAGGCTCCAACAAGCAAGGAAACTGATCCAGTGTCTATTTGTCGAAGTCAACGGGGTCAGGGATGTTCCTAAGTCTGTAAGCGTCTACGTGGGAACTAGTAAAACAAGGACTTATGTAGATACGAGCATAGCTTACAAAGATAAAGATTTGTGGAGCCAGGTTCTTGAGGAAGCAATTCAAGGTCTTCGAAGCTGGAAGCTTCGATATGAACGCTTTGAGCAGGTCAAGGAATTAAGACCGGTTTTCAAAGCAATACAAGAGGTGCAAAAACGGTATGAAAGGAAAAAAGCAGGAAAGCAAAAAGGAAGAGTCAAAAACAATCGTTATTCCGCCAATCAACAAAAAGTTGGCAAAAATAACCATTCGAGGGGTCACTCCTCTTCTCGTTAACCGCTTTGATGAGAAATCAAGGCAGGAGATCGAGGACAGTTACCGAAAGGTGGCCAAGGGAAAGAAAATCCCAAAGACCGTCGAACAGGAATTTGAAGACTCTCTTTACCGAATGCCGGGGAAGAGAAACTCATATGGAGTTCCTGCTTCAGGTATCAAGAACTGTGCGGTGTCTGCTTGCCGATTCATTGAGGGGATCTCAATGACTGAAGCAAAAGGAGCATTTCACATTATTGAAGAGGCTGGAGGTCTTTGTGAAATCAGAGGGCCTCGTCCAGAGGTTGATCGAAGAACGGTTCGGGTGGGGACTTTTGGAAACAAGAAGCCCGCTACCCGAACCCGTGGGCGATTCGATAAGTGGGAAATTACATTTGTCGTCCAATATCGCCCCGATATCATCACAGCGGAGCAACTTCTGAACCTCTATGAGAATGCCGGATTCTCGATTGGTCTGTGCGAGTACAGACCTGAGAAGAGTGGCAATCTCGGGATGTTTGAAGTAAAGCGCCGGTAGTCATTGAATTTGGTGGGGGCCTGACTCGCTCGGGTCTCCACCAAAATTAATGAAATGGCAGAAAAGGATAGGCTACGTTTGCGCATGACTGGACCAGCATGGACTTCCACCGGAGTGGCAGCAGGGGAGACGAGTCGCTTAGAGCGGAGCGGTAACGACGCCCTTGGAGGTCACAGGATCGGCAGTAGAGGATCGCAATGTAACGGAAGCGCACCGATCAGATAGGACCTGAATGGCAGAACCGGATCGTAAGCGCCCGGACGTCATCGTACCGGTAGCGAATTAAGTGGAAGGGAAGGGCAGTAAAGGAGCGGAGTGGCCGCCAGATGACTTGAGAGGGTTGGACATTACGGGAAAGGCAGTAATGGAGGATATTGGAAGCGCGGAGAGCGGATACGCGGTCACAAGCAAGTACTGGAGTGGAATGGCGGAGAGAGGCAGCAGTAGATGGGAAAGGTCTGTAGACGACGGGACTGGAGGGGCAGGCATGCACCTCTTGAAATGCCTAGTGGTGGGGGACTCGATCCCCCACCACTTTAATTTTTTAGTTATCGCTGCTTCCCGTAATAGTTATCCGCCGCTTCTTTGCAGTAGATCGAAGCATGAAGTGCATCGTCGGGTTCGCTGGGCTTGTGGTCATAGACCATCTGTCGAGTAGCCTCTTTATATTCGCAGTAAATATGTTCCAGATCGCAAAGATAATTTTTTACGTGTTCCCAATCGGGCCAAACGATCTTGTGGTCTTTGATATCCATGATGAAATCGGTGATGACTTCGTTTCGAGCTAGCTGAAACTTGTGCCCGATTTCGTCGTATTTCTTGCGCTGTCTCTGGTTTCCCACGTGCTGAAACTTAATCACTCTCGTGGTACCAAAAGCCTCTTCAAGTCTTTCGTTTACTCCCCACCCATGACCCCAGTCAGCTCCGATACACTTCACGCGGAAGTCCTTGCAGATTCGAATAATCTCATTCACACAGTTACCTGGGAGAGCATCCTTGCCTTCAAAGCGTCTATAGTAGAGATAATGAAAGTGCTTTTGATCAAGATAAAGCCCAATGGCGAGAACTGTGTAAGACGCGTTTCTGATCTTTCCCTTGGCCCCTCGCTCGGTCCCGTCTGTTCCTTCACCCCAATCTACTCCAGCAAAAAGCTCAACACGATTAGTAAACTGAGTTGGGCGGTGGCAGAACTGATGTTTGGTTGAGCAACAGGAGATGAGTTCCGCCCGAGTAATGGGCTTACTTGCGGAGTCGTAGCTGATTCCCAAGCATTCGTTATAAAGGCTTCCCTTAGAAAGATTCTCTTTTTTCCAGACGAGTTCCTTCCACTTTCTGGGGTCCTGATACCAGGGAACCATGAGCTGGCTGATTCTATAGCCCATGATTTCTCTTTCACTGCTAAAGGCAACCCACTGTCCCCTTGCCGGATCGATGGGATTCCCGCATTTTTTACATATGGGTCCATCAAGTCCTATATTCTGCTCATCGAGGTAGTTGTAGTAAACGGGCGTGTGGTGATCACACGGAACAAGCCATTCACATTGGCTAGAACCCTCCCAGTAAAGCTGGATGGGATTCTCTAGGCTCTTAGGGGTGCCTGACATGATTTCAATCGGGTTGGGTGCGTGGGAGAGGCACTCTTCAATGACCGGGATATTAGAAGTGAGTAAGTCCTGGAGCTCATCTAAGCAAAGCATGTAGGAGGAAAGACCACGAACACGGTCGGCGGTAAGGAAGGCTGATCTTAAAAAACACAAACTCCCGTTTGTAAATCCACGCTCAAAAACCTGCTGAGAAATCTTGGATGACTGGAAGTATTTCGAAATAATAGGAGAGTCCGTAATCCATGGCTTGAGCTTCTGGTTTGAAAAAGCTCTGGTCTGGCTATGGCTCGGACTAACATAGAGGGTTTTATAGTAGGGCTGAATGACCGAACTGATAATGATTTCGTTGGCAAGCATAGTCGTCTTTTCAACCTGACGACCACACATTAAAAGCTTACGAGATGAGGGATTGTTATAGATTGGAAGAAGATAGTTGCGACCGCTAAAGCTAAAGGGTTTCCCGTCGAGGTAGACAAGCCTAGAGATCCAATCTGTCTTCAGAGCTTTGAGTTTAGTCTTAACGTCCCCGTTCTTTAGGAACTCTTTTTCGATACTTAGTCCGCTCATGGTTTTAAGTTACACGATCTTAGAGGGCTTCGCCGGTTAATATATACAACGCTATAGTTGCTAGTGTTCCCCTACGACAAATTGAACTCTTTTTGTCGGTCTATTTTCGTAACGCTCTGCACGGGTGTACGCGTGGGCCATGTGCCCCTAAAAATCATAGAGAGCCATACGGTAATAAAAAATCTAAAAAATGGGGGTTCTATATAAAAAATTTCTCTATGGTATACATCTATTTCTATGGATGCACATAGCCCTCATAGATCCCTTCGATGTCCTTTTTTTAAGGGTACTGAAGCCTTACATGGGTCGTCAACGTTTAGATGCGGGGCATAAAAGTGGCACATGTTCATCAGCATTGGCAACAGAGCTCAGCGTTCCTCTAAACATAGAGGCCCCCTCGATAAACGTTCTAAGCATAAAATAGTTGACTATTAGGGCTCTGAGTCAGGGAACAAAGTGGGCTCGACAGGGGCTTGAACCTTTTCTTCTCCCTCGTTTCCGGTAGGCTTTACTTCACTTAGCATCTCAGTGGAAATCGTAGGCATGTCGTTTCTTAAAGATTCAAACTCAGTTTGGACTGCTTTAGAGAAGTCAGTGACATCACTTGAAGAGAAGCGCTCGTAGCGAACTCCGGCATCAAATCCAACTTTGGCCCAGGAGCGAGCTTGGGAATCTGATTCCTTGTTGTTGTGGCGGGAGTAGAAATCAAACTTGTATTCAGCCGTCGCAAGAACATTCTTCAAGAATTCAGTAAAAGCGGGTTTCGATGGGAGCCCGGCTAAATACATCGCCTCTTTCTTGGGTTTGGTCAATGCGGTGTGAAGCCTGATATAGAGATAAGGAATCTCTGCACAGATCCGAAGATAGGCTCTCCAATCTGCCTTAGTCATCCTTGTGTGGTCAAAAAAGTATTTATGGTAGAGCTTAAGTCCCGTCTCGGTGACTTTCTCCTGGAAAGTCACGGGGATAATCTGGGCCAAATCCTCCACGCTATAGCGGCAGAGAATCCCTACATCTATAGCCACGCGACAGACTGGATTTCTAAGAAGCCTTGAAACTTCCTCCCACTCTTCAGGAGCCCGTTCCACTGATTTGAGGTAGATCTCCTCAAATCCTAGTTTCTGAAGGATCTTGTGGTCGTTCTCGTCATACTTCTTTTGTTGAACTCTTTTTTGTGTCAAAGGAGAGAGCGGGAGCTTGGTTGCGAGCTCCTGGTGATCTTGTAAAACGTCTTTATCCGGAAGAGGCAGCGTTACCTCATCGAACTGCTGCTTGATGTGATGCTCATCGTGATTCTCCACATAAAGCCATAGAAGAGCACGATGGTAGGGTAGGTTCATACCTCTTTAGTATTGAGGGGTGCGTGGCGAAATGTCAAATGATCTTGACGCGGCGCTATTTCTTCGCCAATGCCTTTTGGAACCGATTAAACTGCTCCACAGGCTTCATATGAGCGTAATTACGCATGCCTGGAGGCATACGCCCAACCTTCTTCTCGGCGGCTTGTGCAGCTCTTTGAATGGTGGATTTACTAAGAGCGAGCTTCTTTAGTCCCTTTGTGAAACTCACTTTTTCGTTCCGCCAGCTGCTCCCGGCTGCTTAGGCTTCGGCGCACCCTTTGGCGGGATTCCAAGAGCCATTCCTGAGGTGGCTTTATTTTGCTCAGAGATACGCTTGCCGTTCATGTACTGAAGCATGGCCTTAGCATCTCTTCTCCACTTATCAATGTACATGTGGGTGCCCATCTCACCATCAGCCATTCCGTCGGCAAAGGGATTTTCTCCCTTAGGATTACCAGAGTGGGCTTTGCTGTGGGCAGATACTCCCGGCATACCCGGGGGAAGGGCTCCCATGGGAGCTCCTGGTCCTTGCGCTTGTTCAGCCTGAACCATAGCGTTTGGTTTCTCTTTGGCTGCGGCTGCCTTTTTCTCTGCGGTATAGATGCCCTCAGCAACTCCTTTTCCAGAAAGCTTTTTTGCGTGTTCTTTGCAGCAGGAGCACTTGCCTCCGCATTCGCAACCTTTCTTTTTGCAGGCTGGGCATGTTGCTGCACCTTGCTTGTCATGTCCAAGAGCCTTACCGGCAATGTATCCTCCGACGGCGATGGGAGCAGCTCTTCTTGCAAACCGTCCAGCCCCAGCCACAAACTTTCTGCCCTCTGGTGTGCGCGGAGTAAGTTCTTTACTGAGGGTCTGCATAATTCCAGGCGCTGCCTTTGCTGCAGCGGTCTTAATACTAGGCTTCTTAAGACCGTTCTCAACCTTCTTTAAGCCCTCAACCACTTCCTGGAGTCTTCCCATTGCCGTAACAAGAGCTGACTCTGTTAGATCCTTAAGACCTAGTCGGGCAGCCAAGGTGAGCTCTGCCAGGTAATCAAGAACCTTAACTAGAACTGGGCGGTAAGAGACGAACTTCGCCAGGTTCTCTGGGTTGATAAATCCAAGCGAGAGAAGAGCATCGACAGTCATGGCATCGTCGATCTCAGCAGCTTCCTTCACAAGATCCGATCTTAAGCCAGAGCAGATCTTCTCAAGGTCAGCATAAATTTCCTGCGCGTACTTGATGATATCTGCCTTCTTTCGAAGAGGAAGGGTTCCGTGGACCTTGGCTTTTCCGTGTTCTCTGGCTTTTTTGATGATCTGTGCGATCTTATCGAGCGTTGCTCCGCGAGTAGCTAGAAGAAGCTTAGTCCTTCTTTCATCAAGAGAGACCTTCTCCATTCCTGCCCCAGAGACATCGTAGACAATCCCAGTCCAGCGGATCACCAGCGGGTCAAGCTCAAGCTTTTCAGCCGAAGCTTCTTTAATGTATTCGTCGGGGGTCGCAGTGACATCCTGAAACCCTTCCATCGGATACCAAGTCATTCTGCGAGGAATGATGTACTCTTTCGGACGAACCTCGACCATTCCGTGGGCATCAAGAAAATTAGGCTTCTTTTTCATGGCTGGGCCTACGGGCTCAGACATGGCATCGTCAGAATAGCTCCTCTTGATCTTAATCTTTTGTCCATCAAGAGTAATAGCGGTAATAGGGCCGTGTTCTTCGATAGCCTTGATGGTCACGGGTACCGTGGCTACCGCTTTCCCGTCATCAATAAAGATGAACGTTCCTGTTTGGCCCACGCGAGCAGCTCTGGGGTGGCGGAACATCTTAAGAAAATGATCGCTATTCTCGCGCTTTACTCCAGCAATTCCGGATTGCATGCAGGAGTGCTGTTCGCTTAGGAAGAGTTTTTGATTTACCTTCTTACCACTAAAATCAACAACATAAGGAATAACAACGCCAAGTACGTGCATGCCAGCCTTATTACGAACGTCGTAAACAGCAAACTCATTAGCTGCCTCCGCATTGGGGCGAATGTCATCATAGAGGAAAACTCCCTTTTCAGGAGCCTTCTTCATGATGATCATCTTTTCGCCTTCTTGATCAACTTCATGGAGGAAGTCCCAAGGCTTAGGATAGATCTTGGAGAGAAACTTAGCGCAGTCCTCACGGTTCATGTACTCGCTGGCAGAGATATCGAAAAGCTGGTCTGCCATAGAAATAACAGAGTACTTGTCGTAGCCCTCACGCTTGACGTAGGCAGCTCCAACCGGGATGAGCTTAGAAGCAGAGATTCCAAAATCATTAGTATGAACTTTGGACCTCTGCATCTGAGCGATCTTAGTGACCGCTTCAAGAGCGTTGGCAGCCTTCTTCATCGCCTTAAACTTGGGGATGACGTAGGCATGCTTTTCTAGGATCTTACGGAAAGCTTCTACTTGTTCAGGAGTAATGGTGTCTGAGATCTGATCGAGGATTTCAAACCCTGCTGAGGCATAGCTGTAACGGCCCTGAAGAGGCGGGTAGTTGGTGGTCCAAAGAGAAGGATCGTTGAAGTACTGGCCTGCGGCATCGAATGGGCGCTGGTCAAGGCCATCTGACATCGAGGTAGCAAAGAACTCTTCTTTAAAAGTATCATTCGTGAGCGGGTGAACTTCCTGCGTCTTAGCCTCCATCCAGATGTCGAGAGGATAGAGTTCAAACTTCTTTACGATAATAGGAACAAAAAGACTGCGCCCTGTCCCGGGGTCAGAAACCTGAACTGCACCGATCGCTGTCCCGCTTTGTGGGTCTTTCTTGCGATATTCTACGGTGAGTGGCAACCGGGTTACTTCAGGATACTGCTCTCTTAGCCGGGTGGTGATTACTTCAGCCCATTGCTGCGGATCATCGGGCAGTTTTGTCGTTTGGACATTAGGAAGTGTAGGTTCCGCAGCGAATAAGTTTTCTAGACCCGCCATGTCAAAGTCTCCTTGGGTAGATACTTCCTCTATCTTACAATAGTTCCTAGGGTTTAGGTAGCAGTCCCTGTTCCAGATCCCGAACCGGGAACGGCGCAGACCTGACTAATCGAGGGCACGCAAACCCCTGTAATAGTAACGGTTCCTGTCGACATGGTCTCAATCGTCGATACATAGGCATCTGCTATAGCTTGAGCCAGGTCTGGAAAGTATATGCCTAGCAGGGTTGGCCCTGAGGCTACAATAGAGGATTTTACTAGAGAGCTCGAAAGTCCGCTAAAGTTTCCATCACTGATTGTGCCAGTGCCCTGATAAACCTGGGGATGGGCCGAGGTAAGAATCCATGCTGTAGAAAAGTGGGTTTTTACGGAGACGGCAATACCATGAGCAAGAGCGTCGAGATACTCCCCGCTATTCCCTGCGGAAGGGGGATAAGGATCATGATTTGTTTCGCCAAAACGAGCGAGGATGGCGTTTCGTGCGTTGATATAAATCTGTTCTCTAAAGTAGGAATCGTCAATCACAATGCCAATCCCAGACCCGACACCAGGAACGGGCGGCACAGCCGTTAGTCCGCTATCGCTGGTCGTAAATGTAATGAGGGGACTTCCCAGAGCGATTCCGGTTCCCACTGCTGTACATAGAGCGATGAAATATGCTGGATTTTCTTGGGACAGCGGATGAACTCCGTGAAGCGCCCCCATGAAAGAATCTACGTTGGTTTCTATGAGTCCGGATAGGACTGGGCCAACAACCGGCATTATATCCTCTTAGATATCGGAATAAGTGGTTTCGCTAGGCAAAACAGGGACTCCGGTAATAAAGTCGATAACTCCCTGGTGTGAGTTGGCGGTTGTTACCCCGGAAGCTTCTCCGTTTAATTTTATTTTTGGAGCCTCAACGTCTACGGTCCCACTTGCTTTGATGGTCGCATCTGCACTTGTAGTGATGTCCACTTCTCCGGTTACGGTTGAAGACATTTTGCCGCTGATCGTGGCTGACACATCCCCGGTCACATTCTGCGTGACGTTTCCTTGCACAGTTTGGCTGACATTCCCCTGGACGGTTTGAGTAAGATTACCTTGAGTGGTAAATGTCGTATCGCCAGTATTTGCATCAATTACCAGCGTCGCTTTATTCCCGATCCCTACATTCACAGTCAGGGTTCCGTCAGGATCAATGGAAAGCGAGATCTTCTGAGATACGAAATCAAACGTATCTCCGTCCACCTCACCCATAACGAAATCTAGGGTGTTCCCGTTATCAGAATTTCCTAGCTGAAGATCAATACAATTTGTGGGTTGCTGATTATCTTGGATAAAGAATTCAAGAAGCGTGTCGTTATTGGTCTTATCTCTCACCCACTGAGTAAAACCTCCGTCGGTGGAAAGCTCCCACTCCTGGCAAACAGATGAGAGGATGTTAGAGGGTAGCCAGTAAGTGCGACATAGAGCCGTGCTTTTAACTTCAACGGACCCACCAGATCTTAGAATGACACTATTTCCGCCGATCGTTGTAAGAATGCGATCACCTTGAGTGACCAGGTCCTCTAGCGGACCAGATTCTTCTCCTGTTCCTTGCGGCTGAAGTGCTCTGAAGAAGCCGATAAGATACGGCTCATGATTGATGTAGAGTAAAACTCCAAGCTGCCCTACTTGGGGAATAGAAGTATCTTCGGCACCTGCGTCGCTTGCGGAAGTGGTGATCCATTGTACATCTGGGATGTCGTGGTCATCGGTACCGGTTCCCGTTCCCTTGCCCGACATTAGTTTTGGGGATTGCATCCCTAGCGTTTTTACTCGGCAACGTCGATTAGTTACGTCTACGTCAACTACGCGACCTAGAGCTGCGCGGCCATTTAGGGAATCGAAAGTCCCCTCGTAAGGGCTCTTTTCTATTGCCATATTCCCAATCATAACAGCAAAACTAAAAGGAACAAAGTTCCCTCTCTTTGGTATAAGCTCTCTGGAAGGAGGACTTATCCATGAACGGAAGTAGGCCCTCCAAAACAGGAAAAAAGAAGATGGCTCAAGTAGTTGGGTCAGGCGCTTTAATCCTGGTTGTTGCAGGAGGCGTTGGGATTCCCTTCGATATTCTTGCGGCAATGATCCTAGGCGCTGCTATGGTGTTGATCGTTGATCCGTAGCAGAAAACACAACCGGGCTCGTGGGGAGCCTCTATCCCTTCCCACGAGCCTTTTAAGGAGAATGAGATGAGTGTAAATAAGGTGATTCTTATTGGTCGGCTGGGGCAGAACCCGGAGGTGCGTTATACACCGGCTGGGGCTGCTGTAGCGAACTTCAGTATTGCAACCAATGAGAACTGGACGGACAAATCTGGAAACAAGCAGGAGAAGACGGAATGGCACAAGATCGTGGTCTGGAATAAGACTGCGGAACTCTGCCAGCAGTATCTCTCGAAAGGTCGCGAGGTCTATATCGAGGGTCGCCTTCAGACTCGCCAGTGGGACGACAAGGAAGGGAAGAAGAATTACACCACCGAGATCGTCGCTGATCGGGTTCAGTTCCTGGGCGGAGCGGGTGCCGGGAAGCCTGCGGCTGCAGGCGCTGCTGCTTCTGCGGCTCCGGCTGCAGGCGGAGCTGCCGCAAATGACGACATTCCGTTCTGAGTAGTCTCTGGGGGCGGGAGAAATCTCGCCCCCATTTCTTTTAGGAAATTAGGAATTTATGATTGCACTCTTTTATGATCGCAAGAACGACTGCCAAGTACGTTCGGATCAGCTAGTTGAAATCAAGCTTCACAACTGCGTCCTGTCTGCTGACGACGATGAGGCGGAATATTCTGGTAGAAGGATTAACCCCAGGACCTACGAGCCCATTCAGGAAAGCTGGCTTCGCTGTAATGACCTGGATCAGAAGTACAAGGATTGGGAAAAGTGGGACAAGGAATATATCGCCAAGTACATCCACGTGGGGACTCAGCAGATCGCTAGACTTGGCTATAAGAGCCCAAGCTGCGATAAGTTTCACAATTGGGATCGTTGGTGTAACGATTCTGATCTTGTGTTCCTTAAAATGATTTCGGAGGACTAATGAAGAAGATGCCTCTCCGAGACCAGAAATATGAACTACTACGGATTATGCGAGAGCATGATGTAGGCGGAATGCGAGACTTTATTAAAGAGAACGCCCCTTACTTCGAACAACTCTCAGAAGAATCTATTGCGGATGATAATTATCTTTTCGATCTGATTCACGTCTACAAGGCGCACACCTTTCATTTAGGCCCTCTCTACATTGAGTCCATGCGCTATTGTCTAGATAAAGGGCTCATCACACTCTCCGAAGAAACAAAAGAGCATTTCGAGAGGCTAGAGGCTGACCCCGAGGAGATCCAAGAATGCGTTATTACACCGGAGTTGGGTCGAGACAAACTCCAATAGCCGTTCAAAAAATGATGACATCAATCGCCGAGCATTTAGTTAACTTGAGGTTTACTCTGAGATCAGGCGGAGCTATCGGCGCTGATCAAGCTTTTGAAAGAGGGGCTAAAGAAAAGGAGATTTATTATGCTACCGATACTACCGAGGCAGCTGAACAAATCGCTAGCAAGATTCATCCGAATTGGGGTGCTTGTGATCGTTTATCACGTGGGTATCATGGTCGGAATGTATTACAGGTTCTTGGACGAGATCTTCATACCCCGTCTGAATTCGTTGTCTGCTGGACTAAAGAAGGCAAGGCGGTGGGCGGGACAAGAACTGCGATTATGGTAGCAGCAGAGAATGGAATCCCAGTTTTCAATCTCGCAAAACCAGAAATCCTTCCTCAACTAGAGACATTCCTGAATACCCTATAATCGGGTATAAGATAAGTGAGGAAGAGATATGTTTATCTCTTTACCCGCCAGCGTCCGATGGAGTGGATAATGCGGGGTCTTAGGCTAAGGCCCTACCTCAAACCCTAGCGAGTCTGGCCCCGAAAGGGGTGCTGCTCACGAAGGTTTGAGGCATTGGGGTTAGCCTGCCCCACTCGCCCCTTTGGGGCAATTTTTTAGCTTTTTCTTTTCCAGTCGCTTTTGAATGTATCGCACAATGAGGCACTGCATGAGCGGCAGCGGAATCGCCACCCCGGAAGCCCATTTCTTGACTGTTGACTTATGGACCTCGAATTCTTGGGTAAGCCGTATTCCTTCGTCCATCGCTAATCTTACCCATTTCTGAAATTCAGTTTGATCCATATCCTCCGGTGATGCCGCCACCCGTACCTTGGTTTGGCATTGTCGCTCCCAATGGTTCAGTCTGCAATTGGGGTCCAACAAACGCTTCTCTTAAAGTGGAGAGAAGCGGCTTTGCCTTCATCTTTCCAAACACTGGTTTTGCTGCCGCAACCTTAGTTGGCATGGGGATATTGGCGGGGAGATCTTTTACCTTTCCAAATTCGTCTTTCAAATGTGCCGCTGGAGTATAGATTGGGTTTCGTGGTTTGGGCGTAATTGGTTTACCAATAGGCCACGCCTTAGGCAACCCCAACTGCGGGGGCTTTGCAAACTGAGATCCGACAGCACCCGTTTTCATTCTTCCGAATTGGTCTTTTACAGATACACCTGGAGGAAGTGCTCCCGGTGGTTTGCCAATAGCGCTCGCGTGAGGCGCGGTAGGCAAAGGCTTCATTGAGGGTTGCGTTTGTGCTTGAGGTAGTCCCACTTTTGTTGCCGCCATGTGGGGTTGTCTGGGCGGGGCTGTTCTCATAGCGGGCTGAAGTGAGGGTACCTTTGGAACTGACGTAGTTCCGGGGATACGGATTCCTTTGAAATTTACAGGCTGAGCAGTCTTATCTGGCCACCCATCGAAATTCTCTGGGACAGCAGGATAGAGAAGATGGGGACGAGCGTTAGGATCTGGCCTTTGCTCAGATTTCTTTTTTACTTTGGCTGCGGTCTTCTCATAGCCGTCAGTAAACATGATTAGTAAGATGGCCTATAAACCTGTGGCTCAGGAGTCTTATCATCAGAAGGTGACGTAAGGTACTTATAGCCTGCGTAGGCTCCAACAGCAGAAAGAAGGGGATGCTTGGAAACGAAGGATGGGCCTTCTTTGATTTTCTTCAGTCTCTCCTTCATCTTCTGCTGAACTTTTTCCTTTTCGAACTTATAAGCAGTTGGCATTGAGACAGGCAGTTTACCCTGGCGTGCTTCTCTAGAAACGTGCTTATAAGCCAATCCAGCCCCGCGCTCTGGCTTTACTTTCATAGAGGGTGAGAGTCTTTTCATGGGCAATCCAGAAGCCAAACCTTCGGCGAAACCCTTGGCACCCCGACGAGCTCCCCGTGCTGCTTCTAATCCTGCGGCCCCCAAAGCTTTGAATGGGGCAGAAACAAATTTACCTGCGGCTCTTCCCACTTCCCTTACCGCTGCTGATTTTTCGAAGCCTTCCGAAAACATTAGTAGTGCTCCTTTTTCTGCCCAAACGTTGCACCGTAAGCAAAGGCAGGAACGGGGTGGGTGTCCTGCAACTTTGTTTTCCACGCTTCAGCAGCTCCGTCTGTTAGCGTGTTTTTGATGTAGCGATAGCCTAGCTGCGCCATCCAATTTTTCTTATTGATCGGGAGTCGATCAATACCTGTCAAAATAGGTGCGTGCTTGAGCGGTTCCTTTAGCACATCTATTTGATTGTATCCCATCCCCTTCAGATAAGAAACGTCCTTGTCCGTAATCACGTGGAATTGCGGGAGGTTACCAACAGGGAATTGTAAATGATATCCAGTAGCTTCGGAGGCAGGGAGTTTTTCTGCCCGGGTCTCGTTATAGTGAACAGCGGTGGTGTAGGGGATGATATCTCCCACATTGAATTCAGCGTGCTTTGGGGCATGAACGACGCGAGTTAGATTCCCAACGGAGCGCACAACGGTTTCAAAGATTTTACGTTGCATAGGGATGTCCTGCCCCTGATAAGCCTTATGAAGCTCGTCGACAATGTAATTTTGGGCTGCGGGCATTCCCTTATACTTGAGAAGCTCTTGGGGCTTGATCACTCCCGAAGAAAGAACATCTCCGGCCAAGACATGGTCTCCCTTCTTTACTTTTAACTCGCGCTGCGGGGGTACCTTGTGAATCTCGGTGCCCACGTGAACTTCGTACCCTCCTGTGGCCACAGGCGCGATCTTGGTAACTGGGCCATCGATTCTTGAAAGGGTTGCTTCCCCGGCAGTGTGCTTAGGCATCTCAAGAAGCTGTTTGATGCGTTCGAAACCCTTAGCAACAGGGGCTTCTCCAGCCACGCCACCCGTGTGGAAAGTCTTCATGGTCATTTGGGTCATCGGCTCAGAGATTGCCTGACCAGACTTGGCCCCGATATTTTCTCCAATTGGAGGAAGTTGTCCGTGCTCGTCAATTCCGTAACAATGCGCACAGGTTCCCTTGGTCGCAAGGCACTTTAAAGGGGACCGGACGTGGATTGTTTTGACGCCCTTTTTAGTCAATGCGGAGATGAGCTGTGGTGTGACAAGAGTATTTCTTGGGAACCCCGCTTGGCTTTTTGAGAGGTAGCGATCGTAGACGTCAGAACTTGAGGTAGGGAGATCGATTCCCCTTTCTGTTCCGCAATCGCTAGCCGTAACAATGTTATCTAGGGTGCTTGCCATGATTTCTTTATTGAGCGCCCCTGGAGCAGAGGTCTGAAGAACCCGGTCGGTCATACCCTTACGAACACCGTAAGAAGAAACAAAGTAATCACTCGTGTTAAGCCCCTCTGCGTAGGACTTTTTAATCGGGATGGGAATTGGGCGATCTTTAGCCCCAGCAACCACTCCTGGCGCAGAGAGTAGCTGCATGAGTTGGCTGTCCTTACCGCGAGCACCACTTGTAACCATGTGGTAAAAGCTATTGTTTTTACCCTTCAAATCCCGCTTGATAGTTTCGTAAGCCTCTTTTGAAGCCGCGCTATAGACATCCGAGACCTTTCGATCTTGTTCGATTCCAGGCTTAGTTGTTCTTTTAATTTCGTCCGCTTTCTTATCTGCGGCTGAGAAGATCTTTTGCTTGACCCCCGTATCTACGACGAGGTCTTTTAAGCCAACTGAGAATCCCTTTTCATAGGCAGTCTTATCCCCCAGCATTTTAAGATCAAAAACAATGTTGTGGTAATCCTTGGGGGCTTCTTTAGCGATCTTGTTATAAAGCTGCCTGGCAGCCTTAGCGCTGAGCTCAGAGTCTATCTTAAACTTATCAGGAAGGAGAGAGTTGATCTTTTTCCTACCCTCAGCACTTTGGGATAAGAAATAAAGTCCAATAGCGCTTTCCTGAGATGGCATGATCATAAGTTCGCCAGTCCCCGGCTTAAAAAGGTTATTTGAGGGGAACATCTTTCGAGACTCATTGATAGCTTCGTCGCTTGTAGGAACGTGGATCGTTACTGCATCTCCGTCGAAGTCTCCTCCGAACCCTTTCAAAACAAGAGGCGGCACCCTCACGGCAAGACCGTCAGTCAGCTTGGGCTTAAAGGACATGATGGAGAATTTGTGCAGAGAGGGGGCTCGATTCATCAAGACGGTTCTCTTGTTCATCGCAGCTTCAAGCATCTGCTTGGCCCTGGAATCACGAGCCTCGATTTCTTTTCTAGCTACGTCGGCTCCGATTCCTGCCGCAGTGTATTCTCTTACGATAAATGGGCGGAAGATATTCCAAGCCATCTTTTCAGGAATTCCAAGTTCATCCACGTCAAGATCTGGGGCGGCGGTAATAACACCGCGACCCACTAGGTCTTGTCTTCGGTCCAAGATCTTGCTGATAAAAAAGCCCTTTTTAGGCTTTGATCCGGTGATCTGAGAAATGAAGCCCTCAATCGGATGATCCTTACTTCTTGTAAGAACAGGCTCAAGTCCAGCAAGAGCTCTTGTGGATTTATACGTATCCGTGTTGAGCTCTGCCTTCTCACTCTCAGGGAGAAGTTTCATGACTGGGTAATCGTGTGACTTGGAAAGGAGTCCCACGCTCTGGTAGAGGTAGTTGACCGGAGATACCCTTAAACCCTGTTTTGGGGTTTCGTAAACGGGTCTGTATTGGGGTGGCACTACGGGGACGAGTTTTCTCATGTAGGCTTCTTCGGGCTTAAGGTTAAGTTCCTTAAGCGCAGAAAGATAGCGCATCTTTCGATTGAGGATGTCTACCTCAGTCTCATTTTTAGCTTTTGCTAGATTATCTTTAAACGTCTTGAGATCGCGATCGATATCAATTCTGCCTAGGAGTCTAGAGATACCAGGACCGCCCGTAAGAGTATTTTTGGCAGGCTCGCTTAAGACAGCCCCGTCCACGTTGACATGCTTAAGTCCGGCAATGATGTCGTTATAGTCGCCTGGCTTAAGATTTGTGAGCGTTCGGATCGCCTTCTCAAAGACAGGGTTAGGCATTGCTGCGGGAAGTTCGATATGGGCGTAATGGGCTCCAAACTTTCCGCCTGTTGTAATGGGATCAAACAATCCCCCACGCTTTTCTTTGAGATCCTTTCCGTAAAGAAACTCAGGCTCAGTAACAGCCCCATTGCTGAGTCTTTTAACTGCCCCATCCGTAAGAGGGGCTAGCACCACATCTTGGCCTTGCTTAACCGTATTTATTCCAGCCCCATGCAGAAGCGAAATGAATTTATTAAATGCGAAAGTGGGCTTTGGGGCCGGAAGCGGTTTACCCATTTCGATGGCATGCCAATACTCGTCGTTTTGTTCGCTCTTCTGGTGAGCATCAATCAGGTTCTTTTTAGCCCCGTGGGAAAGCATCGAATAGAAAGTCATCAGGTCCAGAGCCTTAGTGCCCTCTTCCCCGCCCTTCACAGGTTGTCGGTTTAAGTCGTAGCTTGTCATCGGCATGCGAGCTGAGAATCCGGACTTGCCTGTTTTAGCGAGTCTAAGAATATAAGGCTTACCTACACTTACTTTTCCGATAGATTTCCCGTTAGGAAGAATCATCTCTTCCATGTCGGAAATTCCGTGCTTTTTAAGCTCTTCTTGGATCTTGTCGTTTATGTTTTCCCCAGAAAAGTTCTTTACTACATAAGGCTTACCGGTTTTTTCTGCGATCTTAGATGCGGCACTTTCGTAGATTTGGCCTAGGTTAATACGACCGATAATGCCATGAGGGTTTAGCAGCACGTCTGGAATAGTTCCATTGGCTAATCTTGGGGCCTCATTGTCGGGGAGGATTTTAGTGATTACACCCTTGTTACCGTGTACCCCGGATAATTTGTCTGATTCTTTTGCAGGCTCGACTGCCTTTACGAAGACATCGATCTGTCCGGCTCTTTTCACTACGTCGGTGACAACGCCTTGGAACTCTCCCTTATATTTCACCCCAGCATTGGACCAAGGCTTTTGGAGAGCTTTGTTGATCCTGCGAAGGGTGGCATTCTCTGGGCTAGCGAGATCGTATTTAAGCCCCATGATCAGAAGATCATTTGGGTTAACAAGCGATCCTTTGCGGATGACCCCATCTTCGTCGAACTTGGATTTTAGTTCTTTGCTTACTGTATTCGGGTAATAAGCAGTGTACTTTTTGAAGTCAGCCATTCTCGTTCCGGATTCGACTTCAAAAGTATGCTTATAGATGTTCTGAGAAGCGAGCTTCTTGGCAGCGCTTTCGGTGATTACGATGCCGTCTTCAAATGTAAGTCCGGGATAAGGGACGTAAGCAACAGTAAGATTTTTCCCCAGAGCCAGAGTCCCGTTCTTAGTGAAATTGGAATCAGCAAGAAGCTGTCCTTTCCTAACGGTGTCTCCCACTTTTACTACCGGTTCGTGGTGAAGGTAAGTCTTCTGGTTCAGCGGGAAATCGTTGTAAAGGGGGATTCTAGTCTTTCCGATTTCAATATGATCTGGTGTGACTTTGGTTACTTTACCATCGACTGGGGCATGAACTGAGAATTGCTCTCCGATTGCCTTATGGAATGTAGTTCCATTCCCAATATCAGTTTGAACAAGAGGAGCTTCCCTGGCAACGAGCGGGATTGCCTGCCCAAGATGTTTGGTGCCCATCATGGCGCGGTTTCCCTGATCGTTCTGTAAAAAGGGGATCAGGTTCGTAGAGTGGCTAAAAAGAGTCGCCTGAGAGGGGAGCACATACTCTACTTCGGATGGTTTGACGACTCCTAGCTTCCCCAGTTTTTGTGTTTTAACCTGACTAGAGCGCCACTGGACTTTCCCGTCTGAGAGCTTGGCTTCGTCAGGAAAAGCCACATTCTTTCGATAAAGCTCTAGGGGCGTAAGATACTCTGTCTTTCCAGTTCTTGTGTTGATAACTGGGGTTTTGACATCCCGCCCTTCTTTCATTGCTCCAGTCGTAAGATGAAGCATGACGCCGATCTTTTCGGATTCAGGCGTATGGACGGGATCAACAAATCCTACGTGAGAGGGATGAACCTCACGAATCTCTGGCATGATCGTGTGAGGATCTTTAATACCCCCGGTACCGGTCATAGTAAGCTTGTGCGTCTCTGAGAGCATGTGAACAGGGTTGTACTGTTCCGGGGTAGAAACACGATCATCGTGCGTAAAGAAGTACTCCACTGGGGCGGAGAGCTTCTTAAAGTTAATCATGTCTTTAATTGCAGTCCTCTTACCGAGGTGCCTTGCCAACATGAATTTAAGGTTATTAACCTTTTGCTTTTGAGAGAGGGAGTCTCTCAACATATCATCTGCGGAGAGGACTTCTTTAAAAAGAAGGTTTTCCGGATCGTCTGGTTCTGCCTTTTCCTGATAAACGTTTAAAAGCTTTTTGCTCGTATCAAGAAGCATTCCTGGGTGAAGGTGCGGGTAGGCTTTCCCAAGCGTTACTTCTGAAACCTTGGGGTCGGTCACCGCAGTCTTGGCGTAAGCCTTGATTGCTTCAGAAGCGGTCTGGGGATTGTCTGTTTTCGTTCTGGTCAGTTTCTCGGCAAAACGGAGAACATATTTATCGGGATCTACACGGTTAGCTGCAAAAATCTCCGGACCCCAGTTTTTTCTCATCTCCTCGTCACTTACTCCCATGGCGTGCATGAGGGGGTACAAAGGCATCCTGCTTTGATCGATCACAGCGGTGTATTTATTGGATATAGGGTCAAAGTGGATTTCGGGACGCTTATTAAATTCACCGCCCAGACTCAAGACAGCCTTATATTGGTCACCCTTTTGAGTACGAACAACATAAGGACCCATTTTCATTCGGAGCTGGTTAGCAACCTGGTATTCGTTTCCACCTACGATGTAGGAGCCACGTGGGGTCAGTCTTGGGATAGTCGCTAGACGAACTTTCTCCATGCGATCGACGACCTTACCGGTGCCGTCTCTAAGTTCAAGAGAAGCGTAGACTGGAGCTCCCCAGGTATTGCCCGCTAGACGGGTTTTCTTCTGGTCTACATAGTCGTGTGGGTCAAGCGCTTGATCGTCCACCCAGATTTTATTGAGGTGGAGACTTGCTCCGTTAGGATCTTTCTGTACCGGGAAAAGCTTCTGATACGACTCGACGACCGTTTTCTTGAGCGCATCAAACTGTTCTGGACCAGAGAAAGTTCTCATTTGATTTCAATTAGTTAGTAAAAAAAGAAGGCATTGTTGGTATAAGGACTTTGGGTAGACACATTAGCTTGAGTTTACCTGAGATTACCCAGCACAACAAGGAGGCTCGGATGGCAAATCCCTTTGATAGTCCCCCCTTTGAGGAGGCTACCAAAGAACCGGTGGCGACCAAACCAACTCTGGCAGCGGAAGCCAAGGATCTTTTAGGAACAGCACGAAGTTTAGAAAACCAAGCCTTCCTGGCAAAGAAGACCAGGAATTGGGCTTGGCTCGAAAAAATTAAAAGCTTGGCTTGGAGGCTCATGGGCGTTCTTTGGGATTTTACCAAGAAGGCGCTTCTTCTCTCTCTATTCAACTTCATCGTAGAAATCTGCAATCAAGTACTCAGTTCAGCAACGGAGGGTCTTTCTAAACACAAGACCGCAGCTCCCCAGACTTCAAATCAAAATTATGGCGATCCGTTTTCAAGGCACTACAACAGTGGCTTGACTTGGTGATCTATGAGAAAGAAACCTCAGTTTAAGTATGTCGTCACTGTGCCGGAAGCTCGGAGAATTTTTGTAGAGCTGCTGGCTTGTCAGGAGTGCGACGGAAAGGCACTTGATTACTCCGTTCTCAATACTATGTTTGGGAAAGAATACTGTTACGTATTCTCTTTTCCAAAGCAGAGGCTGAGAACTCGATTCATCAAACTGTGGAGGGCTATCCGTGATGAAGACAAGAAGAAAGCCGCTACAGACTTCCTTCAAGGAAAAGGCCCCAAGCCTTCCCTATAAAATTCTCCACTGCCCCCTTTTCTTGCACCAGAAGCACTCTCATGCGTGCATCGCCTTGCGGGCGAAAGGGGTTTGTAAGGTCAACTGCAAAGACTTTTTCGAATGGGCGATGAAAAATGAAGAGACAATCAAAGAAATCCTCAATAAACATGAATCCGCTATACGAAGCTACCGTAAATCTAAAGAGATCGATAGCCAAGCTTCGCTCTTGGAGGCAGTCATGCCAAAAGGAGGGAACATCTGTGACTTCTGCGGAAAAGCCTTCAAAACAGAGGGAAGACTCAAAGGACATCGAGAGCGGAAACACAAAAGACAGCTCTTCCAAAAAGCTCAAAAGATACCATGTAGGGATCAGAGAAGTGTGGGTTAACACGGTGGGGGTGGAGGCAAGGAATCCAGAGGAGGCGAAGGAACTTGCAGCTGCGCTCTCGGTATCCCAATCTTTGGGAACCGAGTACGGGCATACCATTGAAGATACAAGCACCTGGGTCGTAGAAGAGATCACCGATTATGGGACGATTGAGAGGGTTGATTGAGAACAGTAGATCATAAGGATGTTACTGGCCGCAGTATCATCGAGGGGGATTACATCGTCTACGCTGCGTTGGCTGGTCGGTCTGCGGTTCTTCATCTGGGTAAGGTCGTTGGCCTTACTCGAAAGAAATCCGCAGTATACTTCTGGGAGAAAGATCCCAAAAACCCCGATGAAGCTCCGGCAACTGTTCAAGTTAAGGGGGTCTATCGTGGGTGGACTGCAGATCAGCCGTGGAGGGCAAACTCCAGAATTGTTACGCTTCAGTTTCCGGAACGTCTCGCAATTGTTCCCGCAGAAAGTGTCCCAGCAGCGGCTCTAGAAGCCATAGAAAGAGTAGGTAAAACGTGAGTGATAATCGTAGCGCCTCTGGCGTTGTGAATAAGGTGGTCGATGAAATTAACGAGCGGAACGAGAAAAAATGTGAGGATCGTGTTCGCCAGCTTGTTGAGCGTATCGTAAATAGCGAAGCCGAGATCAGGCATCTTCAACAGAAGATCGCAGATGACAAGGCTGAGCTGAAGAAGCTTGAACTCCCCGAACCTGTGAAGCTGGAGCTCTGATGCAGTGCCAGCTGGTTCTGAAAAGCTGGAAGGTCGTGCAGGACGAGAAAACAAAGCTCCCCAAAGTGGCTGGTAAGTACGCAGTTATGATGGGGGACAGGGAGATCGCCTCACAGGACTTCAACGATGGCTATTCTGCCAAGGAAGTTCCATTCAGTGCGGACACTGTGAAGGCGATTATGGGGGTAGAGAATATAATCAAGACAGAGCTTGAAGGGCTTCTGTCATGATTAAGAGGGGCGTCACGGCCCCTCTTTTTTAGCTATCAGGCTCCGCCGAATGCTTTGCGGATGCTACCAAAGGCTTGTCCCATGACGCTTGTAGTGGCAGGCGGTGTGGGAGGTCTTGGTACAGCTTTCCCTACGTTACCCATTGCCTTGGTAATGTTGGCGTTGATCATGTCTCCAAGACCTTGAGCTGTTTTTACAAATCCCTTCGTAAATGCCATTAGTAGTAGCCTCCCGGAGCGTAGCTTTTCTGATCACTGTTCCCTAGCGTCTTATCGTAAAGCTTCTTGGCTCCATAAGCGTACGCACCGGTTGCAGCTACGGATGGGGCAGCTTTCCCAAGAGCTTCACCAATTTGTTGTCGTCCCCTTTGTGTCTTCAGCGTTCCCTTGGTCGCATCCTGGATGTGTTTGAGAGCCGTGCCTGGGGAAAGATGTTCCTTAAGAGCAACGTCTCCGCTTGCCTTAAGGCCCTTCATAAATCCCCCACCCATTTGCTTTGCGCCAACAAGCCCGCGCTTAAGGGTTTCCCCCCATCCTTTAGCGGCGGCAGCACCAGCCGCTGTCTTCTCAAATCCCTTCACAAATGAGTTCATCTTTCTGCTCCCTTTCGGTATCTCTTTAGTCGCTTGAGAGTTGGGCTATCTTTGTATTTCACCTTATTATAACCCATATCTTCCGTGATGTTATTGTACCCCGTCTCGTACTTTAATTGGGACACTAGGGTATCTGCCCCCTGTCCCTGATTGCCCACGTAAGCTGTAGGATCACGGGGGTCGCCTTGCGAAGCCATTTTGCTTAGCATGGCAATTTCAAGAGCTCTCGCCTTTTCGGCTGCCTTACGACTCTTGTAGGGCGACCACGGGACCTTACTTGTTTCGGTGGGCTTATAGCTTGGAATCCCGGAGGGGGACATTCCTCCCGCACCAGCTACAAAAGGCATAGGCTCGGTATCGACCACCTTGAATCCCTGGCCAGTGTCCCCGGAGAGAGTCGAAGCCCCATAGGCAGCTGTTTTTTTAAATCCCGTTACAAACTGCATTCCTCAATCTCCAAGTAAGCTACGTGGTGGGTTGAGGTCTCGCTAAAGTCCTTCTCAAAGTGAGCTTCTTTTTCTTCTAGAATTTGCCGATCAATGATCTTAACGGCTGGATTTTGAAGAAGGCGATTGTACTCTTCTAAATCGGAAGCGTTGTTAAGATCAAAGCGTCTGATCGATCTCACTGTTTTTTCAATCAGCATGTGTGAATCCTGCGTGTTCTCTTTGGTGCATTCGAGAGAAAATTCTTCCAAACGTAGCCGGGGGAGGCATGAAGATCATGGGCTCTCTCGCCTTAAGCTGCATGGCGTGATATCTCATGGCTTCCTCAACATCGACATTTTCTACTTTCTGGGCAAGAGTTTTAGCAACTCCGCTAATGAGGCCCGTCCCCAATCCACCGATAATCGCTCCTAGAAGCGGGCTCTTGCCTCGGGCAAGCTGGACTGCCGCCCCCGCTGGAGCACCCAGAAGAGCTCCTTTCACACCAGCCAGGAAACCTTGAATGAATGGGCTTTTTTCAAAGGCAACTGCCTCCCCCATTAAGCCAGGGACAAGTCCTCTTTGCTCGTCCATCAGACGCCTCCTTTTCTACGAGGAGGTCTCTGAGTTGGAAGCGGGCGCATATCCGCTCCTTGCGGAGTGGGTTGTGCCGGTCCTTGCGATACCTCTGGCATCTGAGGTTGTGAAAGTTGTGAGATGGCGAGTTTGAGTTTTGCCGCAAATTCTGGGGATTGCTGGTGTAACCTAGCGAGAGCTTGAGCTTGGGTATTGGGGTCTTGTCCTACTAACTTTTTAGCCCAGGTTTGGATGGTCTTATCCTGAGCGTCAGCCGCTTCCCCTTCCGGGTCTGCTCCGGGAACAGGGACCTGACCGTCGCCCATCTGGTCAGCCATCTGAGCATTTTGCGCAACGGCATCTTCTTGCATTTGCTGCATGTAGCGCATTTGAACTTTCTGAGCCTTGGCCTGAGCTTCGGCAGCGCGTACAGTTTGAATCTCAAGCATTTTGGCTTCAAAGAGCTTCTGTTCTTCGATTTTCTTTCTGATAACTTCTGGGTCGTAGCCGAGCTCTTTTTGGAGGCTATCCCAATCAAGCTTGTCATTTGACGCCATTCCCATCAAGAGCTGAAGCTTCTGCATGTCATCAGCCATCTTAAAATCGGAGAACTTGATTGTCTTTGGCGTCGGTATGCTCAGATAGATTCTGAGTCTTTCGACAAGCCAGATTGTTAGCTGAAGAAGTTGGGAGCGATGGTGAAGGAAGTCGTTCTCCAGGGTTCTTAAGCTAATGCTGGAGCCTGTCCAGCTCATGGTTCCGCCGAAGACGAACTCTTGCGGTATGCCAACAGAGCCAATGATGGTCTTAGCTAAGAAGTCGAGCTCCGGTGTTAGAAGAAGAGCCTTGCCGTCTCCGCCAATACGCTCAAAGCCAACCGGAAAGGGGAGCACAGCCTTATAGTTAGGGTCTTTTCTTCTGTGGGCGAGTTGTCTTTCGATTTCTCGTTTCCAGGAAGAAAGATCGGAGTGGACATAAGGATCAAACTTTCCGTTAGCCTGCGGAAAAAGGACATCAAACGGTACGATGTGTTCATTAATGATAGCCTCCTGCCCGCGACGGAGGGTGTAGAAGTAGTAGAGATCCTTCAGCGCTACCGCAATCAGCGGCATTCCCCAGCCCATGTCCTTACCGGCAAGGGTGGGGCGCTTTAGATGAAACAGGTTCTGGGTACTGAGCTTAATCTTCTTTCTCTGTTTAATTGCGTCGATATAAATCTGTGGTGTGTCTTCCAGGATGTCTGGATCACCGCTCATAATCTGGCGCTTAAGCTTATCTGGAATTGAATAGAGATAGGTGTGGCGTCCAGTTGCGTCGTTATATTTAATATCGATAAATTCTGGGTTGATTCGCACAAGTCTGATGTTTTCGGCAGACTTGTAGGGCGCGTCTTTAATAATGGCGTCGCCGTCATACCCACACTTGGGACATTTGATTTTGATCCTAAGATTATCGATCTTCTTTTGGATCATCTTCCAAGGGTAAGTTTCGCGACACTTTTCGCATTTGATGAAGCGTGCCGCAGGATAGTGAATCGTAACAAAGGCGTTCCCGTAAGTTACAAGATCGAGATTCGTTTCCATGAGAAACGTCTTAATCTGGAGAGTGTTGTTGAGGAGCATTTTCCAATTCTCAACAAGCTCGGGATTGTTATCTTCTAAGATAAGGTCGGTGACCGGGTAGCGTGCGATCTTGGAAAGAGCCGGGCCAAGGAAGGAGTTGTTTGTCGCGTAGTAATAGACCCACTTGAAGAGCTCTTTAATCGTGGGCGGGACATACTGCTGCGAAACGTCGAAGAAGGGTGATGGGTAGCGAGTCCTGTTCCTATCGCCTACTAAGCGAAGGTTCGGGTCTAGACTTGCGACATCTGGTGAGCCGTCGTTGGCGCTTAACATCCGCTTCCTTCGTTAAAAATCTAGGTTCTCAAAATCCGCAGTTGCAGTTGGGGTCCCGAGAATGTCCCCATCTGGGCTAAAGTAATAATCATTCACCGGCACAAGATTACTAAAGAGCATGTAAGGTTGTGCCGGAATCTCAACTACTTGATTATAGCCGATTGCTGGGATCTGGAACAGGATTTGGGTGCCCTGCAGCACTGGGATTGTCCAACGCCCAAACGAATCAGAGTAGGCTGTTATAGGCGGGAATGTCAGCCCAGAATCATCTGAGACCGCTACACCGCCAATTGGAGAGGCTTTGACCAACGCCCCCACAATGGGGCTGTTCTGAATCGTTTTAACTCGCCCTTCGACCACACAGAGCGTTCCCGGGGTAACTAAAGGCTGTTGCCAGATACTTGGAATGCTCTCTATTGAGCTGGTAACTGAGGTAATGTAGTACCAGTCATAGGGTGAGCCATCCGCATCGGCATAACTGTAATTGTGGGGTGGCGTAACCGAAGCCACGGTAGTTACCAGGGTTGGATTAAGCTGGGGGACAACGATTTGGACCGGGATTCCGGTGTGGGCCAAAAAAGGGCATGGATAGAGTTTTAGCTTTGGGTTAATTGTTGCAGTGCAACGAACGAAAAGAATAAGCCCCGACTGGCTTGCAGTGGCTTGGAGCCCTTGTGCTTGGCTATTGATAGCCGCCGCCACAGACGCGATATCTGTTGCCCCGATTGTCACTCTTTGAACAGTCTGGCTCGTGGCTGAAAACGAAAAGGTGTCCCCAGTCTGCAGCGAATTAGGAAACGGAACACTGATCCCTGTGATAGCTCTATAGATCTTAAAGCTATCTACCGTGGAGTCGACATAAGACGTCCAGTTAATCGTGACACTCACTTCACACCTCTTCGCCTCAGCATAGCAAGGATTCCCTTTTTGCTGTAGTTGGGGTGTTTAGCATTCATCGCGAAAATAGCCCGCTCCTGCATATCCTTAACTTCATGCATGGCAGTCTTCCTGAACCCGGCGGCGAATTTAGGGCTGGGTGTTTTCATCTGCGGGCTCCGTTGACGGAGTAATGGGTTGGGTGCTGTAGTTTGCTGTAAATCCTAAAAGCTGTGGAAAATTTAGCGCCTTCTCGTCCTCAGGTTGATTCCCTGGGGTAGCAGGTGGTGGCGGTGGTACCAATGCAGCCTCCGATCCAAACAGGAAGGCGATGATTGTCTGTTGAGCAAAACATCTGATCGACATTAGAACACCGTAAACGCCTTCGTAGTTTCGTAAGTGTTAACTCCCTGGGTGATTGTCACTGTTACCGTATAAGCTTGGTTTGCTGCCAAAGTGTTGCTTGCATTGATTTGGCTTAGGGTAAATACGCCCACTGAAGAAGGAGAAGACGACGTCAATCCGGAAATTACAGGGTTGCCCGCGCTGTTGTAGACGTTGATTTCGGCAGTCTGTGGGCTGATAACCACGCTGTTTGCCTGCTCCAGCCAAACCTGGAATGTGATCGTGTCGGTAGCCGGATCAATTGCCGTAGCCATCTGACAGTCGAATTGTGGAATTGCGGAAATGATATTGGCTTCTGCTGTAGTGACGTCCGTGGTCTTGGCGATTGGTGTAAGGTCAATTGTTGTATCGACCGGCACATCAAGACTTCTTGGGGTATATGTCCAGACATCAGCAGGTGTGATTTGAGATCCAGAGATCGCCAGCACTTCGCTTTCGACGTTGAGGAGAGTGCTTTGTTGAGCCAGTGGAGCCGTGGCCGCTGTAAGTTGAGCAGTGGTAGCCAGAGGGGCCAAATCTGCGTCTACCCCTGCAATAGCCGTGAGAATTGCCGAGGTCGAAGCAGAGACCTGGGAAGCCGTTGAGAGCGGGGACAGATCGGCTGGAGTTGCTCGACTAGAGATATTGGCATCCAGGTGGTTAAGCCTTGTGTCGGTGGTAAGGAGCGGGTTGGTCGGGATTGCCACCACTGAGCTTTCACTTGCCGGATCGACAGGAAGATTATCTGTCTTCGCCTTAATTGCAGCGACTTCAACACCAATCGTTGGCAGAGAACCTGTTGCCGCAGCGATGGCCGCTTCGACTGCTGATTCGCTTGCGGGGTCGCTTGGTAGGTTGGTGGTTTTGGCATTGATTGCCGACGTGTCTGCTTTGACTGCGGCTATATCTGCTGAAACCGACGCACCCACGGGAGTGCCAAGCTTGCTGTTGACGTTGTTAACGCTCGTCTGGACGTTAGATACCTGGGTACCGACAGCCGAAACGCTGGCGAAATCCGCACGAGTCGATACCGCCGCATCGAGGTTGTCGAGCTTAGCAGCTCTTACAGTCGTATAGTCAGAGCGAAGAGAAAGAACATTCGATGAGATACCGCCAAGAAGATTCTGGGCGTATCCCATTGTTCCAGCAAGAGTGTGGCTGGAAAGAAGCTCGTCCCACACGGCGCTTACGATCGTAGCAACGAATCCTGGGCTGAGTGAGTAGCCTGATTTATCGTCATTAATGACGGTCTCAGCAAGGACATTATTCCCGTTAAAGTGAAATTGATTAAGAACTGCCTGGATGGCTGAGATCGCCGCAGCGCTTGCTCTAGAAGAGATTGTCGTATCTAGGTTATCCAAATTCGCTGCCCTGGTTGCAGTGAGTCGGCTAAGAAGAGTATCGAGGCTGCTCTGGTATTCGCTTGTTTGCGTTACTCTCAGTTGTGTAAAAGGAACGCTCAAATAAGAGTAGGTGAAGATAACCGTCAGCGGTTGTGGTGTATCGATGGAAGTAACGGAATAGTTAAAATGATAGCGCCCAAGTCCATCGTGGGTCATCGGCGTGGTAGGAACAACGATACCTCCGCCTGCGGTTGTGATAGTTACCTGTAGAATTCCCCCGTCAGGATCAACCGGGCTTCCCACTTCGTCATAGAGATTGGCATAGAAAACATAAAGGGTGCTTCCAGTGTCCGGAATGAGGAGGGTGGCAGGAACGATCCCCACAAAGTTTGTATTATTCTGGATGGCGTCCACAGAAGCTTGTGTAGCTCTGGAGCTAACTGTTGCATCCAGATTATCCAGATTAGAAGCTCTCCCAGCAGTAAGTCTTGAAACGAGAGTGCTCGTATCTCCCTGTACTGAGGTGAGCTGCCCACTCATTGTGGTCAGGGTGCCCTGAATCGCCGTAATTTGAGTCTGCTCGGTGGATGCCTGAATGGTTTCGCTTCCCGGGCTGTACAGGGATGATGGTGTAGCGAATGTGCCGTCCGTATAGACCATTTTGTTGATGGCGTAGATTTTACCGGCAAGAGGGGTGAAGTAGCCCACATAGGTGCCATTAATCATGTGGGTCATGGCAATCGTGTTCACGAAAGATGGGGAACCCGTCGTAACGTCGTAGATTTTCATCGCGACGCTCAACGTAGCCGTTCCGTCGTAGGCGGTATATTCGAAAGCCAGGCTTGTCCCCGCTAGAACTGGAATCATTGACCCACCTGTTTAGTGTAAATCTTTTGAGCTCCGCTAATCCCTGTATAAAGTTTATAAAAATCCAGATTGTCTAGGGAATGGGGTTCCGTATTCGCTAGTTCTGGGTAATGTGTCTTTAACAAGGAGTAGTGGACATGTTCATTACAATCATAACCCCAGGGAAGGATGTTCCCAATATGAATCCCGATCTTCTTTAAAATTCCACGGATAGCTAAGGATAGAAGTTGCCAATAGGGGTAGACTGTTTCCTGCTGGGAAAGCCCCCGCATAACCGCAGTAGCCCTTTCCCCGTCCGTCATGTCTGGGAGTCTCCACACTTCCATATAAACATTGGGATCAGTCGTGTAGCGCTCAATCCATCCGATGGTTGACTCGTAATCAGAAGTTTCTGAAGTGTACGTCCGATCCGGCGCAGACTCGACGATAAGAACTGTATGAGAGAACCTGGGCAGCCCCGGGATTTGAGTAAACCACGAAATGGCTTTACTCATCCAGTTATCCCAGTGCATGACAAAAGCAACATCGCCTGGTAGGAAATCCATTAGTCATTCTCCGCGAGATCAACCGACACCGCGCACATTTGTCCTGCTGCCGTATGTCCGGCAGCTTTTTGGACTTCAATGTAAAGATATAATCCGCCTGGGATGAAGCCATAACCTCCCACGGGCTGCACCTCTGTGTTTCCGTATTGGAAAGTCATGGACATTCCACCTTTAATATCTCCGATAGCATTCTCTGGAAGCGGGTTTGGGAGTTCTTTTTCATCGTAGTGATTAACGATCGGATAAAGAGGAAAAGGACCGCCGGGAACTTGATCGCCTAGCGAAATGACCACCGAATCATCCAGCGGAGCTTGGGCATTGGGATCTTGCGCCAAAGCGAGCCCCCAGGCAATCTCTCGGTCGAGGTCTCTCACCTCAACTTTAGAAACGTAGTCCCCCATGTGCCTGACCTCAAATTCTGCATCTCCGTAGGCGACCCACCGCCCTTCCCCAGGAATAGGGATCGCAAAAATGGCAGTTCCATTTGAGTTCGTGGTGTTAAATGCACAGAGGCACCTCAAGGTTTTGTTATTGAGTTCGTACTGGGTAACAACCTCAATCTTCGGTGTCTGATTTGCATTTGGAAGATAATTTTCTTCAAAGTCTGACTGATCTGCGCCAGGCGGGGTGGAGATGGGAATATTGCAAGTCACCTGGAACGAACTATCGATCGCGGTGATGACATACTTGCCGTTTGCCTGCACATATTGGAGCGAGGCGATATTTCGATCTGTGGCAAAAGATTTGAGTGTGGTCCAGCTAACTAGCATATTTCCTCACTTCAACCGAATTAGGTCTAGCGTTCTATTGGTACAGGTGGCTGTGGCACCGGTAGTGCTCCAGTCAATTGTTACAGCCCCGCTTCCTGTTGCAGTAACTACGCCGTTAGTCATTACAGCCATGTCTGAAGCCGCCGGGGTTCCGAAACTAGAGGTGATCCTAGGAAGTATAGTTCGAATACTGGCTGTCACCTGAGACCCGTTGTTAAAAATGCTGATAGTGATCGTATCTCCGTTACTGTTATGCGTACACCACCCAGAAAACAAAACGAGGTAATTTCCTGCGGCTGGAGTGATGGTCATCCCGCTCATTACTGAGTTAGTGCCGGAAGTTGTGGTGGTCGCCGCAGTCGCGGAAGCCTCGTAAGAAATACCCTGAGGATTGGCTCGAATGGCGGCCCCAGCGGATTGACTTATCAGTAGGAGTGTAAGAATGAAGAACCTCACTGTAGCCTCACTAAATCTAAGGTTCTGTTAGTGCAAGTTGCGGTACCCGAACTTGTGCTCCATTCGATTGCAATTGCGTCGGAACCCGTCGCTACCTCTACGCTTATGATTCCTACAGGAAGATCAAAGGTAGCGGGAGTTCCAGCGCTAGAGGTGACCCTTGGCAAGATCGTAACTAAGGAGCCTGTGTCTTGCGTTCCATTATTGTAGATGCTGATAGTGACTGTAGCTCCATTTGTGCTGTGGGAACACCACGTCGAAAAAATGACGATGTAGGTCCCTGCTGGAGGGGTAATCGTCATGCTGTTCATCACACCGTCGGTACCGGAGGTTGTGGTGGTTGCGCCAGTAGCTGTGGCTTCATTATAAGCGCCAAAGGCATAGGTGTAGATACCTTCCGCCCCCGGATTAGCCCACGCTGCATTAATAAGAAAAGCCATCAGCAGTAGCATCATATTAATTGTTGAAGTTAAATACCGTTACTCCCACGGTTGCGTTTGCACTGACTGCTTCAACGCCTATGCACTGACCAGACGGGACGTTCCAGTCCGTATTTCCACTTCCGTAGCCCGGCAGATACTTACAAGTCTGGCCACTTGCTAGAGCTCCGCAAGTTGCGGCATAACAGACAAGCATTTCCTGTCCAGAGGTATCGTAATAATCAAAAGTGTTGATCTGCTTACTTGTCGAGGTGACAGCCGTGACGAAAGCAGAGGTTGTGATGTTAGTCGTGGAGTTGACGTTTCTAAAGTTAGCAAACGTATTTCTTCCTACATCTTGAGTCTGGTCGGACGCTTTAGCGGTAGGAATAGAGTTTGCCATGGTCTTTTGCCCAAGCGTCACAGAAGATCCTCCGACCTGAGTGAGGTTTTGCGCCCAGGTTCCAGACTGTACGGCTGTCACGGAGTCAGTCCCACTCGATAATGTCCAAGAGCGGGCAGTTGTCCAGGTTCCAGATTGTGTAACCGCTACTGTGTTATTTGGAGAAATCGCAACCACAAGTGCGGGATCGGTGGCCACGGCGGCTGTAGAGGCGGCTTTTACTGCAGCCGTATTGGTTCCGTCTGTAATCTTCTGAAATCCGGCTCGACCCACGACATCCATAGTGGGCATCGTATTTGTACCATCTGTTACGCGAACGGGCCAGTAACCGGAAAGAGATGCCGCCGTCCCTTGAGCAACTGTCCAGGTACCACTTTGGACCGCATTTACTGTATCCGTTGCGCTAAGCAGTGGGCGGATAATTAACCGACCGCTAGAATCCGATTGAAGGGCTGCTTGCTGACCGTTGGTAAGTGTGGGAAGGGATGTATTGAACACGGCACCCCCAAGAAGAGAACGAGTTCCAGCAGTGCCAGCACCAACTGAGCCATCAGCAAGATCGGATGTGGTAAATGTACCCGTTCCAGCATTAGCGGTGACGGTCCACGATCCAGACTGGGAGGCTGGAACTGCCGCCTGGTCAGACGAAATAACCACCGGAACAGAGTTTGCCATTGTCTTTTGGCCTAACGTAATACCTGTGCCAGCGTTGTCTTGAAGTTGCGCCTTGACGATCCAGGCTCCGCTTTGTCCTACCGTCCAAGAACCGCTTTGAGTTGCCGCCACGGAGTCGGTTCCGCTTGATAGAGTCCAAGTACGACCTGTCGTCCATGTTCCGTTTTGCGCAACAGACACCGCGCTTTGGTTGGATGCAATCACGACCGGGACGGAACTCGCCATGGTGGCCTGTCCGAGTGCCAATGCCGACCCACCAATTTGGGTGATGTTCTCCGACCACGGAGCACCCGCTTGGTTCACAGATCCAATAGTATTTGAACCCGTCGGAAGAGCAGAAGCAATAGAGCCAACGAGGAGTCTTCCGCTAGAGTCTGCTTGGAGAGCTGCTTGTTGTCCGTTCGTGAGTGTGGGCAGGACGGTGTTAAAGATAACTCCTGCAAGAATCGATTTTGTTCCGGCAGTACCGGCACCAACTGAACCATCAGCTAAATCAGAAGTTGTGAAAGTTCCTGTTCCGGCATTTGCTGTGACTGTCCAACTTCCTGATTGTCCCACAGCCCAAGCACCACTTTGTGTGGCAGCGACAGTCCAGGACCCGCTCTGAGAAGCTGGGATTGCGCTCTGATCCGATGCGATTACAACTGGAGCGGACCCAGCCATGGTCTTTTGTCCAAGGGTTCCTAGCTTACTGTCGACCGAAGCAAGATGTCCGCCCGTTTCTTGTGCAGCATTGGTGGGTAGACTCACTGTTCCTGAGACATTGTTGATATTCCAAGTGCCGGATTGAGAAACTGACCACGGGGGAGATCCCTGCTGCACTGTCCACGTCCCGCCTTGTTGCACAGTCCAAGTTCCAGACTGCACAGACGCAATCGAATCCGCGCCAGAAGAGAGATTCCATGTGCGAGTTCTTGGATCTACTTGAACACCTGCAACGTCTATTCCAACATCCAGCGCTCTTTGTGCCCCAGAAACTTGGGAAGTAATGTAGTTCCCAGAACCATCAGCTGTCCACGAGGTTGAATTCAAATTTGCCGGGTTAGTTTGAACTGGCTCCGCAATTGACGTTCCGTTAGATGCGTTAATCTTGATTGCCACGCTTCCACTCGTAAGCGCCGAAGCTCTTACGCGAAGTTGGGTTAAGGCTGCTACGCGGTAGACGCGATACTTTGCGACTGTCGAAAATGAGTTCTGAGTATATGCCCCAGCCGGGCCTGTAGTTGTCAAAAGTGCAACCCAGGTTGTTCCATCAACAGTTCCGTCTACATTTAACGAAGCCCCCGTGAAAGTACCACTCACTTCGACCTGGGCTGCAGAGACACCGCTAATAGGTAGGGCAATGAAAGAACCAGCAGGGCACGCCGAAGTTGGCGTAGCGCACGTGGTAGTAATTGACCCAGTTGACGTTAAGTCGGTAATAGTTGTCGTACCAATACCTACGGCGTTTACATCGAGCGCCTGATGTCCCCCTGAGATGAGGGTGCTCGTGATTCCAGTCCCAGTACCATCCAGCGTTCGTGTACTCCAATCCCCAGACTGCACAGCACTGACTGAATCCGTTCCACTAGAAAGTGTCCATGTTCTGCCAACAGACCACACACCAGACTGTAGCGCGTTGATATTCCAGGTTCCCGATTGGGATACGGGCTGGACAACGGCGCTTCCGTCTACGGTCAGGGCGTGCGCTGCAGTGATATTAGCTACACGAGCCCCATCGGAAAGCTCGACAAACCAAGGAGCAGTATAGACATTCGGAGTTCCCTGGTTGGCGGTCACTATTCCAGAAACAGGAGACGTTGTAATAACATTCACGTCAAGCCCGGTGTGGCCCCCCGAAATGGTGGAGGTGATGTTGGCCCCGCCACTATCCTGAGTGTGTGAGTTGATGGTCCAGGTTCCTGCCTGTATCGCGTTGACCTGTCTCGGATCAATAGGGGAGCCGCTCCAAATGATCTGGGTATTTACCGGCGCTGAGGCGGGATTAACATTGTAGGTGTCTAGCCCGCGCTTCGCGCCATTCACAGTGCTCGTAATAGCGTTACCGGCAGCATCGTATGTTTCTGCGTTGATTGCGCGTGCTGGCGGGGTATCGGCTTGGGCAGAGCTCAGGCTCAAGATCAAGGCTGCGATTGAAATCCACTTTCGCATGAGTTCTCCTTAGGGCTCTTCAAGAACTTCTTTGGCGTACTCATCAATAGCCAAAAGCTTGGATGCTTGCACCGAGATTAGATCATCTGGGACTTCCCTCAGATTTTTCTTCTCCAGGCGATAGCTCGTCAATCTCGAATCGATCTGAGTCCTGATGTTGAGGTCTAGCTGTTCCCCTGTCGCTTCGAAATTCATCTGCTGAAGGTAGGGTTCCGCCATTCGAATCCATTTTACCGGATCAGCAGTGTATAGGCCATCGGTATGGCAGCTCGCTGCAATGTACACCTTGATCTCGTTCTCATAGGTGTCGGGTCGGACTGCTTCAATAATTGCAACCGTTCTTGCGCACTCCGCCGCATTCAGGGGCTCTACCGTTCCGAACTGTGCGATTCGGTCGTTAAATGCCCCGCCGATCTTCTCAAAAATATGCCACTCAGTTTGAGCTGAGTTGGACGTTGAGATCACTCGCAAAGCATAGAGTTTTTCTCGTACAAGCTGCGGCACTCCTGTCTTTAGCGTCCCAGTCTTGTGGAAATGCTCTAAAGCGTCTGCGATTTGATCCTCACTCCACCCGCCAAACTTTCTGTCAATTGCGGACATCAGGGTTTCCGGAGTCCAGGCTAAAGCCCCTATCCCAAGCTTTTTTAACTCATCCAAAAGTTTAAGAGGATTTGCTGTGGGATTATAGAAAACATTGACCTCAGCCATCTTAAGCCCAGCCATTACAAGCTGAGCAGCTGCTTTTTCAGGGTTCTTGGCAGAGAGGCTCCCCACCACCTGACCCGTAGTTTTCAGGAGTTTTAAACTAGTCCTGACTTGTTGCAGTCCCTCTTCTCTTTTGGCGTGAGGAGGCTGGAATCTTCCATTGCTCAATTAAATTTCTCCCCTGGCAATCTTGGCGATGGTTGCCTTGGCGTCCCGAGGCAAGGACTCAAAAATAGAAACCGCATGCTTCTTAAGCTGATCCGCCACAGAAGACCCAAAATAGCCCTTAATCTTTTCATATTTTTGATCCGCAACCTTTTCCAAGTCTTTCTCGCTGAGTGAGAGTCCAAGGGATTCGTCCTCCCACGAATATCCGGAAGCCTCTTTCTTAAACATATTTCCGAAAGTGGCTTTAAAAGCATCTGCGATATGCCCGTCATAGTAACGGGTCAGTCCGGCTTTCTTATCAAAAAGAAAAAGAGCCTTAGAGAATGTTGCTGGATCAGTGCCTGTTCGGTGGGAAGCAAGTTTAGAAAGCGCGACCCCCATCTCTGGTTTGGCCCAAAGCAGATCTTCTCGGATCTTGAGTTGGGGTCCGATCATATCTCCATAAGCATCCCCCGAGTAAGTCTTTAGAGATTCTTCTGCCTTCTTTTCGAGAGCCACCTGCAGTTCTTTGGCACGCTCTCTTACGTGGTAAGCAAATGTAGCGCGGTCCTCTGCGTCTGAGAACTCGCGGGTATGGTCAATAAAATAGGCGGCTGCCTTCTTCACATACTCAGGATTTGGCATCGCATAGCGATCACCTAAGGCGTAGAAGTGAGAACTTCCGTCGGGCTCAATTTCGACAACTTTCGCCACCTTGGAATGGAGCCGATCCTCTGCCCAGCTCTTTACTTCATCATAGCGATTGCTTGTCACTTCGTTAGAGGAAAGCTTTTCGATCACTTCTGGCACTTCGATATTATAGACGGCACAAGCTCGTCTGAGGTGCGTTGCTGCCACTTTCTGCGCTACATAGGGCAGTTGCTCGGCAGTTTTATTGAAATATTGGCAAGAAAGCCAGGTATTAACTTCGTCGTTTACCGGAAACTTTTTAAGGACTTGCGCCTCCTTAGTCCGCATAACGAGAGCAAACTGCTCGGGCTCAAGTCTTTCTCGCTCTTCAGCAGTGAGCACTTTGCCTTCCTTAAGATGAGGCGGCACAGAAGCGGCGGCTTCTTTGAGGATGCTCCGATTAATATCGTCAACAAAATCAATGATCTGATGAACGAGCGACATTTCCTATTCTCCTAATTTACCCTTTAAGGATACCACTTTACGCGCACACCCGCAAAAAGCATCTCTAATGCTGCACAGCAAAATAAAAGGAGTTTCGGGTATAAGTCTCTTGGCAGTCGTTTGCTTACAGCTTTCACGGAGGACCCAAATATGAGCAACAACAAAAACGACGCCAAAGCATTGAGAGAAGAGACTGAACGTCTGGAAAAGAATCAAAGGCAGCGCGAGCAGAGGCTCGTCGAAGCCAAGGAGATTTACGAGATTGCTCGGGAAATCGAGTCAGATTTTCTGGAGCAGTACAAGGAAGTTTTCAAAGATGCGACAGCCATCGAGATTGAGTGCGAGCTCCTTGCAGCTGCAAGGCACGAACTCAATCGCAGAAGGCTTGAGCATCTGCCGGAAGAAGTCGCAGGAGCAGTTGCTACGGATTGGAGGACAAACCTGAGTGGTGTTCTTCAAACTGTGGTGGGGGTGGGGCTCTTCACTCTGGGGATGCATGTTATCCCCAAGATGTTGGAAGGTTCCGATCCGAGAACGGGAGAGTTGACGGACTCCAACCCGTTTGCGGACCCCACGGCGGCAGCGGCCCCTCGACCCAGCAAACGGCGCGACAACGTCGTTCCTTTCGATCGCACGGCGTCTTAGACGACCATATTAAGCTGTAGGAAGTCAGTAATGGAGTAAGTCTCGGCGGAAGAGACTCAAGAAGTAATCCGCAATTGCAGTTAACGTTAACGACAAGCAAGCGATTGCTACCGGCTCCTCTTCTGAGGAGCCGGTTTATTTTTTAGCTATTAGGGAGGGAGAAGACTAACAAGATCAGCCGAGGGGGCCATCGGGATTGTAATTTGGGCGTAAATCCCCGTCCGCTCAATCTCAACAATGACTGTCTGGCCCTGGATCAAGTTGATAGAAAAGTTCCCCGCCGCATCTGGCGTAGTATAAATCTTATTAGCGTCGATAATGGTGTTCCCAGAGATAGCTGGGAATTCTGGAATCCTGAAACTGACTTGGACCTTTTGAGAGGGATGTCCTCCAAGATCAGTGATGTTTCCGGAAACAACGCAAATATCCGGAGGGACAGAAAGAGCTAGTGGCTGTGGCTCTACATCAAAGGTGTCGTAGATGAAGTTATCAAAAAGAACGCTTGTCATGATGTACATGAAGGTTCCAAGCGTATCTGTAAAAGTATCGGGCCATTTAAGCGTATAAAACCCATCTCCCAAGTCAACGAGATCCCCGTTAACCAGAGTTCTCGTCGTAAAGGTTGCCGCACCAAACTTCTTGTATTTGACGAGCACCTGACTATAGATAATTCCGGGCGCGGGGATACCTGAGAGTGAGAGATAGATATCTGTTTCCCAGGGCTTGTTTTGAAAGGCACTCATAACTCTATCCCCTTTTATTCAACATACACTAAAGCTGAAGCATTGAAGTTCAACAATGTGCATGTCCCGGCAGTTAGTTGGATTCTCCAATAATCTCCTGCGGGTATTCTAGATTGCTGTTGTGTCCCGGTTGTAATTGTCCCTGCCGCAGTGATCGTGGCATTATTTACATCTACGGGAGAGGCACAAGTTGCGCTTGTTCCACAATCTTGGAGTTTTACTGTTGGGTTCACAGTGCAGGTGAATTCTCCGGGGGTTACCGTAAAGTTATTTATGCTGACTGCTTGGTCGAGCTTACCCGCCCCGTAAGTACCGACTGTTGCGGAAGTAAGATGTCCACTTGCTCCACTAAGAGTTGTGGGAGGGGTTCCCGAAAAGGGCGGGCCATTAGTAAGAGCTACTTTCCCGCTTCCCAATACAGCGAGTGAGGTAACGCCCCCGGCGCTGTTATAATCGGCGACATCCGCTTCCTGCCCCGTTGCGATCTGGTCTCCCGTCGCAGTCCCAGTAGCCGGAAGAGAGATTTCGACTTGTCCCGCAGGGCATCCACCAGGCAGTCCTGTTACGATTGTTCCGAGTCTAATATACGAGGGGTTAGACTCGTCAAAAACATACTGCCCGTTAGCAACACCAGTTAAATTATCTGGATTGGCAAGACAGGTACTTCCAGAGGTAACGTCAGCAGAGAAATTGGAAAGCCCAAATCCAGAGGCAGTAACTTCAGTTGAATCATCTGATCCCTGAATATTTATGTCTCCGTTTATCCCAACTAATCCCCATTGGTTGGAATTAAAACCTACGGTGAAAATAACTCCGTTCAATGCTCCGAGCACATTAATCGCATTATTTGTCTGTCCGCTAGCCCCATTTACTGTTAACTCTACTGCGTCTGCGGTGCCAGTAATCGATGTATTTCCTTGGTGGTCTACTTTGAATACGGTAACCGGCGTAGACGTTTTCAAATTAATAAAATCAGACGTGGCCCCACTGATCTCGTTGACAGTAAGGGGGATAACATCGGTCCCGGGGGATACAAAAAGACTATCCTGTAAATTGATTCCGCTACCGGCGTAACTGGCTAGATAATCAGTCTCTACTGTTCCGCCGTTCCAAAGGGAAAGGTTCCCCTGAAGAAATAAGTCATCCCCATTATCGCGACTAAATGTCGTACTTGTAACCTGCCAGCTTCCGTTTGCTGAAGAATTATCTGTGCAGACTAGGGCAATACTCTGGTTCCAATAAAGAATGGGGCTACCGAATCCACTGAGGTTAGCTCCGCTGTTTTTCTTTACTGTTATGTAGTGAGATTGAAATGTTTGACCCGGGTAGGTTGAGGCAATAGTAGTGATAACAACCGCATCCCCTATTTGTAAAGTTGTTGCGTCTGGCAACCTCACCACTTGGCTATCGTCGTTGTAGCCAGCGCCAATACCCATTTCAAGCGTTAATCCTGCAGTTTTTGTCATGGTATAGGGTGTATTACCATTGACGGCGCTCTCTTGATCAATGCCGGTGTTGCCACCGCCGCCACCAATCATTGTTTCAGTGCCACCACTTGTAAGTTTGTAAAGATTGTCGTCGCTTTTGAAGTAGAGACGGTCGTGCCCAGACGCAGGGTTGGCTGGAGTGCTCTGCTGAGCCTCATCAATGAATCCTGAGAATGTGGTGTTTGATTGAAAATAAATGGCTCCGCCTGGAGTCCCGCCGCCAGCAGTTATTGTGACGTCTCCCCCAGCAGCACCGTTGTCATCTCCGCCGTTAAGTTGGAGATTACCACCAGCTCCTGAGCCACCATCACCGTGATTGAGAACAATTTGAGCTCCATGAGTAGCTGGGCTTCCTGTCGGCTGACCGGCTTGAAGAGTAATATCCCCAGCTGCAGAGTTGGAGTGACCCCCAGAAATAGTAAGCGAACCACCTTGGCTACTTCCGTCTCCGCCAGACAAAGTTCCGTTGCCGCCAAAGCCAGTATTGCCCTGACCAGCATCAAGAAAGAGACTTGCCCCGACAGTGAATCCAGGAGTATTGCCTCCTCGTAAGGTGAGGCTTAGATTTCCAGAATTTCCAACATCAGTTCCATTAACGAGCGTTACGCTAGAAAGAGTCTGAGACTGAAGATCAAGACCGTCAAACGACGACCCAGCGCTCGTAGCTGTGATATTTCCAGCCGACCAGATGTTTCCAGTCGTACCATTCGCGTAGTACGCGGTGCCCAATCCTACGTGATTCCCCTGGACAGTACCGTCAGACGTAACTTGCCAAGTACAGTGAACTCCGGAACAACCAAGCCCTTGGACGGAATCCCCAAAGGTAATAAAGTTTCTAGTATCCCCCGAAGGTTGTGCGTACCCAATCCAAGGGTTGCTACCGTTGTTGGCTGTCACCGGCTGCATCACGATCTTTCCGTCGTTCGAAATATATAAGACCTGATTTGCGCCGGAATCTTCCATTAAAAATCCAGCAGAGCTGCCATTAGATTGAACGATGAGGCTGATTGCGGACCCGGTATTGTGCGCAGTTGTCGTACCCGTGAGCGTTTTATCTCCAGCAAAACTTTGAGTTCCCGTCGTTACCCCGCCAGAGAAACTTGTGCTTGCTGGTTGAAGTGTGAGGGTAGAACCCGATATCGTTGCACCATTAGCGTTGGGAGATGATCCAAATGCGCCCATGGTGGTAACGCCGCCTAAAGTAGTCCATACATAGGCGTTGGAAGAATTCTTTTCGCAAACTTGATAGCTATCAGCAACACCGGCACCACCTTGGACAATCCACACCCACCCTCGGTTAGTCGAGTTACAAGTGGGTTGCGAAATAGATGTAGGTAGGATTAGGCCATCAGGGGCTGTAATTGAATGTACGTGGGTATCACCAGTTCCAGTTACCCAGAACACCTGGGAACTCTGATTAAATCCATTGATCAGGTTCCCAGTACCATCAGAATAAAGTTGGAGAACATCGCTGGGTAAGAAGTCATTGAACCCGATAGCAAGGTTTCCATCAGGACCAAAAGTAACATTAGCGTTGCCCTGAGAGTCGTCCATCTCAACAAGGTTATTTGTTTGTCCGCTGAATGCAGATAAAACAAAAGTGGTGGTATCTTGGGTTCCTAGGGTCGTGAACGTTCCATTAATGGTCGTATTTCCGGAACTGTATTGTAACCACGTCGAGGCGTGACTTGAGTCGATAAAATTATCCGCATCAAGAGTTCTGGTGCCCGCTGCGTTTGCAGCGGAGCACCAGATTAGGGCTAACCCCAAGATAAGATGGCGAACCCGCTTCATGAGTTTCCTCTCTAGGTCTAGTATTAACGTCTAGAATCCTCAACCCACAGCCCCTGAGTGGTGTCGCAGTGAAGGGTAATGGCACTGTCCTTAGCGCCAACCCAGTTACCGTTTAGGCTCAAGCCGCTGCTAGCTAAATTGCTTTGGTCCTGCAATGTTACAGTGTTGGTATTGTCAGTCCCAATAATCACGAGCTCCTGCCCATCGGAAGCGCAGGCAGTAACAGATGGCGTAGCAGTCACAGTGACTGCGCCTCCGTTTCCAGCTACCCAAACATAGTTCGTATAGCCAATACTCGTAAGAGTGACTCCTCCTGCGGCAGTAACCGATTCTGGCGACCCAGACCCACCGTTGATAGAGGGGCTGGTAACCGAGGGGGCTGAACTCACCCAGGTTGTTCCGTTAGACGTAAGAACATTTCCTGAAGTCCCAGGAGCTACTGTAGCCACGGGGGAAGTTCCGTTACCCAAAAGAACGTTATGGAGCGCCAAAGTGCTGGCCCCTGTACCGCCGTTACTGACCGGAAGAGTTCCGGTTACAGCTGCAGATTGATCCAGATGAACTGCATCAAAGGCAGGGGTTCCACCGCTACCCGCTTGAAGCACCTGATATTGAGTTCCAGCGGCGGTTACGTTAAGAGCTGAAGTCCCGTTTCCGTAGAGGATACCCTTTGACGTCCAAGTTCCTGCCCCAGTGCCTCCCTGTGGAACCGAGAGCGGAGTAGTTAGACCGGAAAGAGAAGTGATATCGCTGTTGGCCCCGCTTGCGGCGGCACCGATTCCAGAAGCAGTGATTGTCACTGCTCCTTGCATACCGTTAACAGAGGTCACCCCATCAGCAGCCGGTGAATCCTGCCACTCTCCAAGCGTTGAGCTACAAATGACGAAATCTCCTACTTGGAAGGTGATGCTTCCAGCGCCCAGATCTTGGGTACCTGCTACGCTGACTCGGTAAACGTTGCCGTTAGTCCCGGTAACGCACCCAGTATTGGCGAGAGTAGGTGTGTTGGTGTTGGCGTTCCAGGCTCCTTGGTACTCCATGACCGTGCTTGGGAGCTCGGAGACCGGGATCTTAGCACTTCCATCAAGAACGGCAGCGCCATTAGCCTGGGGGGTAGCGCTTAGGTTGGTAATCGCAAATCCGCCCATGTTCAGGCTACCTGACATGGTATCCCCTGCCTTATTAAGCGGGGTATAACCTAAGTTGGTAACCACAGCTCCGGAAGCAAGCGATGACCCAGAGATGTTTGAGAAGGTGTTAGACAACCCGCTCATCGTCTTATTTGTAAGAGTATCATTCGTTGCTCGACCTACGATTGTATCTGTAGTTGTCGGAAGAGTGAGGACAGCACCGTTATTGGTGATCTCCTGCCCATCGAGAATTCGGTTACTGCTTGCTTGGGCTGACCAAGACAAAAGCATCATTGCTAAAAATGCTGTTAGTTTTGTTTTGTTCACGGTCATCTCCTCCTTGAGATTTCGTTCCAGTTATTGCCATCCCAGATGAGATAAAGAGTCTCCTGGTCGTCAATGCTTACTTCTCCGTTTAGACTCAGACCGTTTCCGTCTTCAAGCGTGATGAAGTTTACGGGGTCCGTTCCGACAAGATAGAGTTCCTGGTTGGGCAAGGTTCCCGGGGCAATCTGTGGAGTCGCGGTAACGATTAATCCACCGCCCGTGCTCACAATCCACCAAACTTGTCTCTTTACGGGGAGGGGTTCGATCCCAATAGACTGTTCGATAACAACGGGGTCTGCTGGAGAACCGTTCTGCTGGAGTTCCAGGTTCGTCGAAATATTGGCTAACTGTTCGGCGCTTACTCCAGCGTAATATGGCATTTTAACTCGCCCAAGTGCTTGAGGTGAGCATCGCAGTGACAGCTACGATGGGGTTGGTTGCTCCTGTGCTGATAAAAGTAAGGTCTTCGTAAGGAGAAAGCGTGAGATCTCCGGTCTCAAAAACAAGGTCTCCCGCAGTCGTAATAGTTCCTACAGGGATTGATGGAGTTCCGGCAACGTTGGAGTAGTAACGGCTGACTGCTAAGCTCCCACCGCCCTTATAAGAAATGCTCAAGATAGTAATGGACTCCTGAGTCCCCACGAGATCATGAAAGTTATAAAGACCTCCTCCTGCCTGAGGAGCAAAGACGTAAAGTGCTGGACTCATCACAGGATTCGTAGGGTAGCTGATGGTCTGCGGAGTAGTTCCGTCAAACTGACTCGTCGACTGCATCACGATCGTGGTGGGCATTTGCCCAAAGAAAACGATTGTCGGGTTAGCCATCTTGATCTCCTACGCCTAGAATAACATACGCTTATGGATGAGTCAGCCGGTAACGCATATCGGCGTCCATCTCTTTAAGAACTTGGTCTCTCTTAGCCTTAAATTTGTCGACCTTTTTAAAGAACTCTTGGATGCTCTGCTGGGTCTGATAGTCACAGTCATTCGAGTAAGAGCAAAGATCCTCGATCACCTGTTTCCAGTCTGCAAAGGTATCGGCAGTTGTGCAAACTTGGCCAAATCGTCTGAGATCCCAGATTGCTTTAGGGAGGTCCTCTTCAGCAGTCGTCAGTGTGTGAAAGCACGCCGCACCCTGGCTTCCGAGATCGCCGCACCACTCACTATCTTTGATAGTGACTCTGGCGCAGCCTGAAAATTGCCCTAAGCTGAACAGTAGAGCTCCCATCAAAGTGAATGAGAGAAGCCAAAGCTGTTTTGACTTGGGACGTGGCCTGTCCGATTGCATTCTGATCTCCTGTCGTGTAGGCAGCCTGAAGGTTAACTAAAGCCTGGCTATAAGCAGCCCGCTCCGCATCTGTCTGCATATCGATCACCGTAAAGGTAGCGATCTGCGAAAGATAGGTATAAACGTACTTCCCAATAAGATTAGTAACAAGGTTAAAGATTTGGTTGATAACGGGCCATCCCAACCACGGTAAATTGGCAATTGCATAGGCTTTAAGAGCGTTTAAAGCCACGTCAAAGATCGCGATCTGAATCGCATCATTGATCGCATTTGCGACGTTATTTACCGGGGTTGGAATGATGCCCATGGGTGGTTACGCCTTAATCATCGGCTTTTTCTTGGCCAAGGGTCCTGGAAGAATGCCTTCGATCATATTGATAATCGAAACGTAGGCAGACCCTAGACCCGGGATTGACTTAACCGCATCGAGAAGCTCGTGAAGAGCGATAGCTCCTGCTCCAGATCCCATATAAGCAAAAACTCCGGACCAAGAAAGCTGACCGCTTGCCCCAAGGGTTAAGACGCCTAAGAGCAGGCCCAAAGCCGGAGCAAGCCAGGCTTGTGCTGAGCCGAGCTTAGCCCAGAAGCTGCTGAGCGAGCTGATCTTCATAAGCCCGATGATTACCATCACGACGACAGCAATCTTCATCGACCAGGCTAGGCCACCAAATCCCTGAAAAGCAGCCATGACATCACCAAAGAGCTGAGCCCAGGTGACACTTGCCGCATTCAGAACGTCATTAATTGCATTGACTACTGAAGTCATAAAATCCCTCCTATAGGAATGCCCTTATTTTAGCAGAAGGAGTAAGAGGAGTCTTGCGGGTAAAAACCTTATTTAGATCGATACTCTACCCACGCAATGAGGAGGGCATAGAGGGCTCCGAAGATCCCCGCAATCCATTTCCGGTCAGTCTTGTAACGTTCGATGGCCTTAGCATGGCTGCCCATTTTTGTGAGAATGACGTCTAATCTTTCGTGAGTACAGTCCTGCTTCTCGCTAATGCTCTTTAGTCGCTCATCGATTCGAGCGATCTGGACTTTAACCTCAACTAATTCGTTTTCGACGGAGAAATCTTCACGACCCATAGCTCCATTATACGGAGTCTATGCCCGACTCGCTAGCTACAATTATGCCGGGTAAACGGGGTTTACGCTGGGATAGGGCGGGATAAAGTTGGCGATGTCTAAATCTCTTTGAGAACGGATGGCTTGGATCTGTGCGTAGATCGGTCGGTAAAGCGCCAAGATATTTAAAGCAGACGGAAGAGGGCTAAAAGTAACCGGCTCTTGGTTAGCCGTAAGGGTGGATTTAGCAGAAAGCTTAACTCGCGTAGAGGTCTGCACCTCCGCTACAGTGGTACCCAGAGGAAGCCCGCCACCGCTTGCCGCCATTCCAACAGTCAGTGTCGCTGTAGAAGAGAGATTCTGCACAAGATCGCTATTGCTAAGAACATCGCCGTTTAGCGTCTGGCTCCACTCATTAGTAAATAAAGCCACGTCCGTCGCATAAGCTACGATTGCCAGATGGGTCGTGTAATCGTCGTTTTGCCCAGTGGCTACCTGTAAGGCAGTTTGTATGTCTAATTCAGCCTGAGATTCTCTGGATGAAGTATAAGCATCCAAGGCTGCTTTATTTTGGGCTCTCTGCCACGCATCTAAGGTGGGCTGGTCAAAGATCAACTGGGAGTCTTGAACGATAAGACCATTGGGGTCAGCCCCGTCTGGAACCTGAAGAGCAATGAAATCCGGATTGGCACTGCAAGACCAGTCTCCACCATAAGGATTTATGTCCGTATAGGTAGCGACGATAGCTTGTGTGGAAACTTGGATGATCTTGTAGACCATAAATTAGTTGATCCTGATAAATACGTTAAGAGTGATATTTCTCATTCGGGTTTCATTACCGCCGGTATTTTGGTTGGTTGCTGTTGTGTTATTTAGGGATATATTTGACGTCCCGCTAATTACGGTGTTTGGGTAATTTGCACCCTGCGCCTCGCCACGAAGATAAGCGTCAGCATCTGGCCCAGACACGTCCGAAGCCCACGATCCGTGTCCATGTCCAGAGTCATTAACGGTATGGCCGTGAGTATTTTGAACATGGGTATGTGAAGCAAAATTATCAGCCTGATAAGTTCCTAAAGCCACATCTCCGTCTGGATTCTGGCTACCATCCGATCTGCCGTTATTCTTCCCGCGAAGAGACATTCCCCGGCAATCTGGAAGCGTGGTGATTCCAGTAAGTGATGCTAAAGCACTTCCAGAAATGCTCTGTCCTTGGCACAAAACCCAGCCCGTCCCATACACAGCTTGAAACTGAGTCTGGGTTAGAATTGAAAACTGTACTGAACCGAGTGCTCCTACAGGCTGTAAAGGTGTCTGCGCCATAGATTAAAGCTCCGCGTCTGCTGACCAATGAACAGATAGGGTATCCCCAACCACCCAGTTGGCCTGTCCTGCGATTGTGCAGGAAAACCCGGTGGAACCAAGCGCTTCCGTTGCTGTTGTCGCAGCGTCGTTGGTTTTGCTTCTATTCCTCATCTGGTTGTTAGCTGCCTGTGGGTTATAGAAAGTAATAGTAGGAACAGCTCTTTTTAGAGCCATAAACCGAACGCCGGAACCTTGCCGAATCGGGGAAGCCCCAGAGACGCTGGAGGGGGGCTCATACGCTCCATTTATTGTTCCACTGTTTGTTGTAGCAGCCGTGTCGATATCGAAGCTTTTTTCATAATATCTTTGGCACGCTTGTAATTCTCTTCCAATCGATCCCCCATATCGGGAGAAATCGGAGTTAAAGCTACCGATGTTCAAAACGAATTCTGAAAAAAGAAAATTGACGCTCGTGAAGATTGATGCGGCTGGAGTCATGCTAACAACGACAGAGATCCCCCTCGATGCCGAAGAGGGGATAGAAATGTTGGTAGCGGTAATCTTTGTCCACGTATTAGAGGAGATGGTTGTGGATTGCGTGAAGATTTGCGTCACCGAAGAGTAGTTGTCTTCTACTGTAGGGACGTTGAGGGTAACAGACACTGAGGTGGTGCCGCCAGATCCGGAGTTTACCCAAACTGAGAACGATGCGGAACCTGCGTAGGCGATCTCTCTCGCCTCGATCCCCTCAATTCGTTGCTCCATGTTCATTGTAAGCGGACCCGTAATTAGCGTTACGTTCCACTGCGCATCGTACTTAACTCGGGCTGGAGATGAAAGACCGGTTGCTACTCTAGAAAGTTGTGGAGCACCAGCAGTAGTGCCAGAATAGGACGTTCTAAAGCGGTCAGGTCCGACATATGACGAACCCGCATTGACGTTCACAGAGGACGAGGCTCCGCCCCTTTGCCAGAAGTCGAGTCCTCCGTTGATCAGATAATTCTTTTCTAATCTATCGATTCTTGGTGCATTACTCATAATTAAGTATAGTGTTCCTCGATAACAATAATCCCGGCTGCGCCATCTTGACCGTTGAATGTGTTTCCGGTTCCATGAGGACCTGCGGTTCCCACTGCGTATGAATAAGACGAACTAGGAGACGGGACAATCGCGTCAATCCCACCGGCACCACCACCGCTTCCGCCTGTTGTGTTACCGTTGTACGATCCAGCCCCACCTCCGCCTGTATTTGCACTTGCAGCGGCTGTCGCTTGCTGCCACCCGCCCCCACCACCAAACATAGAGTTTCCGCCGGGAGCAGGATTTTTAGTTGTTCCGCCGTTAGCAGCATTATCTGATCCCTGGCCCCCTATAAATCCAACTCCGTAAGCGGGGCTATTAATAGTATAAGAACCGCCTAAACCACCACTAAGTGCAGCTCCTCCTGTTGTACTTCCAAGTCCCCTAGC
>Ga0335069_10000725_pt1 | contig 53611 bp, 40 predicted proteins | sample Lox_Sample_11_FD_206714 | JGI IMG/M metagenome (GOLD analysis project Ga0335069, IMG submission 206714) | Soil microbial communities from Loxahatchee National Wildlife Refuge, Florida, United States - Lox_Sample_1.1 | ecosystem: Environmental > Terrestrial > Soil > Wetlands | place: USA... | reverse complement strand
GAGGCAAGGAGGCGAGAAAGTCCACGAACAGCACGATGTTGGCCCACCATCGCGCGGCCGCTTTGTTCTCGTGCGGGATGAAGAACAACGGGATTATTCCCACGACCGGGATGAAGAGGATGACACTCAGAATGTGATCGTGAACAAATTGCATACGAAGCCTCGGGAAAAGCAGGTAGACGGCATACGGTAGACAGCAAACAGGGGCAACCGCTCGAAGGCTCGTCCCCGTTTGCCGTATGCTGTCTACCGTCTACTCAGAAATGCACCAAGTAATACACCATGAAAATCAGCACGCCGGCGGTGATGAACCAGGCGTACGACTGCACCAACCCTGTTTGCAGGACGCGCGCGGGATAGCTCAGCACTTTCACGCAGAAGGCCAGCAGGTTCAGCAGGCCGTCGATGACCCATGTATCCCAAAAGCGCGTCAGTTCTCCCGAGAGGCGCGTGGCCCAGCCCACGCCGTTTACGCCGCCGTCCACCACACCCAAATCGAACGCCGCCAGCGCGCTACCCAGGTCCTTGACGCGGTTCACAAAAAGCGCGTCGTAGATCTCGTCGACGTAGTATTTCTTGAGCAGCAGGTTGTAACCCGCACCCGCTGCAGCCGCCACGCGCTCCGGAATCTCAGGCCGCTTCACGTACCAGCGGTACGCCACGAAGAATCCTACAAAGGCCACGGCTACCGAGAGAAACATCAGGCCAAATTCGAGGTTCCAGGTGTGCTCAGCCGCCACCAGTGTGCTGGGGTTTTCGAAGACGGGGTCGAGGAATTGACCGAACCAGTTAGGTCCGCCCAGAACCTTAGGCCAGCCCACGTAACCGGCGCCCACCGCACCCACGGCGAGACAAATTAGGGGCACGGTCATCGAAGAAGGCGACTCATGGACGTGGTGCTCGACGTCGTGGGGAACGCGTGATTTGCCGGCGAAAGTCAGGAAGAACAGCCGGAACATATAGAAGGCGGTCATGCCCGCGGTGACGACGCCCACGGCCCAGAGCAGTTTGTTCCCGTAAGGGCTCGAAAAAGCCTGCCACAGAATTTCGTCCTTGCTAAAGAAGCCGGAGAGCAGGGGCGCGCCGCTGATGGCCAGCGTGGCCGCGAGCATGGTCCAGGCGGTGATGGGAATCTTGTGCCACAGCGCTCCCATCTTGCGCATGTCCTGCTCGCCACTCAGCGAGTGAATGACGCTGCCCGCCCCGAGGAACAGCAGGGCTTTGAAGAACGCGTGCGTCATCAAGTGGAAGATTCCGGCGGCGAACGCCCCTACGCCGCAAGCCAGGAACATGTAGCCCAACTGGCTGACCGTGGAATAGGCGAGCACGCGCTTGATGTCGGTCTGCACGAGGCCAATGGACGCTGCCCAGATCGCCGTCGCGGCGCCGATGGCGGCCACCAACCCCAGCGCTGAGGGGGCCAGCACGTAGAGCGCATTCGACCGCGCCACCATATAGACCCCCGCCGTTACCATGGTCGCAGCGTGAATCAGCGCGCTCACCGGAGTGGGACCTTCCATGGCGTCAGGCAGCCACACGTAAAGGGGAATTTGCGCGGACTTGCCGGTGGCGCCCGCGAAGAGAAGAATGCAGATGGCAGTGATCACGCCATCGCCAACGTGGAAGCGCCCGCTGCGCGCCGCCTCGGTGATTGGCAGAAAGTCCAGCGTGCCGAAGGTGACCACCATCAGCATCATGCCCAGCAGGAACGCCCCATCCCCGATCCGGTTAACCAGGAAAGCCTTCTTGCCGGCGTCGGATGCGGATTTGCGCAGGAAGTAGAACCCGATCAGGAGGTACGAGCAGAGGCCCACGCCCTCCCATCCAACGAACATCATCAGGTAGTTGTTGGCCAGCACCAGAACCAGCATGGAAAACATGAACAGGTTCAGGTAGCCGAAAAAGCGGTAGTAGCCGCCCTCATGCGCCATGTATCCGATGGAGTAAACGTGGATGAGGAACCCCACGCCGGTCACCACCAGCACCATCACCGAGGAAAGCGGGTCAAGCTGGAATCCCACCGGAACGTTCAATTGAGCGAGCGAACCGTTGGCAAGGTGAAACGCACCCGCCGGCAGCCAGGAGTAAATCACCTTGGTGAACGCGTGGTGAGCTTCCTCCGGCAATCGGAGAAACTGAGCAAAGCAACCCACCGCCCACAGAAACGCCAGGCCAGGCAGCCCGACGGAAACCGCGGACACAGCCTTATGGGAAAGCCGGCGGCCGAAGAAGAGCTGGATGGCAGCTCCCGCGAGCGGCAAAAGCGGAATTAGCCAGATGTGATCTAAGAACATAATCTAAAAGGTTAAAGTGTAAAGGATGAAACCCCACTTCCAACCTTTATCCTTTACACTTTACCCTTTAACCGATGTTCACCACTTCAACAAATCAATTTCATCCGCGTTCACGGTTTCCTTGTTTCGGAAGAACGCGATGATCAAGCCCAGGCCCACGGCGGCTTCGGCGGCCGCGTCGGTGATGACGAAAATCGTGAAGACCTGACCGTCCACCGAGCGGAAGTACTGCGAAAGCGCAATCAGGTTGATGTTGACGGCGTTCAGAATGAGCTCAATGGACATCAGAATGATGAGCACATTGCGCCGCGTCAGCACGCCGATCACGCCGACGGTGAATAGAGCGGTACCGAGAAAAATATAGTATTCCGTCGGAATCATTCGATCTTCCTCTTGGCCATCAGTACGCCGCCCACCATCGCCACCAGAAGCAGCAGAGAGGCAATCTCCACGGGCAACATGTAGTTCTGGTAGAGCGCCATGCCCACGGCCTGCGTGTTCCCAACGGGAGCGGCGGCCATGGGACGAGCCGGCAGGTTAAGTCCGCGCCCGTGGTTGTACAGCGCATAGCCGACCAAGCCGAGGATTAGAATCGTGGTGACCAGCGCCACCTGCCATTGCCGTGCAAAGCGTGCTTGCTTTAGGGTGACGTCGATGTTGACCAGCATCACCACAAACAGGAAGAGCACCATGATGCCGCCCACATAGATGATGATCTGCACGGCAAAGACAAACTCCGCATGTTGCAGCAGGTAGAGTCCACCCACCGAAAACAGCGTCACGATCAGCCAAATCACGCTGTGCACAGCGTTGCGGCGGGTGATCACTAAGATCGCCGAAACTAGAGTCACGACCGAAAGGACAATGAATGTTACAAGTTCGAGCATAGGCGTCGGGGAGTCAGGAGCCAGGAGTCAGAATAAAACCGCCCACGGCGCGGTGTGGCTTTGTAGCTTACCCATTCTGACTTCTGACTCCTATCTTGTATACCGCGTCGGCTGCGGCCCTTCTTCCAGCGCTTGGCGATCCCAGACCAGTCCGGACCTTGAGTACGAGGCGATCTCAAAGTCCTGGGTCAGTTCCAGCGCATCGACCGGGCACGCATCCTCACACAGCCCGCAGAACATGCAGCGGGAAAGGTCATAAGTAAAGGTGGTCAGGCGTTTCTTGCGATCTTCCGTTCGGGCCCAACCCACGACAATCAGGTTCTCGGGGCACGCGAGCGAGCATAGATTGCACGCGATGCACAGCGTCTCGCCGGTCTCGGGGTGGCTATTCAGGCGCGGCGCCCCGCGATAACGCTCCGCCACCGGAGGCCGCTCCAGCGGGTACTGTTCCGTGTAGACAGCTTCCGGCCGCTGATAGGAAAACGTCAGCCGCAGACCCTTGAACAGGTCCACCCAAAAAATCTTGCGCAAAAAGACCTTCGCATTCATCCTCACCTCACGAAGCTCGCTGCTTGCGCAACCGAGGCGTGCGAACTCACCAGATAGCGCACGACCGCGGTCACTACCAGATTCCCCAAGGCGAAGGGGATCATCCAGCGCCAGCCCACGTTCATCAGTTGGTCATAGCGATAGCGCGGGAAGGTGGCACGACACCAGATGAAAGCGTAGAGGAATGCGAGGACTTTTGCGCCAAACCAAAAGATGCCTTGAATTGCATTGAGCACGGGCGGATAAGCCACCAGGATTGCCAATACGGCGCAGGCTATGGCCAGCACGACAAAGAAATATCGTTCCAGCGGCACCGGACTCTGGAGTCCCATCCACACGATAAAGACGGCGGCACCCAGCAAGGCTACGATGGGTGTGAACTTCAGAAAATCGAGCGCCCTGACCCCCGCGAACGGCCGGAGCCATCCCCCGAAAAACATCGTCACCGCAATACAAGCCACAACCACCATATTAGTGTATTCGGCCAGGAAGTAGAGCGCAAAACGGAAGCCGCTGTATTCCGTGTGGAAGCCCGCCGTGAGTTCGGACTCCGCCTCGGGCAGGTCGAAAGGATTCCGGTTCGTTTCGGCCACGGCGGCAATAACGTAAATCACCAGGGCCACGGGTTGCAGAAAGACGTTCCACACACCCATCGTCAACTGACGGTTGACGATGTCCACCATGCTGAGCGAGTTCGAGATCAGCAATACACCCACCAGGGCCATGCCGCCGGCGACTTCATAACTGACCAGTTGCGCGGAAGAACGCAGGGCGCCCAGCAGAGGGTAGTGGCTGTTCGACGACCAGCCGCCCAGGATGATTCCGTAAATGCCGAGGGAAGATACGGCCAGAACAAAGAGCAGACCGATGTTGATGTCGGTCACGAAGAAATTTCCCGCAAAGGGGATCGCCGCGAAAACGGTGAGAGCTGCCGTGACACTGATGGCGGGCGCCAACAGAAACATCCACTCATCCGCACCCGCGGGGATGATGTCCTCTTTGAGCAACAGCTTCAGCCCGTCGGCCACGGGTTGCAGCAATCCCCAGGGACCCACGCGCATCGGCCCCAGGCGCGCCTGCATGAAAGCCAAAACCTTGCGCTCCATGTAAACCAGATAGGCGACAATCCCCATCACCACGGCAAACACAATAAGGATCTTGACGAACGCCAACACCAGCGGATTGGCCTTTAGGAATTCGATGGAGGTCTGAACCATAGCTGATAACTCAGGGTGCGGACTCCGCGACGCGGGAGACAGACTTGGGACATACTGGGAATAACGATTCCCGTCCTTAATCCCTATTCCCTGTTCCCTATCTTCTGTTCCCTTTCTTACCGGTCCACTTCACCCAGCACGATGTCGATCGTCCCGATAATGGCCACAAGGTCGGCAACCAGATGGCCCTTGGCCATGATATCGAGTGCCTGCAAATTGATCAGTGACGGCGGCCGCACACGCACGCGGTAAGGGTTCGTTGACCCATCGCTGACCACGTAGAACCCTAGCTCCCCCTTGGGAGCTTCGATGGAATGATAGACTTCGCCCGCCGGCGGCTTGATGACTTTCCCGACTTTTCCAAAGATCGGCCCGGGCGCCAGGCGCTCGACGCACTGCCGGATGATTCGCACCGACTGGCGCATTTCCTGCATGCGCACGAGGTACCGGTCGTAGGTGTCGCCATGCTCCCCGATGGGCACGTCGAATTCGACCTGCGAGTACGCCTCGTAAGGCTGCGCCTTGCGGATATCCCATTTCACGCCCGACCCGCGCAGCATCGGCCCGGTCACTCCCAAGGCGATGGCGTCTTCCCCCGAAAGCACACCAACTTTGCGGGTACGGTTGAGCCAGATACGGTTCTGGGAAAGGAGCTGCTCGTACTCATCCAGCTTGGGCGGCAGATAATCGCAGAGTCCGATCACTTCCTTTTCAAAGCCGCTGTAAAGGTCGTATTGCAGGCCGCCTATCCGGAACGCATGCGTGGTGAGCCGCGCTCCGCAGTATTTCTCGAAGACCTTCAGGATCTCCTCGCGTTCGCGGAACGTGTAGAACACGGGCGTCATGGCGCCAATATCGAGGGCGTGCGTACCGAGCCAGACCAAGTGGCTGGCGATGCGCTGCAACTCGGCCAGGATTATGCGGGTATATTGCGCGCGCGGAGGAATTTCAACGCCCAGGAGTTTTTCCACCGCCTCGACGTAGCCCATGCCGTTGGTGACGGCCGCCACGTAGTCCATGCGGTCAACGTAGGGGGCGAACTGCTGGTAGGTGCGGTTTTCTGCGATCTTCTCAACGCCTCGGTGCAGGTACCCGATCACGCATTCCGTGCCCAGCACGCGCTCGCCGTCGAGCTTCAGCTTGACGCGCAGGACGCCGTGCGTGGCCGGGTGCTGCGGCCCCATGTTGATGACCAGTTCGCTCGCGTCAAGGAAAGTAGTGTCCGGCATCGCTTACTGTGCGCTCTCGATTCCCAGGTTGGCCTTCACCCAAGCGGTATCTTGTTTCAGAATGTCGTAGTCCTTGCGCAGCGGGTGTCCGACCCATCCCTCGGGCAGCAGAAGCCGCTTCAGGTCCGGGTGGCCTTCATATTCCACACCGAACATATCGAAAATCTCGCGCTCCAGCCAATTTGCGGTCGGCCAGATACCCGTCACCGAGGGCACCTTTTCACCCTCCGCTACCTGGAGGCGCAGCCGCAGACGGTCGTTCCGCTCGAAGGAATAAAGCAAGTAGATGATATCGAAGCGCTTTTCGCGCTTGGGATAATCCACTGCCGTCTCATCGGTCAGCAAAGTGTAAGCGCCGCCTGCCGGACTCTTCAGGAATTGGCAAATCGCCACCAACTGTTCTTTTGCGACGTTGATGGATGGCAGGGCGCGAAAGATTAGCGGTTCAGTGATTGCGCCAGGGAACTTAGCTTGCAGCTCGTCGAGAAGAGAACTCGTCCAAGGGTCGGGCTTTACAGGTGGCTTGGGAGCGGCCGGAGGCCTGGGAGGCGCAGCCGCAGCAGGTTTGGCGGGAACGGCAGCGGCTTTGGGTTGCGGAATCGCTGGCCTGCTCTCCGGAGCAGGCTTTTGGGCAGAGCTTTCGCCCCCATCGGCCGCCTTGGGCGGCTCCTGTTTGGGATCGGTCATTGGCCTCAGGTTTCTATGCCACTGAATCCGTTACGGAACCGAGAATTCTCGCACACGCCACCCGGACTGTCAACGGCGGGAGCTGAGTTTCGGTGTTCCGATCTCGCAAGTCGGCCGCATGCCTTCCGACGTGTGCCGGAAATCGTGAGCCATGTATCAGTTTGCAGTGGCAGTAACCAGTTGACCTCGCCAAATGGCGGCGCGAAGCTACCGCTACACCAAGCTGTGACATGGCCGCAATCTGAAATTCACTTGTGTTTGCGGAACTCCCAGTTTAAATTAGACCTTAGGGCTAGTATTTCAGTCAACAGGAAGACTCGATGGGTCGTACGAAGCAGGGACTTACCTGCCCGCATTGCGGCGGCGCACGCCTAACCATCTCTCCAGGCGGCCGTAACCTGATTTGCGTAAGGTGTGGGCGAGTGCTACTTCCAATTCTGGAGAAACTCACGCGCCGCTGTTTTGAAGAGCTGATGGCCACATTCATCCCCAACAAGTAACACGTCTCTACGTACGCTCGCGCCGAACCGATGGCTGGCGCCGAGCACAGTTCCGAGCTTTGCCTACTCACGCGTAGACCGCGCCCGCTTGACCAGCCTGCACAACTACGGCCGTGCCCCCGGGGCGCTCGATTTAAGCAAACGCAGCTTGGGTGTTTTCATCGCCGGGGGAGCGCGCCGCTGCGACACACTTTCGCAGACGGCCGCCACGACCAGGGCATTTCATTCTGCGGCATTCGAGGTGGTCAGTAGTAGGATAGAGACCCACCGCTCTTGGCTTTAGGACACGTCATGGCGTCCATTGGCGATGTCGGCGGCAGAAACGGAAGAGCCAAAACAGGAGATCATATGTCGACAGGCAGACGCAATAAGGGAACGACCATGATCGGGTTATCGGCGGTTGCACTGGGCTTCGCGTTGACGCTGGGGGTCTTGGCGATGCGGGACACCGGCGTGGCAGCGGCGTCACCGGTTCCCCCGGCCTTGCACGGACCCTACAGCACCACTTTTGCACGGGCTGAAGATCCCATCTCAGAAGGGAGCAAATGGGTGAACGGCAAAGCCGATGGCCTCGATTGGGCGGATGTGGCGGTGATTCCGGGCTTGGCATTTGGAAAAGAACTGGGCGGGCACCGGCCGGAGCCCCAAAACTGGGATGACTCCACCGCGGTGTTGAAGGGCACTTGGGGGCCCAACCAGACCGTGGAGGCCACCGTGCACTCCGTGCATCCCAACCAGGACGACACAGTCTGGGAAGAGGTGGAGTTGCGCCTGCGAAGTTCTATCACCCGCCACAGTTGCACCGGGTACGAGATCATGTTCCGCTGCTCTAAGATTCCGCAGGCGTACTGCAATATCGCCCGCTGGGAAGGGCCGCTGGGCAAGTTTACCTACCTGAAAAACCTGGGCGGTTCGAAATATGGGGTCCAGACCGGCGACGTGGTGAAAGCTTCCATGATTGGGAACGTTCTCACGGTGTGGATCAATGGCGAGCAGATCGCGCAGGTCACCGACGAGAAGTTCAAGACCGGCAACCCCGGCATGGGGTTCTTCCTGGATGGCGCCACGGGCCTGAATCGCGACTTCGGATTTACGAGCTTCAAGGCCACGGACGAGTAACCGCTGGCCTGTTTTGACACGTGCCCAATGGTAGCCACGGTACGGGGTGTGTGCCGTGGGTTCTTTCCTTCCCGGCGCGCGTACGTCCTGGCTAGACCTGTCGGGGCGTATGCACCACCCGTCGGCGCCCCAGTGAGTGCCCCATGGGCCTGCGACCCGGCCGAGGGAATGCAGGTCAGCCGCTTACAACATCGTAGGGGCGCACGCTCCGTGCGCCCCTACAGCGCCTTTCCACCCTGAGCGTACGAATCAGAACTGCCGGTAGACAAGTCCAAACGCGGGTTGCCCGCCGGAATCGATCGGAACTAGGAAGCCGGTGCGACCCGAGACCAAGTACATTGCGTAATTGGTCGTGGACGAGCCATTGTTAATCGCCACTTGACCTCGTCCGTTGTCAGACACCGTGTACGTGCCGGTGAACGACGTGTCAGGTTTGATCAAGCCGGCCGCGTTCACATCCGCCTTCCCCGCCAGACTGCCGGCGCCATCCAAGGTCATCTGGCCGGCCATGTCATCCGCCGCCGCCGTGTAGCTGGCCCGGACTGCGAGCGCAAAGCTCTTCCGGAGCGTGGAGCTGTCGTAGGTTCCCGTGGCCTGCGGCATAAACTGTCCTGTTGTCACCAGAGTGGAATCGAGGGACACCCAGAATCCATTGTTGACACCAGTCATGTATAAGCCCAGCGGGTGACTCTGTACTGAGTTCGTGCCCGTAATAGATGCAGTCCCGTGGCCGTTAGCGTCGATTGAATACGATCCGTGATAGGGCAAATTTGCTTCTATAGTACCGTTGATATTGTCGTCCACAACGCCGCTGGTGAACTGTCCGTTGCCATCGGCGGCCAAAAGGCCGGCCCAGGTGGCCGTAAAGGTGTTTCCATTGGCTAGCGAGTAGCCCGTCAGCATGAATATCGCGTTTCCGGAAAGCGAGCTGATTGAGTATGAGTTACTCGTATCCTGCTGGACAGCTACACCCAGAAAGCCGAAACCATCGTCGGTGGAAGAGAAGACGAAGGACGAGGAGTTGAGGAGGTAGTAGGCGAAGCTCCAGGTATAGCCGGTGCTGCCATCGGTGTAATTCCAAGTCCCACGGCCGGTGGAGGCGTCAACGCCCGTGTAGCTTCCTTGAAGAGAAACGACCTGGCGCACCCCGAGTTGGTCATTGAAATCTCCCAGGCCCGAGTTGATGGCGCCGGCATCTGCAGTGAACATGCCGGCGGCGGCGTACGGGTGGCTGGCATTATTGAGCCCGTCATAGCTGAACACATACGTTCCAGATAGCCCGGCGGGAAACGACGAGGGATCCTGCATGTCAATGCTGCCCCATCCACTCCCCGTGTCGTCGAATCCAACCATGCGCGCCGCCGTATTCGAAATCATCACCCACCGCAGGGGAATGCTCTGGCTCTCTCCGGTCACTGGCAAGGTAAATGTCGCGGAAGCCCGGCCGTCCGCCGCGATGGAATAGGTTCCCGTAAAGGGGGCGGTGGCCGGTCCCCCGGCCGTCATGGCCACGTTAACCAAATTGAGGTCGGCGCTGCCCCCCGATATCCCACCCTTTCCGTCGGCCACAAAGCTTCCGACGGCCCAGATGTGAACGGGCTCGGCTGTGCCGACCGCGTTGTCAACGCCCCTGAACCTGAAGGCATAGTGGCCGTTCAAGGATGCATTGGAAAACACCACTGTCACGACGGCGTTGGCCGACAATGTAGTGTCACTCTTGGCGGTGGCTTTGATGTTGACTTGGCCCGTCCAGGGCGGACTGAGTGGCGCCGTGTAAAGACCTGCGCTCGAAATCGTGCCCCAAGTGCTGGGGTCGGTTCCCGTGGCGCCGTCCGCCTCCCAGTTCACCGCCATGTCAGCAGTGAATTGTTGCGTTCCCCCGGCCGGGACGGTGGCGGACCCGGGCGATATGGTGGGCGGCTTCGGGCCGCCAGCAATAATTGTCACGGCCGCCGTGTCGTTCTTCGTGCCGTCACCCAGCTTGATGGCCTTCACTGTCACCGGGTTGGGGCTGGGCACGGAAGCGGGCGCGGTGTAAAGTCCAGAAGACGTGATCGTGCCGACCGCGCTGCTGCCCCACATGATGTTGTTGACCTGCCAGTTATCCACCGCCTCGTTGGCCGTGAATTGTTGCGTCTGGCCGGCCGTCACGGTTGCCGACTTCGGGGAGATAGCGAACCTGGGGCTGATCGTTACGGTCGCCGTATCGAACTTGGTGGTGTCCGCGTTCGAAGTCGCCTTCAGGGTAACGGTGCTGGGACTTGGGACCGCTGTCGGAGCCGTGTACAGCCCGTCGACCGACATCGTCCCGACCGTGGAGTTTCCGCCAACAACATCATTAACGGTCCACGTAAGTGTGGTGTTTGTGGCGTTACTGACCGATGCGTGGAACTGGAAGGTATCACCTGTCTCGAGTGTCTCGGAGGTCTCGACGACATTCACCGAGACAGGCTGCTTGGGCTGGTCAGGAGAGCCGGAAATCCCGCCACCGGCACCACCGCACGACATGAATCCCAGTGCTGACAGTAGAAGAAGGGACAAAAGCGTCTTTTTGATGGCCATACACTCCTCCAAGGTCCTGCTAATACTCGCGAATATGGGGAGGCAGCGCGGCACCTCCGGGAATTTCAGAAACCCGGCGTTGCAGTAGATCGCAGCGGGCTTCATCAACAGCTTGTGGTGTAACCAGTGCACTCGCGTGTGACATAGTGTCCATGTGAAGGTCTTACTGTTTCACCTACTAATGCTGCGTAACAACTTGTCAGATCCCCTCACGGCTGCCATAATCGGGGCAAAATTTCACCTGATACATAGGCTGGATATGAGTGGGGACGAGCCCGGTGAGGTGACACAGTTCCTGCGAAGCTGGCGCGACGGTGATCCTGACGCCTTCAACCAGCTTGTTCCTCTTGTCTACGACCAGCTCCACCGAATTGCGGTCGGCCTCATGCGCCGCGAAAGGGAAGAGAACACCCTTCAGCCCACAGCCCTTTTGAATGAGCTCTACATGCGGCTGCTGCGGCAGCGCAAGGTGGGATGGGATGACCGCGAGCATTTCTTCACGTTCGCGGCCCGCTTGATGCGGAATATTCTGATCGACCATGCGCGGGCTCGCCATGCACAGTCCCGCCAGGGCAAGGAACCCTTGGATCTCGAGATCTTTCCGGAGCTTTCCTGGATTGCCGCGAGTGACGCCGAATTGCTGGATCTGGACTTAGCTCTCGATCGCCTGGAAGGGCACGACCCGCGCAAAGCTCGCCTCGTGGAGCTGCGGTTTTTCCTTGCCTGTACCACCAAAGAAGCTTGTGAAATCCTGAACATCTCGCACGCCACGGCGGAGCGCGAACTCAAGTTCGCGCGCGGCTGGCTATACCGGGAATTGCGTGGCGGGGCGCAGGAACACGGCACCTATGGCTCTGGAATCTGAGGAGCGTTGGCGGCTAGTAGAACGGCTCTTCTACCAGGTCCTGGACTACGCGCCGGCGGAGCGCACCGCTCGGCTGGCGGTACTATGTGGCGGGGACAATCAACTGCTGGAAGAGGTGGAATCGCTGCTCAGCGCGGCGGACGCAGCCGAGGTTGCCGCGGCGGCTGCGGCGGGACCTCTGCCCGACGCGGGGCTGGAACGGGACCCTTGGATAGGCCAGACGCTGGGGAACTTCCGTCTGGAGCGCCTGATCGGACGGGGAGGGATGGGGGCGGTCTATCTGGGGCGCCGTATGCAGGGCGATTTCGAGCAGCGTGTGGCCTGCAAGGTGGTGCCCGCCCGATTTTCCTCTTCCTGGCTGCGGGAACGCTTCCTTGAAGAGCGACAAGTGCTGGCGTCGCTGAGTCATGCGCATATCGCGCGGCTGCTCGATGGCGGCTTTACACTCCAGGGTGCGCCCTATCTAGTGATGGAGTATGTCGATGGCGTCCCCTTGGACCGGTTCTGCGAGGAGCAGGACCTTCCCGTCGTAGGCATTGTCCGGCTGTTCCTGCGGCTTTGCGAGGCTGTTTCGTTTGCTCACCGGCACTTCATTATTCACCGGGACCTGAAGCCAGCCAACGTTCTCGTCACGGCGGATGGCCAGTTGAAGCTTCTCGATTTCGGCTCCGCAAAACTGCTCATTCCTGATCCCAGTGTCCAGCAGGGCCTCACGTGGCCGGGGTTACGGGCTTTCACGCCCAGCTATGCAAGCCCGGAGGTCATGGCGGGTGAGCCTATCACCACCGCCGCTGACGTGTATTCGCTTGGAGTCATCTTGTACCGCCTGCTTTCCGGCCGATTGCCGTTTGCGTCCGCGGGACTTTCGGGTGCAGGCACTGCCGCCGCCGCAGCGCGAGCGGAGCCGCTTCCTCCCCACATGGTGATTACGCGCCACGCGCTCGGTGGCCCAGCCAGGGATAAACGGGCGGTGCGCCGCCAAGTGCGGGGCGATCTCGATGCCATCGTGCTGAAAGCCTTGTGTGCCGATGTCGACGAACGTTATGCCTCGGTCGACGCACTGGCTTCCGACCTCCGTAGCTTCCTGGAGCACCGGCCGGTCGAGGTGCGGCGTTCCAGCCTCAAGTATCGAGCCGGGAAGTTTGTTCGGGCCCATGCGGTCACGGTGGCCGCCGCTCTGGTTATTGCCGCCGTCTTCGCGTCAGGGATGGCCGCGATCAGGTGGCAGGCGAACGCCGCCCGGCAGGAGGAGCAACAGGCTTTGGCGGGCTATCAGAGTATCCGCCACTTGGCGAGCCTTCTTTTGTTCGACTTCTACGACCAGGTGAAGCAGCTTCCGGGATCGACGCCGGTGCAGCGGCGCCTTGCCACCGAAGCGCTCGCTTACCTTGACCGGCTCTCCCGCTCGGCCGGCCGGGATCCGGACCTTGAGCTCGATTTGGCCGAGGCCTATACCCGAATGGGCAATGTGCTAGGGAACCCTTACGACGAGAATCTCGGGGACGCCCCTCGGGCTGCGGCCAGCCTGGAAAAGGCCGTCCAGCTCGCCGAGAGCGTGCAACGGCTTCGACCGGCTGACCCGCTGGCGCTTCGCAGGCTCAGCCTCGCGCGTCGAAGCCTCGCCGAAGTCCAGTTCAGCACTGGCAACACAGCGAGCGCCATCGAGGGCTCGCGCGCCGCTGCCCAGTCTTTTGAGGCGCTCGCCCTGCGGCCCGATGCCACGCTGGCCGATATCCAGGAGGCGGCTTCGACGTTTGACTCCGTTGGCGACCTCTATGGTCTGCGCGCCTCGGCCAGCACGGGAGATCTGCGCGCGGCGCTCGAAAGCTACTGCCGTTCTCTCGCCTTACATCGGCGCGCTCGTGCTTTGGCCCCTGCGAATATCAGATCGGCTCGTGGAATCGCCATTCTGCAAATGAAGATCGCCGATTGCCAGCGTGCCGCAGAGCCCGCCGTGGCGGCACAGGGTTACCTGGACGCGTTGTCCAATCTTGGCCGGTTGCCTGAGGAGGCACGCCAAGTTGTGCCTACGGTACGAGCTGTGGCCATCATCAGCCGCAAACTGGCCGGCACCTATGCGGATATGGGGCTCGCACGGGACGCAATCCCCTACCTGGATTCCGCCCGGAAGCTCTGGATAGGGCAGGCTGAGCGCGACCCCGAGGACGCCCGCACGCGCTTCGATCTGGCCACGATTGACTACGACCTCGGCGAGGCCCATGAGAGGATCGCGGACCCAGCCGGCGCCCGGCCGAGTTACGAAGAAGCGCTTCAATTTCTCAATCAACTCCTCCGAAGAAACCCTGCGAATCTGGTTTGGCAGGGACACCGAGCCGACGTCCTCTACCGCCTGGGATGGATTGATCGGGAACTGGGCCGGCAGTTCGAAGGTGAGCAGGCCCTTCAGGAAGCGTTAGAGATTGCAGGCAGGGTGGCTGAGCAAGATCAACCGGCCGCTGGCGACCTCGACCGGGCTGCGCTCTACTTGCTGGAAGTGGAGCCCGCCAGTTTGCAGGATCCCGCGAAGGCTCTCACGTATGCGATTCGCGCGGTTGATGCGAGCCACGGCGCTAATCCCGAGTTCCTCATCACGCTGGCGAAGGCCCGGAAAGCGTGTGGCCAAACCACCGAGGCTCGCCTTGCCATCCAGCAGGCTATGGCGCTTTTCCCTCCCTCGAAATCGGGGCAGAATCGCAACGAGCTTCGCCGCTCGGCGGAAAATGTGTGGAACTCCTTGAGCCCCAGGCATTGAGAGTCCAACTGAAAGCGTCTTCGAAATCCTCTGTGGCCGGCTGAAACGAGGTCCGTTGACCGCGTTTGTGCAAGCCCGTGGTTCCCACGGGTGCGAATCGAGGGGCAGGAGGTTCGGGCGCTCCCCTGCGGGGTTGAGCAAGGGGCCGGTTGATGGGGGCCGCATTCATCTCGCTATTACTCCGCTGGGGGTGGCTGGGGTATTCGGTGAGTTGCATGGGGTTTTGAATCGCGATTTTGGAATGGAGGTGCCCGCCTGGAAGACCCGGAATCGGGCACAAATGGTATTGAGCCGAATCTACCTATGACGGACCCCAACAAGATCTTCGGCTGGCGGGTCTTCACGACATTCGCTATGCCGCGACACGCTTCTCATCTACCCCTGGAGGGGCATCATGAGCAAGTTCGTCAAACCACTTCAAGTCTGATTTGGCCCACGCCGGCAGTTAAGCCGAGTACTCTGTTCGTGTACCTTCGGCAAGAATGCATGCTTGGCCTGACGGAAGTTGCTAACTTCGGTCTTTCGCCTAGCGCGGGTGAGGAGGACGGGGTTTCCCAAGTGGAGGCTCGACGGAGAGCGGGGAGACGGTGCAGGATCGCGGTTTCTTCCTGCGGCGGGAGGGAAGAAGCTCGCGGCTGATGGCCTTGAGGAAGTACCGTCCCCAAAGGCCAATTAACAGCAAGGCCCCGAAGAGCAACACGGCGTCCAGGCTGGCTCGGTCCCGCGAGGTCCAATAAACGCCTTCCTGGAGGTTCAGCCAGATTGCGAACTCGTCCAGAGTGAGAGCGGCGCCGACACCGTAGAGCAAGGACATCAAACGGCTGGCGAGGAGAGAGGACGACCTGCTGCCCGTGCCCACTTCGACCAGCCAGCCAAACCCCACAGCCAGCAGAAGGAGAATCCCCCAGACCAGGTGATGGACATGCGTCCCGCGAATGTAAATGTAACGAAAGGGGCTGATGTTGCGGGAAGCCAAGAAAGCCAGCGAGCGGGCCAGGGCGAAGGCGGTAAAGAAGCCAACCGCAGCAAGGAAAAGGCGGCGTTTGGGGCGATCGGGGACATGCTGATGAAAAAGCTCACCCACGCGTGGAACGTACAGAATCAGGAGGACAGTAGCAGTGGCGACAACAATCGAAATAGCGAGGAGCCAGGTTGTGGGCGACATGAGCGCGGCATCTCCTATGCAGAGCCAGCTATTTGCTACCCGCCCCGCGGTGCTCACCGCAAAAGGAGCCAACGATGATCAGGTCATGAGCGGCCAATGGACGGTGTTAGGGGCTAAACTGGGACCTCCGACTTAGCCTGGTCCGCCCGCCATCGTACGCTTCTCCTGCCATCGACACAATGAAACTTATCACTATGAAACTTATCACTAGAGCAGGCTCCGGCCAAGATCGCGGGTTCCCACGGTTCGTTTTGCCCGTCTGACGAGCCCCGCTTGTTGCCGCGTAATCGATTTCTCAGACACCTCTCCGACCCTCCTCCGCGGGCCCCAGATTTTGCAGCCGCCATCGGTGTGCTACCGGTTTGGCGCCGGCCGCGCTCTCTCGATTTGCGTTTCTCATTGGCAGATGGCGGTGCGACCCAAGAGTGAGGTCGGCCCATGGAGAATGGCAGACGTTCGAAGCAACGTGGCTCGGTCGCTTCATCCTCGACGGCTATGCCATCGCCGACGAATACAGATGGTCGTTGAGGTCTATCGTAGCAAGGAGTAGGATGCCGTCCTGAGTTCCACGGGCCCTGCTAAGGCTTTGTATGTCCCCTGGCGCTTGGGGCACCCGACCGCAATCCGCGTCCGCGCTCCGCTTCCCGCCGGCTCTCCGGCAGGTTACCCGCCTTCTGTTCGATCTGAGCGCGGGCTTCGTGAAGGCGTAGCGCTTCCGCCCGCGCCGCGGGGTTGGCCGGGGTCTTTTGCAGCACGGGTTCCAGCAAGGCGAGACCGTGATCAAACGCTGAGATGGCCTCGGCATATTGAGGCGCACGCTGGTCACCGCCAGTCAGGAGTTGTCCCAGGCGCAAGTAAGTATCGGCCAGTTCGACCCTCTCCGCCGCGCTCGCGCTAGCCTGCCGGGCGAGGCTTTCCAGCGTCTCACCAGACCAGCGGACAAGAGATTGGCGGGCCTGCTCGGACCCATCGAGGCCGCGGACTTCCGTATAGAACTCTTCCAGGAGAGAACGGGTCAGCCTGCCTACTTCTTCAAACCGCGCCCGGGCCACCGTGCGGGATCTTTCGGCTCGAACCGCCTGGCTGATTGTACCGACGGTCGCCGCCAGCAGAATACCGACGAGCACTACTGCCGCCGAAGCCATCACGCGATTCCGCCTGGCAAATTTCCAGACCCGGTATCGGGTCGACCCCTGTCGGGCAGTGGCGGGGCGCCTGCCGAGAAGATTGCGCAAATCTGCCATGAAATCCGCTGCGCTTGCGTAACGCTGCTCCGGTTCCTTGCGTAGGGCCTTTAGAAGAATTGCCTCCACATCGCCACGGAGCTCGCGTCGTAAACGGCGCAGCGTTGTACCCCGCGCCGCGCACGCGCGTGCCGTGGCGGAGGGATCACGTTCCGCATCGTTTTTCAGGTGGCTGCTCGGAGGCTTCGGCTCATTCGCAATCACTGCTCGCCACAGAGCCAGCGGTTGATCGCGCACGGATTGAAAGGGGTGCGCTCCCGCCAGCAGCACATAAAGCATGACGCCGGCAGAGTAAATGTCGGTGGCGGTCGTCAGGCTCTGACCTTGGAGCTGCTCCGGGCTCGCGAACTCGAACGTAAAGGGGCCCCACGCGGCCCCGGCCGTAGGCTCTTCCCGAGGGAATCCACCTTGCGCAAGCTGGGTTGTTAAACCGAAGTCGAGCAAGTGCGGTTTCCGGTCCGCGGTTACGAGGACATTCGAGAACTTGAGATCACAATGGGCGATGGACCTCTGATGTGCGTACTCCAAGGCATCGAGCACTTGAATCATGATCTCCATGCGCACGCGGCATGACAAGCGCTGACTGTCGCAGAATTGATCGAGCGGCACACCTTCCACGTAGTCCATGGCGAGGAAGGGAGTCCCATCGCCCGTGACGCCGCTATCGATCAGGTGCACGATGTTGGGATGCTGTAGTGTTGAAAGGGTCTTCTGCTCGGCGTGAAACCGCGATAGCGCGGCGGCATCCTGCAAGCCTTCGCACGTCAGTTTCACGGCGGCGATCTGGCGGAAGTCGTCCGCCCGCTCGCCCAGATAGACCTGACTCATGCCACCTTGACCCAGCAGCCGAATCAGCCGGAACCGGCCGACGGTACGTCCCACCCAGGAGTCGTCTTCAGGACTCGGTGATGTGACCATCTGCGCTCGGCGGGGGTTGTAAGGAGCCAGCGCCGCGGCTTGCGACTTGGTTTTTGGATGCACCGCTCAGTCGGCTGCGGCGAGATCTACTTTGTCCTCACAGCCCGGCATCAATAGCACACGACGAAACTTCAATGGGAGGCATGATAGGCGCGCTATCCGCGGAACGCAAGAAGAGTGATAGACGGGTGCAAGACTCAGGGGAGCGATGTTTTCAGCGCCGGGCCGCACACATCCCGACGAAATCCGTCGGGATGTGTGCGCCATGCGACCAATCTGAGAAACGGAGGTGCATCTTCTGGTCAGCCAATCAGCTTTTCCAGATACGCCTTTTCCTTCTTGATATCTTCGAGTTGCTGCGGGCCCGAGATTTCGCGCTCGATGGTCAGTGGGCCCGTGTAGCCCAGTTCTTTGAGGCGCGGAATCAGCTTGGGGAAGTTTGCCTTGCCGCGGCCGATCGCCACTTCTTCGCCGAGTTGCTTGGGGTCAGTCGGGAACAGCCCATCCTTCGCATGGACGCCACGCACGAGCTTGCCGACCACGTCCAGCGCATCCAGCGGATTGCCTTTGCCATAGAGGATCAGGTTTGCGGTATCCAGATTCACGAACTGATTGTCTAGTCCGACATCGGTGATGGCGCGGAGCATCGTGATGGGCGTCTCCTGCCCGGTTTCGTAAAGCATCATCTGGCCGTTGCCCTTGATGTGCGTCGCGACTTCGCGCAGAGCCTCCACCACTCCCGCATACTCGGGGTCGTTGGGGTTCTCCGGGATGAAGCCGTAGTGCGTGTGGAAAGCGGGTATACCCAGCCGCTTGGCGAAGTCCGACGCGCGCTTGAAGTTGTCGATGCGTTGCCGCCGGTATTTCTTGGGTACGATGCCGATGGTGAGCGGGCCCTGGTAGAAATCGTAGACGTTGGGAGGGCCGCCCGAGGAGTTGATAGCGGTAACTTCGATACCGTATTTTTCGATAGCCGCTTTCAGGCCGTTGTAAACGCGGTCCGAGAAATCGTCCGTACCGGCTTGGCAAGTCGGGACGCCAAACTCGCGAACGCGCTTCAGAGCGGCGTCCGGGTCATGCGCCACGCCGATGATGATTCCCAACCGCATGCGCTGCGTGGAAGGGGCGGCCGGAATGGCTGGCACAAGGCCCGCTGCTCCTGCGGCCGCAGCCACCTGAAGAAAATGACGACGATCAAAGTTTTGCATGGACAGTCCCCTTTTCCAAATGATGGATGTCGTGCATATTGCCACTGAACTGTGGCTGCCGCAACTTCCAATCCGTCGGCCGCGGCGCCTGAAATCTGTAGGGGCGCACGGCCGTGCGCCCTTACGCCGATCCCCGTGTACCCAACAGATACGGCCTTGATGTTCCCTATGCCGCAGGGCAGCACATTGCCAGCGGAGCCGGGGCACACGTTGACAACCTTTTACGGTACAGCATAGTATCCAATTTCCGGCAGAATTTCCTGTCGAGAGTGGGAGTCGCGGTGGAGGACACAACTGAAGCGGTACGGCGGAGCCTGCAAACCGGGCAGATTGTGGCATTTACAGGAGCAGGGGTATCCGCAGAAAGCAGAGTTCCAACCTTTCGGGGAGCAGATGGACTGTGGAGGAACTACTCTCCCGAAAAGTTGTGCACGGCTGAGGCTTTTTTCGAAAACCCGCGCTTGGTTTGGGAGTGGTATGACTGGCTGCGCGGTCTGATTGGCGCTGCCCAGCCGAATCCCGGACATGTCGCCCTGGCTGAGTTTGAACGCAGGTTTTCGAAACGGTTCACGCTGATCACGCAGAACATGGATGGGCTGCACGAGAAGGCAGGCAGCCACGACGTTATCAAACTGCACGGGGATATCTGGCTCTTGCGGTGTACGAAGTGCGGCCGGGAAGAGAGAAACGAAGCGCCGCACCTTGACCCCTTGCCGCCGCTCTGCCGGTGCGGAGGAATCCTGCGGCCGGGGATTGTCTGGTTTGGCGAAGCTCTGCCGGCCGGCGAGTGGGAACGCGCCTTTGCTGCTTCGCGGCGGGCGGACATCTTTCTTGTGATCGGGACTTCGGCCACGGTTTACCCCGCGGCGGGCCTGGTGGAAGTGGCTCATCAGGCGCGCGCGCGGGTCGCCGTCATCAACCCTGACCCCACACCCGCCGACGGACTGGCGGATTGGGTCTTGCGAGGGCCGGCCGGAGAACTCTTACCGAGGTTGTTATGAGACAGGCCTACCTGGACTGCTCTTCGGGCATCAGCGGCGATATGTTCCTGGCCGTTCTGATCGACGCAGGAGCTCCGGTTGACCGGTTGTTTGCAGAACTGAAGAAGCTCCACGTGGGCTTTTACGAATTCAAGCGTACGCGTGCGGTGCGCGGCGGGCTGGTGGGTACACGGATCGAAATCCTGGCCCCCGAAGAGCAACCCCATCGCTCGCTGCCGGATATCCTGCACCTCGTCGAGCACGCGAGCCTGCCGGATAAGGTGAAGGATGGGGCTACGAAGGCTTTCCAGCGCCTGGCTGAGGTGGAAGGGAAGCTGCATAACGTCGGTACCGACCAGGTTCACTTCCATGAGGTCGGCGCCGTGGACGCCGTGGTCGATATCGTCGGCACGTGCGTCGCGATGGAATTGCTGGAAATTTCCGAACTGGTCTGCTCGCCTTTGAATGTCGGGGGCGGACGGATCGAGGCGGCCCACGGCACACTGCCTGTGCCCGCTCCCGCCACGCTGGAGTTGCTGAAGGACCTTCCGATTTACTCTTCGGGTGTCGAGGGTGAACTGGTGACGCCCACCGGTGCGGTGCTGGTCTCGACGCTGGCTTCTGGATGCGGGCCGCTGCCACCGATGAAGGTGAGCCGCGTCGGTTACGGTGTGGGATCGAAGGAGTTTCCGCATCACCCGAACCTGGCGCGCCTCTTCCTGGGCGAGCGCGTCGAGATTCCCGAAGGCCGGGTGGGCTTGCCGGGCGAGGAAGTGGTCTCCGTCATCGAAGCTAACGTTGATGACATGAGCCCGCAGCTTTACGGCTACTTCCTGGAAAAGGCACTGGCCGCGGGCGCTCTGGATGTCACCTGCGAGTCGGTGCAGATGAAGAAGAATCGGCCCGGGCTGACTATCAGTATCCTCTGTGAACCGGAACGTGGTGATGCGCTTTCGCAGATTCTCTTCGACGAGACGACCACTATTGGTGTTCGCATTTACGAGGCACGGCGCAAGGTTTTAGAGCGAGAGATCGTGTCGGTCGAAACCCCTTACGGCCCGGTCAAGATGAAGCTTGCGCGGCGTGATGGAAAAGTCGTCAATGCCGCGCCCGAGTTCGAGGATTGCCAGCGCCTGGCCGCGGAAAAGTCCGTGCCGCTTAAACAGGTGATGGCAGCGGCCACGGCGGCTTACCTGCAGCAAAGTGAGAAGCCCGCGCAAGTGTAGAAAGCGAAAGGCCACGGAAGCATGCAAAAGACGTTCTTTCTCACGACACCTATTTATTATCCGAACGCCCGGCCGCACGTCGGCTCTGCGTACACCACGATTGTGTGCGACGTGCTGGCGCGTTACAAGCGCATGTGCGGCTACGATGTGGCTTTCCTCACCGGCACGGATGAGCATGGTGAAAAGCTCGAACGCGCCGCCGCCGCTGCGGGCGAGTCACCCCACGAGTTCGTTGCGGAAAAGCGCAAGCTGTTTGTCGCGCTGTGGGAAAAACTCGGCATCCCCGTCGCGGTCTATCCGAAACCGGACGGTAATTCTCTGCGCTTCATCTACACGGACCATCCTGACCACGTGACTTCCGTGCAGCGCCTGCTGCGGCGCGCGCGCGACCGGGGCTTCATCTACACGCAGCGTTACGAGGGCCGTTACTGCATTCACGATGAGCGGTACGTCTCGGACAACACCGATCCCGTGAACTGCGACATCTGCGGCCGGCCAGCGGAGCTGATCAGCGAGGACAACTATTTCTTCAGGCTGTCGGCCTTTGAGAAGCAGCTCATGGAACTCTACGAGCGGCGGCCGGATTTCGTGAAGCCGGATTACCGCATGAATGAGGTCAAGAGTTTCGTGAAGAGCGGCCTGCGCGATATCTCGGTCAGCCGCAAGCGGCTCAAGTGGGGCATCCCGTGGCCGGACGATCCCAGCCAGGTCTTCTACGTCTGGTACGATGCGCTGACGAGCTACATGACCGGCATCGGCTACGCGCAAGGGGAAAATGGCAGCGAGGAGTTCAGGAAGTATTGGCGCAATAAGCCGGGTGAGTCCGAGCTGGTTCACATGCTCGGCAAGGACATCCTGCGCTTCCACGCCATCTACTGGCCGGCCTTCATCATGGCCGCTTATCCCGACCAGCCGGAGATGCTGCCGACAACGATCTTCGCGCACGGATGGATCTATTACGAGCAAGACAAGATGTCGAAGTCGAAGGGCAACGTCGTCTATCCCGAACCTATCGTCGATGCGTTCAATTCTCTCGGCGCCCCCGGCAACGATGCCCTCCGGTACTACCTGTTACGTGACACGCCGTTCGGCGGGGACACGAGTTTCTCGTTTGATGGATTGATTCAACGATTCAATTCGGATCTGGCAAATGATCTCGGCAACCTCGCCAACCGCACGATAACGATGATTCAGCGGTACTCGGGCGGTGTGGTGCCGATGCCACCATCTCAGCTCAGCGTCCGACGTGAAACTCTTAAGGCGACATTGGAAGCGGACATCGCGGACTACCTCACACGGTTTGCCACCTGTGACTTCTCCCGAGTTCTCGAAAAGGCTTGGGATATCGTCAGCGAAATTAATGGGTACATTGTGCATGAGGAGCCGTGGGCGAAGTTCAAGCTGGTTAAACAGCCCGGGAGGCCAGCCGTTACTGTGGCAGAGGCTATGGCCGACACGAACGGGGACTTCGTGCCCAGAACTGAAACTGAAGACGAACGTCATGCCTTGAACGCGGCGCTCTATACCTCCGCGGACGCGCTCAGAATCGTTGCGATTCTCCTTCACCCTGTTCTTCCCGTTAGCACCGACATTCTGTGGCGACAACTCGGTTGCGAAGGCGAGCTGGAGAAACAACGACTGGATGAGGTCGGATGGGGTCAACTGAAACCCGGTACCAAGGTTGGCAAGCCGGAACCCATTTTCCCTCGCCTAGACAAAGAGCAGGCATTGGCAAGGCTCGACGAATTCGCCGAGGCCGACCGTCATCCCGAGAAACCGAAGGAGGCAGTGAAATCCGTGGAAAACGAAAAAGCACCCCAGGCGGCACCCGCAGGCGTGCCCGAATCCCCAACCCCGAGTCTCGAACCCCGAGCCCCGGCTGCCCAAACCCCAGCCCCCGCCGCAGTTCCGGCGCCGGCAGCCGAAACTCCCAAGATCTCGATTGAAGACTTTGCCAAGGTCGAGCTGCGCACGGGCGAGATCAAGACCGCCGAGCACATTCCCGGGGCGAAGAAGCTACTGAAGCTGACCGTGGACATCGGTACGGAAGTGCGGCAGGTGTGCGCCGGCATTGCCGAATACTACGAGCCCGAAAAGCTGATCGGCATGAAGGTGGTGGTGGTGACGAATCTCCAGCCCCGCAAACTGCGCGGCGTGGAATCGAACGGCATGATCGTCGCAGCCTCCATCGGCGAAGAGGGCCGGCCGGTGCTGGTCACCTTCAAGGAAGATGTTCCCAACGGAGCCAAGCTCAGGTAATCGGGTGATCCGGTGATCGGGAGATCGGGTGAACAAATTGATCGGATGGTCCAATGATCAGGTGATCGAGTGAACAAGAAGCAAGAAAGTAGGCCACCAGAGAGCCCGACAAAAGAGTTCTCGATCACCCGATCACCTGATCTCCCGATCTCCCGATGCCTTCTCGATTCCCACGCCCATCTGGACGATGCCGCATTTGACGCGGACCGCGAGGCCGTGATTGAGCGGGCTCGTGCCGAGGGTGTTCGCTATCTGCTCATCGCGGGGGGTGGCACGGGGCCTGATCATCTCGACTCGCCGCTGCCCATTGCCGAGCAATACGATTGGATTTACGCTTCGGTGGGCGTTCACCCGCACGAAGCCCAGCACTACACGGACGCGCACACCGAGCGCCTCGCGAAGCTTGCGGAACATCCCAAAGTTGTGGCGATTGGCGAGATCGGCCTCGACTACTACTATGACCACTCACCGCGCGACGTCCAAAAGCAGGTTCTGATCCGGCAGATGGAGTTGGCCGCCAGGCTGAAACTTCCCATCATCATTCACTGCCGCGATGCTTGGGACGACTTTCGCGAGTTGGCCGAGACGCACTGGAAGCCGCGAGGTGTGCCGGGGATTCTTCACTGCTTCGCCGGAAGCCGCGCCGACGCTTTCAGGTTCATGGACTGGGGCTTTCTGATTTCGTTTGCGGGAAACCTGACGTTCAAGAAGGCAGACAGCGTGCGCGAAGTCGCCAAAGAGATTCCGCTTGACCGGCTGCTGACCGAAACCGATTGCCCTTACCTCGCGCCGGTGCCGCATCGAGGCAAACGCAACGAGCCCGCCTGGGTCGAAGGAATCACGCAAGAACTCGCTCGTCTTCACGGCCTGAGCGAAGAAGAATTGGGCGCGCGGGTCATTCAGAACTTCCTGCCCCTCATCCGTCGCGGCGCTGGAAGCGTCGCGAACCTCCCAAGCTCTCAAGCTCCGAGGCCCAAGGTTAGTACATCGGGATTCGGCTCATCTTCGTAGATGATCTTCAGTCCGTCCACCAGCGTGGTCTTCCGCCACAGGACCAATCCTCCGAATACGGCGGCCGTCAACATCACGAACACAATCCAGCGGACCCCATCCTGGAGCAGCCAGCGTTCGAGCGCCGCCATGGTGTAGGCGTAGGTCGCGAAGGCGAACCAATACGCGATCCCCAGCACGGCGAGGTTGGCCTTGCCCGGTTGATAGGAGCAGGTGAAGGGGATCTTGCGGAAGTTCATCAGCAACAGTTCAATCAGAATCAGCGAAAGCATCACGTTGAGAATAAGCTGCTCGAGGGCAGCCGGCCATTCCCACAACACGGCGTAAATGGGAAAGAATGCAGCGTGCAGCAGCAGCGCGCGTATGATCATCACCTTCCGCACGCCTGCCCAGCAATCCAAGCGGTGCTCGTCCCCGGCGATTTGAAATATCCAGTTGGCGCGGACTTCGGCGGGGATTGTGAACACGACGCGCATTCCCGACAGCAGGAAGAACGAGAGGATCAGCGGGATCGAGAGCAAAGCCTGATTGGGCCGCGATAGGAGCACGGCGGCTCTCAGATCTTCGGCGTAAACCATCATCTGTATGATCCCGAATGCCGCCAGTGCGAAGCCCACTCCGGCGTAGGCAGCCAGATAGAGCCGGTGCTTGGTGCTGCGCACGAGCGTGTTCATCGTAAAGAAATAAGTGGCGCGCTCCAGCGGCCTCCGAAGCACGAGGTGATTTAATAGCCAGTGTGCGGCATCCGCCGCTGCGAAACGATGGGGTGTCTCGACTGCGTCCAGCATTCGCCGTGTGTGCCGTTTGTAGTTGATGATATACGCCGTCGCACAAACCAACGTGACGGCACCGAGCGCCAGTGCGGCGGTCCCTGCGAGGGAATGGAATAATTCGCCGGCCGGCCCCAAGAGCGTCTGGTACACACCGACGAACCACAGAGGCGGAAACCAGAAGAACCCTCCGGCTCGGTGCGCCGCGGCCCAGACGGGAACGAGGCCGGAGGTGACCGGCAGCAGCAGAAACAGTGTCAGCAAGAGCGCGACAATGGCCGCGAGTTGGAAGCAGCGCGACACCACCTTGAACGTGCGGGGGTGCAGGATGTTGATCAAGACGCCGTGAACAGCCGCGACGAAAAGAAAGATAAAAGCGCTGGCGCCGAAAACGGCTACCCCATGGGCAGCCATCATGTCGCACAGGCGCAGAAAGGGGACGTCCGCCCGTATTCCCATCGTTTCCACGATGGGGTAGAGAATTGTCGGAACGCCTGCCACATCCACGATGAAGAGGCCAAGGAAGAGCAGCAACGCCGCAATTTTGGCCGTGAAGATGGTCGCGACCGGCACCGGCAAAGGAGTCAGTATCGCAAAGTCCCGGCGGTCGAGAAACAACGCGTCCCACTCGATGATGGCGACGAAGCCAATCACAATCATCGACATCATGACGAAGCGGCAATGATCCACCAGAGAGACGGCCGTGTATTGCCAAGGACAGTTCCACCAGACGTTGTCGTAAGTAAAGACGAGATAGATGGTGTAGAAAATGGGCGGAACGGCCAGCACGGCAAGAATATGAACGACCGTCAGCCGGGCCTCGGTTCCACGGGCGACAAGCTCGTTTTGAAAGAACTGGCGGAAGAAATGCCTTGTGAGCTCGAGGAAGTGCGTCTCGTCCTCGCGAACGAGAGTCCGCAATCCAGCCCGAGCTGCCGCGCGCGCCTTACGCGGTGAGTTTAATGGCTGCCACAATGTCTTTCGCCACACTCTCCGTGTCCTCCTCCACGACCAGTTCGCGAAAGATTGCCTCGAGCGTCGGGAGCTTCATCAAGTCTCTCAGCCGCTCCACGCGGTCGTTCGCGGCCACGCGCCCGCGGTGCAGGATCATTACCCTGGAACATAGCTTCTCAATGACTTCCAGGATATGCGAGGTGTAGAGAGTGACTTTGCCCTCCGCCGCCAGCGATTTGACTACGTCTCGGAAGACCAGTACCGAGGTTACATCCAGCCCGGAAAGCGGCTCATCGAAAATCAGGATGTCGGGGTTGTGCAGCAGGGCCGCGCAGATCAGAATCTTCTGCTTCATTCCTTTGGAGTAAGAACTGATCGGGCCGTAACGTTGGGGACCGAGGCGGAAGAGTTCCAGAAGAGTCTCGGCCTTTTGGGAAAGCAGTTTTTCAGGGATGGAACGCAGCCGCCCGACGAGTTCCAGGTATTCTTTGCCGCTCAGGTAAGGATATAGGTGTGGCTCTTCCGGCACGTAACCAAGCCGCTTGCGGTAAGCGATCAGGTCGGAACGAATGTCGCGACCGTCGCAGAAGATGGCGCCGGAACTGGGTTCGAGCAGACCGGTGAGCATCTTGACGGTCGTGGTCTTGCCCGAGCCATTGGGGCCGAGGTAACCGTAGACCTCGCCAGGGTTGATGCAGAAGCTTACGTCATCGACCACGGCGATCCGGTTATACCGTTTGGTCAGCCCTTTGACTTCGAGCACTTGGAAAACCTCGCCTCAAGAAAGCGCGCTTGGGCCTGCCCAGCGCCTCGGCAGTTGTTGCCGCGGTTGTCGCTATATTACCGCAAACCTATGGTTGCCCCTCCACCGCGCTGACGTTACAACCTTGTAGACACCTCAGCAGATGGAAACGTTCCTTTGTTTTGCGCTGTGCCGCTGCTATTCGTACCGCAGCGCCACCAGGGGATCGACCTTGGTCGCGTGCCGGGCTGGAATATAGACGGCCGCCCCGGCAATTCCGCCGAGCAGAAATGAGACGGCCAGAAAGGTCAGCGGGTCAGTGGGAGGGGTATTGTAGAGAAAGTTCGCCAGCGCGCGTGATAGCGTAAGTGCTCCTGCCACTCCGACGGCTATTCCCAAAAGGATTATTCGGAGGCCTTGCGCCAGCAACATGCGCAGGATGTCGTGGGGGTGCGCACCCATTGCCAGCCGTACGCCAATTTCATGAGTCCGCCGGGTGACTGAATACGCGGTCACTCCGTACACGCCGCTGGCAGCGATCAGCATGGCGAGAGCCGCGAAGGTACCGAGCAGCACCAGCCGCTCCCGGCGACTGGACAAGGATTCGCCCAGGCGCTGGTCCATGGTTTTCACATCCGCCAAAGGCAGGCTCTTATCAACCGTAAGGAGTGCGTTCCGCAACGCCGGCACGTAGCCCGAGGGGGCAGACGACGTTCGCACCACGATGTCCATGAAGAACGACGGTCCCTGCAAGTAGGAGGAATAGAGTTCAGGCATCACCTTCTCGCTGAGGCCGAGGTGATGGGTATCTGCAACCACGCCCACGACAGTCTGCCACGCGTTATCCGTCCAGATCCGTTTGCCGATTGCGTCCTGCGCGGGGAAAAGGGCGCGGGCCAGGCGCTGGTCGAGAATCACGACACGTGGCGCTCCTTCCGTGTCCCGCTCGTCGAAGAACCGGCCAGACAGTAGCCTGATTCCCATGGCTTGAAAGTAGCTGGGGGTCACAGTGGCTGGGCAATAGGTAACGTCGCTCTCCGGTTGCCCTTCCGGCCTTAGGCCGCTCCCCAGCGCATTAAACATAGTGAAGGGCATTTCGGTTGTCGCCCCTGCGAATTCGACTCCAGGAATGGCTCGAATCCGCTCCAGTAGTTGCTGGAAGAATTCCCTCTGGCGCGGCGGGTCGTAGACATTCTCCGGCGTCAGCCAAACTTCGGCAGTGAGAACGTTGTGAGCGTCGATGCCGGAATTGACCTTGAGAAGGAGCAAGAAACTCCTGACCAACAGGCCTGCCCCCACCAGCAACACCAGGGAAAGGGCCAACTGCACCACCACCAAACCGCTGCCCAGGCGGCGATGCGTTTTCGACTCGCCAAGGTGGCTTGTGCTTTCCTTGAGGGATTCTGTCAGGCGAAGCTTCGATGCCGCCAGCGCCGGGGCGAGTCCAAAGAGAATGCCTGTGGCCAGCGCGCAAGCCAGCGTCAGGCCTAACACGCGGAAGTCCAGGTCGAGATGTCCCGGCACCGATTCCGGCACAAAGGATTGCAGGATGGTGGCGAGGAAGGGAACAAGGAGCAACCCTAGCCCGCCGCCGCACACCGCGAGCAAAGTGCTTTCGGTCAGCATCTGCCGCGCCAGGCGCGAGCGGCCGGCGCCGATGGCGGCGCGAATGGCGATTTCCCTTTCGCGCGAGACGGCGCGAGCCAGCAGCAAGTTAGCCACGTTCGCGCACGCAATCAGCAGGACCAGACCCACTGCTCCCAGCAGGACGTACAACGCCGGGCGAGCGTCGCGCGTAAGCCAATCGTGCAGGGGAATCACTCTGGCATGAGCCGAGGCATGGTAACGCGACCAGGGCGGGGGATACTGATTGTCCATCCGGCGCGTGACCACTTCCAGCCCGGCCTGGGCCTGCTCGGGGCTGACACCCGACTTCAGCCGGCCGATCACGTTCACGATGCCCATCCGTATGCCGGGCCGCTCCGATTCCAGGGTCAGGGCGTCCGGGAGCCACACCCCCATGCCCGCAGACTCTGGATGGACAAAGCGGCGTGGCATCACACCAACCACGCTGTAACTCACGCCATCCAGGGTCAGCGATTTGCCGAGAATCCTGGGGTCGCGGTTGAAGTAACTCTGCCATAAATCTTGGCTGAGGACGGCAACGTGGGTGTGCCCGGGCTGGTCTTCCCCTGGCAGAAATGTGCGCCCGAGAGCAGGTTCGATTCCCAGCACAGAGAAATAACTCTGGGTCACATGTCCAGCCAAAATGCGCTCCGGGTACGCGCCTCCCGTGAGATTGATCCCGCGCGAAACGCTGAAGGCACCGAGTTGGTCAAAACCCTTTGCCTCTTTTTCCCAGGCTGCATACTCGGGCGTGAGCACCGTGTCGCGGCCGGATTGCGGCATGAATTCCGTCACCCAAACTACCCTGCCTGGATTTGGATAAGGCAAAGGCCGCAATAGGACGGCGTTAATGACCGTGAAGATCGCCGTGTTGGCTCCGATGCCCACCGCCAGCGTGAGGATGGCAATGGCTGTGAAGCCGGGATTCCTGCGCAGGCCACGCACAGCGTAACGGATGTCTTGAACGAATGATTCGAGCGAGGGCAGGCCGCGCTGGTCTCGGTAGCGCTCTTTTGTTTGCTCGACCCCGCCGAAGCTGCGTAGAGCGGCATAGCGGGCGTCTTCGGGCGACATTCCGTGGCGCCGGTTCTCCTCGATCTGCATTTCCAAATGTGAGCGAACTTCTTCCGCAAGTTCTTTCTCCAGCCGATCTTTGCGGAAGAGCCCGGCGAATCGCGACAGCAGAATGCGCAATTGAGTCATGCCAAGTCCTCAATGTTCAGCGTCAGTTTTTAGCGGTACAGCTTTCAGCCACAGGCTGGTGAACGCTCCCTGTTGGCTGATTGCTAAGCGCCGACAGTCTCACTCGTACCGCAGCGCCACCATGGGGTCGACCTTCGTTGCCCGGCGGGCGGGCAGGTAGGTGGCCAGCAGGGTGACAGCAGCAAAACTCACGACAACAACGACAAAGGTTGCGGGATCCGTGCGCGCGACCCCGAAGAGCATGAATTCGAGAAAGCGACTCAGCGCCAGCGCCGCCGCCACCCCGGCAGCGATGCCGATCAATGCCGAGCGCAGGCCCTGGGCTATCACGATTTTCACGACATCGCCGCGTTCGGCTCCCAAAGCCAGCCGGATTCCTATTTCATGCGTTCGCTGGCAAACCGAGTAGGAGACCACGCCATAGATTCCGACACAGGCAAGGACGAGGCCGAGGGCCGCAAAGGCACCGAGCAGCAACAAGTTCACCCGTCTCGGCGTAAAGGACTCTTCGCGAAGGTCATCCAGGCTCGCCATGCCGTATAGCGGCTGCTCCTTATCGATATTGGCCAAGCTACTACGGATGGCTCCAGCCCAGTTCATCGGGTTCCCCCCGGTACGCACGAGAAGCGTCATGAAAGGTTGGCCAGCCTGCAGATAGGGGACATAGATTTCGGGTTCGGGATCACGTTCCGCCGAGCTTCGGACATCGCCCACGACTCCCACAATCGTCAGCCAATCACCTCTGTGAATCCAACTTGCGATCCTTCTACCTAAGCAATCCTCGTCCCGGAAATAGCGGCGTGCGAAGGACTGATTAATGATAGCGACCGCAGCGGATCCTTCCCGGTCGTTCTCGGCAAAGTACCGGCCGCTTAACAGCGGGATCTCCAGCGTGCGGAAATAGTCAGGGCTGACGTGGTCGAAGGCGACGCGCGATATGCTTTCGGGCCGGCCCTCCAAGGCCAAGTCAGAGACGGTACTCGTCCGGAAGCCGAGCGGAGGGCAACTGCTGCCGCCGACCGCCTGCACACCCGCCAAGGCTTTGATATTGTCCATCGCCTGTTCGAAGAACTTGGCTTGCTTAGTCGCGCTCGGGTATTTCGAAAGCGTCAGGTCAATCGTGAGGCTCAGCGTATGCGCGGATTGGAAACCCTGATTGATCCCGCGCACGCGCAGAAAGCTCCTGAAAAGTAAACCGGCGCCGACCAGCAGAACCACCGCCAGAGCCGCTTCGCACGTGATCAGCAGATTGCGGAAGAGTCTTCCAGACCGAAACCCGGCAGCGCTGCGGCCCGCTTCCTTAAGTACGTCATTCAGCGACACCTTGGAAGCGTGGAGAGCCGGAACCAGACCAAAGGCCAACCCGGTAATTAGGGCCAACATCATGCCGAAGCCCAGAACCCGGAAATCAAGGCGAACAGGTCCCAAGGCAGGGAGATCTGTAGCAATGAACTTCACCAGCAGGTCTTTCGTCACCTGCGCTAAAACCATGCCGAGGAGGCTGCTGAGCAGGGCCAAGAAACAGCTCTCTGTGAGCAACTGCCGGACGACTCGCATCCGCCGCGCGCCCACTGTCAGGCGCACGGCGATTTCCTTCTGCCGTGAGGTGGCCCGGGAAAGGAGCAAGTTGGCCACGTTGACACAAGCAATAAGAAGTAAGAAGCCGACCGCACCCAAGAATAACAGCAGCGCCAGCCGGGATTTCTCGACAATCTGCTCGTGCCATGATGAAACCACCACGCTCTTCTTGAAGACCTTCTTCGCATTGGCCTCCAAGAGCGTGTCCAGCTCTGCGCGCGCTGATGCCGCGGTGAGCCCCGGACTGAGCCGTCCGATGACGCGCACAATATTCTTGGGGCGCGGCGTTTCGTTGGTCGCCAGTGGCACCCAGAGGTCGTGTTCAACGTGGTAACGGTCTGGGACCATGAAGTTGCGGGGAAGTACTCCGACAACTGTAAACGTCTCGCCGTCCAGCGTAATCCCTCTGCCAACCATAGTCGGGTCGGCCCCGTAGCGGTGCCTCCACAACGTTTCAGTCAGGATGGCCACCGCCTGTGCGCCGGGACGGTCGTCCGCGGGAAGAAAAAGACGCCCAGACAATGGGTGGACGCCCAGAAGTTGAAAGAACGAGCTGCTGGCCAGACCACAACTGACACGCTGCGGTTCGCCCCTGCCCGTCAAATTGAATTGTTGCTCCTCGTACGCGGCAACTTGGTTCAGCGTTCGGCCCTTTTCCCAGGCCGCAAAGTCAATGTCCCAGACAAAAGGATTCAGCCCAAAATCAGCCCAATTCTCCTGGACAGAGACAAGCTGCTCCGGATGGGGGTAGGGCAAGGGACGTAAGAGCACGGCATTGACGACTGTGAAGATGGCCGCTGTTGCGCCAATGCCGAGCGCCAGCGTGATCACTGCCATCGCCGTGAAGCCGGGGCTCCTGCGCAGGCCGCGCAGGGCGTAGCGGATGTCTTGAGCGAAGGATTCGAGCGAGGGCAGGCCGCGCCGATCGCGGTAGCGCTCTTTCGTTTGCTCGACGCCGCCGAAGCTGCGCAGGGCGGCGTAGCGAGCTTCTTCCGGCGACATCCCGTGGCGCCGGTTCTCTTCGATTTGCATTTCCATGTGCGAGCGAACTTCCTCCGCGAGTTCCGCCTCCAGCTTTTGCTTGCGGAAGAGTCCGACGAATCGCGACAGCAGAATGCGCAATTGAGTCATGGCGACCCCCTGGTTCTCAGTCGTCAGTTCTCAGTTTTCAGTAAGAGCCGGAAAGACGGGCGATCTTGCCTGACTGAAAACTGATGACTGACGCCTGAAAACTTCACGCCCCTTCCGTCCCCGCCAGCACCCGCGCCATCACCGCTGCCATCTGCTGCCAGCTTTCTTGCTCGGCCGCCAACTGTTTTCGTCCCGCTTTGGTCAGCGAGTAGAACTTGGCCCGGCGATTGTTCTCGGAAGCGCCCCACTTGGAGGTGATCCAACCTTTTTGTTGAAGGCGGAGCAGAGCAGGGTAGAGCGTTCCCTGATTCATCTGGAGCAGGTTTTCGGAGATTTGTTCCAGACGGCGGGCGATGCCGTAACCGTGTATTGGGCCCATGCCTTCGAGAACTTTGAGTACCATGAGGTCGAGCGTCCCTTGCAAGACTTCGGTTTTCGATTCGCCCATGCAAATGCTCTCCTTTAGAATGCCAACAGGGGAGAGCGTAGCGCCTCACCTGTTGAATGTCAACAGGAAATGCAATAGTGCCTCGGTCTGCTGTAGCGGCGGTCTGCGACCGCCGTGCTTTCGGCGCTCATAGCGCGCCGCGACAATAATTCCGGGTACGCGGGGGCGGGACGCCTCAGCAGCGGCGGCCGGGACAGCCGCGCTAGGTCGAATCGGGTCATTTCATTTTGCAATTCTCAGTAGGTTGCTGGGCCTCTCTCGTTGAGCGATACTCCCGGCTTTGCAGACAGGCGAAAATCCGGCAGCCATATACGCCTGTTTGCGCTAAGATGCTTTCCCTATGTCTTCCGGCCACGCCAAGAAAGTTCCCGTAATTAATTCCAAATACTGCCGCTACCGCTTGCGAGTGGGCAAGTCGCAGATCCATGGTTGGGGGGTCTATGCTGACCAAGACATTCCCGCCAATCGCAAGGTGATTGAGTACACGGGTGAGAAGATTGATCCCGAAGAGGCCAAACGGCGGGGAACCACACCCTACCTGTTTGTGCTGGATGATTACTGGACGGTTGATGGAGGGGTCGGCGGATCAGGCGCGCAGTTGATCAATCATTCCTGCGAGCCCAACCTGGTGTCACGAGTCATGAAGGGCCATATCCTTTACATGAGCCTCACCGAGATCGGCAAGGGTGAGGAACTGACCATCGATTACAACTACGACGACACGGATGAAAGGATGCCCTGCCGATGCGGATCAGCAACTTGCCGGGGCATCATTAATCGTTACTAGCACGGATTATCCGTGAATAGAGCGGACGAAAAAGAGGGTTTCACACAGGGTACACGGAGCCCAAAATCGTTGGAATCATCGGGCCCTCTCATTCCAGAGTGCAGAGAGGAAGCATCGAGAACGTCTCCGTGCTCTCTGCGCCCCAACTCCGCGCCCTCTGTGTGAAAGCTTCTGCTTCCGTCATCGCTCCAGTGTTCTGAGTCGTAGATGGGTTAAAGAATTCCGTCAGGGTGCGGCTTCAGCCGCACCGTCATGCGGCAGGCCTAATTTCCCTTTTGTGGCCTTCGCGGCGGGCCAGATGCCCGCCGCGAAGGCCGGGAAACAGCAAAGGAGGTGGCTTTTATCGGCATGGCTGAAGCCATGCCCTGACGGATTATGCATCGAGCTTCTGACTCGGGATACTGGAAGCTGTTGCAAAACCGCATTTGACCCTCGTCAGGGCACGGCTTTAGCCGTGCCGGTCGCGATGTGGAACAGAGGGAGCTTTAGCTCCTGAGGCTCGTAACTGGCCCTCAGCGGCTGAAGCCGCGGTCGTCGACGCGCCGCCTCGGCACGGTTAAAACCGTGCCGTGACAGCAGCTTACACCGAGTTTTGCAACAGCTTCTAGGAAGGCCCTGAATAATCCGGAAAAGGGCGCACGGCCGTGCGCCCCGACGACATTCCTCGGGACAAAAGGGGAGAAGTGGCGATTCCAGGCGGCTTCTTACGCCGCAGGCGAGCGCGCGCTCTTGAGGGCGTCCGCCTGTTTCTGCGCGTCGACGACAGCGATGGCGGCCATGTTGACGATTTCTTCCACCGTGGCGCCGCGCTGTAGGACGTGCACAGGTTTTGCGAGGCCCATGAGGATAGGCCCCAGCGATTCCGCTCCGCCGATGCGCATCATCATCTTGTAGGCGATATTGGCCGCTTCGAGGTTCGGGAAGATCATCACCGTGGCGCCGCCCTTCAACTTCGAGAACGGGTACTCCTCCTTGATGATCTCCGGCGCCAGCGCCGTGTCGGCCATCATTTCGCCATCCACCATCAGGTTGGGGTTCTTCTCCCTCACCAACTCGGTCGCGCGGCGCATCTTCTCGACCAGCGGATGTTTGGTGCTGCCGAAGTTCGAGAAGGAGAGCATCGCCACGCGCGGTTCAACCTGAAACTCGCGAGCCACTTCCGAAGCCAGCACGGCGATTTCGGCCAGATCCTCCGCCGTAGGTTCGATGTTCACGTGTGTGTCGGCGAAGAAGTAGATCTCCTTCTTGGTGACGATGACGAACACTCCCGCCACGCGGTGAACGTCGGGGCGGGTTTTGATGATCTCCAAAGCGGGCCGGATGGTATCGGGATAGTGCTGCTTTACACCGGCCACGAAGCCATCGGCATCGCCCATATGCACCATCATGGCGCCGTAATAATTGGGGTCGAGCATCTGGTCGCGGGCTTCACTCTTTGTCACACCACGGCGCTGGCGCAGACGATAGAACTCTTGGACGTAAGAGTCGAAGCGCGGCGAGTGCAGCGGGTCCACGATTTCGAGGCGCAATTCGTCGAAGCCCAGTTCCTCAAGGCGGTTTTGGATGACCACGGGACGGCCCAGGAGAATGGGATGGGCAATGTTCTCGGTAATGAGCTGATGACTGGCGCGCAACACCTTATCGTGCTCGCCTTCGGAGAAGACGATGCGCTTGGGCGCGGCTTTGGCCTGCTGCCGGACATTCTGCATAACTTCATAGGTGCGTCCCAGCCGCCGCACGAGCGACTCGCGGTACTCCTCTAAATCGACTTGGATCTGGGCCACTCCCGTGCGCATGGCAGCTTCCGCCACCGCCGAGGCTTCCCAGAGCAGCACGCGGGGATCGAAAGGCTTGGGAATGATGTAGTCGGGGCCGAACTGCAACTGGCTGAGGCCGTAGGCGCGCAGGACGGAATCCGGGACATCCTCTTTGGCGAGGGCGGCCAGAGCCTGTGTCGCCGCCACTTTCATTTCCTCGTTGATGGCTCGCGCGCGCACGTCGAGCGCCCCGCGGAAAATGGAAGGAAAGCCGAGGACGTTGTTGACCTGGTTCGGGAAGTCGGAGCGCCCGGTCGCCATGATGACGTCCGGCCGGGCGGCCTTGGCTTCCTCGTAGCCGATCTCGGGCACCGGGTTCGCCATGGCAAACACGATGGGATGGTCCGCCATGGAGCGCAGCATGTCGGGTGTCACGCACTTGCCGATGGAAAGGCCCAGGAAAACGTCCGCCCCCGCCAGCGCGTCGGCGAGCGTTCGCCGGTCGGTCGGGACGGCGAAGCGGTCCTTATAGGGATTCATGTTCTCAGGACGCCCCTTGTAGACAACGCCCTTGGTGTCGCAGAGGAGGATGTTCTCACGGCGCACACCCAGCCGCACATAGTGTTCGGCGCATGCGATGCCCGCGGCACCGGCGCCGTTGACGACGAGATGGATTTTACTGATATCTTTGCCGGCGACCTCCAGGGCGTTCAGCAGCGCGGCGCCAGAAATGATCGCCGTTCCGTGCTGATCGTCGTGGAATACCGGGATCGACATCGTCTTGCGCAACGTCTGCTCGATCTGGAAACATTCCGGCGCCTTGATGTCTTCGAGGTTGATCCCCCCAAAAGTGGGCTCCAGGAGTTGGCAGACCCGGATGACGTCGTCGGGGTCTTGAGAGTTCACTTCCAGGTCGAAGACGTCGATATCGGCAAAACGCTTGAAGAGAACTCCCTTGCCTTCCATCACCGGCTTGCCGGCCAGCGCTCCGATGTTGCCAAGCCCTAGGACCGCCGTCCCATTGGAAACCACTGCCACCAAGTTGCCGCGCGCGGTGTAGTCGAAAGCACAATCAGGCTGTTTGTGGATTTCGAGGCACGGCTCCGCCACGCCGGGAGTGTAGGCCAGGCTCAGATCCCACTGGGTTCGGCAAGGCTTGCTGGCAACAACCTCAATCTTGCCTTTGCGTCCCGTCGAGTGGTAATCCAGTGCGTCCTGCTTGCGAATCTCCATGGCAAAGGTCTCCTTTGGGCGATGTCTCCAGGCACGGCTCAGCACAGCGCAGTGGGTTTCCTGAACTTGGCGCTGGCGGGTACGCACAGCGCTATTTGGCGCACGCCACGCTGGCTAATCTTCCGGGAGCAGGAAACGGCGGCCCGCCGTCACATGCAACCCCAGGCAGAAGTGTGGGATACGCGCACTTCTCAGCGCGCCTTGGTGCTGGCTTCCAGTCCTTAAGTACACCTCTGCCTCCGTAGAGGCAAGTGGATGGCCAAAATACAGCAGGGGGAGACGGGAATACTCTATCCACTGCCGACTTAAGAACGGTGCGTGGCGCCCCCTCACTTGCGGCGGCGATGCCGAGATGGTAGTTTTACGACATCCGGTGACGTTAAGGTGAGGTCATGCGCTGGTCGTGGAGAATCGGGTCTCTGGCAGGAATAGGCGTCTACGTTCATGCGACGTTCTTCCTCCTGATTCTCTTCATCCTCTTCGACAATTGGCACCAGGGGAAGTCGCTGGCGACCGCGCTGGCCGGGGTTGTGTTTGTCCTTGCGATCTTCGGATGCATTGTCTTGCATGAACTCGGGCACGCACTCGCAGCACGGCATTACGGTATCCGCACCCGCGACATCACGCTGCTGCCCATCGGCGGCTTGGCACGCCTGGAACGCATGCCTGACATTCCCATCCAGGAACTTTGGGTGGCACTGGCCGGGCCAGCCGTAAACGCGGTGATCGCGGGCGGGCTCTTTGGCTTTGATTATCTTACCGGCATTCATCCTGACCTTGCCACCTTTCATTGGGTTGGGGGCAGCTTTCTCAACAAGCTGATGGGAGTGAACTTCTGGTTGCTGGCGTTCAACCTGATTCCGGCCTTCCCCATGGATGGCGGGCGCGTCCTGCGGGCAATCCTCGCCACGCGCTTGGAATACACGCGGGCAACGGCGATCGCGGCGCGCGTGGGCCAGGGTATCGCCTTCTTGTTTGGTCTCGTCGGCTTGTTCACCGACCCGTTCCTGCTGTTCATCGCGCTGTTTGTATGGATGGGGGCTGAGCAGGAAGCTGCGATGGGGCATGTGCGCACGTCGCTCGGCCAAATCCCCGTGCAACTTGCCATGCTGACAGACTTCCGCACACTCCAGCCTGACGACACGTTGGCCGTGGCCATCAACCATGTGCTAGCCGGATCGCAGCAGGACTTCCCGGTGGTCTTTGGAGACCACGTGCTCGGCATGCTGACGCGCGAGGACCTGCTGCGCCTGCTTGCGCAGGGCGGTACAGACGCGCGCGTTCGTGACGCCATGAACCGCGATATCGCTACGGCCGACTCTCACGACATGCTGGAGAAAGCCCTTGGCATTTTGCGCGACTGCAAGTGCCGGTCGCTGCCCGTGGTCCACGATGGGCGCTTGGTCGGACTGCTCACCATGGAAAATGTCGCCGAGTTCCTGATGATTCAAGCGGCTCTCCGCCGGGCCCGAAACGGCCAGAAGATCGTGGCGCCGAGCGCGTAGAGCAATGCCCCGCCCTTCCTTCTCGTTCCCAACGCGGTGAGAAATACGGGCGAGTGTTCTGAGTCGTAGATGGGTTAAAGAATTCCGTCAGGGTGCGGCTTCAGCCGCACCGTCATGCGGCCGGCCTCATTTCCCTTTCCCGGCCTTCGTGGCGGGCATCTTACCCGCCGCGAAGGCCGGGAAGCAGCAATGGGGGCCAGCTTTTGTCGGCATGGCTGAAGCCATGCCCTGACGGATTATTCATCGAACTTCTGATTCGGGACACAAGCCTTCTTCTGAACTCCCCAAAATCCCATTGCTTCACTGCTGATTCCGGGGTATTCTGCCCTCCATTCAAGGGCCGGAATCAGTTCCGGAGGGAATCTTCAGGGCGAAGTACTTTACAGAGAAGCTAGATTTGGGTAAGGAGCGGAGCGTTCTGACCGTAGCGCCGTCCTTTAGGGCGGCATGTGCCGGGCTGAAGCCCGGCGCTACACCTGGAACCAGGACGCCAGTGTGGGCGGAGAAAACAGCCGCCAAGGGGCTTAAGCGGCGGAGCTGAATCTCTCCTCTTCCCACTGGGCAGTGAGAAGTCCGTTCTCGGGCCACGCTGGCGGTTTGAACCTTGGGGGCGATTCCGGAGCGCTTGACTCAGATTCTGAGGCGGTGCTGTTTCGGCACCGAGAGGAGGAGTTGACATGATTACCCGTCACGTTGAACTTCCCGGCAGCCACCGGCCTGTTAAGGGCGATGCGAAGAGGGTTCGCGATGCTGACCCCCAGGCACGGGTTGAGGTCACAATCACCCTGCGCGGGCCTAAACTGCCCGACGCTAGCCACCTGCCCAGCGCGCCACTCAGTCCGGAGCAGTTTAGGAAGCAGTATGGGGCTTCCGCCGCCGACGCGGAAAAGGTGTCGCAGGCGCTTACACCTCTGGGCCTTAAAGTTGAAGAGGTCTCGCTGCCGACGCGCAGCATGCGGGTGAGCGGGTCGGTGGCCGCGATGGAAGATGCTTTCCAGGCACACCTCGGCATCTACGACAGCTCGAGTCAAGGCCACTTCCGCGGGCGCGAGGGCGCCATCAAGGTCCCCTTGGAATTGGCAGGGATCGTGACCGGCGTTCATGGGCTCGATCAGCGCCGGGTGGCCCGCCGCAAGCCCGCGGTCGCGGAGCCCTTGGCGCGGGCGGCGCAGGCTCTCTCGCCCCTCTCGGCGGCTGATCTCGAAGCGCGGTACTCGTTTCCGCCGGGCGAGGGGGAAGGGCAGACCATCGCCATCGCCGAGTTTGGCGGGGGCTATTTCCCGGATGATCTTGCGGCTTACTGCGCCAAGCAAGGCCGCGCGGTGCCCGCCGTTACCGTGCAATCTGTCAATCTTGCGGCCCTTACCCTTGCGGATATCCAACAGTTGCCGCCGCAACAGCAGCAGGAGGAGTTGGACGAGACGGCGGAAGTGATGATGGACATTCAGATTGCTGCCGGCCTATGTCCAAAATCGAACCTTGTGGTTTACTTCGCCACCTTCGACCAGAAAGGCTGGGTGGACCTGTTGAATCAGGTCGTGGCGGGAACGCCGGTGCTGCCGGTAACGTTGTCCGTCAGTTGGGGGATGGCCGAGGACGCCCCTGATTGGTCTCCCGGCGCTCTTGACGCCATCAATACCGCACTGAATGCGGCGGCGCTGCAGGGCATCACGGTTTGTGTGGCGTCCGGCGACGATGGCTCCGGCGACGAGATGACGGATTCGCACGCGCATGTGGACTTTCCCGGTTCCAGTCCCTTCGTGCTGAGCGTGGGAGGGACGATGATCACCGGCACCACCTTGTCTTCGACCGAAACCGTGTGGTGGGAGTCACCCGGCCGCCGCACCAACAAGGGGGGAGGCGCCACGGGGGGCGGCGTGAGCGTCTTGTTCCCGCGTCCCAGTTGGCAGGATGTCAGCGTGAAGTCCTTGAATGCTGGGAGTATCGATGGGCGGGTTGTGCCCGACGTTAGCGCGCTAGCGGGTCCTCCCCTCTACGATCTGCTTTTGTTGGGCCGGGACGCACCCAATGGCGGGACCAGCGCTTCCACGCCCTTGTGGGCGGCTCTGGTGGCGAGGCTGAACGCGAGCCTGCCGGCTGGGAAGCAACAGCGATTCCTTCCCCCGTTGTTGTACCAAAATGGGCCGACTGGCCAGCCGCGTGGCCAGACGGGATGCCAGGACATCACGAGCGGTCAGAACGCCTCGCATCCTCATCCTGGAAAGGGGTATAAGGCCGGACCGGGCTTTGATGCGGTCAGCGGCTGGGGCACGCCCAACGGGACGGCTCTCCTGGGGTTGCTCTGAGGACGGGTGCCTGGGACGAAGCCAAGTATCCTGTCGTCCGTTAGCGTTCCTGCTGTAGGGGCGCACGGCCGTGCGCCCTCACTATGTCGCAAACGCATGACGTTTCGGTGGCTCGCCAATCCCTGAGCGTTCAGGACAACAATGAGTAGAAGCTGTTGCAAAACCTCATGAAAACCGCGTGAGGGCACGACTTTAGTCGTGCCGTTCGAGATGAGGAATAGAGGGAGCTTTAGCCCCTGAGGCGCATCGTGGGCCCTTAGCGGCTGAAGCCACTGCCCTCGGGACGCCGCCCCGGCACGGTTGAAACCGTGCCCTGACAGCAGCCTAAACCGAGCTTTGCAACAGCTTCTCGTGTTACTCGGCCGCGACCGCCGAATGGGTTTGCGCCATTACCAGGAGCATTGCATACTGTTTCTATGGACAACTTCACACCGACCGAGCGGACGCAAGTTCGCAGGCTCCCCAAGCGGGCTGTTTACGACCGTGAAACCGTGTACCGCATTCTCGACGAGGGCTTGGTTTGTCACATGGCGTTTGTCGCGGACGGCAAACCGGTGGTCATCCCCACGAATTACGCGCGCCACGGCGACGCACTTTACATCCACGGCTCCGCCGCCAGCCGCATGTTGCGCACGCTGAGTACGGGCGTGGAGGTTTGTGCGGCGGTGACTTTGATCGATGGGCTGGTGCTGGCCCGTTCGGCCTTTCATCATTCGACCAATTACCGGTCCGTGGTGATCTTTGGAAAGGCTAGCGTGGTGGCCGACCCTGCCGCCAAGCTTGAAGCCTTGCGCCTCTTCAGCGAGCACGTGACGCCTGGCCGCTGGCAGGAGGTGCGCGAGCCGAATGAGCACGAACTTCGCGCGACCGCGGTGCTGACGCTTCCTCTCGATGAGGTCTCCGCGAAAGTCCGCACCGGTCCCCCCGCCGATGATGAAGAGGATTACGCGCTCCCTGTGTGGGCGGGGGTTCTGCCGCTGAACCTTGCGCCAGGGAATCCCGTCCCGGATGGCCGGCTGCCGGCGGGAACAGCGATTCCGAATTACGTGCTCAGTTACGATCGCAAACGGCTGCCTTGATTTCCACTCCTATCTTTGCTAGGTTGAAAGTGTGGGGAGTCAGGGAAATACTCCGGGCCCCAAACTGCAGGAGGATTTTGCATGCCTATCGAGCTTACAGAGAAAGCTGTGTCCAAGGTTAAGGAGATTATGGCTCAGCAAGACCCGGCACCGCTCGGCTTGCGCTTGGGTGTGGCCGGCGGAGGCTGCTCCGGCTTCTCGTATCAGATGAACTTCGAGAATCAAAGCAATCCCATCGATAAGGTCTATGAATTCGACGGATTGAAGGTCTTCGTGGACCAGGCATCGTTGATGTACCTGAACGGGACGAAGATCGATTACGTGGAAACCCTGGAAGCTGCGGGGTTCAAGTTTGAGAACCCCAACGTGAAGACGACCTGCGGGTGCGGTAGCTCCTTCAGCGTGTAGGTTCGATCTGGCTCTCCTTTATTGGCCCCTGGCGCCTTGTGAAGAAGGCGCCAGGGGCCTTTGCATTTCCGCTGTCCCCTTGAATGCGCGGGTAGGAAGCTGGCTGCAATCCGCGTAGCTGTTTGCCTGGCCCTCCGGCGTGTAGGGGCGCACGGCCGTGCGCCCTGGGGCGAATGCCATTCGCCCCCACCGCCGGGAGAAGTGCCCGCCGGTACCCGGCGCTCGTGAAGGCGGCTGACGATCCGGCGCGCTCGTGCCTCGAAGGTACACATTATTATTCTTGACATATTTACCACAATGATATACGCTGGGAGCGTTTTGCCGGAGCGCGGCGGGCAAGACGCTCAGGCCCCGCCAGCCGCTACCCTACAATGTTTATGAAACGCGGGCACTTACGACCATTTCGGGCAAGATTACTGAAAGTTAAGCTGTTGAAGGCAAATAGGATAGCTTTCAGCGACCCTAGTGGCCGCGAAAAAAACATTCGGTAACTCCTACGATGTTGATGAAAACAAGCGACTTAAAAAGCGACATGTTGGCAATAGCTACGATGTTGATGAAAAATAAGGAACTTACGGGCCGTACCCTACGATGTTGCTGAAAACACTGCTGGTTACCGTCCGCTGCACTCTCGCGAAAGGCACCCCTTTGCCGTCGTTCCCGCGCGGCGACAGGCTTCGCGGGGCGACAACGAACGGGGTCTTCATCTCCTTCGACGGGCCGCAAGTTCATGGGGCACTCGGGATGACAGCGCAATCACACTTTTTCCGCAGCCTCTTCAGCCCGGCACGTGCCGCCCTAAAGGTCGGCGGTACTTTGTCGGGGTGGGATGCGCCAGTGGCAGCCGGCGCTGAGGTAGCCTCCGCTCAAGCTGCCAAACAAGTTATAATCCCTTCGAGATCGACTGTACGCGCGCGACGTTCTGAGGATATCCCGTGAAGATTGCGTTAGCTCAAATTGATACAACGATTGGCGACTTTTCCGGCAACATCGAACGCATGGTCAAATCTGCGGGGTGCGCTCGCGAGCGGGGCGCGGATTTGGTGCTATTTCCGGAACTCGCGCTCTGTGGCTATCCGCCGCGCGACCTGGTGGAAAAGCTCGACTTCGTGGAGCGGTCGGAATGCGAACTGCAACGGCTGGCCGAGCTCCTGCCGCCGATTCCGGCTCTGGTGGGATATGTTCGCAGGTCGGGTGTGGCGCTGGGAAAGCGAGTCGCGGACGCGGCGGCGTTGCTCGAGGGCGGCCGGGTCGTGGCGGATTACGCCAAGATTCTCTTGCCCTTCTATGATGTGTTTGATGAGTCGCGCTACTTTGAGCCCGGCAAAGCAGTCTGTGTGTGCGATTTCCACGGCTTCCGCGTCGGTATCACCATTTGTGAGGATGTCTGGAACGACAAGCATTTTTGGACGAACCGCCTCTACACGCGTGATCCCGTGGAGGAATGCGTGGCGGCGGGCGCCAACCTTTTGTTAAACATTGCCTCTTCGCCTTACAACACCGAAAAGATCCAGTTGCGCCACGACATGCTGAAGACGATCGCCGTTGGACAGCGGATTCCGGTGGCTTACGTGAACCAAGTGGGCGGGAATGACCAATTGGTTTTCGATGGGTCGAGCATGGCCTTCAATGCGCGCGGAGAACTCGCGGCGCGAGCGCGTTCGTTTGCTGAAGATCTGGTTATCTTTGATACGGCCGACGGCGCTGGGGAAACTCGTCCCGCACCCGAATCGGAAGTGGAGGAGATTTACCAGGCACTCTGCGTGGGTGTACGCGATTACGTCCACAAATGCGGATTCCAGAAAGTTCTGGTGGGGCTGAGTGGAGGAATCGACTCCTCACTGGTGGCGGCGATTGCGGCCGACGCACTCGGGGCGGAGAACGTTCTTGGAGTGGGCATGCCGGGGCCGTTTTCATCGCCGGGCAGTATTCACGATGCCGAGGCGCTGGCGAAGAACCTGGGCATCGTGTTTCGCCTTGTACCCATAACCGGCGTTTTTGAAGGCTACCTCGAAATGCTAAAGCCGGTGTTTGAGGGGCGGGAACGTGATGTGGCGGAGGAGAATATCCAGGCGCGCATTCGCGGGAACGTCCTTATGGCGATTTCCAATAAGTTCGGGTCGCTGCTCTTGACCACGGGGAACAAATCCGAACTGGGGGTCGGCTATTGCACGCTTTACGGCGACATGGCGGGCGGGCTCGCCGTCATCGCCGACGTTCCCAAGACTACTGTGTACAAGCTGGCGCGCTATGCCAATCGTTCCGGCGAGCGCATCCCGGAAGCCTGCCTGACCAAGCCTCCGTCGGCCGAACTGCGCGCCAACCAGACCGACCAGGACACGCTTCCTTCCTATGAAGTCCTCGATGCGATCTTGAAATCCTATATTGAGGATAACCTCAGTGCTGAGGAAATCGCTCACGCACACCATCTGGATATGAAGTTGGTGCGTGAGACCATCCACCGCGTGAATGCTGCGGAGTACAAGCGGCAGCAGGCGCCACCCACCCTCAAAGTCACCGGCAAGGCGTTTGGCATGGGCCGGCGTATTCCCATTGCGCAGAAGTTTTGCGAGTGAAGACCGACCGCTCCGCCGTTCTGAGTGAAGGGAGCCGCGGGCTGTCGCCGTTGTTAGCAGGCGCTGCGTACAATACGGTGAGGGCGCTCGGCCGTGCGCCGCTGCACTACGCGCTCGCTCAGCTTATCGTTGCGTAGAAGTCCCGGATTGCTTCGACCACGGCGCTTTGTTGGTCTTCACTTAACTCCGGGTAATTGGGAAGGGAGAGGACTTCCCGGCCAGCCCGTTCGCTTTCGGGGAACTGGCCTGCCCTGTAGCCCAGGTACGCAAAGGCGGCCTGGAGATGGAGCGGTATCGGGTAGTAGACATCCGACGGAATGCCGCGTGTCTTTAGAAACTCGCGCAACGGGTCGCGATGCGGGCAACGGATCGTGAACTGGTTGTAAACGTGGACGCGGTCCGGGGGGCATTGCGGCAGACCGATCTTCCGGTCCAAACCGTGCTTGCGAAATAGCGCTCGATAGCATTCCGCTTTCTTTTGCCGCGCGCTGTTCCAGGCATTGAGATGTGCGAGTTTTACGCGCAGGATTGCCGCTTGCAGGGCGTCCAGGCGGCTGTTCGTTCCCAGGATTTCGGCGTTGTATTTGTTGTGTCCTCCATGCACGCGCAGAAGGCGGACCCTCTCTGCCAACCCCGCGTCGTTTGTAGTAATCAATCCCCCGTCCCCTGCAGCTCCCAGGTTCTTGGAAGGGAAGAAACTGAAACACCCGAGCGTACCTGAGTTGCCCACGCTCGCGCCCTTGTACTGCGCGCCGATGGCCTGAGCCGCATCTTCGATGACAGCCAGCTTGTATTCGTTCGCCAGCTTCAAAATGGGGTCGAGGTCAGCAGCCAGACCAAAAAGATGGACCGGAATGATGGCGCGGGTTCGCTTGGTGATCGCGGCCTCGACCAGACTCGCATTGATGTTATATGTGGCGGGATCAATATCCACGAAAACCGGCTTGGCTCCCGCCCGCGCCACGGATCCCGCGGTCGCCACGAAAGTGAAAGGTGTCGTGATCACCTCATCGCCCGGCCCGACACCGGTGGCCAGAAGCGCGAGCCACAGGGCGTCCGATCCTGAGGCGCAAGTAATCGCGAACCGGACCTGCAGAAAGCCGGCAAGCTCACGTTCCAGGGCTTCAACCTCGGGGCCCAGGATGAACTGTTGGGACTCCATGACGCGAGAGACGGCCTGCATGACTTCCGTCTTGATTCCCGCAAACTGCGCGCGAAGGTCCAGGAAAGGGAAAGCGGCCGGGCGTGGAGGAAGGTGCCTCCCCTCGTGGGAAGCCCTACGGGATTGATCGGACATTAGGTTGTCTCCTGGCCTGTCTCATTTCGACTTAGCAAGGGAGCCCGCGTATGTCTGGCCTAGGCGTCACGAGCCCCCGGCCTCATGGTACACAATCGGCTCTCTGGGCTCAACCAATGAGCGCGGAGTTCCTTCTGCTCCCACAGCGTGCTAGCCGAAATTGGAATTGTGCCGAACTGAAGGACAGGAGCAGTGGAACTTGTAGCTGCGGTTGGTGTAATTGTGGAAGGCTCTCAAAACACAGAAGCGGCATCCGACCATTTGATCGGATGCCGCTCGCCCTTCTTAGGCGTACTCAGTATTCTGCTTAGCTTCCTGAACTACCGAATCGACGGGAAGTTCGGGCAACTTTCACCGGTCGGCGGAACATACGGGCTGTCCGGCAATCCCGTGGTCACCGCGTTGTACCAGCAGCCTGCATACAACTCCGCAGCCGCGGCATTCGCTGCCGCCGTCTGCGCTGCCGTCACCGCACTCGCCGCAGTCGTGTTCGCCGTGTTCGCGGCTGCCGTCGCGGCGTTCGCGGCCGTGATCGCTTCGTTCGCCGCGTCCTTCGCGTCGTTCGACCGGCTGATCCCTATCCCCGCCAGAACCGCCGCTGCGCCGCCCGCACCAATGGCTCCGACTTCCAGAGCGGTACTTCCACCACCGCCCCAGCCGCCGCTGCCCTTCTGTCCATCCCGCGCCTTCGGCGCTATCACGATCGTCTGCCCTTTCGCCACTTTCTTGGCCGTCCCGTGATTATCGACGTCCAGCGTCCCTTCCTTCGCGCTAATCACCACCGACCCGTTCAACATCGCCACTTCGCCCAGCGTCTTGAACCCCGCCGCTGGCGCCACCGTCACATCCCCTGCCTTCACCCGCACCGGCGCTCCCGCATTCCCGTGGATCACCGACACGTTCCCTTGACTCAGCAGCACCGTCACCGTGTTCGCATCCCGCACGAACGACGCCACCGTGTCCCGCCCAAATACCATGCGGTTCGCGTTGCTCACCGCTACCACCGCTACACCATCCCGCACCTGCAGGCTGTCCCCGCTGAAAATCGTGGTGTTGGGAAGAAGCGATTGCCCACCCACCGTCGCGTTCATGCTACCCGCCACTGACCCCACGACTGCTGACCCGGCCAGCGCCGGCAGGGAAGCAAGTCCGACAAGGAGCACAACCAGGCAGGCTGGAACCACAACTTTCTTCATCATCTCGAATACTCCTTTTTGGGGCGGGCACCGGAAGCAACCCGCAACCCGGCTTCATACCTCAGATGTTACGTTTCCCTAACCAGTGGGGATTATAATCTGAGAAACGCTGTTGTCAAGTTATTTTTGGTTCATGCGCACCCCATTTTCGAACGCAGGCCGAGAGCGCTACCCGCCCGTACTGAGGTCACAGTTTGTTCTATAACCACTTACAAATGATCTCGTTGCAACCGTCGCCCCACATCGTTTCTTGATCTTGGCGTAATCAACCTGAAACATACAAAGCGCCCTGTATGACGACCCTGAAGACCGCCTGGATAGCCTGGGCAGGATTATCATCTGAATACCCACGAGGCTGAACCTGCCAAAAATATAACGGGCCGCTTCAGATCGAAAGCCCAGATGCGAGGCTTCCACCGCTCGTGCGGCCCCGCTTGTCCCCGTACGGGATCAGAATCAGTCCCCTCGTGCGACCGAAATCATCGCCTTGAGAACGCCATCACGTCGAGCGGCAACAAGGTTGAAAGCCTGCGGAATTTCCTCCAGGCAGAAATGGTGGGTTACGAGTGGCCTTACATTCACTCGGCCGCTCGCCAGGAGTTCGATAGCCGGAGCCACACATTCATTCTGGCGGCGTACATTCAGGATTCGCAGTTCATTCCGCCGCGCCAGGTTGATGTCGAAACTCACACGGTCAAGCTCAGGAATACCCACGATGATGAGTGCCCCCCCAGGCTGGAGCAAGGGAAAACCCTGGTCGATCGCGCCCTGCTCACCTGCACATTCGAAAACTGCGTCGAGCCCGAGCGGTTCCAAATCCAAAATCCGCGCCACAACGTCCTCACTTTGCGGATTGCCTGTCCAGTCAGCGCCACAACTCCGGGCGGCGGCCCGGCGTTCTGCAATGAGCTCCGTCACGTAAACCTTGGCATCCGGGACTTCCGCACGAATTGACAGCAGTGTGCTGAGCCCGATCGGCCCGGAACCTATGATCCCGACGCGAGCCCCCGGCTCCAGCCGCCCCAGGCGGGCCGTGTAAAGACCAATCGAGAGAGGCTCAACAAACGCGGTCAGATCATCGTCGAGCGCGTCCGGCACGGGGAAGCAGCACTCGGCCGGCATCACCAGGTATTCAACCAGTGCGCCCGCCAACTGTCCGGGATTGCCCAGGAACTTCTGGTCGCGACAGGTATGCCGGCGCCCCCCCCGGCACTGGTCGCAGCGGCCGCAGGGAACGAGCGGATCCACCGCCACTCGCTGGCCAACGTTGAGATGTCGCACTTCCCTGCCCATCTCCAAGATCGTTCCCGAGCACTCGTGACCGATGATATGAGGGTACTGAACTACCTGCGGACCGATTCGCCCCTGCGTGTAGTAGTGCATGTCCGAGCCGCACACGCCTACGGTGTGAACGCGCAACAGCACGTCGCGCGGTCCCGGCGCCGTTGGACGGGGGACGTCACGTATTTCCACTTGCCGCAAGCCTGTCAGATAAGCTGCCTTCATGAAGTTTCCTTCCCTCTACAGAACCACTGATGCTACCATTGTTCAGGACCGGGCGGAGTTTCAAAACTGCAAATTACGGCGACCCGTGCGGGTTTGCCGCAGTAATCCAGGTGATGGGCAAAGTATCGCCGCCTGGAGGAACGCCACAAATACGACATAGGAGGATGGTCACCATGAGAAGAATCATTCTGGCAGCTAGCCTGCTCAGTCTATTCCTCGCCGGTTCAGCCTTCGGCGCAGCGGCGTCCACAGCCAAGGCAAATCTTATCAACAGCAAGGGTGAACCCATCGGCACGGCTACACTCAAGGAAACACCCAAGGGCGTGAGTCTGCGCCTCGCGGTCGAGAACCTTCCGCCGGGAGTGCATGGATTTCACATCCATACGGTGGGCAAGTGCGAGCCACCCGACTTCAAGAGTGCGGGCGGTCACTTTAATCCCGAAGGGAAGAAACACGGGCTCGAGAATCCGGAAGGCCACCATGCGGGTGACATGCAGAACCTGACCGTGGACGCCCAGGGCAAAGCCAAAGTCAAAGCCGTGCTGACGGGCGTGACGTTGGGCGAGGGAGCGAACTCGCTGTTTCAACCGGCCGGCACCGCCCTCGTAATCCACGCCGACCCGGATGACATGAAAACCGATCCCGCCGGCAACGCCGGAGCACGTATCGCCTGCGGAGTGATTACAAAGTGATGCTCCGACCTTCCACGGAAATCGTGATCGACCGCCTCCCCGTGCACCACAGTCTGGTCACCGATGCCATGTGGGTTGTCGCTTTCAGCCTGGTCACGGGAATCTGCGCCCAGTGGAGCATTCCCCTGCCCTTCACGCACGTGCCTCTGACCGGCCAGACGTTCGCCGTCTTGCTGAGTGGCACTGTGCTGGGATGCCGCCGCGGCTTCCTCAGCCAAGTTACCTACCTGGCGGAGGGCGCTCTCGGCTTTCCCGTCTTCGCGGGCGCCACAGGCACGCTCCTGCATCTCGTAGGCCCTACGGGGGGCTATCTGTGGAGTTTCCCCCTCGCGGCGGCGCTGGTTGGCTGGCTGGTGGAACGAGGCGCGGCGCGGTCCTTTTGGAAACTGGCGGCGACCCTTATGGCAGCAGATTCGCTAATCCTTGTGGCCGGCTCTACGTGGCTGCACTCGCTGTACCGGGTGCCTTACGTCCAGGCTTGGCTGCTGGGGTTGTGTCCCTTTCTTCTCGGAGATGCCGTGAAGGCAGTGCTGGTGGGCGCCAGTCTGCCGCGTGTGTTGAGCTGGTTCGACAACTATTGGGGAGAGAGCCGTTCTCGGGGGAACCCTAAGTAGCGGGAACTTCTCAAATCGCGGCGTCGGCTTCGCGGGCGACATAGACGTTCTGAAGGGTCTTGAGCTGTTCCTTGAGGTCACGCATCTGCTCTTTCAGTTGACGCTGCCATTCTCCTTGCATAAGCGACTTCTGTTTCTCGATGTCCTTACGCAGTTGCTCGCTCTGCTGCCGATATTGATCCGCCAGTGCTTTGGCCTGCTCGGTCTGCACCGCCCCCAGGCTGCCGACAAGCCCCGTCAGATGGCGATCGTAAGGCGTCGAGCGCGTCAGCTCAACGGTCAAGGTCTGGTCGTGGTGATCCCGCACAATCCCCAGCGTTACTTTTCGCGTGTCATCTGCGAAGTTCTCGTTTAGAGCGGAGCGGAGTTCTTCCACCGAACCCACCCTTGCAGCATCGACCTTCACAATCACATCGCCCGCCTTGAGCCCCGCCTTTTCCGCGGCGCTTCCTGTGATCACTTCGCGGACGAGGACGCCCTTTCCGTCCTTCACACCGAAATACTGGGCAAGCTGCGTGGTGAGATCATCACCGGAAATACCCAAACTGGTCTGCCCCATCCCAAAGTTGAAATTGAACTCCGGAATGCGAACCGAGGGGATCCGAATCTCCGGCCCGAAATGGAATTCGTTCTTGGCCGGCGCTTCGAGCTTGGCGTCGAGTGTGCGCGTGTGACCGCTGCGCACCACCTTGATGGCCACGGTGCGCCCGGCAGGCGTTTCCTGGATCAAACGCCGCAGTTCGGCGCTGCTGCGAACCTTAACGCCGTCGAATTCCACGATCACGTCGTCCTTTTCGATCCCGGCCTTCGCGGCAGCGCTCTCTTTCTGTACGGACTCCACGAGGGCGCCCGTGGGAGCGGACAGTTTCACTTGCTGGGCCTTTTCCGCTGTCACTTCGGCGAGCGTCACACCTAGGCGCGCGTGGCCGTCGGTCATCAGAAAGACCTCGGGAGGGTCAGGCGGTTCCGGTGGTTCCGGAGGTTCTAACACTTCCTGGGCGCGAAAGACGCCGGCACCTGCCACGAACAACGCGATCGCGATCACTAGTCCCGCAACAATTTTGGGTTTCATAGTTCCCCTCCCCACCGAGATCATACCCGCTGACGTATCCCGGATTTCATCCTAGCCGCTTTACAGGTTCTCCTGCCGCTGCACCACGCGAAGGTCCCCACGCACGGTGCGCAGCTTGATGTGCACGCCACCCGCACCCAGTTGTATATGCTTCGTCGAATCCCCGGGCGTGGCGCTGGCTTCAAAGGCATAGTGGCCGAGGATGTGACCCGCCACGGTCGCGAGTTCCACATCAGCGTTGGCCCGCGCGGGCAGTTCCAAGACCACTCCACCATTGACCGTTTCCAGTGTCAGCGGCCGCGCCTTGTCAGGCAAGGAGCGCAAGGACACCCGGATGTTCCCCGTCAAGGCTCGCGCGGCAACGGAGCCGGTAATGTTGATCCCTTCAATATCCCCATGCAGGCTGCGCGCATTGACCAACCCTTCCACGTCCCGCACGGCGATTCCACCTTCAAGTGTACTCAGTTGCTCCAGCCGCACCTGGCGCGGTACCCGCAAGTGATAATCCACGCGCACCGGCGTTTTGAGGTCACCGGGATAAAGGGTATGGAAGGCGAGGCTGCCATGGCCCGCTTCAACCGCCACTTGCACGTCGTCCAGGCGATCCGTGGGAGCTGCGCTGCGCATGGCAACGGTCGCCTCCACCTGCGCCCGGTCCCATGCCTCAACCCAGATACTGCCCTGCACATTCTCCACGGAGACGCTGCTGCCGGGTGATAGCGGAAACTCTCTCTGCCACTCCCGCTCCATGGCGTAAGAAGTCCCGGCACCTCCTGCCACCGTGATCAGCAGGAACAGCGGTATGACAACGGAGGTGCGGGCACACCATGCCATGCCCCCACGTACGACACGGACAGTTCGCTGGCTAGTCATCATCGTCGCGATCCTTATCTTTCTGGCGTTCCGCTTCGCGCGCTTGGAAGCGCCGTTGCTTTTCGGCGCGGCGCTCATCCCACGCTCGCCAGGTGTTGGCTTCCCGTTGTTCCAGATCCCGCAGCGATTGGGCATCAATCTTCTTGATTTCGATATTCCCCGCGACCGTACGAATCCTCAGGATTTCTCCTCCGCCGTTCAGCGCCCCGCGGCCGCGAACCGTTGATGCCACCACGTCCTCCTGCTGGCCTTGAATGGTCAGGGGAAAGTCGGAAAGGATGTGGTGGCCGGCGGCCGCATCTATCGCGGCATCAATCGTAAGAGCCACGTTGATCGGCAGGTAGACGTAAACATCTCCCATCGAGGTTTCCAGTTCAGAAGAGCCAAACTGCTTGGCGCCGTTGAATTGCGCCAGGATACGCCCGGCCGAGGTGGATGCCTTGACGGCGCTTTCGATCTGCAACAGGTCGATGCTGCCGCCCGCCGTATCCGCCACGACCCGGCCTCGCGCCCCTTGCAAGCGAATGCTGCCACCCGCCGTCTCGGCTCGAACGCTGCTGCCCGTGGGACCAATCAAGATCTGCCCGCCGGCGGTTTGAGCTACAACCTGCCCGGACGCGCCGCCGATCACCACGTCGCCGCCGGCCGTCTCCGCCTGCAGTGCGCCGGTAACGCGCCCGGTCGAAATCTCGCCGCCGCTGGTTTCAAGACTGGCATCGCCCGTGATGTCAGTTACACGGATGGCTCCACCGGCCGTGCGGGCGTCCACGCGGCCCTCTGTTTTGCCCAGCGAGATGTTGCCGCCGGCCGTCTCAACTCGCAGTGGCCCAGCAATACTTGCGACGCGCACGTCGCCGCCCGCGGTCGTGAGCCTGGCCTCTCCCACCAGAAGGGCCCCTACGGTGACGTCGCCACCTTGCGTTTCGACATCCACACTGAAGCGCTCCGGAACGGTCACGCGGAATTGCAGCCCGAGCCCGCCGCCATGGCCGCGGTGCCCCCCTCTCCCTTCCATTTCGCTGGTGATATGGAAGCCGCCGCCTTCCAGCGGGCGTATGCTCGGCTGCACGCGGTCGAAGGCCCGCCGCGCAGCGGCCTCGTCCGACGCGCGGGTACGCATCACCACCACACATTTGAACTTACCTGTTCCGCCGGGACGAATATCGACAGCACCCGAGGCCGCACGGAGGATCAGCCGCGCCCCATCTCTCGCCGGCGCTTCAAACTCCAGGCGCTGTTCCCAACCGTCGCCGCGTTGTTCCGGGGCGCTTCGCTGGAACGAGCCCACGTTCGCGGCCGCTGCCGAGCCCGCCAGCAAAAACGTCAGAAACAGCAGACTGCCTAACCGCATCTTTCCCATGGTTCGTCTGATACCATCACTTTCCGAGTTTTGTCGCCACACTCGCACACTTCAGGCGGACGTAAGGGCTCGGGTCATGAGTCGCAAGCTGCGCAAGGGCCTGCTGGATGCCCACATCACATCCTTCCCTTTCCTGGTGATCAACCAGCGCATCCACGGCTGCCACCCGCACGCCAGCATTGGTGTCGTGCACCACAGCGTCCAACAAAGCACGTTGCACTTCCTC
>Ga0335069_10000723_pt1 | contig 53745 bp, 51 predicted proteins | sample Lox_Sample_11_FD_206714 | JGI IMG/M metagenome (GOLD analysis project Ga0335069, IMG submission 206714) | Soil microbial communities from Loxahatchee National Wildlife Refuge, Florida, United States - Lox_Sample_1.1 | ecosystem: Environmental > Terrestrial > Soil > Wetlands | place: USA... | reverse complement strand
GTCACCTCACCAGCCCCGGGACCAGCCTTGGCACCGTCGCCTACATGTCGCCGGAGCAGGCTCGTGGCAAGGATTTGGACAATCGCACCGATTTGTTCTCCTTCGGAGCTGTCTTGTATGAGATGGTCACCGGCTTCCTTCCGTTTCGCGGAGAGGGCACCGCCGAGATCTTCGACGCTCTCTTGAACCGCGATCCTGTCCCACCAGTACGGCTGAATCCGGCAGTTCCTCTGGAATTGGAGCGCATCATCACGAAGGCGCTGGAGAAAGATCGAGAAGTCCGCTATCAGCATGCTTCCGAAATGCGTGCGGATATGAAGCGGCTGCTGCGTGACACCGAGTCAGGACGAATCACTTCAGTTTCGGCTTCGGCGGGCCCATCCCGACGCACGGTGATTCGCTGGGCCATCAGCGCACTCGCCTTGGTCTTGGTTGCAGGCATTGGAACGATCTTCTACCAACGCTCGCACCCTCCAGCAACCCCAGCCACTCCCGACACACACCCTCCAGCGTCTGGCCAATCCACGATCCACACCGTGGCGGTTCTTCCCTTCCGCTCCCTGTCAGGCACAAGCGAAGATCAAGCTTGGGGGATCGGCATGACCGACGCCATTATTACTCGTCTTGCGACTCTGCAGAACTTGGCTGTTCGTCCCACGAGTTCAGTTCTGAAGTACGTCAAGGATCCCGCCGACCCTTCACAGGCCGCACAGGAACTTCAGGTCGATTCCGTGCTCGATGGAACTTATCAGCGTGTAGGCCCGGTAGTCCGCGTGTCCGTCCAATTGATCGACAAGGAGAACAAATCCGCACGTTGGGCCGAGCACTACGACCTTCATGCCAGCGACATGCTCAAGTTCCAGGACGAAGTGGCGATGAAGGTCGTGGACGGCATGCAGATCCAGGTATCCGGTCTCGAAAAGCAGGCTCTTGACGCTCCCTTGACTGCCTCGCCGCGGGCCTACAACTCGTATTTGCAGGCTCGGTTCTATCGCAACCAATACTTCATGCGTTCGGACCTGAACAGCCTCCAGCTCGGACAGCAAGCTGCCCGTGACGCCGTAGCACAGGATCCGAACTTCGCCGAAGGTTACGCGCTTCTCTCGCATCTTTACCTCCTGCAAGGCGCAAACTCAGTCGCAAATGGCGCGGAGAACCTGACTCTCGGCGAGCAGGCTGCCCGCAAGGCCCTCGCTCTTAAGCCGAACTCTCCTGACGCTCTCATCGCGCTGGGAGGCGTGCTCACCGAACAGGGACGCAACCTGGAAGCGCTGAAAGCTCTTCGCCAGGCAGGCACGCTCGCTCCGAACTCCGACATTCTCTGGGACTGGCTCGGATACCTCTACCACTACACCGGTCTCCTCGACCTCGCCGAGCAGTCCTATGACCACAGCCTCGAACTCAATCCAACCACAATCCGGATCCACTGGATGCACGCACGCATGCATCTCTACCAGGGACGGCCCGAAGAATCCGAACAGGAAATGCGCCGCGTACTGGCGGCCAATCCTGACCAGTTCAAGGCCATGGCCTACCTGGGCGAGTTTCTCTATTACCAGGACAAACTCGACGAGGCTGACAAGGTCTTAACCCGGGCGGTCGAATTGGGCCGCGGCAGTGGAGATGATGCTCCGCCCTTGCTTGCCGCGTTTCTCTATGCTTCCCGCGGTCAGCGCGACCGGATCGATCCCTCGGTCTTCCACCGCAAACCTGAAGATACTGTCGATGGCGATGGCGCTTACTGGATCGGCGGAGTCTACGCCATGTTGGGCGAGCGCCAGCAGGCTTTTGTGTGGCTGCGCAGGGCCGTTGCTCTCGGCAATCACAACTATCCCTGGTTTCAGCGCGACAAGAACTACAACAGCCTGCGCAAAGACCCTGAATATCAGAAGATCATGGAAGAGGTCCGTGGCCATCTCGACGAATACCGCAAAGCCGTTGCCGCGGACTGAACGCTCATTTTTTGATCGGCCAACTTACGGTCCACCCGAAACATCACCACACCTGCGACGTGATGCAGCCGGTTTGCGAACCCCGCAATCGAGTGCGATCATCTACTGAATCTGGATGTTGGGAACCGGGCCAACCTCTCTCTCAGTTCAACCATGACTCGACTGATCCACAGTTCGCGATATCCATCTGCCGGCAATAACGGCGGAACACATCCTCCCCCCACGGGAGGAGGTGACGGCGGACGTGATGGCGGCGACAGTCTTCCCAACTACGGCCAGCGCCTGCACCGCGCGCGCCTGGCATTGGCCGTCTTCATGACTCCTGTGTGCATGCTGTTCCTCTCTTTCACGATCGTGTACCTGATGCGCCGCGGCTTTCTCAGCTCTGACATGCCTCCAGCCGCCTACCTGCGCGGTTGGGTTCCCGTCCGTCTTCCGTGGCTCTTGCTTCTGCTCAACACCGCCGTACTCCTGTTGAGTAGTATTACGATCGACTTGGCCCGCCGCTCCATCACCCGCGAAGCGGCCCTTGCCCCCCTCGCCAGCATGCCTGGAATTTCGCTTGGAGAGGAACGCCGCCTGCCTTGGCTGGGTCTCACGACCTCTCTCGGGCTTCTCTTCCTGGGCGGTCAGTTGCTCGTCTGGAACAACCTCTCCCGCCGGGGCTTCCACATGACCGGAGGAACGAGCAGCTCATTCATTTACATTCTGACAGCGATGCATGGCCTCCACCTTGGCGGAGGCATCATTGCTCTGCTCTTCGCGAACATCGCCGCGCTTCAGCACCGCCGGGTAGAATCCCGCCGCATCATTGTCGACGTCACTTCCTGGTATTGGCACTGCATGGCAGTACTTTGGATCTACATCCTCGTGCTGTTCAGCTTTGCCGCGCAGTGAGAACGCGCTGCGCGCTGGTCGTCGTTCGCGATTTGCCAGTCAAAGCCGAGGCGGGACCGGCGAATGGCGGTCAGCAAACGAACCCTCCCCGACGCTTTATAATAGGAAGATTGACAGCCGCTTCCGCGCCTCTCTGTGGCCGGGAGCCGTATTCAGGGGAAGATGTCGACGGATAGCATTGTTGTTCGCGGGGCCCGGGTCCACAACCTCAAGAACATTGATTTTGAGATCCCGCACAACCAACTGACGGTTGTCACCGGTGTCTCCGGCTCCGGCAAATCGTCGCTCGCCTTCGATACCATTTACGCCGAAGGCCAGCGGCGCTACGTCGAATCGCTCTCCGCCTATGCCCGCCAGTTCCTGGAGCGCATCGAAAAGCCTGACGCCGACGTGATCGACGGCATCGCCCCAGCAGTCGCCATCAAGCAGAAGAACTCGACCCGGAATCCGCGTTCGACCGTTGCCACCGCTACAGAGATTTTCGACTACCTCCGCCTGCTCTTCGCCCGTGTGGGGCGCACCTACTGCCTGCAATGTGGTCAGGAAGTGAAGAAAGATACGGTCGACGAAGTCGCTGATCGCATCCTCGCTCTTCCGGAAGGCACGCGACTGAACGTTCTGTTCCCTCTCAACAACGTTGAATCCACAGCCGACGGAAAGAACAAATCTCGGGGCAAGAAGGCAGCTGATACGTCGATCAATGACGTCCTGAAGGCCCGCCTCTTCGACCTCCGGAAGCGCGGTTTTAATCGGCTGTTTCAGAACAGTCAGATCTTCGAGTTCTCGACTCCCGAGTCGCTTCTCGACCTTGACTTTTCGCAACCAGTCTTTGCTTTGATCGACCGTATCGCGCTCTCGCTCGACGCCCGTTCCCGCGTCGTCGACGCGGTCGAAATTGGCTACCGGGAAGCGAACGAAGTTATCTTCGAGGTGGCAGCCCGAGAGGACGAGTCCCCGCAGCGCCTGCGTTTCTCGCAGCTTTTCGAATGCAAGAAGGACGGCTCCCGCTACGAAGAGCCGGAGCCCCGCCTGTTCTCGTTCAATAATCCGTATGGCGCCTGCCCGCGCTGCCAGGGCTTCGGCAACACCATCGATTTCGACCTCGACCTCGTGATCCCTGACAAGGGAAAGACGCTAAACGAAGGCGCCATCGAGCCATGGACCAAGCCTAAATATCGCCCGCTCTTTTCCGAACTCAGACGTTTCGCGCGTCAGGCCGACATCCCCATGGATGTGCCCTGGTTCGAACTGGATTTCGAACATCAGCGCCGGATCATCGATGGCGAGGCCCGATACCCCGGCGTCCGCGGATTCTTCCAGCACCTGGAACGCAAGAAGTACAAGTTGCATGTCCGTGTCTTCTTGAGCCGTTATCGCGGATATTCGACTTGCTCGACCTGCGGTGGAACCCGCCTCCGTCAGGAAGCGCGCCAGGTGAAGATCAGCGGCAAGGATATCTGCCAGGTTTGCGCGATGACCGTCGAGGAAGCCGCGAACTTCTTCACCGGGCTCGAGCTCTCCGCCCAACAATCCGCAATCGCCGAGAAGATTCTCGCCGAGATCCGGGAACGTCTCCGTTTCCTCAACGAAGTTGGACTCGAGTACCTCACGCTCGACCGTCTCGCCTCGACACTCTCCGGAGGTGAAGCGCAGCGCATCCAGCTCGCCACATCGCTCGGCTCGCGCCTCGTGGGCACTCTCTATGTCCTCGACGAACCATCCATCGGCCTACACAGCCGTGACACGCATCGCCTCATCAAGATCCTTCATGACCTGCGGGACCTGGGAAATACCATCCTCGTCGTCGAGCATGATCCCGACATCATGCGCGCGGCGGATCGTATCCTCGATCTCGGCCCCGGGGCCGGAGAGACCGGAGGCAAGGTGGTTGGCGCCGGAACCTATGACGAAATCAAGAGGCTGCCCCACTCCTTGACCGGCCGCTATCTTGCCGACGAGATCCACATCCAGGTTCCGGATCAGCGCCGCAAACCTGGCGCCCACAAGCTCCGCATCACCGGTGCCCGCGCTCACAATCTGAAGCGAATCAATCTCGATATTCCGCTCGGCATGCTCGTGGCCATCACCGGGGTTTCCGGTTCGGGCAAATCGACGCTCCTCCACGACGTGCTCTACCAGGCACTGGCCATCGCTAAGAAGCAGACCAACGGCGGCATGGCCACGGCCATCACCTGGGACAGCATCGAAGGCGACCAGTTTCTTGACGAAGTTGTTCTCGTCGATCAATCTCCGATCGGCCGCACGCCGCGCTCCAATCCCGTCACCTACATCAAGGCCTTCGACATCATCCGCGACCTGTTCGCCGCGTTGCCGGAATCGAAGAAACGTAACTTTCCCGCCGGACACTTCTCTTTCAACGTGCCGGGTGGCCGCTGCGAGAACTGCCAGGGCGACGGCACGGTCACCGTGGAAATGCAGTTTCTCGCCGACGTGGAGCTCATCTGCGACGAATGCAAGGGCACCCGTTACAAGCCGCAGATTCTCGAGATCCGTTACAAAGGCAAGAGCATCCATGAAGTCCTGAACCTGACCGTCCGCGAGGCCCTGAAGTTTTTTACCGATGTCCCTAAGCTCACCGACAAGCTGCGAGTGCTCGACGAGGTCGGTCTCGGTTACCTGCGTCTGGGGCAGTCTGCTACGACACTCTCCGGCGGCGAAGCCCAGCGTATGAAGCTGGCGGCGCACCTGCAGCCCGCTGGCCGCGAGGCTTCTCGTTCGTCGGCAGCTGAGGACGGCGCAAGGCGCAAGCGTCGCCTGCTCTACATTTTTGACGAGCCCACAACCGGCCTCCACTTTGACGACGTCAGCAAACTACTTTCCGCCTTCCGACGTCTTATAGAAGCGGGGGGATCAATCGTGGTCATCGAACATAATCTGGAAGTGATCAAGACAGCCGACTGGGTCATAGATCTCGGTCCCGAAGGTGGCGAGCGCGGCGGCAAGATCGTCGGAGCCGGTCCGCCCGAAGCCATCGCTGGCCTCAAGACCTCATATACCGGGCAATACCTGGCGCGCCTTCTTGACGGGAATGGTCACAGATAGGGCCGCGACGGCAGCGGTAGAGTCTTAATCGATGAAGCGCGCTCTTGCCAATTCGATTCTCCTCCTGGCAGTTGCCTCGGCGTTGGCGCAGACACACACGACTGTTCGCCATCGCCGGGAGGTCGTCGAAGAACAACCCCCCGAACTCGTCCAGGCCGAAGACGCAATCCAGAAGAACAACTTTGCCGATGCTGAACCGTTGCTGAAAAAGGCCCTCGATCGCGATCCCAGGAATTTCCAGGCCTGGTTTGACCTCGGCTTTGTCTACAACCGCCTGAACCGCACCGAAGACTCCATCCACGCTTACCGCCAATCGGTCGCGGCCAAGCCCGATGTGTTTGAATCCAATTTGAATCTCGGTCTCATGCTCGCGCGCAACAACAACCCTGACGCGGAACAGTTCCTTCGCGCCGCTACCACCCTCAAGCCTACGGCTCACGTGGAAGAAGGCCAGGCCAGAGCCTGGCTCTCACTCGGCCATCTCCTCGAAAACACCAAGCCAGACGAGGCGATCGAGGCCTATCAGAAAGCCGCCGGGCTCATTCCCAAGGATCCTGAGCCTCATCTCTCGGCTGGCCTGCTGCGCGAGCGTCGCAAGGACTTGCCCGGAGCTGAAGCTGACTACAAACACGTGCTCTCTCTTGATCCGCATTCCGTAGAAGCTGCGATCGGTCTCACGAACATCTATATGAAGTCTGGTCGCCTGGCAGAGGCCGAACCCCTGCTGAGAGGGCTTGCGGCTCTCCGTTCCGATGATGCCGGCCTCCATCTGCAACTCGGACGTGTCCTCGCCGCCCAGGGCAAGAAAGATGAAGCCATCCCCGAGATCGAGACGGCGCTGAAACTCTCTCCCGGCGACGCCGAAGCTCAGCGGGATCTCGGCGATCTGCTCATGCAATCCGGCAAGCTGGCAGAGGCCGAAGAGGCCTATCGTTCCCTGCTCGCTACCCGCCCGAACGATGCCGATCTCCATCAGCTTCTCGGCGAAGTGTTGCTCAAGCAACGAAAGTTCCCGGAAGCGCAGCGGGAGTTCGAGGTAGTCGTCAAACTGAAACCTGACCTTGGTGAAGCCTACGGCAGCCTGGCCGTGGCCGCTAATGAAAACAAGAACTACCCACTGGCGATCCGCGCCCTCGACGTCCGCGACAAACTTCTCCCTCCGACTGCACTTGGGTATTTCCTCCGTGCCACGGCCTACGACCACCTGCATGACTTCAAACAGGCCTCGGTTAACTATCGCCTCTTCCTCGAAACGGCCAGAGGACAGTATCCTGATCAGGAGTGGCAGGCGCGACACCGCCTGATCGCGATTGACCCCAAGAAGCACTGAACTGTATGCGCATCCTCGCTGTGACCCTTCTTTTGGCTCTTGCCGCCTCGGTCTGCCAGGCTAGGGACGAAAGCGTCGACGCCCTCAAATCCCGTTTGCAGAACTCTTCGGCGCAGGACCGTCCCGGGCTTTGCATTGAGATCGCACAGCGTCAGCTCCAGAATGCCGACAAGTTCTACACCGAGGGCGACGTCGGGGACGCTCGCCTCGCCGTGGATGACATCGTCACTTATTCCGAGAAGGCTCGCGACGCGGCCAAGGACGCCAAGAAGCATCTGAAGCGCGTTGAGATCGCCGTCCGCAAAATCGCGGAGAAGCTTGCCGACATCAAACGCACCTTGGCCTTCGAGGACCAGCCGCCCGTGGAGCAGGCAATTCAGCGCTTGCAGGATGTCCGCACCAGCCTGCTGCAGGAGATGTTCAAAAAGGAGAAGAAATGACTCGCCGTCGCGCCGGTTTGGCTCTGGTCCTGATACTGGCCGCTCTCCCGCTCTTCGCGCAGCGAAAGCGCGATCCACTCAATCCCCTGGAGATTGACCAGCTCCGCGATGCCATGCTCGATCCCGAACAGCGCTTAAAGCTCTACGTGAGCTTTGCGCGGGATCGCATGAATAAATTGGAACAAATGCGCGCGGATCCTAAAACTCCCGATCGCCCGCAGCAGACTCACGACATGCTCCAGGACTTCCTCGCCGTCTATGACGAACTCAACGACAACATCGACATGTACGTGGGCCGCAAAGACGATATCCGTAAGCCTCTGAAGCTCATCCTCGAAGCCGACACCGAGTTTCAGGCCAAACTGCGCGCGATAAGGGATTCCGCCAATACCGACGCGACAGAGGCCCGTCAGTACGAATTCGTCCTCACCAACACAATCGATACTGTCGACTCCAGCACCGACGACCACCGCAAGACAGTTACCGAGGTCGAGGAGTACGTCAAGCGCAAGAAGAAAAAGTAGCCCGGATCAGATCGCTTCCATCACATCATCCAGAGGGTGTAATTCGCCGCGAAGGGTGCGCAGTTGCACAGGCAGGCGGATAATAAGAGAAAGTGTATCTGGAGGACGACGCGATCAGGCACCCGTCTCGGGAGGAGGGCACGTATGCACCATGCGGCCACGCCACGTCTCCGAGAGACGCATGACGACACAGCTGAAATCGTGTCAACACTGCTGGCTGACTTCGGCCCTCACAATTTTCAGGTGCGATTGTGGAATGGATATGTCTGGGGAGAACGTGCGCGGCCGGCGTTCATATTGTCGCTGAACCACCCCCGAGTGCTTCGCACGTTGTACTGGTCCCCAAGTGAACTTTCTTTGGGCGAATCCTACCTGCGGGGCGATTTCGAGGTCGACGGCGACCTAGAGGCCGCTTTCGACGTGGCTGACTATCTTCTCCGCAAGCGCTCTCACCATCACCCGCGGTCCAATTTTCCGGGCCTCATCCGCTGGCTGGCTTCCGAACCGCAGTCTGTAAGGCGGCCGCTCGAGATGGCAGGTGCTCTTCATTCGCGGGAACGCGACCGCCAGGCAGTGACTTTTCACTACAACCTTCCCTCCGAGTTCTATGCCTTGTGGCTCGATGCGCGGATGGTGTATTCGTGCGCCTATTTTCAGAAACCCGCCGACACGCTGGACGTCGCGCAGGGCAACAAATTGGACTATATCTGTCGCAAGCTCCGCCTCCGTTCGGGCGACCGCCTGCTCGACATCGGATGCGGCTGGGGCAGTCTTGTTCTGTATGCGGCTGCTGCATATGGCGCCCAGGCTGTCGGGATCACCCTGAGCGAACCTCAAGCCGATTGGGCGATGCGTACGATCCGGTCGCAAGGCCTTGAAGACCGTTGTCGGGTTCAGGTTCGCGACTACCGTGAACTGGATGGCTCCAGCGGCTTCGACAAGATCGTGAGTGTCGGCATGGTTGAACACGTTGGCAAGTCTCGGCTCCCCGACTATTTCCGGCGCGTCTGGCAGATGCTGAAGCCTGGCGGAGTCTTTCTCAATCACGGGATTTCCCAATCGGCGACCTATCAGCGCCACGGCCCTTCCTTTATCGACCGTTACGTCTTTCCCGACGGTGAACTGGTTCCCGTCAGCACGACCTTGGGGGCGGCGGAGCAAAGCGGCTTCGAAGTGAGAGACGTTGAAAATCTGCGTGAGCACTATGCCATGACGCTGCGGCATTGGCTCACTCGACTGGAGCGCAATGCCAATCAGGCCCAGCGCATCACCAACGAAGCGACCTACCGTTGCTACCGGATCTACCTGGCCGGGTCTGCGCATGCTTTCAGGACCGGCCGCCTGAATCTCCACCAGGCCCTTCTCGCCAGACCGGAGCGCGGAGCCAGCGGCCTCCCCCTGACGCGGAGTGACTGGTATCGGTAAGATTAGTCCGTCATGCAACTTTGGTTCGCACGCGGCAGCCAAGTCACCATCCGCGAGCAACTGGTGACGCAGATCATCCTCGGCATCCTCAGCGATGATCTCGCTCCGGGCCAGCGGTTACCCAGTACCCGCGAGCTCGCTCGCCGCTTCCGCCTTCATGCCAATACGGTCAGCGCCGGATACCGCCAGCTCGAAAAGGACGGATGGGTCGAATTCCGTCACGGCAGCGGCGTCTATGTCCGCGCCGAGAAACCCGGCCGTGCGCCTTCCTCAGCTCTCGCGCTCGATCAAATGATTGCCGCGCTCTTCCGCTCGGCGCGCAGCCTCGGGACTCCGCTCGCCACCGTCCGGGCCCGGCTCCGTCACTGGCTCGACCTCCAGCCTCCAGATCACTTCCTCCTTGTCGAACCCGATGACGAACTCCGCCGCATCCTGCTCGCAGAAATGCAACAGGCGGTTCCGTTTCCGGTTCGCAGCTGTGCGCCACGGGAGTGCCCACCGGCTCTTGACGGTGGCATTGCCGTGACATTGCCGAACCGCGCAGCTGACGTGCGAAAACGGCTTCCTGCCGGAGCCGAGATCCTGACGCTTCAGATTCGCTCTGTGCCTGCCTCTCTCGGCCAATGGCTCCCTGCGCCGGCAAACGTCCTGATCTGTGTGGCTTCCCGCTGGTCCCATTTTCTGAAGACGGCGCGCACCATTCTGCAGGCCGCCGGTTTTCACCCCGACAGCCTGCTGTTTCGCGACCCTCGCAAACCGGGCTGGCATCGCGGCCTCCAGCAAACCGTTGCCGTCGTCTGCGATTCGGTCACCGCCGCTGAGTTGCCAGCCGGCTGCCGTGCCATTCCCTTCCCCCTCCTGTCCGAACCATCGATCGCAGAATTGTGCAGTTACATCGATTTCATCCACACGCCTTTGAGCTGATTCGTCTGTAACAGTCGCGAAAGTGTCACATCCCCGCATTTCTGGCTGGTAAGACCCCCTAGCATGTAGATGAGGCCAACGATGACAATCCCACGATGGATGCGCTGCGGGGGGAGTACCCGGATCACCGCTTTCTTGTGTGTCTTGACAACAATCTCGCCTTTCGCTCACGCGCAAGATGCCGGCACTGGACTCCATCCGGTCACGGTTACGCGCGGCCGCGTGCTTGAATTGTCACTATTGCCTTCTCTGGATACGGCTCGGGTCGCAGGCGGCGACCAGGTGCTATTCAAGCTCGTGAATCCTCTCGTCGCTGACGGAGAGACCGTGCTCCCGCCTGAATCAATGATTCACGGCTACATCTTTGGCTTTTCGCATGTTGGAAAGGACTGTATCCCCCGGCAACTTGAGTTTAAGATTGATTCGATCACGACGCCGAACGGTGAAAGCATTCCAGTAGTATTTATCGACAAGAATCAAGCCACGGCAGACGGAAAGCTCTTGGAGGAAGTTCCGCCGGAGAAAATGCCCGGAGCGCGTCGGCCTTCTCGTTCGGGCAAAGTGCTCGGTGCTGTGACTGCGCCTCTTGCCATAGCCTCCGCGCCCGTCTGGATTCCGGCGTACCTCTACTTGTCTGCCAAAGCAGAGTGTCATGCGACAGGCGGATCGGGTGAAATCATACCCTCCGGTACCCGCCTTTATCTCGCGGTCGAACGCGACACACGCCTACTCACGCCGGCCCCAACTTCCGCTGCCAATCACGAACCTTAGGATTCGGCCATGAATCGCCACTGTTGCTCCTGCTTGCTGCTCGCACTGGTTCTGCTCACCGCCTCCGGCAAGGCGCAAGTCGCCGACTGGAAAAATGTGCAGACCCTTCCCGGTGGCGCGAAGATCAAGGTCCAGCTGAAACGCGGCCACACCTTCGGTCACTGCCGTTTCAACGGCGCCACCGATACCGAACTGTCCTGCACAACCGACGGATGGGCTGGGTACCGCCGAGTCTTTCAGCGCAGCAACATCAAAGCCATACATCGGGTGCACAACGGTCCGCTGATTGGGCTGGGAGTCGGAGCGGGTGTTGGCGCCGCTTTGGGAGCTTCTCGTAGCCCTATCCCCGGCTTAGGTCGTGGTGGGACCGCCCTCTTCGACGGCGCCATTCTCGGCGGCGTGGGCGCTTTCTTCGGTATGGTCCTTGATCCCTTCTTCCACGGAAAAACCGTCTATCGAAGCCCGAAGAATCCACTCGCAATTTCACAAAAGCAGACTACTGCTCCCGATACCAATTCCGACGTACAAAACGCGGCTCCGCCCAATCCGAAAATCCCCTGTCTCCGCGACGGAACAACCCTGCAATGCGTGGATCAGTGACACCCATGCCGCGAACGCCTCTAGCATTCCTGACTCCCGACCCCTGACTCCTGACTCCTGGTCTCGTGCTACTCTGCCTTCAACGTGTCCCCCGACCTCGCAGCAATCTTTCGGGACGCCTGTCGCGACCTCCGCCCTGGCAATCCTGTCCCGCCGATACACGTCCGCTTCTATTCCTTTGTCTCGATCAACAACACGATCCGGCTGCGCCAGGGAGAGATCTACGCGCGTGTCTCAGACCTTCTGGAAGGTGCGCCTGAACCGGTGCTCGGAGCCTTAGCCCACATTCTCCTGGCTAAGCTGTACCGCAAGCCCATTGACCGCACTCAAAGCGCTCGTTACCGCCGCTATGTCGCGAGCCACGAAATCAGCGCGAAAGCGCGCCTCGTCCGCCAGATGCGCGGACGCAAACATATCCACTCGGCTCGCGGCCGCCACTACCATCTGGAAGAAATCTTTGACGACCTCAACCGCCGCTTCTTCCACGGCCTGATGGGACGCCCGCAACTCACCTGGAGCCGAGAACACGCCCGCAACCGCCTCGGCCACTACGACCCCGCCCACAATGCCATCGTCATAAGCCGTGTCTTCGACGACCCGCGAGTCCCGCGCTATGCCATCGAATACATCGTTTTCCACGAAATGCTTCATTTGAAGCATCCAGTCAGGCTTCGTGGCAGCCGGAGGTGTGTGCACTCGAAGGAATTTGTGTCGGATGAGAAGCAGTTCCCGGAGTTGATAGATGCCCAAAAGTTCCTGAGACGAATCTGAGCCTTGCGGCATCCCGGCGTTTTTCACTTCTGCAATTGGCTCTCTTCGTTCAATGCCCCAATTTGCCCTGTGATGCATATCACAACCGTCCGTGACTGCACGCGTTGACCCCGCCCCCTTCCGCCCCGTATCCTATTCATATTGAAATTGAAATTCATTTTCATGTAGAAACGGGTGCTCTCTTCCCATGCTCCAGGCCTTTATCATCACGCTGCGCGAGGGCGTCGAAGCCGCCCTCATCGTCGGCATTACCCTCGCCTATCTGGCCAAGATCGGCCGCAACGATCTCCGCAAATCCGTCTATGCCGCGCTGGGCGCTGCTTTCGCGGGTTCCATCGCTATCGCCGTTGCTCTCTCTCGCCTGAACTGGAATCAGGATATTTTCGAAGGTTGGGTCATGCTGGTCGCAGCCGTCTTCGTCGTCACCATGATCATTTTCATGATGAAGACCGGACGCAAGCTCAAAGGAGAAATCGAGGGCAAGGTCGGCCTGCTCGCCGGCGACGACGCCTGGATCGGACTCTTCGTTTTCGTCTTTCTGATGGTCCTGCGTGAGGGCGTGGAAACCGTCCTTATCCTCTCTGCTGTGACCTTCAACTCGAGCGAACTGCTCAGCTTCATCGGCACCACCCTCGGCGTCGCTGTGGCGATTCTGTTTGGCGTGATGTTCGTCAAAGGTAGTGTCAAGATCAACCTGCAGAAGTTCTTTAAGGTCACCACCGCAATTCTGTTTTTTGTGGCTGCACAACTCGTGATCTCCGGCCTGCATGAACTCTCCGAGAACGGCGTCCTTCCCTCCTCTCGCGAGGAGATGGCGATCATCGGCCCGATCGTACGCAACGACCTGTTCTTCTTTATTACGATCCTGGCCTTGGCCGCCCTGATGGTGCTTTTTGAAATGAAGAGCCGGCAGCCGGCCGAGCTTCCCGCTGAAGGCGCCGCCCGCCGCAAGGCCCTCTGGACGGCCCGCCGCGAACGCCTCTGGATGGCTTCGATTTACGTCTGCTCCTTTGTCTTCATCGTGATGGTCACGGCCGGTTTTATTTACGAAAAGAAGGCCAGCGCTCTATCACCAGCGACCCAGGTCACGTTTGTCGGTGGAAGAGTCTCGATTCCGCTCAACCAGGTGTACGACGGCGATTTGCATCGCTATTCCGCCAAAGAAGGCGAGATCGAAGTCCGCTTCTGGATTTATCAGAAGCCCGATGGCAAGATTGCCACTCTATTCGACGCCTGCGAGATCTGCGGCCCCGTGGGCTTCTACAAAAGTTCCACCGGCATTGTGTGCAAGAACTGTGCCGCACCCATTAACCCGCAGTCGGTGGGAATGCCCGGCGGCTGCAATCCGATTCCACTCAAAGCCGAAGTCACCAGCGACGCGGTCATCATCTCGGAAGCGGATGTCGCAGCAGGTGCCCATTACTTCGAGCCGAAATAAATGTTCCCTCGCCTCGTCTACGAATCGTTCCGCCGCCAGACGCGCCGCAAGCTGCTGGCCGGAGTCGCGATCACTCTTGGCGTAGCTGTCGCCACTGCGATGATTGCCGTCGCCACCGATATCGGAGACAAGATCAACCGCGAACTTCGGACTTATGGCGCAAATCTTCTCGTCACGCCACAGGAAGACACGCTTGACGTCGAAATCGGCGGCGTAAACCTCAAGCCGCCGAGCGATGGTACCTTCCTCAATGAGGCCGACCTCCCGAAGATTCGCGGCACTTTCTGGCACCACAACATCGTGGGCTTCTCCCCGATGTTGCCGGTGACCGTAAAAGTCGGCAGCGGTTCAGAAGCACGCGATGTGACTCTGCTGGGCACTTACTTCAACAAGCCGCTCACCTTCGGCAAGGACGACTTCACCACCGGTGTGCGTATTACTCATCCCTGGTGGAAAGTGTCGGGGAGTTGGCCCGATGACAACTCAAAAGAGGTTCTGATCGGTGAGCGGTTCGCCGCCAAGCTGAACGGCAAGCCTGGCGCTACTCTGGAGGTCAACGGCCACGAACTTCGCGTTTCTGGCATCCTCTCTACCGGCGCCGCTGAAGATGACCAGATCGTTGCACCGATCGCCGTCGCCCAGGAGATTCTCGGCAAACCGGGTGCCGTCCGGCGCATTTACGTCAGTGCCCTCACCAAACCCGAAGACGCCCTCGCCCGCCGCGATCCTAAGACCATGACTCCCGAGATGTACGACCGCTGGTTCTGCACGCCCTATGTGCAATCGATCGCCTTCCAGATTCAGGAAGTGATCCCGCACTCCCATGCAGAACAGATCCGCCAAGTCGCGCAAAATGAAGGCACGGTGCTTTCCCGCATCAAGGGCTTGATGCTCCTGGTGACTCTTGCCGCGCTTTTCGCCTCAGCGCTGGCCGTCTCCGCCGCCATGGCTACCGCAATTTTCGAACGCCGCCAGGAAGTGGGGCTCATGAAGGCGCTTGGCGCCGGAAACGTGGCCATTGCCACTCTGTTCTTCACGGAGGCATCCCTCCTGGCGCTTATTGGTGGCGTGCTGGGTTTTGCCGCTGGATCAGTTCTCGCGCGTCGGATCGGGCAGTCGATTTTCAATTCCCAGATTTCTCTCGAACCCGTGCTTTTTCCCCTCATCCTTGCGATCGCCGTTGTTGTGACGTTCGCCGGTAGCGCGATAGCCATTCGCCGCGCCGTCAAGTTCGATCCTGTATTCGCCCTGCGAGGTGAGGCATGAGCGCCTCGCCGAACATCGGGCATGATCCGAAGCAGGTCGCACGCCGCCGCGCGGATTCTCCGCACACGTCGATGTTTATCCGCATGCTGGTCCGCGCCGCCGTTCTTCGCCGTGGACGCGCCGCCTCCGCCCTGCTCGCCATGGTTGTCGCCGCCGCCGTCGCCACGGCGATGATGAACCTCTACGTCGACGTCCAGGCCAAGCTCCGGACGGAGTTCCGTAGTTACGGCGCAAATGTCATTGTCGTCGCCAAGGAAGGTCAGTCCCTCCCGGCCGACGCGCTCACCAGGGTCGAAACTGCAATTCGCCCCGGGACCCTGGCAGTTCCCTTCTCCTACGCGGTCGCCCGCACCAGCGACGGCAAGTCCGTGGTCGTCGTCGGCGCTGACTTCGCCCGAACCCGCCAGCTCAACCATTGGTGGAATGTAACTCACTGGCCGACTCCACAAGTCCTTGCCTATTTGGTAAAGACCTCGAACGAAACGCTCTCCATTCCCAGTGACGCACTCGTCGGCATGCGGGCTGCTGCCGTCGTCACACCGGAACGCAAACCGTTCGAATTGACCTTTCACGGTCGCACTTTGCAACTGACGCCGGCCGGCCTTCTCCAGACCGGCGCGGACGAAGATTCCCGCATTTACCTCGACCAAAACGAATTTCAGAACTGGACCGGCATTGCGCCGTCGACCATCGAAATTGCGGTCAACGGCTCCTCTACGGAAATCGAGCAACAAATCGCGCAACTCGTGCAGCTCCTTCCCACCGCCGACGTCCGCCCTGTCCGTCAGATCCTCGAAGGCGAAGCCAATGTGCTTAATAAAACGCGTGCCACGCTCTATGCTTCGTCTGCCCTTATCGTACTGACCGCTTCGCTATGCGTTTTGGCTACGCTGATCGGCTGGGTCTTCGATCGCCGCCGCGATTTCGCCATCATGAAGGCCCTGGGCGCTTCCGAACGATTGCTCAACGGATTCTTTGCCGCCGAAGCCGCTTCTCTGGGTGCCATCGGGGCGCTGGTCGGCTTCGCCCTCGGGATCGGTGTGGCCGCCTGGATCGGACGCGTCAATTTCCATGCGCCTGTCGTCCCCCGTTTTGGCGTGTTCCCGTATATTCTCGCCGGCAGCATTCTGGTCGCCCTGATCTCCGCCGTATTGCCCATCGGGCTGCTGCGCCGCGTGCAGCCCGCTATCATTCTGAGGGGGGAGTGACGATGCGGAACTCAATCGGAGTAATCGAACTCAGCTGCTTCGGGCTCCTGCTCATGGTTACGACAGTCTTGCAAACGTACGCGCAGGACTCTAAAACTCCGTACCCCAATATGGCTCCGCTTGATCAATACCTGATGGAGCGGAATGCAGAGATCGCACTTGCCCGCACTGCGGCGCCGCCATCAATTGCCGATGATGCCAAGGTTATGGTTCTTGGAAAGCGCGGCTATGAAATTGCGGCTGGCGGCAAGAATGGGTTCGTCTGCATGGTGCTGCGCGGGTGGACTGCCACCTTCAACGATCCCGTATTTTGGAATCCCAAAGCAAGAGGTCCCGCCTGCTTCAATGCGGCAGCTGCCCGCTCCATTCTTCCCCTGATTCTCAAGAAGACCGATCTCGTATTGGCCGGACGCTCGAAAGATCAGATGGTCGAGACGATCAGCGCGGCCACTGAAAAGAAAGAATTGCCCGCCATGGAATCGGGCGCCATGTGCTACATGTTGTCGAAGCAGGGGTATCTGAACGATCAGGCTGGACACTGGCATCCGCACTTGATGTTTTTTGCTCCGCTCGCGCAAGCTGGAACATGGGGCGAGGGATTGCCCGGTTCGCCAATCATCAACGACAAGGACGAAGTGGCGCGAGTCACTACATTTATGATTCCGGTACGCATGTGGTCGGACGGCACGCCCGACCTGCCAGAGACCCATTGATGACTTTATTAGAATCCATGCCGAGTGAAAGAGGAGCGAAGGGTGACGACGGCCTGCTTCGTCGCGTCGCACCCGCGATCATTTTGAGGGGAGAGTGATCAGATGGACTTGCTGTGTTGTGTTTGCGGCAAGATCGTAGATCAGAACGACTCGGACGGCTATTCGCTCCAGGTGCGGAAATTTGCCTCCCAGTCTCCCGAAGTGATTTGGGCGCATGGACCGTGCTTGCGCAGAGCGATTCCTGTTGTTGGAGAAGAAATACCATGTGCCGAGAGCGGCAAGTGAGATTGCAATGATCCGACTTAAAAATGTAGTCAAAAGTTATCCCGCAAAAGCGGAGGGCGCAAACGGCAACCAGATTCGTGCGCTCGACAGCATCTCTCTCGACATCGCGCCCGGCGAATGGGTCGCTATGATGGGCCCCTCAGGATCCGGCAAGAGCACCATGGTCAACCTCATCGGCTGCCTTGACCGCCCCACCAGCGGCGAGATTTGGCTCGACGGTGAGAACGTCGCGTCTTTCAGCCCCGCCGATCTCAACCGTGTGCGCGCCGAAAAAATCGGCTTCGTCTTCCAGCAATTCCACATGATTCCGTACCTCACCGCGATCGAGAACGTCATGCTCGCGCAGTACTTCCACAGCATGACCGACGAAAAGGAAGCCCTCGACGCCCTTGAACGTGTTGGCCTGAAATCGCGCGCCTGGCACTTGCCTTCGCAGCTCTCCGGAGGCGAGCAGCAACGTGTCTGCATCGCCCGCGCCCTCATCAACGACCCCAAGATCGTTCTCGCTGACGAACCCACCGGCAACCTCGACGCCGCCAATGAAGAAATCGTTCTGCGTCTACTCCGCGAGCTCCACCAGCAAGGACGCACCATCGTCATGGTCACGCACGACCCGGTCGTCGCACGCCTCGCCGACCGCCGCGTCGAGCTTCACCATGGCAAGATCGCCGCCCAGGAAGTCTTCTCCATGGCCGACGACGAGCAGTTTGACGAGGTTCTGGAAGAATTATTTGTTCTGGAAGAGCACGGCGAGATCGCCGAGATCGAGCACATGGAAGTCCACGGCGCTCTGCCCGTCTCCATCGCGATCGAAAAGATGGCCAGCATGGGCCTAGTCGAGACTCAGCCCCATCCGCCCCAGCCTCACGATCACAAACCCTTCGTGAACCCGTGCCACGACGCGCTCAAGCCGTCTGGTGTTTCCATCGGCGACGGATCGGCCATCGTCCAGCTCACCACTCACGGACGCAAGCGTGCCGCCGACATCATCCGCCGCCACCGCCTGGCCGAACGTCTTTTCACCGACTCGCTCGCCATGGACAGCGAAACCGAAATCGAGCAGCAGGCCTGCAAGTTCGAACATATTCTGTCGGCGGAAGCGACGGACAAGATCTGCGCCTTCCTCGGCCATCCCAAGACATGTCCGCATGGCTCGCCCATCCCGCCGGGACCCTGCTGCGGACGGCAAACGGACATAGCCCGCACGCCGCTTGCCGCCACTCGCGAGCAATAATCCGCTGCGCTAAAGGAAGCGTCCTATGGCCTCACTTTCGGATCCCCTGGTCAGGCAGTTGCTGGATAGCCGGTTCATTGCATCCATGGCAACCGCAAACCCCGACGGTACCCTTCATATGGTGGCGGTATGGTACTGGTTCGACGGTGCGAACATCTACGTGGCTACATCCACCCGCACGCGCAAGGCGCGAAACCTGAAATCCAATCCCAACGTGTCGATCATGATCGACTCGCGCGACCCGGCCGCCTCGTTTGGCATCACGGTTACGGGCAGGGCGAAGTTCTTGGACGGCGATTCGTCTCACAGCATCAACGAGCGAGTGCACCGCAAGTATTTGAGCGAAGCTGCGCTCGCCGACTCGAAGGTTGGTCCCGTGTTCGCCAGTTGGGACGACGTCACCATACAGATCACGCCAACCTCGGTCATCGCGTGGGATATGCGGGAGGCGGATCGAGCGGTTTTTGGCGGCGCCTTCGAGAAGAACCCCGGGTACCTGTTGCCATTGGAACGCTAGGCGCAAGAGGCTAGCCTCTTACATCTCTTTACCCATCTTTACCAACTCTTTACGCAATTCTTCCGTTCCCCGGCGTCACACTAGAGTAGCTACGTCATCGATTTTGATCTGTTTCAGGAGCAACCAACAAAATGAGGATACTGCGATATGCACTGCTGACTCTGGCGCTGGCAGCGCCTTCTGCCCTGCTGGCCCAAATGGGCGGGCCTGGCGGCGGACCTGGTGGTCCCGGTGGACACCGTCACATGCCCAGCGTAGACGAGCAGACCAATCAGCTCGCGAGAGATCTTAGCCTCACCGACGACCAGAAGACGCAGGTGAAGGCCATCCTGCAGGATCAGCGCGATCAGATGAAGAAGTTAATGGAGGACTCCTCCGGATCCCGTGAGGGGAATTGGTCCAAGATGCGCGAGATTCGTGAGAAGTCCTCCGCCAAGATCCGCGACCTGCTCACCGACGAGCAGAAGACCAAGTACGACAAACTCGAAGCCGAACGCCAACAGCACATGCAGGATCGCCGACGTGGCGGCGACGAGCAGAATTCACCCCCCGACCCGCAATAACCCGCCGCTGGGCTCGCGCCCAGCACAAAAGGCCCCGACTTCCCACGGGGCCTTCTTCTTTGAAACCTTCAAACTCCGTAACCTTGAAATCTACTTTCTCTCAAAAAACTTTCCAATCCCTATGCGGACCTGCACGGTATTGATCCCCGGATTCGGCGACGTCAGCCCCGCGTTGGAAATGTGCATGTAGCGTACTTCGGCAGTCCATGCCCGCTTACCGAGGAAGTGCACCCCGAACGCCGCGCCCGAGGTGAAGTTCACCTTCGAGGTGCGGGCTGGCACCTCCGTTGATGTAAACAACGTTCCGCCGCCCAGTTCCAGATACGGCTGAACGTCCCCGCGCGTTGCAAAAATCCATTTCAGCCCAAGCGGATTGACCCCTGCCCCATACGCCGTATTGTGCGGCTGGAACACCATAAACACCGGCACTGCGTCCACCGCATATTCAAAGCGCCCCTTAAGAAATCCCGGACCATGCGGCGCGGTCAGAATCCAGCCATAGCGGACGCCCAGGTTCCATACGCTGGTGTCCTTTGTACCGCCGGGCACCGAATGTCCGCCGCCGCTCCAGATTTGAATTTCGTGTCCGCCTTCTCCGGGACGAACCTGTGCCGCCGCCCCGCAAGCCAGCAGTGCCAAGCAGACTGCTACGCCGATTGATCTCGTCATAGACCTTTCTGAGTTGAACGCAAATCATACGCGAAATCCGCTTTCACTTCTCGTACTCTTCCTCGATCCAGGGCTTCCCTAGAATCGCGGCTTCAGAAATCCAGACCGCCGCTTGTATTCGGCGAACGTTTCTCCAAACTGTGCTGCCAGAATCCGCTCTTCCCGGATCGCCTTCACCGAGTAGCTCGCGCCTAGTACCGCCAGCGCCACCATCCCGCGCCACTCTCCCACCGCCAGTGCCGTCCCTGCAATTCCCAATAGAACTCCCGAGTAAATCGGATGCCGCAGATGGGCATAAGGCCCGCTCTGAACAAGCTGGTGATTCACCTTGAGTACAACCTTGTCGCTCCAATACGCTCCCAAATGCAATCTCGCCCACACGCACAGGGCCAAACCTGTGGCTGTCACGGCAAGCCCGATCCAACGAAGAGTCTCGATGTCCGGAACGAAGCGCCAGCCCAGGGGCCCGATCCGCAGCCAACTCGTCAGGAGCAAGATGAATGTCAGCCCAAGGATGCACAGGCGCAGAACTCGCAACCCGCCGAACTCGTGGGTGGCCGCCCTCTTGGTTCGCCAGGCTGCTCCGAGCCAATAGACTCCAAAAGCCCCCCACATCCAATCGAGGATTGATTCCGCACCGATTGCCATCTTTCACCGTGGACGGTTACTGCCTTTCACTTCTGCAATCTGCTCTCTGCAATTTGATTTTCCACTTCTGCAATCTGACTTCCAGCTTCTGCAATCCCTACAGCCCCAACCCTCCGTCCACTGCCAGAATCTGTCCAGTGATGAACTTTGGCGCTGTCGCAAAGAACATCACGGCTGCCGCGATCTCGTCCGCCGAGCCGTTTCTTCGCATCGGCGTTTCGTGAGCCATGCGCTTCATGAACGCTGCTGCCGACTTCTCGCCCAGATCAATCATGCCCGGAGCCACCGCATTCACACTGATTTCCGGTGCCAGCGCTTTTGCCATCACCTTCGTTAGCATGTGCAGCGCTGCTTTCGACGAGCAATAGTGCGCGTGCGTTGCCCACGGCCTCAGCCCGCCCAACGAACCCATATGAACAATCCTGCCCTCGCGTTTTTTCAGATACGGTAGTGCTTCTCGCGAAACCAGGAACGGACCCCGCGTATTGGAAGCAAAGATGGCATCCCACTGCTGAACGGTCAGCTTCTCGAACGAAGCGGTTTCATAGTTCGCAGCATTGTTCACCAGCACGTCAATCCCGCCCAGTTCCCCTGCCACTTCCTTTACCATTTCCCGGACATTTCTCTCGTCGGTAATGTCGCATCGCACGGCCAGGGCGGTGACTCCCCGTCGACCCAATTCCCCGACCACGGTTCGCGCCTCCCGCTCCGAATCGCGGAAAGTGATCGCGACGTCCGCGCCCTCTTCCGCCGCCGCAAGAGCGATCGCCGTGCCCAGTCTTTTCGCGGCTCCGGTCACCAAAACGATCTTGCCGGTCAGCGGTCCTCTGCTCTGTACCATGTCACGGATTTTACGCCCTTCGTGTATTGGAAACTCCCCCGGCCGCTGCTAAACTGCACTGACTATGGAGCAGCGGGAAGTCATCGTTTATTCCCGGAAGGGCTGTCATCTCTGCGAGATCGTCAAGGAGAGCCTCGTCAAACTCCATAAGCGCGGTGGCTTCCAGTGGCGCGACATCGACGTGGATTCCGACCCGCAGCTTCGCCGCCAGTACAACGATCAGGTCCCTGTCGTGTTCATTAATGGCCGCAAAGCCTTCAAGTACCGCATGGACGAGCAGGAATTCCTCAAGAAACTCGCCAGCTAACCGCTGGCCACGACCAACCCCGCCCCACGCTACTTTGCTGACCCTGCGTGCACCGTCAGGATGATCCGCCGATAGGAAGTCAACGCTGGCGATCCATCGTCCGTCACCGCCAGAATGATGTGCGCCACGCCCGTTCCGGAACATTGACCATATTGCGGCAGCCACGGAGGCCGGCACGCCAGCGTCGGCGTAATCGCCGCTTTCGAGGTATCTTTGCCGGCAATCGTCACATCCGCCAGATTCGTTCCCGTCCCGCCCGCTTCGGGATAGTGAAACCACCGGAACCTCAACTTCTGGCCATCTGGATCGGAACTGCGGCCGGCGTCGAGGACCACCGGCTGTCCAACGTGGGCATCGATCCGGATCGGCGCGGTTCCTCCCTGCCCGTTCACCTCGGCCACGGGCCTGTGGTTCGCATGCGCGTAGTCCGCCACCGTCCAATTCATGCGCGCGGCGAAGTCGTGCTGGATTGCTTCGCGCCAGCGCCAGATCGTCGCTTGATCGGAAACGTGTTCTTTCCCATCGGCCCCAATTACCGTATCCTGCGATGTCACTCGCGAGAACATGTCCCCACCCTGCGTCCAGATGGCATGTGCCTCCCCGTACGGCTGCCGGTACACATAGCGCCCGCCCCAGCCGCCCCAATCCGGCCGCCGATACCCATTGAGCCCGTTATCAATCAACCCGAGAAACGACGGGGTATCGCCTTCCATGATGAAAAGAAACTTCGGATAGAGTCTGCCCAGCGGCCCCTTGTTCCGGATGTTCGCATCCAGCCATGCATTCGTCACCGTCGTGCCGTCGGCACCAGCGCCATTGCGGTAGTAAACGTCGCCGCTGATCCCTGTCCAGGTAGCGTAGTAATATTCGCCACCGCCGGGCGTAGACGGCTGCACGATATAGAACAGACTCGGAAATTCTCGCCGGATCCACGGCCCTGCATCATCCTGATCCGAGATTGAATATACGCGCAACTTTGCGATGAATTTCTCCACTTCGTCCGGTGGTCGGGTCGCGCGCACGTGCAGCAACGCCTGTGACAAGGTGCTCGCCCCACCCCAGATGCAAATCCACAATGGCCGAGGATCGTCGCGGTCGCCTGCGTGGAGAATTGCCTTCGCTCCATCCGACATACGTTCCGGCCCGACCCCCGCCATGCCGTACGCCGGCTGACCGGCATAGACCCTTCCCTCCAGCTCTTCAGTCGCAGGCCATCCCGAAGCATGTTTCAGGAGATTCGCCCGCACTTGCCCATAGGCCTGGATCAGTGCATGCATCGTTTCCGGATGCACCGCAGCCTTCTGCCAGGTTGAGGTCGTAGCAATCATGGCCTCGATGTCGAGTTCGTTCGCATACAGCAGCAGCCGCGCCAACGACATCTGATCGTCGGGCTCATTGCCGATATCGCTGATCACGACCACACGGGGCTTGCCGATAAAATCGTCAACATGCTCCGGCGGCAGTGAGTCCGCGAGGGCGAAACCGCAGATCGCCAGTCCCACGACCAGCACTAGCGCACCCTTCATACCATTCCCCTCTCTTCCGACCATCGGACCGACCAAGATAGCCGACAACTTCTCAACTCGCCAGCCACTTCAGCCGTTCCCTCACTTCCGCAATCCCACTTCTGCAATCTGCAATCTCCGGCTACAATCTCCCGGCATGCTTCGTACCCGTCTCTACGCCGACCCAGCTGGCCGGTTTGTCCACGACGTCGTTCTTGAGAATTGCCAGCACCATCCGGAAAGAACCGCCCTTGTCGATTCCTCCTGCGGCCGCACTCTGTCGTATGCAGACTATGCGCAACTTGTCGAGTCGCTGGCTCACGGCCTCGTCGCCGCCGGACTCCAACCCGGACAGGTTGTCGCCATCCTCCTGCCGAACTCCTGGGAATTCGCCATCACCTACCATGCTGCGACCCTGACCGGAGGCATTCCCACACTCTTGAATCCCGCTTATCGCGAACGCGAGGTCCGTTATCAACTTGAGAATTCTGGCGCGACATTTCTCGTCACTGACGGGCCGTTGCTCAAAGAAATCGATCTCAGCGGGCTTCCCTGCTTGCAGCGCGTCTTCGCTACGCGCAACCCGAAACCTGGTACGGAAGATTTCCGTGTCCTGCTGAAACCAACCTCAGCAAAGCTCCCGCATATAACCTCTCTTTCTCGCGAAACCGTCGCCGCTCTTCCCTACTCCAGTGGCACGACTGGACTCCCCAAAGGAGTCATGCTGTCGCACCACAACCTGGTCGCCAACGTGTACCAGATCTTGGCACCCAATAGCAGCCCGCTCTATCCCGACGACACCATGCTTTGCTTTTTGCCCCTCTACCACATCTATGGATTGACCCTGGCTCTGACGCTCAGTCTTGTCCGTGGCATCAAGCTCGTTCTGATGCCCCGCTTCGACATTGCGAAGCTCACAGCCCTCGTCCAGGAGCACGGAGTAACCATGATCCCCATGGTTCCTCCAGCCATCAACGCACTTTGCCAGGCGGCCGAGGCGGGAGCGTTTCCCAAGCAGCACACCATCCGTTGGATTAAGTCCGGCGCCGCGCCTCTTGCTCCCGAACTACCGCGGCGTCTCACCGACCTCACTGGTATTCCTGTCAACCAGGGCTACGGCATGACGGAAGCCTCTCCTGTCACCCACCTTGGCTACATCACTCCTCCGCAGTTGTACCGCCCCGCATCGATCGGCCAACCGGTTGCCCAAACCGACTGTCGCATCCTCGACCTCAACGACAGTGAAGTCGCCCCCGGTGAGCCTGGCGAACTGGTCATGCGCGGGCCGCAATTCATGCTCGGCTATTGGAGGGACCCGCAGGCGACGCGCGCTGTTCTCCGGGACGGCTGGTACTACTCGGGCGATATCGTTCGCACCGATGTAGACGGTTTCTATTACGTCCTCGATCGCCGCAAGGAAATGATCAAGTACAAAGGATTTCCCGTCGCGCCGGCCGAAGTTGAAGCCGTGCTGCTCGAACATCCCGCCGTGCGCGACTGTGGCGTTGTCGCCAAGCCCGACGCCGAGGCCGGGGAGATTCCCTGCGCCTTCGTCGTTGTCCGCGCCGGCTATGTGCCTTCCGATACTCTGGACAAGCAACTCCGCGATTTTGTCGCCGACCGCCTCGCCCACCACAAGCAGCCGCGCGAAATCCGCTTCGTCGGCGCCGTCCCGCGCACGCCGTCCGGCAAGATTCTCCGAAGAGAATTGCGCAATTCTTTGGCGTAAGGCAAGACCGTTGCCCAAATAGAAAGCCCAGCCTGCTGCAGGAGGCTGGGCCCTCTCGATGATGTGTTCTGGTCGGTTCAACGTCTTCACGATTTCGTACACTACGTTTTTCGCCGTGCTGACGCGTGAAGAAGGCTCGCGCCCGATCAGGTTCTCAATGGTGATCGGTTGCATGGTCGGATGCACGCTTCGGTTCGAGACGGGCTCTCCTGGAACCAGCCGTCGGTTTCCGAAGGGGTACAATTCTCCCATCGGCCTATGACCCTGACGCGCTTCGTCACTCGCTCGGCTTTCCGCAACCGGCTGCGCAGCTTTCTTACGGTGGCGTCGATCGGCTTTTCGCTGCTGCTGCTCAGCATCATGTTGACCATCTGGCGCAGCTTCTACATCGATAAAGGTGCTCCCGACGCCGCCCTCCGCATCATGACGCGCCACAAAGTCTCGCTCGCGAATTTCCTTCCGATTTACTATCGCGACAAGATCCGCACTGTACCCGGGGTCGTCCATATCGTCCCGATGACATGGTTTGGCGGCACTTATATCGACAACAAACCGGAAAACTACTTCGCCCAGTTTGCTACTGACGCCGACGAATACTTCGACGTCGCCGCCGACAAGATCATCGCCCCCGACCAGCTCACCGCGTGGAAGAAGGATCGCGCCGGTTGTGTGGCGGACTCCATCCTCGCCGAAAAACACCACTGGAAGATCGGCGATCACATCCACCTGCAGGGCACGATCTTTCCCACCAATCTTGACCTGACGCTTCGCGGCGTGTACACCATCGATCCTCCCACCAGCGGCTTCTTCTTCCATGCCAAATACTTGGAAGAATCCGTGTCTTGGTTCAAGGACACGGCGGGCTTTTACTTCATCCGTGTCGACGCGCCGGAGAACATGCCGAACGCCGCTCGCGCCATCGATGCGATGTTTCACAACACGCCGACACCCACCAAAAGCGAAAGTGAACAGGCTTTCCGCCTCGACTTCATCTCCACGCTTGGCAATGTCAAGGCATTCATTCTCAGCATCTGCGGAGCCGTTGTCTTCACCATGCTCCTGGTCTGCGCCAACACCATGGCGATGTCAATCCGCGAACGGACACGGGAAGTTGCCGTCCTTCGTACCCTGGGCTTCACCCGCGACCGCATCTTCCGCCTGCTGCTGAGCGAATCGCTCGCGATCGCCTTGCTCGGAGGACTGTTGGGCATACTTTTTGCCGCGGCCATTATCCATGCCGTCTCGCGGCCCGGTATCGGAATCCCGGTGTCCATGCGTATGACCTGGGCCACCGCCCTCGTAGTCATCTTGGTCGCGGCCCTCGTTGGACTCGTCAGCGCCCTGATTCCGTCCTATCGCGCCTCACGCCTCCATATCGTCGACGCCCTCCGCTACATCGGCTAGACACCGTCGGATAGCTCTGCAAGTGATCTCGCTCTGTGGGGCAGGCAATGCGGCGCAATTGGTTTCAGGACCTCGATCTGAACCGAATCGCAAACTTGCTTTGGCAGTTGCTTAGCGGATCCTGGCTCAACTTCTGCAATCTGCCTTCTGACTTCTGCAATTCCCTGGTGCTACACTCGCTCACACATGCGGACGGACATTCTTCCTCTCTGCGACAAGCATTACCGCACGATGGAACCGTTGCTCGCTCCCTACAATGCTGATCGCTCGATCGACTTCTTCCGCTGTACGGAGAAATTCTGTTCCCGCTGCTTCGGTGAGCGCGTCGGATATGTGACTCCGCAACGCGACCTGCCACCGATCCTGACCTCCGGCCAGCCGCAATGCGATCGTCACGGACGCCCCATGTTCATCATCAGTCTCGACCGCCAGCGTAACCACGTCACCTTCGCCTGCCCCGAACCCGACTGCCACGAACGCTTTGTGCGGACGTAGCTCGCCCGCTGCTCACGTGTCTTCCTGGACACGCTCGTGTCCTCCCTGACACGTCAGTCCTGCCTAACTTGGCGGTTTGTCCTCCCTAAACTCATGAGACAGCAATCCTCCCGCCTCGGCCCAGCACCTGCAACGTGTACTTGCGAACAACCTGAAAAAGTCGCCGAGTTTATCCACTTGAGTTACTTTATACTATAAAGTACATTACGATAAACACAGGAGGTCACCTTGCTTCGCCACCTTGCCGCGCTCATTTTTATTTTTGGCTGCACCAGCATTGCCTGGATGATCCTTGGCAGCACAATCATGGACCGGACCCGTGCCAGCGACCAGCGTCTGGAAAATCATGTCGCCTCCACCTGGGGAACGGCTCAGGTGCAGGCGCCACCAACCGCGAAGTTTTCATGGTGGGAGACAGTTCCCGTCAAGACCAGAGAAGACGGCAAGGATATCGTGCGCAATGAACAAGTCGAACGCACGAGCTCCTTCTCGCTCGACTCCACCCAGCTCAAGGTGAATTTGAACCTTGACTATCGTCAGAAGGGCCTGCTCTGGTATAGCACCTATGTCGTGGATTTTGCCGGTGACTACACCTTTCACAACAGCTCCGGTTCTCCCGGCACCATCACTCTGCGTTTACCGCTCCCAGCCGAGAAGGCTCTTTACGACGGCTTGGCAATGACCTTCAATGGGCAGCGCGTACCCGTCTCAATTGATGGAAATGGTGCGGTTGCGAAGTTGGACTTCAAACCAGGCGATCCTGCCGCCCTGCATCTTTCCTACCGCTCCCAGGGATTGGGCAGTTGGCGCTATAAACTCGCTGACGCGGTCGCCCAGGTGCATAACTTCGAACTCTCGATGCGGACCAATTTCAAGGATATTGACTTCGCCGACGATACCCTCTCTCCCACCACCAAGCTCCCGACTCCCGACGGCTGGGACCTGACATGGCACTACTCCGATCTCCTGTCCGGCTTCCAGATCGGAATGGATATGCCCGAAAAGCTCCAACCCGGGCCGCTCGCAGGCCAGATCAGCTTCTTCGCTCCGGTCTCTCTGTTCTTTTTCTTTTTTCTCATGTTCATCATCACCACCATGCGCGGCATTGATCTGCACCCGATGAACTACTTCTTCCTGGCGACGGCCTTCTTCGCCTTCCACCTGTTGCTCGCCTACCTTGTGGACCATATTTCCATTCACGCCGCGATGGTGATCTCCTCGATCGTTTCCATCGCCCTCGTAGTGAGCTATCTGCGCCTTGTCGTGGGAATTCGATTTGCCGCCTTCGAGGCCGGCACGGCGCAGTTAATTTATCTCGTGGTGTTTTCCTATGCGTTTTTCTGGAAGGGATTTACAGGCCTCGCCATCACGATCATCTCGGTGATTACTCTCTTCGTCGTGATGCAGGCCACCGGACGCATCCGCTGGTCGGAGAAATTCCTCAAAACGGCAAATATTCCTGCGCCCACAAAGTGAGAGATGGGCGCCCCGTCCTTGTCTCCGCGTCCTTGGCGGAGACAGGTCGGGTTGTTACCGACTGCGCGCCCTCGAACCTTCTGACTGACGTTTGATTTCTGGCCAGTGTTTTTCACTTCTGCAATCTACTCCTCACTTCCCCACCAGATATTTCCACTGCTCACCCGTCAATGGCACGACGCTCAACCGTCCCTGCCGCACCAGCGGAGAATCCGCAAATGCCTTCTGTGCCTTTATCTCGGCCAGAGCCTTAGGCGAAGCAATTGCATTCCCTAACTTGATCCGTACCTGCGGATTCTTCGGATCGGTTACTGTCACCGATTCCACCGTTGCCGTCCCCACCGCGCTCTTCTCATCGCCAGTGTGATAGATCACCAGCCGGTCGTCCGGCTTCATCGCGCGCAGATGCTTCAACGCGACAGGATTCGTCACCCCATCCCAGATTGTCGACTTCTCCTTCTCCAGATTCGCGAAGGAGTACACGCTCGGTTCCGTCTTCAATAAGTAATCCATAGGTCGCCTATTCTACCCTCGCACTGGTCGCCCCGCTGCATTTCACTTCTCCAATTGACTTGCGACTTAGGCCTTCCGACACAACAAAAAAAGGCGCCGTTTCCGGCGCCCAATGAGTCGATGCCGACTCGCTCTAGAATGTGAACTTCGCTCCCATCTGCAGTTGGCGCGCGCCGGTCGTGCCGTCTGGCCGCCCGATCTGGGTGAAGACCTGTCCGAACACAGCATTGTTGATCTGGTTCCCGACTCCCACCGGATCATCGCCTGGATTGTTGAAGTTCGGGTGATTGAAAATGTTGTATGCCTCCAGCCGGACTTCAATGGCAACCCGCTCCCAGATTTTCATCCTCTTGGCGACACTCATATCGAGGTTCACGAACGAAGGTCCATGGAACTGGTTTCGTCCGATGGTAGCGGCGGTGTCAAAATCCGGATTCGCGAATGCCGCGACATTGGAGAAGAAAACCTTCGCTCCAAAATCCGACGTCGTCGTTCCCGAGAACGGATCCCCGACCAGATCCGCGCGATTGACGCGGCCCACACGCAGACTGTCACGCGTTCCCAGCACGTCAAACGGCCTCCCGGTCTGCATGGTGAGAATTCCGGTCAGTTGGAATCCTTCCAGGACTCGTCCCAGAGGGCCCTGGTTCCAGTAGGTCCTGCCGACGCCGAAGGGGAGTTCCCAGATCGAATTGATCACCCCGACGTGACGGATGTCATGATCCGAATTGCCGCGGTCCAGAGCCGGGTTCAGCGGATTGCGAACAAAACTTACTCCGCCCACTGCCGAAACCAGGGGGTCGTTCGCGTCGTCGATCGAATGTGCCCACGTATACGAACCCTGCATCTGGAAGCCGTGCGTGAATCGCTTCGTCACCTTCGCCTGGAACGCGCTGTAATTCGCGTTTCCGTCGCTCTTGTTCAATGCCGCCGAGAACGTGGCGCGTCCGATGGCATTGTGCTCCACGCCGTTGAACGGCAGAACTCCGTTCTCCATGCCGGAATACAGGTTCAGCGATGCAACCTGAGAGGGCACGCAGCCAGTGGTATTCTGTGGATCCTCTGGATCGCTGCAGATACTCACCAGTTCCGCGACTCTCTCCGGGTCTGGCGGATTCGCGTCGAACACCCGGAACACATGGTGGCTTTCATTCCCCACATAGCTCAGATCGAGCACGATGTTCCCCGGCAAGTCGCGCTGAATTCCAAAGAACCAGCTGTTCGTGACCGGATTGCGGAAGTGCGGGTCGAAGATGGTCGGCGCCAGAAGCGCCCCGTCGGGAACGTCCGCTGACGGTACCGTGTCAGGAACGGTGATGGGGAAGCCCCCCGTGCCAAAGCCATTCCCGATCGTGTCGAACGGGAAAGCGCTGTAGTCCTGCTCGAACGGTGGATTCCCGCGCGCATTGCCGAAAAGGTTGCCGAACACACGATCGTGGAAAATGCCGAACGAGGCTCGGATCGCCGTCTTCCCATCTTTCCACGGGTCCCAGGAGAATCCGATCCTGGGTTCGATGTTCGAGTAGTCGTCGTTGTACAACTGGTGTCCTGTTCCTGGCCCCACGATGCTGAAGACCACTGGAAACGACCGCGGATCCGTCAGCAGGTTTGACAGGTTGTTGTGCAGCTCGTACGGCACACCGTTGAGCTGATAGCGAAGTCCGAAGTTCAGGGTCAGGTTGGGGCGCACTTTCCAGCTGTCCTGAACGTAGAAGCTGCCTTCGCGCTGGCGGAAGTCCTTGTTGTCGGTCGCTTTACGAACCGCTGCCTTGTCAAAGAACTCTGCATTCGTATCGGTCAGCACAAACCCGAGATACGTGGACACGGCGTCATTGAAGGACGGTTCCGATACGCCGATGCCAAGGACGTCAAAGCCCCCAAACAGAGTGCCTAGCCGCATGTCGGCTTGGCGGCGGCTGTTGAAGTTGCTGTCGCCGCTTTCATCCACATCGCGGAAGTCGCCACCGAACTTGATCGTGTGCGCGCCTTTCACCCAGGTCAGGTTGTCAGCAGCGCTGATCGTTCCCGTTTTGCGCGCCTGGCCATCGGATAGCAGTGCTCCCCCGCCGCACGCAAGATTGTTGAAGGGACTCACGGCAAATTCCGTGCCGTATCCGAAACGGTCCACTGGAAACGCACTGTCGAGCACATCGAGCCCCTCGCAGCCGAATCCCGCAAAAATGTGATTCCACCCGAAGGTCGCGTTATTGATCAGATTTGAACGGAAGGTCGAAGTCAGGTTGGCCGCTCCGCCCGTCGCGATCGCTTTGCTGCTGATCGCGCCCACATTGTTCGGCAGCACAGCCGAGAAGAAGGGATTTGGGTCCTTGAAATCGTTGTAGCCATACCGGAAGCTGAAAGTTTCGGTGTTGGAGAAGTTGTGGTCGATCTTCCCCGTTGCCTGGTAACTGTTCTGGACCGACGAATTTGGATAGAACACGACTCCACTGAAGCCGTCGCCCGTTTCCGAGGTCGGACTCGGATAGAGCGCAAGCAGCGCCTGTGCCGTCTCGTCCGTCGGGAGTTCTGTCGTACCCGTGCCCAGAAAATCTTCATCAATTGTCGTAGCGAAAGCCTGGTTCTCCGCGCCCCCTGGCCTTAGGTCAATCGTCTGTGTGATCGGGTCGCCATCGTCTGTCGTGCCATGGAATGTGAACAGTCCGCTCTTATAGGCCTCGGTCGGGACAACGCCCACGGCGGTTCGTGACGTCCGAAAACGCTGGATTTCGTGATTGAAGAAGAAGAACGTCTTGTTCTTCCAGATCGGACCGCCGACAGAGTACCCAAACTGATTGCGAACGTACGGATCCCGCGGCCCGTCGGCCGCGCGGTTAAACCAGTCCCGCGCACCACCGATCTTGTCGTACCGGCCGAACCAGTAGGCGTTGCCGTGGAATTGGTTGCTGCCGCTCTTTGTCACCACGTCAATAATCGCGCCCGTATTTCGGCCGTACTCAGCATTGAAATTGTTGGTAATGACCCGGAACTCTTCCGTTGATTCCGGATTCGCTGCCAGCGCGCCGCCGAGAATTCCAGGCACCGACGTGTCGTTGTTGTCCACACCGTCCAGCAGGAAATTGTTGTTGCGCTCGCGTTCCCCGTTCACGTTGATGCCGCCCAGCGAACTGTTCGCCTGCGCGGTCCCGGGTGAGAGCAGCGTCAGTTCGTACGGATTGCGCGTAATGAGCGGCAGGGCTCTCATGCGCTCCGAATCCACCAGGTTCGACACTTGCGAATCCTGTGTCTCGATCGGCGCCAGAGTGTCCGCAGTCACCGTCAGGGTCTCGACGGTGGTGCCCACTTGAAACTGCGCATTCAGCGGCACCGCCAGCGACGTCGACACTTGCACGTGCTCGAACATCACCTTGCGGAACCCCGACTTTTCCACTTCCACTTTGTAAGAGCCCGGAGACAGGCTCGTCACACTGTATGTCCCAGCGGCGCTCGTCTCGACGACGCGCACCGCTCCTGTCGCGTCGCTCGTCACTCGCACCGTCGCACCTTCCACGACTGCGCCGGTGGAATCGGTGATCACACCTGCAATCGACCCCATTCCAGCCTGCCCCACGGCGAAGATACTGAACGCCAACAAGACAACACAGCTCAACAGATACCTCAGACTTCGCATGTCTTCCCTCCAAGGATCACTCGTCGTTGCGCTCGCATGGACGCCCCAGTCCGGTGATGCCTTGGAAAAATGCAATCGCGCAGCCATCGTGCCTCGCACCGGCACAACGATTTGTCATGGGTTGTTGCGATGGGAAACGGAAAATGAAAATACAGGACGTGACAGAAGGCGTGCACTCGCCGTTTATGTCTTGGAGGTTCCCATCCCGGAGCCGATTATGATTTCTTGAACACGTGATGCGGTATTTCTACTGATTTGCGTAGCACTGCTGCGCCCAGACGTCGCCTCTTTGAACGCCACAGACAGTCGCTACACAAATGTCTTCTCTGTTGGAGAAAATATCGCCTGTTAGGCAGTTGCTTGGAACGTACGGGAGGAAGAATCTACTTTTGCATTCTGATTTCTAACTTCTGACTTTCCGCTACGCCGCTCCGGTGTTCGCCAGCGCCTCGACCGCTTCCCATGTAGTTGGAAATGTCATGAAGAAGTTGTGCACGTTGGTGATCTTCAGGACCTTCATCACCCGTGGCGTTACCCCGGTCAGGACCAGACATCGCCCTGTTTTCTGATGCGAGACATATGTCGCCACCAGCGCGCCCAGGCCAACCGAGTCGATGTACGGTACGTCCGACAGATCGAGGATCATCGCGCCCGCCGTTTCATTGCGGATTGCCCGCTCGAAGTGTGGCGTGGTCTCGATCGTGATGGGCCCGTGCAGCAGCAGAACGCGCTGATCGTCCGTCACGCCCGCATACCGTTCGACTGTCAGCTCTTGCGAAGTCATGGCAGCCGATTGTAGGCCAGCCCGCGCCGGATTGTCACCTGCATTTCCGTCAGAATATTGTCTGGAAAACTGCTCAGATCAGCCGCCCAGGGCGGTGTTGGGGGCAGACAATCCGCGACTTAGCTTTGCTGAGAACTCCGGAACGATCACTGCCTTACTGCGGCTTCTGCTCCCCAGGCTTATCTTCCGCTTTCTGCTCTGGCGGCTTCTGATCTTCCTTCTTGGTTTGGGAATGGTCGTCGTAAACCGAGTACTGTTCCTGCGGTCGTTTCAGCTTGATCGTGATTTCCATCTCCGGCTTGTTGATGTCGTAGTCTTCGCCGAACGTCTGGAACCCCGGCACCAGCACCTGCACGCGCAGCATGCCATATGGAACGCCGTTGTACGCGGTCTTTCCTTCCGAGTTCGTCTTGAGCTGGAAGCCGCTGCGCTCCTGCTTTCCTCTCTTATTCACCGGATGCAGGATCACGCTCGCATTCTTGACCGGCTTGCCGTTATAGTCCCGCACCACGACGAACGCGAGCGCCGCATACTGTTCGTCGTCATCCTGGGCTGCCACTTGCACTGCCAGTGCCAATCCCAGAACTGCCAACGTTCCGATCACGATTCCCCATCGCCTGGCCATAGTGCATTTATTCTATGTCATTGGCCGGCCAATATGGGATAGCGTGCGTTTCATGATTTTTGCTGCCGGCGGCCACACTGCGTCTTCTCCTTCCATGGCGGAGAAGCTTGTAGCGGGCGCGAACCGCGGTGTATCCTCTCCGTCACCCATGCGCCCCACGCGCGGCTTTACCTGAACTCGTCTCCCATAAACCTCCGGCGGCGGTTCCCAACCACATTATTGTCTTAGCGAAAATTCCACTTCTTCAGGGGTGAGGAATGAATCGGCGAAATTTCCTGCAATCGACCGGAGTCGTCTGTGCCGGTATGGCTCTCACAAAATCCGCGCCCACGTTTGCGCATACTACAGCGGCGAGTGGCTGGCGAACCTTCGAAGTGGTTGCCAGAGTTGAAGTATTGAAGCCCACTGGACCAACTCACATCTGGCTCCCGGCCGCTCTGATCCATGACACGCCATTCCAAAAGACAATTTCCAATCGCTTCAACGCCGAAGGAGGCACGGCAAAGATGACCAAGGACAAGCCCAGCGCTCTTGGGATCGTGTCCGCCGCCTTTTCCGCGAATCAGAGGCCGCTGCTCACGTTGACCAGCCGCGTCTCCCTCAAGAACTACTCCGTGGATCTGACGAAGCCCTCGTCTCCCCACCCTTTTTCGCCGGCCGAACTGCAGTACTTCCTGCAGCCCACCCGCTACGTTCCCACCGACGGCATCGTGAAAGAGACCGCAGTTAAGGCCACGGCAGGCGCGACTACAGACATCGACAAGGCCCGCGCGATCTACGAGTGGATCGTCGACAACACCTTCCGCGATCCCAAAGTCCGCGGCTGCGGCCGGGGCGACATTCGCTTCATGCTTGAATCTGGAGACATGGGCGGCAAATGCGCCGACCTGAATGCTCTTTACGTCGGCCTCGCACGTTCCGTGGGTCTGCCCGCGCGACATATCTATGGCTTACGCATCGCCAAGTCCGAACTCGGCTACAAGAGCCTGGGCGTTGCCACCGACAAAGCGACGAAAGGCCAGCATTGCCGTGTCGAGGTCCATCTTCGCGAGTACGGATGGGTGCCCGTGGACCCGGCTGACGTTCCGCAAGGTTGTTCTGGAGGAACCACCCGGCAATCTTCCTCTGGACAACGAAATGGTCCAGAAGGCTCGCAAGCGTCTCCTCGGTTCGTGGGAAATGAACTGGATGGCCTACAACTACGCGCACGACGTGACCCTGCCCGGATCGACGAAGCCTCCGGTCGTCTATTTCATGTATCCCCAGGCCGAAACCGCCGATGACCGTATCGATCCTTTCGATCCGGACAATTTCAAATACGAAATCACGGTCAAAGAAATCACCTAGAAACTGCGGCATTTCCGCCCACACTTCCAGACGCCCGGCGAAAACCGGGCAATTCTTTGTACATCATTGATATATATAGAGATACATCAACTCCATGGCCATCGGTAAGGCTTGTCCTCTTGACAACTTCCAGCGCAGATTCTTAGAATTAGCACTCGACAAGCTTAAGTGCTAACAGAACATTTTCCCATTTCAGAACCCAATCACTCTTAGCAAAGACAACGAAAGGAGCAGTACGCATGGCTACGAAGTTCACCCCGCTGCATGACCGCATTCTGGTCCGTCGCGTGGAAGAGGCCGAAACCACCCGCGGCGGCATCATTCTGCCCGACACCGCGAAAGAAAAGCCCCAGGAGGGCGAAGTCGTTTCTGCCGGCAAAGGCAAGATCAGCGAAGAAGGCAAGGTCCGCCCACTCGACGTGAAGGAAGGCGACCGCATTCTCTTCGGCAAATATTCCGGCACCGAGATCAAGCTCGATGGTGAAGATTTCATCATCATGCGCGAAGAAGAGGTTCTCGGGATCATCACCGGCGCCACTAAGAAAGAAACCGCCGGGTCGCGGAAGTGACGCCGTTTAGCCAGCCGAAGCCGAGCGCGAGCGAGGCTGAAGCCCTGAGCGCAGTCGAGGGCCGCTGGCGTCATCCTGAGCGCGTACTTTGCGCGAAGGATCTGCTGCTTGCTACTAGCTCGTAGCTCGCAGCCAATGAATTCGCGGCTTTGTGCCGCACAAATCTCTAAGGAGCAAAGCAATGGCAAAGCAGATTGTTCACGGAGAAGAGTCCCGCCAGGCGATTCTCCGCGGCGTCAACGCACTCGCCGACGCCGTGAAAGTCACTCTCGGCCCCAAGGGCCGCAACGTCGTCATCGAAAAGAAATTCGGTTCGCCGACCATCACCAAGGACGGCGTCACCGTAGCCAAAGAAATCGAACTCAAGGACAACCTTGAGAACACCGGTGCCCAGATGGTTCGCGAAGTCGCCTCCAAGACTTCCGACGTCGCCGGCGACGGCACCACCACTGCCACCGTTCTCGCGCAATCGATCTACCGCGAAGGCGTGAAGACGGTCGCGGCCGGCGCCAACCCGATGGCCCTCAAGCGCGGCATCGAGAAGGCCATCATTATCGTCGGGGGCAAGCTCGACAAGGACGGCAACCGCGAGAAGGGCGAAATCGACAAGCTCTCCAAGCCCGTCTCCGGCGACATGATCGCCCAGGTCGGCACCATCTCCGCCAACAACGACGAGACCATCGGCCGCATCATCGCTGAAGCGATGAAGAAGGTCGGCAAGGACGGCGTCATCACCGTAGAGGAGTCCAAGACTCTCGAGACCCAGCTCGACGTCGTCGAAGGCATGCAGTTCGACCGCGGTTACCTCTCTCCGTACTTCGTCACCGATCCGGAGCGGATGGAAGCCGTCCTCGAGAACGCCTACATCCTCATCCACGAGAAGAAAATTAGCTCGATGAAAGACCTGCTCCCACTGCTCGAGCAGATCGCCAAGGGCGGCAAGCCGCTTCTCATCATCGCTGAGGACGTGGAAGGCGAAGCACTCGCTACTCTCGTCGTCAACAAGCTGCGTGGCACGCTGCAGGTCGCGGCCGTCAAGGCCCCGGGCTTCGGCGATCGCCGCAAGGCCATGTTGCAGGACATCGCCATCCTCACCGGCGGCAAAGCCATCACCGAAGACCTCGGCATCAAGCTCGAAAACGTGCAGATGTCCGATCTCGGCCAGGCCAAGAAGGTCACCATCGACAAAGACAACACCACCGTCGTCGAGGGCAAGGGCAAGCACAACGAGATCGAAGGCCGCGTAAAGGAAATTCGCAGCCAGATCGACAAGACCACCAGCGACTACGACCGCGAGAAGCTGCAGGAGCGGTTGGCGAAGCTGGTCGGTGGCGTGGCCGTCATTAAAGTCGGCGCCGCGACCGAAACCGAAATGAAGGAAAAGAAAGCCCGCGTCGAAGACGCGATGCATGCCACCCGCGCGGCCGTCGAGGAAGGCATTGTCCCCGGCGGAGGCGTGGCCCTGGCCCGCTGCGTTGCCGCTCTTGACAAACTGAAGCTCGAAGGTGACGAACAGATCGGTGTCAACATCGTGAAGCGCGCCATCACCGAGCCGCTGCGCCAGATCGCCGAAAACGCCGGCGAAGAGGGCGCAGTCGTGCTGGGCAAGGTTGTCGATTCGAAGGACGCGAACTTCGGCTTCAACGCCCAGACCGGCGAGTACGAAGATCTGGTCAAAGCAGGCGTGCTCGATCCGACCAAGGTCGTACGCACCGCGCTGCAGAACGCAGGCTCGATCTCGTCCCTGATGCTGACCACCGAAGCCCTGATCTCGGAGATTCCGGAAAAGAAGGAAGCTCCGGCACCGGGCGGCCACGGCGGCGGCATGGGCGACATGTACTAAGTGACCGCGCTTGGCGGGGCGTCTGAGCCCCGCCGCGGTCATCCTGAGCGTGTTCTTTGCGCGAAGAATCTGTAGCTGATTAGATTTTCAGTATTACCTGCTAGCTTGAATCAGAGCCCCGCCGCGAGGCGGGGCTTTTTCTTTTGGCAATGCCCAGAACCGTCATCCTGAGCGCTGCCCGTACCCGGAGACTGAACAATCGCGGAACCGAAGATCGCCAAACGCTTCGTCCTTTCTCCAGAGATCTCACTATTACCCATTGGTGTTACCAAACAATGCATCTATCTCGTGATGCGAACATCCTGTCCGGTCTGACAGATTCATTCATGAAAAGTGGCGTCCGCCTCGATTCCTGCTCCGATCTTGACCGCACGGCATAGCGGGGTATTCCCGGCGGATGGTTTCACAAAAAAGGAGAAACCATATGTCGCATCATCTCGATTCCCCAATCGCCCGCCAGGATATTCGCCTCGATATTACGGACCTCTATGTTTTCCGAGGAGAGACGGGAACCGTGTTCGCGATCAACGTCTGCCATTCCATTTTTGGCCCTATCCCGTCACCGGGATACCATCCGGAGGGCATGTATGAGTTCAAAGTTGATGTGGATGGTGATGCGGTCGAAGAAATCACGTATCGTCTGACGTTCAGCGAGCGCGATGCGAAAGGGAGGCAGCGCTACGTTGTTCGGTGCATAAAAGGTGCAGCGGCGACTGACCCTCACGCGTCCGGTGTGATCGTTGCCGAAGGGACGACGGACGAATACGTAACTACAAAATCCGGCTTTCGTGTTTGGGCCGGTAGGGCGGGCGACCCGTTCTGGATCGAGCCCGACGTACTCCACGCGGTGGGACACGCGTTCCAGGACGGTAAAGTCGTTGATCTTACCGGTTGGGACCCAAAGCAGGCGAAGAACTTGTTCGCCGGGCACACGGTCTATTCCATTGTCCTCGAGGTGCCCGATCAGGAACTGCTGGAGGGCGACGGTGACAGCCGCCAAATCGGAGTGTGGGCCGTGTCAACGCTTGCGACCGACGAAGGAGGCTGGCACTCCGTCAACCGCGTGGCCCTCCCAATGATCCATCCGCTATTTACGCAGTACAACGAAGATCTCGGCAACCGTCTCAATGCCGGCGTGCCGGCCGATGATCTTGCCATATTTGGCAGTACAGTAATCAGCGCGGTCGCCGGCGCGGTGGCGGCGAACGGAACCGCAGAAGATGCGTTGGGCTATGCAAAGAAAGTTGCACACCGCTTCTTTCCGAATATTCTGCCTTACGCGGTTGGCACACCTGCCGTATTCGGCTTCGCCGCATGGAACGGCCGCTCGCTGACCGACAATGCTCCCAATGTCATGTTTTCTCTGGCGGCGAATACGCCCATCAGCCTCGGCATCGGCAAAGAATCTATAGACCCGAAGCCTTCGAAGAGTTTCCCTTACCTTCCCGAAGTTGCAGGAGAAGCAAGGGTTCTGGCAAACGAAGAAATGCCGCTGGCTGGATAGCAGAGATATCTGATGGACCCGTTCTTCCGCGATCGGTGCACCGCGTTAGCACCAAGAGACTCAGACGTGCCCAGGTCCCTCGGGGTTCGAGACCTGGGCCTGGGCGCCCACGACCATCGGGCTTACGTACCCCCTCATTCCCCGCCCGCCGTGATCGGCTGGAGTTCGAGTTGGTCGAGACGAATCCGGGCGCTATCGTAGTTCACGACAGTGTCCAGTTTCGAATGCAACTCTCTCGCGTGCGCCTCAATGCCGCTTACGGCTTCGCTGTAATCCCCCCAGTAGACACTGTGGCGGTTCTCATTGACCATTTCAATCGCCGCCGTCACATTCTCGGCGACCGGAACAAGATGCAGCCGCGCATGGTCGATGGCCAATGCCTGCTCTTCCGCTGCTATTCCTCGTTGGCTCTCCAGTTGGGCTAGCATCTTACCCATCTGATTTACCTGATCCTTGAGGCTGCCTAGCCGGTAGATGTGGCTCTCCCAACTCAGCTGCCGGTTGGGCGTCATGGCGTCGAGCCTCGCCGCTTCTTTCCGCATCTCCCACGCCGCTTCTTTCAACTCCGACAGTTGCTTGGCAACGTGTACTCTCTGCCCCGTCGCGGGCTCCGCCAGCGCGGAGCCCGCCAGAAGAATCGGCAGCAATATGGCCAACCCGGTTACAACGGAAACTCTCTTGGTATTCAACATTTTGTTCTCCCTTCCTGCGGTGGTTCGTGAATGTGCTTGCCCCACTTCGTGTGTTCAATTTCTTCTTGGTCTGATGCTCCCCGCCAAATTTCTGTGCGTTACAAAATCTGGATGAGATCATTAGCTTTTTCTTCATCAATTGCCGGGCCGTCTGATGCATGCCAGCCGCTTCAGTCTTTGCTATACTTGGTCCGGCTTCCCCGCAGTAACAACTTCCCTACAAGCAAATAAGTCGTCGAGCAGGTGTTCGGACAACACTTGAGGAGGAAGCTATGGCTGGGTCGCCCTACCTTTTCTGTATTCACGGCAACTTTACCCTCATCGGCAAGCAACCCGACGGTGACAGCGTGCGCTTCATTGCGAATGATCCGTCGGCCTTTGACGTGTTACACCGTTCTGAACGCATTAAGCCGAGTACGGTGGACGGTAGCGTACAACTCCGCTTCGAAGGAATCGATGCTCCGGAATTACATTACGGGTCAGCTGCACAACCACTCGGGGCGGAGGCCCGCGACGAACTGCTTAAGAAAATGGGTTTCAAGGGTTTGACGTTCAATGGAACCACGGTGACCGCCTCGAAACCTGCTTCGCTGCCGGGTGCGGTCCTGTCAACCGCGGCAGAGGCGAACGGCCGGCCCGTGTCCTACGTGCTCGTCGATGAGAACCTGCCTCCCGAGAAGACATGGGTTCATGTCGACAACACGATGCTGAAAAAGACGATGAACGTACACATGATCGAGTCGGGACTGGCGTATTACACCGTCTATACCTCGATGCCGAAGACTCATCGCACCTTCTTCCGGGCGGCAGCGACGCAGACAAGAAATGCGGCACGGCCGGCTGCGGCGACCGCAACAGCGGGCGGAGGCACCGGCACGACCACAGGCAAGAAGAGCGTCTGGTCGCTCGACGCCAGCAGCGATTTCGTCCTGGATGATCAGATATCCATTGGGCCCAGTGGCAACCTGATTCTGCCGAAACTGTTCCGCCGCTGTACCGACTATTTGAAGGATGTCAAAGACGGCAAGTTCGATGGCAATCTTGCCGACTGGATACGCTCGAAGAATCAGGGATCCCGCAGCGAGAACGACAAGGTGATCGTGCTCGGGGCGGGGACATCGGCAATCGAAGTAAATTTCGCCGACCTGATCCAGCAACACAACCGAAATGTTTCTCTGCAGGCGGACCTGCTGGATCTGGTGTTCGTGGAGAAGTAGGCGGCCAGAAAGCCAACGTAATCGTCGCCGCGCGGGTCGTTGGAGATCCGGGAGAAATCCAGTTTGCCGAGCCCATCAGCGGGAGTGGGGGCCGTACCCACTTGACGGCCCCCTTCCCGATGCGGTTAGGTAAGTTCGAAGCGATCGGCGTTCATCACTTTGGTCCATGCCGCAACGAAGTCTCTGGCGAATTTCTCTTTCGCGTCCGAGCTTCCATAGACCTCCGCGAGGGCGCGCAGTTGCGAGTTTGAACCGAAGATCAGGTCGACGCGGGTGCCGGTCCACTTGACCTGATTCGTCTTGCGGTCACGGCCGTCGTATGCACCATCGGAGCCGTTGGGCTGCCATTGCGTGCCCATATCGAGCAGGTTGACGAAGAAGTCGTTCGTCAGCGTGCCGGGCTTTTTGGTGAACACGCCGTACGAAGACTTTCCGTAATTTGCGCCCAGGACGCGCAGGCCGCCGACAAGGACGGTCATCTCCGGCGCGGTCAGCCTCAGCAGTTGCGCCTTATCGACCAACATCTCTTCCGGCAAGAGCCGCTGTTTGCCGCGGACGTAGTTGCGGAATCCATCGGCTTTCGGTTCGAGCGGCTCGAAGGATTCGATGTCGGTTTGCTCCTGCGACGCGTCCATGCGACCGGGCGTGAAGGGAACCTTCAGCTTGAGGCCCGCCTTCTTCCCTGCTTCCTCGATGGCAACCGAACCGCCCAGAACAATCAGGTCGGCAATCGACACCTTCATCTTGGACTTAGAGTTGAATTCGGTCTGGATTGCTTCTAGTTTCGTCAGCACCTTCGCCAGCTCAGCCGGCTGGTTGACTTCCCAGTCCTTCTGCGGTGCGAGGCGGATGCGAGCACCGTTCGCTCCGCCGCGCTTGTCGGAGCCGCGGAACGACGAGGCCGACGCCCAAGCCGTCGAGACCAATTGCGAAATCGAAAGTCCGGATTTGAGGATCTTGGCCTTCAGGGCGCCAACTTCCTTGTCTCCGATGACGAGTTTGCGGTTCGCGGCAGGAATCGGGTCTTGCCACGGCAGGTGCTCTTTCGGAACGAGCGGCCCGAGATAACGCACGATCGGACCCATATCGCGGTGGGTCAGCTTGAACCAGGCGCGGGCAAACGCGTCGGTGAACTCTGACGGATGCTCGTAGAAGCGGCGGGAGATCTTCTCGTACGCGGGGTCAAAGCGCAGAGAGAGGTCTGTCGTCAGCATGGTTGGTGCGTGCCGCTTCGACCGATCGAACGCATCGGGCACTGTGCCGGCACCTGCACCGTTCTTTGCTACCCACTGATGTGCACCCGCTGGGCTCTTCGTGAGTTCCCATTCGTACTTGAACAGGTTCTCGAAGAAGTTGCTGCTCCACTTCGTCGGCGTGGTGGTCCAGATGACTTCCAGGCCGCTGCCGATGGCGTCGCCGGCCTTGCCGGATTTGAATTTGCTCTTCCAGCCGAGGCCCTGCTCTTCAATCCCCGCGGCTTCCGGCTCTGGGCCCACATTGGTAGCCTCGCCAGCGCCATGAGTCTTGCCGAAGCTATGACCGCCGGCAATCAGTGCAACCGTTTCTTCGTCGTTCATGGCCATGCGGCGGAAGGTTTCGCGGATATCCTTGGCCGCAGCGATGGGATCGGGATTGCCATTCGGGCCTTCCGGATTCACATAGATCAGGCCCATCTGCACAGCAGCCAGCGGGTTATCGAGATCGCGCTCGCCAGAGTAGCGTTCGTCGGCCAGCCACTTGCCTTCCGGACCCCAGTAGATATCCTCCTCCGCTTCCCAAACGTCCGCGCGACCGCCGCCGAACCCGAAGGTCTTGAAACCCATCGACTCGAGGGCGACGTTGCCGGCGAGAATCATCAGGTCGGCCCAGGAGATTTTGCGGCCGTATTTCTGCTTGATCGGCCAGAGCAGGCGGCGTGCCTTGTCGAGGTTCACATTGTCCGGCCAGCTATTGAGCGGTGCAAAACGCTGTTGGCCCGCTCCGGCGCCGCCGCGGCCATCGCCGATGCGGTACGTGCCCGCACTGTGCCACGCCATGCGAATGAACAACGGCCCATAGTGGCCAAAGTCGGCGGGCCACCAATCCTGCGAGTCGGTCATCACTTTATGAAGGTCTTTGATTACAGCTTTCAGATCGAGAGTCTTGAATTCCTTGGCGTAATCGAAATCCTCGCCCATGGGGCTGGAAAGGTTCGAGTGCTGATGAAGAACCTGAAGGTTCAACTGCTTCGGCCACCAGTCACGGTTCGTTGTTCCGGTGGATTTACTCGTAAACGGGCACTTGGCTTCGGTTGACACGTTTTGCTCCTGATTCTTGGGGACAAACGCCCCGGCTGTCGTGGTCGGTTCCTTCTCCACGTGTTTATCTTGATTACCAACTAGTAAGAAAACTGTGACGAGTTACAAATCCATCCCTGGGCTTTCCAGGGCGCGCAACCGCCGTGTGCCGCTACCGCGTGAGACATTCACCCGGCGTCCACGCTTCTGAACCTAGCGAGAAGCACGCCGCGGGGCGCACTTTGTGCAGAGCCCGCGGAAAATGACCTCGCATTCGCGAAAAATCCGCTTCCCAAGCGAGCGCGAGGCCGGCCTGGGCACGCCATACCACTCGATGTCTTCCACCTTGCCGCAGCGGTCGCAGATGAAGTGATGATGCCGCATGCCTTTGGCATCGAAGCGCGCGGCGCGTCCCTCGACGGCCACTTCCCGCACCAGTCCAGCCTTCACCAAATCCCGCAGATTGTTGTACGTCGTAGCCCTGGAAGAGCGTGGATCCACCCGATTGACCGCTTCGAAAATTTCCGCAGCCGTGGGATGCCCCGTGTGCTCCATCAGGAATGCCATGACCGCATAGCGCTGCGGAGTACACCGCAACCCGCTACCCTGCAAGGACCGCTGAATCGCTTCGGCATCCATGGACAGTTAGACTATATCTAATCTAAACTTTTGTCCAGATTTATGGCCGCCCGCCCGGGGCCCCACAGCCGCACTTGTTCAAGTCCAGGTTCGAAGTCTTTCAGCGACCTTGATCTATCGGTTGCTCACCGGATGGCGCTTTCGTCCGTCAACCCAATGCAGCACCCGCAGGGCACGGAGCGTGTTCCAGCGGCTCGGCTCACTCGCAGATTCACTGAACGGCAGGGCTAGCGCCTCATCGTACACATGATCGAGGAGCCATCGGCCGTCTGCCTGCCGCTTGCTCTCGACAAGATGCACGGCATCGCCGATACGCGCGTCAGCGTGGATCCTGTTCTGGAGATCTGCGTCCCTGAGGTAATCAAGCGCGCGGAGGACGTCGTAGTGGTAGCGAGGCGGGAACGCGAACTGCAGGAACTCGGAATTCGCGACTTCACCAGTCGAGTACCGTCGGAAGAGGGCACGCTTGAGCAGGTATTCCTCCCCTCGCCTTCTGGCTTCCGTGATTTCTGGCGCGGAGCCGAGAGCGCGCTCGTACTCGATCAGCCCCTCGAGCACGCAGATCGTCGTGTGGAAGGAGGAGCGCTTGCTCTTCGGCGCTTCGCAGTTCCAGCCGCCGTCTTCGAGCTGCTCGCTGACCAGGCGGCGCGCGAGGCTCTCCGCAGGACGCCCGAAGTATGCGCCGAGGGCGAGCGTGCCCCCGTTAATGCAGGGCTCCACTTCGCCCTCGAAGAATGGCTTCGCGCCGAATTCCTTGTCCCAGCGGAAGCCCGCTTCAAGACGAGTTACGGCCAACTCGACAGCTGGATCGGCACGGTCCACGCCTGTCGCGCGCAGGAGCTGCATCGTGAAGAGGGTCGGTAACCAGTCGGGCGCGCCGAGGCGGTGCCACGTGCCGTCTGCTCCCTGGCCGGCAAGAATCTTGGCGCCGATCCCTTCGTGCGGAATGCGGGCGCGCTCGGCGGCGATCGTTGCCGGGGAGGCGTCTGCCAGATCGCGCATCGCCTGCCAGCGTACTGCCGGGTCCGAATCGAGCAGCCATTTGATGGTGTCCATGCCGCGACGTCACCTCAGGTCGGAATCACCCGGTCTTCATGGTCAGCATGCGATATTTGCGCAGCAATTCATAGAGCACTATCCCGGCCGCAGTGGCGACGTTCAGCGAGGTTTTCTTCCCCAGCATGGGAATGCGCACGTGGGCGTCAGCGAGTTCCAGAAGTTCCGGACGCAGGCCTTCCACCTCGTTTCCGAACGCCACACAAACAGGGAATCTGGGCTGCCACTCGAACAGATCCATGGAACGAGCGCTGGTCTCAATCGCAGCGATTTCGAATCCGCGTCGGCGCATCTCCTCGGCCGCCTTGATGGCATCCCAATCGTGTTCCCAGAGCACGACTTCCTCGGCGCCCAACGCTGTTTTCGTAATCGCCTTCTTCGGTGGATGCGCGGTAATTCCACAGAGGCAGATCTTTTCCAGGCCAACTCCATCCGCGGCGCGAAAGAATGCGCCTACGTTGTACATGCTGCGGACGTTGTCGAGCAGAACCGCAGCAGGAAGGCGAATTCCTTCGTATCCCGCTGCCAGCATGGGGGCTGCATCCAGCAGACGTTCCCCATGCGGAGAAGCCTGAACCGTGCTGGAAGAAAACTTCGAGTGGCTCATGATTCGACACAGACTACGACACTCTCGAAACCTTCTTCGGCGGCGCGCAGATCGATTCGAACCAGCGGCTGATGTATACCTGGGCGTGCGCCTCGCCGCAGAAATGGCGTGCGGTCGGACGGTTAGCGGCAGCCAAATCCCACTTGAGAACCGTCAACGTTTGGTCTCCGCACTCGATCACGAACCAGTGGATCGGGTTGTCGCTGACGATGCCGCAGATCTCGCATTGAAATTCCTTCAGACTCGACATGCCTTCTCCGCCCCACCCGGTATTGTGAAGAAGCCAGTATACCGGCTTTCCACAAGCCTGATCCGCCCATATCACGCCTGTATGGATACTCGATCTTGCTCTTCCCCTCCAACTTCGCCACAATAGCCGCCGGGACATGTCCTGGTACTGGAACAACATCACCGACAAGGACTCCGCCCGTTACGCGACGACAACCGCAGTCTGGATCAGCTATTTCCTTGCGGCTGCGTTTGGAGTGATGGCAATCGTCGATTTCATGGACGCCAAGCTCGTGAGCCAGTGGAACTGGATCTTCGGCATGCCTTCCGTTGCTTCCCTGGAGGCCGCTCTTTTTCTGGTGATTGCCTGGGGGATCGCAAGCCTCTCGCGTGCGGGGTCGACCGTCGGCGTCACCGCGTGCTCGCTGCTGATCCTCTCGGCCCTATCGAGTGACGGGTCATCGGTCGGAATGATCGTGCACCTGATTGTGGGAAGCAGGTTCCTTGTTGCGTACATCAATGCTCTGCGCGGAACTCTTGCTTACCACAAATTCGCCTACTGATTCGCCGACTGAACGCCCTAGGCTGCCGACCTCTTAACGACCATCATATTTGTTTCGTCCGCTTCACATCATGGCAGCTATGGCTCGTCTGTGGAATACTTCTCGCGACCAGGAGCACGCTCATGTCCCGCACTCCGCGAGCTGTTTGCCTGCTTGCACTTCTGACCTTTGCTCTCACTTTCATTGGTCACGCGCAGTCTGTCCCCGCTGCTCCCGAAAAGATCATCATCGACACCGACATCGGTGACGACGTCGACGACGCCTTCGCCGTCGGCCTGGCACTGCGTAGTCCTGAACTGCAGATCCTGGGCATCACGACCACGTTCGGCGATACCGAGACGCGCGCCCGGCTCGTCGATCGCCTGCTGGGCGAGACTGGACACTCCGGCATCCCGGTCGCTGCCGGGACTCCAACCCAGGTCAATAACGTTTTGACGCAACGCCGCTATGCCGAGGGCGGGCAGACGGCACGTGCGCCACATCCTGCCGCGGCCGACTTTATTCTCGACCAGGTTCACCGCTATCCAGGACAGATCACGCTGGTCGCGATCGGGCCGCTGGTCAACGTCGGCGCGCTGATCGACAAAGATGCCGCAACATTCAGCAAACTGCGCCGCGTTGTGCTGATGGGCGGGTCGATCGAGCGGCGCTACGGCGACATGGGATACGCGCCCGCGCGCGGCCCCGAGCCGGAGTGGAACATCAAGAACGACATTCCCTCGGCCCGCAAACTGTTTGCTTCCGGCGTGCCGATCTTTATGATGCCGCTCGATTCGACACAGCTGAAACTCGATGAGGTAAAGCGCGACATCCTGTTTCGCGCAGGCACTCCCCTCACCGACGCGCTCACGGTCCTTTATCACCAGTGGGGATACGTGACGCCGACGTTGTTCGACGCCATGCCGGTCGCGTATCTTGTCAACCCGGAGTTGTGCCCGGTGAAGCCGCTGCGCATTCGTGTCGACGACGAAGGTTACACGCGAACGGAAGCGGGAAATGCGAACGCGCAAGTGTGTCTCGACTCCGATCCAGAGATGTTTTTCCGCTTCTACCTCCCGCGCCTGGGCGGGCGGTGAACTGAAGTTCTGGCACAATACTTAAAGGAGGCTCTCATGGCGGCAAAGCGGATCCTGGTGCTGGTGGGGGATTATGTCGAAGACTACGAAGTGATGGTGCCGTTTCAGGCCTTGCAGATGGTGGGGCATACGGTCGAGGCGGTGTGTCCGGGAAAGAAAACCGGGGAGTTTGTGCGGACGGCGATCCACGACTTCGAGGGCGATCAGACGTACAGCGAGAAACGCGGACACAACTTCACCGTTAACGCCAACTTCGACGACGTAAAGCCGGAGGCCTACGACGCGCTGGTCGTACCCGGCGGGCGTGCCCCGGAATATCTGCGGCTGAATCCTCGCGTGCTGGAGATCGTGCGCCACTTCGCCGACACACGCAAGCCGATCGCCGCCATCTGTCATGCCGCGCAGCTGCTGGCTGCGGCCGATGTACTCCGTGGGCGGAAGTGCAGTTGCTACCCGGCTGTCTCTCCTGATGTCGCCAGGGCGGGAGGAACTTACGTCGCGGTGGCGATGGACAAGGTGTGCGTCGACGGAAACCTGGTGACGGCTCCGGCATGGCCGGCGCATCCGGCGTGGCTGGCCGCATTTCTGGAAGTACTGGAAGGCCGGGCTGGCGGATCGAAACCGGCGGCGGCCTAGTAGTTCCCTTTCCAGGCACGGTGGATGACGTAGAACCAGGAGCAGATGCCGTGTGCGATGGCCCACAGGATCGAATGATTTAGCTGAAACGAAAGAATCATCGCCAGCGCAGATCCGAAACCGATTCCGGCGGTGGCGGCATGTCCGCGATCGCTCATAGCAGCGCAAGAGTATCACGCGCATGGTTTCGGATGTGAAGCCGATTGCCTCTCCAGTTCCCTCTTGACCTGGGCTGCCCCGCCAGCGTAGTCTCGCGTGCAAATTTCACGCCCGTTGACGTGCTCAGGAGGATGCGCATGGTTACTCTGGCTGGGTTGTGGCTCCCCATCGTGTTGTCGGCGGTGATTGTCTTCATCGCCAGTTCCATCATGCACACGGTGCTGAAGTACCACCAAAGCGACTACGGCAAGTTGCCGGATGAAGACAAGGTTCGCGACGTGATTCGTCCCCAGAACCTGAAGCCCGGCCTCTACGTGATGCCGTACTGCTCGCACCAGGAAATGAAGTCGCCAGCGACGATGGAGAAATACAAGCAAGGGCCGGTCGGATTCTTGACAATTCTGCCGAGTGGTCCGCCCAACATGCCGAAGTTCCTGATCCAGTGGTTCGTATTCTGCCTGGTAATCAGCTTCTTCGTGGCGTACCTGGCGGCGCACACGCTGGCGTTTGGCGTCCACTACCTGGCGGTGTTTCGCGTGGTAGGAACGGCCGCCTTTCTGGCCTACGGTCTTGGGAATCTGGCGAATGGCATCTGGAAAGGACAGCGCTGGAGCGCCACAATCAAAGAGGTCATTGACGGCCTGATTTACGGACTGCTCACCGCAGGCACGTTCGGTTGGCTCTGGCCTCGGTAAGGTCCAGAAGATCGGCCCCGCTCCGCTGGGCGGGGCCGTCATTCCAAGCGTAAGATTCTAGGCAGCTGCGCGCGCTCGGCGCGGTTTCGAGCGTTCGAGCCTTCCCCTCTGCGCCAGCTTTCGTTGCTCGCTGCGATGCTCGCGGCGATCTTCCTTGGCAAACGCTTTCTTCTTTTTTTCAGAGCCGAAGATCTGGCTCCACTTCCCGTTCTTGAAGATGATCTGATATCCGCCGGAAAGGATCTGGAACGGCTTGTTGACCTTTCCCATCTGGTCGAAGCGTACCGAACCGGCGGGATGGAAGACCTCGAAGTACGAGGGATAGACGAAGTCACTCATAGGGATGCCATCGACTTCAAAGCTCAGGGCCTCAACCGGATCGGCACTCTCATAGGCATAGATAGTCTTGGGGTCGGGGCCTGTGCTCATGAGGTTGATGGCCGGGTCCACGAGCATCTCGACCAGTTCGTGGGAGGCCGAGACGCTGACCTGATCGCCGTTCGAGAGCGTGGTGCGGACGAAGACCTTGGCGACAGGAAAACCATCGGGTGTGAGGTCGTGATAAGCCAGGGCGTCGGCCTGATCGGCATCATCGACGAACACCATGGCCCAGGCTCCCTTTTCGAAGTCGGCGGTCTTCACCAGCTTCGCCGGAGTGTTCCAGACAGGCACGATGAAGTCGTCGATGTACTTCTGCATGGCCGCGATCAGGTCGTCGTAGTTGACTTGAAGATCGGTCTTGGCCTGGTTGAAACAGGCGATGGTGGGAATCTCTCCCTGATTGAAAGCGCCAAAAATGGGACTAGACATAGGAACCTCCTTTTGAAGTGGTGACGTGGGTGTAAACCGCGCGAAGGAGCCCTGATTTTCGAAGGGAAGTGAGACGGATTATGAGCGTGAGCTGTGGCGATGTCAACGGAGGATACGGATATTTTGGCCGACGTGGCAGAATCGTCACGAGGAGACATCGCTGTACCTTCGTAACTTGCCGGTTTGCGGCCCGCACCCGGAAGATAGCCCAATCTGGGGTGTCACCCCGCGCATCGTAAGTCGCTGAAAACGCGCGGCGAAAAAGGTTTCTTACACAGGAGAATCGAATGAAAACCAAGTTTCTGGTTGCGGTAGTGGCATGTCTGTCGGTGGTCGCGGCAGCCCAGCAGTCTGACAAGAAGAAAGAGCAGCCGGCGAGCCACGAAGTGAAGTCGCCGCGCGACGCAGCGACCGGCCAAGCGTCCGGGCGCAAGATGGATCAATCGGGTCAGCAGTCAGAACAACCCGCGACGGCGCGTGAGACCGGTTCGGGCATGGCCACGGGCAAGAAGACGGCGCAGGATGATTGGAACGCGCAATTGGCGCATACGAGCGGTGATCCGCACGTGGAGAACGTCTCAACCGGGAATGCGAACGGGGATCAGTCCGCAGTCCGCGAGAGCCCAAGCAAGGCGTCCTTGGGGAAGACGAGCGTAGCCACCGGAGACGTTGACGCTGATGGCACGGCGGACAAGACGGCGGCCAGCGGGAGCGTGAAGAGTCCTCGCGATGCCGCGACAGGCCAAGCCAGCGGCAAGCGCCAGCACGAGCCAGTGAAGGTCGTCAAAGACACGAATTCGGCGGCACCACAGAAGTAGTTTGAGCAGGAATCGCACCATACAAAGCCCCGCTTGAAAGAGCGGGGCTTTCGCTGTCCGACAGGTCTGAATCGACCCTCCGAACAAACCGACACGCCGACTCCGCCTTAACCGCCGGCGAGATGCCAGAAACGGTTACTTCACGTCTCCGCAGTTCGGGCCCAGCCAACGCGCAGCCAGGTTCACCTTAATCTTCATCGACTGCGCTGAACCGGACATGTTCATGTCGATCGTGCCCTTTACATTCTCCGGCGTAATGGCATCCATGCGTATGGTGCCTTCTGTTTTCTGGCCCTTGTTGGAGCACTGCACCTTCATCTCGATGCGGCTGCTCGTGGACGTAATGACCGTGCGTGTACACTCGTCGTTCTTGTCGCTGAACATGAGGTCTTTTTCAAGCTTTTCCTTGGTCTCGCAGGTCTTTTCCGTCGTGATGTGCGGAGCGCCGGACATGGACTGCTTCATGTGCGCTTCCATCTGAGCTTGCTGTTCCGGCGTCATGTTGGCAAGGGCCTCAGGAGGCAGGGGGGGCATTCCCGACGTGGAAGATGTAGTCGTCACTTCCCAAAGACCGAGTTTCACATTGAAGTTCGGGGCGTCACCCGCCCAGACGGCGGCGGCACACAGCAGGATCAAGAACAACAGCAACGCACTTCGCATTGTGGGTCTCCTCTCCGGGAGTTCGGAGTTGCCCGGACAGGATGGCACATTGGAGGTCTCGCCGCAATTGACTGCGAGAAGACTCGGGTTCCTACATTCACTCTTTCGTTGAGGGCGGCCATGAGCAATAATCGAGAGGGAAAAGAACCGCGTGAACGCCGGCGTTGGAGCGGCAGGTCCGAGCGGGCGGAGGCAAAGCCGTATGCAGGTCCTTGTCGTTGAAGATTCCGCCGTTTACCGCAAGCTGATTTGCGATCAGCTGAAAGGCTGGGGGTTTACTCCGTGTATCGCTGAGAGCGGAGCCGCTGCCTGGACCATGCTGGAGCAGCCGAATGCTCCGAATCTCGTCTTGCTCGATTGGGTATTGCCAGACCTGGACGGCACCGAACTCTGCAGAAGGATTCGTGAATCCGCGAGCACCGGACCTTACGTCTACGTCATCCTTCTAACCAGTAACGAGGGACAGCAGAACATGCTGGAGGCCATGCAGGCGGGAGTCGATGACTATCTGGTCAAGCCGTTCGACGAATCGGAACTGCGGGCGCGACTGTTGGTGGGAAAGAGGATCGTCAACCTGCAGCAGGAACTGGTGTCGGCGCGGGAATCGATGCGGCATGCGGCCACTCACGACTCGCTGACGGGCTTGTTGAACCGTGGCGAAGTGCTGGGAATGATGCAGCGCGAACTGGAGCGGGCCCGGCGGCAGAAGAAGACCGTGGCCGTGATCCTCGCGGACATTGACCACTTCAAGAAGGTGAACGACACGCTCGGCCACCTGTACGGGGATGAAGCGCTCAAAGAGATCGCCCGGCGCCTGCGGGCGAAATTGCGAATGTATGACGGGATCGGGCGATATGGGGGAGAAGAATTCTTGCTGGTCCTGCCGGAATGCGACATGGCCAGTGCTATGGGCCGAGCCAATCAGTTGCGGGAATTCGTGGCGAGCGAACCGGTGGTCCATGGTGACAAGAAGCGGACGATCACCATCAGTATGGGGATTGCTGTATCGAATGCGTCGGGAACCGGCGAGATGGAGTCACTGCTGGGCAAAGCTGACGCTGCGCTGTACGCTGCCAAAGAAAAAGGCAGGAACCGGATCGAGCCGATGGCCGACGCAGAAGAGAAAAAGACCCGCGCACGAGGCCGGGGATAGAAATACGGTTACGGCTTGGCGCTTGCTTCCTGCCTGGCTTGCCGCACGATTGAGACGAACTTCCTTGCCGCGTCTGTAATCTCCGCTGCGTTTCCGGATTTCAGAGCAGCCGCGGAGATCAACTCGCCGCCGACTCCAAGAGCCACCGCGCCGGCGCGAATAAAGTCGCCGGCAGTTTCGAGATTTACCCCGCCCGTTGGAACCATGGGAACGTCAGGAAATGGTCCCCGCAGAGCCTTGATGTACTTCGCGCCTCCTACCGTGCCACAAGGAAAGACCTTCACCATCGGTGCGCCAGCCTTGCGCGCGGCGATGATCTCCGTGGGAGTGAGTGTGCCGGGGATGACCAGCACATTCCTTGATATGGCGAGTGTGACCGTATCGAGATCGAGCCCTGGGCTGACGACAAACTGAGCGCCGGCGTTGAAGCAGCGCTCGGCAGTTGCGGCGTCAAGCACCGTGCCGGCACCGATGAGCACGTCACTGCCGATCCTCTGCGACATGGCGGCGATCAGGCCGATGGCGCCGGGAACCGTCATCGTGACCTCAACGATCGGGATTCCACCGGCGCAGACGGCATCGGCAGCGCGCATAGCGAGGTCCGATGAAGTGGCACGCACCACCGGAATGATTCCGATCTCGAGAATACGAT